>Ga0209535_1000016_pt1 | contig 108882 bp, 113 predicted proteins | sample LinPmetageLP28_FD_184041 | JGI IMG/M metagenome (GOLD analysis project Ga0209535, IMG submission 184041) | Marine viral communities from the Pacific Ocean - LP-28 (SPAdes) (version 2) | ecosystem: Environmental > Aquatic > Marine > Oceanic | place: Pacific Ocean | collected 2009-08-22 | reverse complement strand
CTCGTGTAGCTCGCCGCCGGCCCGTTAACAATATGCCTCTTAGTATAACCTCCTTGCTTACCATCTAGACTCGAAAATGTGACCGTGGCCTTCGCCCCGGGGCTTATAGTTCTGGTATTGGCAGCTATACCACTAAGAGCAACACCATTTACTGTTAAATAAATATTCAATGTAACATCAGCTGTACTTATATTTTTTAACCGGGCGGTGATCTCTCCAGTATCTTTATCTTTGCCGTACCTGTCATACGTTGTACCGCGATGCTTCACCTGTCCTAAAACTATCGCTTTCTGGTTTATAACCTCGCGTATAGTCTTCATACTGACATCTCTAGTTAACGGAACAATAGCCATGTCAATATTTATTATTTCTTAGTTTGTTTCCAATTAACTCTCTTAGAACTCTTTTTTTTATAAACTTTACCTTTTATTTTCTTACACGCAGCCTTAGTAGGCCTACATGCCGGGTAGCTTCCTCCAGATTTTTTTGACTTTCTACCGCACGGTCCGCCTGTCTTACAGTTAATCCAACCTTTAAACTTTTTACCAGTCTTAGGGTCAGTGCCCCCACGCTTAAACCATTTGTGTAAGCTATCACTAGCTTCAGTTAAGTAATACTCACAAAGATCGTCAAATTTCATTTTGTTTTTTCTAACTTATTACCAGCTTTAACTGCTGTTTTATAAGCTTTAGAATTTTTATGAGATGATTTCTTACCCCGCTTCTTCTTTTTGTTTATATTAGCCCACAAGCCTTCTAGTATTGTATTAAACTGATTCATATTTTTCCTTTAAAAATTGTCTATAAAAATCGGTCTGGTGACCCTTTCTCATTGCTTCGGTATAGAAATACCTTTCGACCATGTATATATTTAATGATTTACTACCGGCATTTATTTCTTTTGTACCGTCTATCTCTAACTGCCAGGGGCTCCATGATTTACCTTTAATTACATTAAGCAGCCAATCTTTTCGGAAAATAGAAGCTTGTAATGATATAGTATAATCACTCTGATCGTGGAATTTAAATAAATCTCTTTCATACGGTATATTAAAGGTATTATAATACCCACATTCTTCGCAAATACCCAACCTATCCATTTTATATCTGCCGCATATATCGATATATCTCTGCATTTCTTCTACCGTCAGCTTATCAGTTAAAAAGTAATCATCTTGAAGCCATAGGACATATGGAGTATCTATCTCATTTAAAGCGTACTCGACTGCATTGCTAAATTCTATAGGACCTGGAGTGAAGCATTTTTTAAATAAAGGCGATTCTTTTGTCTGGGATAATAGATATACATCTAAGCCTAGCTCTTCTGGAAAATTTTTATCGAATAATTTTTTAAAATCTTCCCACAGGAATTCATATTTATCACAAGTATTGACAAGGACAGTAAGCTTATCTTTCATATAAAGACTTATTACTTTTTCCAAATTTTACCACTACGACATCTGACTATAGCACCAGATTTATATGCCGAAGTCTTTTTACCATATACACTATCAGCTTTTCTTTTGCATCTATCCTGTGCATCTTCATCTTTTGGTAAAACCTTTTTCATTAAGTGATTACCTACAGCCCCTGCAGCACCACCTGCAGCCGCTAATCCTAACACTGGTAATATATTATCTTCAGCAGAACTATCAATATAAAAGTCCCCTTTATGATAGAGATTACCATCTTTACGATAATGTAAATTAGTATTAATTCTTACTCCACTATCAAGTGTAATGACGTCATACTTTTTATTATGGTCGACAACTTTACCCTTTGAGGTAAAACTTGTTGTACCGCCACCTGATGTGTCTTTAGTCGCGTATACTATATTCTTACCAATATAGTTTGAGACCCCTTCCATTAGAGAAGAGTATAGTTTATCGAATGTTTTCATAATTAATTACCATTTTTTGCACGACCAGTAGCCTGCTGTTGTTCTATCCTTCTTTTGATCGCATTTATGGCGAGCTCTAAAGGACTTACGGGCTTTTGGATTACTCTTACGTATTCTCATTGTCTTTCTTTTAGCCGATGAACCACCGTGCCCGAAGTTAACCTTTTTTACATTACCTGACTTTGGATCTTTAACGTAAACTTTAAATTTTTTTACATCACCACGCGTCGGCTTGTTAAGTGTTACTTTCCTACCCTTATATTCCGCATCTTCTTCAAAAGCTTCAAGTAGACTAGTGTACAATTCATCAAACTTCATGTAATTATTTAATACAACACATAAATAATAATATGGATAACGAAGCTAATCTAATTTTTACCCAGTATTTAAATGAAGCTAAAGAAGCGCCTAAGGGTAGGCATTATGATAGTGCCGGTAGATTGAGAAAAGGCGATGCTGATTCTGATGGAAGAGGTGGCCCAAAATATAGATCTGACCCTACATACGTTAATCCAAATGATGAAGAAGAGAAAGCGGCAGAAGAAGATGATATGGGTCTAGGTCCTAATACACCGTCGATGGTAAGAGTTACATCCATTGGTAATACAAAACCTTTCAGAAAAGGAGCAGGAGCCCCTATAAGACAATCATCCGACGAAGAGCACGTATATATACAAGCTGGCGAAACTGATGAGCAAGAAGATGATTGCGGATGCGAAGATGATTGTGAGTGTAATCAAGAAGAGAATGACGTTGATTACGACGGTGAACTTGATATGGCCAGAGCTGAATTACTCAAAGCAGCCGACTACGCAGTTAAATTATTTAACCATATAGAAAATGTAGATAACCTTGAAGGTTGGACAGCTAGTAAGATAACAAAAGCAGCTGACTATCTATCGTCTGTCTTCCACTATATGGAATACGAAGCATTAAATGCTAGCGTAGAAGATCGCGAATCTTAGACTTATCATCAGGTGATACTGAACTAGGTACGAAATATTCGATAGCTTTATCGATATCTTGAGAAATTAACTCTCTGGTCCTAGTACCCGATATACCTTCCGATTGAATAGGTATTTTAACCACTCTAACCAGTGGATATGTTTCTATATTCTTTTCAAAGTATGAATATCTCGCAACGTCATCGTCTTTATCACCGGCACCTACTATAATATTAAGATCTTTATTATTATCAGCATAATCATATACAGATTTTACAGGAGTTACATTAGAAATTATAACTTCAACTGGTTTACCTAGCGTTTTTGCGTAGATTTCCCATATTTGCTTAGATTGTTCTGCAGTAATACCGTCTCTTTCTTTTTTACCTATAAAAATAACACCTTTATCTGCATCTTGTAAGATATAATCGAATGAATGGTAGTGACCTTTTGTAGGCGGCTTATAACCTCCAGGGTATAACGCTACAGTTTCGCGATCTTCACTTTCATTTACGATATTATCATATAAACTTTTAAACTTCTCGCCGACAGTCATTGAAAACCGACCTTTACCATAGAAATCTCCACGGGTAGGGGGATTTTTTATATATGACTCCTGATCTTCTTTAGTTTCGGGGGAAGTTGGCTTACCTGTACCGAAATTAGCACGGCTAAACTCTTCTCTATCAACCATTTTAGTAATTTGAGCACCGTCTGCCGTAACTTTCGATAGAGCAAAGCCTTCTGGCGCTGTTGTTTGCCAGTTATTAGGACTTTCCTCTAGATATGTACCTAATAGATCGTTCTGTGTTATTTCATTAAAGATTTTAATAAGATTATTCTTTAAATTAGCTATAATTTTAGTAATTTCAAAAGCATTCTTAATGGATGGCTTAAGTTTCTTGAGAGAAGACAGAGTCGACTTCATTTGTTCTGCTTTTTTAGCTTTGCCCTTTTCACTCTTTAGCTTTTCCATATCTTTAGCAAAGCGATTTGAGATATAATTTACGTATTCTTCAGTAGATATCGCAGTATCTTCTAGGAATCTTCCGGATCTTATCTCCGAATTAATATATGCTTTAAGAGTTGCAGTAAAATCGTCTAGAGCGCTAAAATCTACCTTGTCAGCTAGCTTAATTAACTGTTTCTTCTTAACCTGTACATCTTTTAACAGTAATTTACTAAAAGTTGACTTACTATTTTTTGGTTTATCGGCTAGTACATTAAAAACAAATACAGTATTTGATGGTGTAAACTCGTCTGGAGATGAAGTATACTTTTTAACCTTTAAAATACCGTTCTGTATCATATATTCGATATGAATAGCCACTCCAATTTTAGATTTAGCAATCTGATTACCATATGGGCTATTGTCTGTAACAGCATACTTAATTGTATTAGGTGTAAACGTTAAAAATCGATTTTCGTTCTTAACACCATCAATATTTTCAGGAGTTTCATACTCTTTCATTTGAGGATCAAACATATAATCCATTTGATAGATACCTTTAAGGTTTAATGATGGTAAATAGCGTAAAGCTAATTTTAACTTGTCTGTTAACCCTCCTGTACCATGATTATCAATAATATCTTGATCAGTATAGTTAATCTTAGGGTTCTTAGCGAAAGCTGACTTACTTGCTACGAAAAACTTATTATTTGTGTCTAATCCTGCAACGATCGCAGGTGCGCCATCAAATTTAGTAGAGATTTTATAATCAGATTCATCTACAAAGTAAGAAATAGATGATTCTATTTGACTAATAGCTTCTATAACACCCTGTTTACCTTTATTGAGTATATTTTCTTCTAAATGATCGATATGCTTTACAGCTCCATCGATTGCATCGAAGAATTCTAATATTACGCCATGATGTTGTTTAAATGATTTCATCTTAAAGTTACAGAGAACCCTTCTTTGTCTAGTCTCGGTGTAAAGTATATTCCTTTGGCTTTTAGCATGCTAACAATATCTTGAGCTGAAGAATTAGTTATTACATCTCGCTTAAAACCGGCAATATCCCCTTTTTCATTAAAAACGCCGAGATATTGAAAATCTTTTATCTTATTAAAGTAATCCTTCATTTGAATAGCGCCGACGAGATGTATTAATGTGTTATAAGTAGAATCGCCAAGTGAGCCTCTAGCTGCTCTATTGTTTTGATTGAACCAATCAGTTACTTTGATATTATTAAGCGCTGATACATCAGCTGAATCTATTCCTACGCCGCTCATGTCGCCGAGGAAATCAGATAACGACTTACCTTCATAATTCTGCTCTATAAACGCTTTACCCTTTTCTGTTAAAGTACCGGCTGTACTTCCGCCGGCGCCTAGGTTAAAAAACAGTGAACCAAATAACTGTACTTGCTTTGTATTAACGTCCTTCCCAACGCGTCCTTTATTATATTTTAATTCAATACCAACACCATTAAGATCTAAATCACCGACTTCAGGCTTCTTACCATTGAAGAGAAACGCCAATAAAGCCTCTCCAGGTCCAGCAGCACCACGTGTTTTTCTTTCTTCACCGGCAGGTCTCATCGTTACGACAGCATCATTAGGTCCAAAAGATGTGCCTAATTCAGAATTAATAATTTCATAAAAATTAAACGATCCTTCTGCATTTAAACTGCTAATAAACTTACCTTGGAGGCCTTTATCGGGTAAGCTTTTAATAATTTCTCTTAGTCTATTTTTAGGCAAGTCTTTTGCAAGGTAATTATACAGTGCTCTTACTTTTTTACTATTAATAGACTCTCCAGCATCGATAACACCTGCTTTAACGCCGTGTTTATGGATAGCTTTTAAATATGACCCAGATTCTGTAACATCTAAAGAAGCTTTTGTAATATTATCAACATATGTATCGGAAGCTCTCATAAAAACCCATTCTTTTGTTTTAGGGTCCTTATAACCGATATTATTCCTATCATTAATACTATGATCTGCAGATGACCCCTCACCAATTACCTGCTGTCTTGGTAATTTAGGTAAATTCTTACCAGCAGCTTCCTGCAAGTAGATGTCTGTTAATGATTTCCAGCTCATACGTCAATATCTATTTCTGATGAATAGCTTTTTATTACTCTTAAAATATCTGCAAAAACGGCCTTAGCATTTGATTCATTTATATCTGCTAAACCTACAACAGCATCTAAATCTTCAGGATCTAATTTCATTACCATAGCTTTTTTAAGTAATCTAATATACATTACCTCAGCTTCAGGCGATAACGGGGTAGTTACTTCTTCAGGCGCTTCAGCTGCAGCAGGCTCTTCAGCTTCCATACCAGGGGGTGGCGGAGCTTCATCAGCTTCGTTAATTAAATCAAGATCATATATTTTTTTAAGAAATTTCATTTTAAAATTATTTTATAGCCTTCGCTACAGTGCTTACTTTTTTAGCAACTTTTCTCATTAAATCTCCATAAGCTGCGTTCATTCTATTTTGCGTTAACATGGCAGCTCCTGCACCTCCTGCTTTAGTAGCGAGCTTCTTCGCGACATTAACTGCATTAATATCGTCATCAGTGAGACCTAATTTTTTTAAACCTTCATCATCTTCAACATAAGCTTCTTCATCACTAAAAAACCCATCTAATGAGCGAATCTCTTCTTCTTCTGTTTCGATCTCTAAAGAAAACGTTGGTGATGATTCTCTAAGAATAGAATTTGCTAGCTTTGTATAGTTATCCATAATAATATTTATTTAATCAATAGAAATTTAGTTGACAAATAGTTAAAATACTCTTGATTGAGCCATATCAGCTCATACCTCTTAGCAAATTGCTTTGCTTTGCTGAAAGAATACTTTGTGAAGTCTTTCGATGTATTTTGTTGAATATCGTTTAACAGCATATGACCACGACCTTGCTGTTTTTCTAGTAAATGTCTAAAATACGGTACACTATATCTACTAATATATGTTTTAACGGGCAGGATAAGCTTCATTCTATTAATAACTGCTGAAATATACTTTATAATATCATCTTCATTAAAGAATTGTAATAAAGAGCAGTCTTCTAATTGAGTATTGTTAAAAAACAGTACACTTTTCTTATCTGTTTTATTTTTTAGGATGGCATCGCAAAAATTAAGAATGGTGTAGTGGTAAAATATTTTACGAACGGTCGTATTTGATAAGCTTTTTTCTAATAAGTCATATTTGTGGAGCTCATTTACTATACTATCACTAGCATACTTTACAAATATTCTATTGCAATTAACTAAGGATAAGTTATAAACTCCAAGATCAAGGTTAGCCATTGACCTGATTATAGTACTGTTCCAAAAACAACTTAGGCGCTCTACCAATTCTACAGTTTATAATACCATTATAATAATTTTCACTTAATAAAACATCCTTTTCAAACTGCATTTTAGCTTCAAAATATGATAATTCAAATTTACTATTGCAAAATTTTAATATTTTAAATACAAATTGGTCTAGCCCTAAGGCGGCTATATCGATATTAAGAGCATCTGATGAGCCTGTGTAGGTTTTCCAGTCGCTTTCAACAAAATCTATACGCTTACGCTTCTTACCCTTTAAAGGTTGACGTCTAATTTTACGTATCATCTGTTTCTTACCAATATATTTTTTACTATTAGTAATATTAGTAATCTCGTATATAAATCCAAAAGCGTCTGACGGTATTTCACCGTAAACTTTCCATATACCCGTATCCATTTGAAGTACTTACTTCTTTTTCTTATTTTTTCTACGTTTCTTCTTTTGTGTGAAAGCGGTATTCTTAGATAGGTCCATAGTAAGGTTTGGAAAGCTTCTTGTTTGAATCTTACCCCCTAAAGCGCTTGGTATACGAGCATCTCCTGTTGCATAAAAGTCTCCTTGAGTATTACCAGCGCCTGCAGCTGTACCTAAAGCACCACCGCCTACTGTATTTTCATCTTCTACCTTTACACTACCTCTACCCTTCTTTTTGGATTCTTCCTTCTTCTTATCCTTATGAATACGTGTTTTTGACCCCATTAATCCTTTACTATTTTTACGTACGTTAATAGATTCTAAAAAATACTTCTTATAAAGACTTGTCTTTTCCATAAATGTATTTATAATAGAGTGGTGAATATTATAGATCAATATGCAAAAGAAATACAAGAAGAGTTAAAGGTCGACGAATTTAACATTAAAGAAGTATCGATGAAAACTCCTGGTAGAAAGCATCATTGGGTAACTAAGCTCATTAATCATAAGAAGCGCCTTATAGATCTGAAAGCCGAGAGATTTAATCTAAAGAAAGAAATAGCAAAGCAGATCATTCAACAGTCGCCAGTAAAAATTACACTACCACTAGCTGAAAAGACTGCCTATCAACATGAAAGGATGGTAGAGTTACAAACTAGAATCGATGAGCAGGAATTAGCTGTTGAATTTTTAGAAAAAGTTGAGAAGACATTTAGCTCGCTCAGTTTCGACATTAAGAATATTGTTGAAATTATGAAGATGGAAACTCTATGATAGAATTTATATATGAGCGTAATAAAATACGCATGAGCGGAGATTCTTTCTCTGATATTCGCGAACATTTTAGTGTGAAGGATGAAACAGCTCGCTTTCGTATGAGAGGTCGTGCGCGTTTTTTTGCGAGTAGGTTATATTGTATAACCCCTACTGGGTTATTCGACCCGGGTATGTTTTACGATATACTAAGACATATAAAAGAACGTTACCCTTCAGAAGAAATTCGTATAGACCCCAATATAACAGCTATAGTTAAGCCCGGTCTTAAAGACGCGAGAGTTTACGATAACCTTACGCATAAATTAAGAGATTATCAAATTGCAGCATGTGAAAATGCTATTAAGTTTGGCAGAGGTATATTAAAGATGGGCACAGGTGCTGGTAAGACTTTAACTATATGCTCGATATTAATGAGTACTTTTTTACAGCGAAAAGGTAAATTTAAATGTTTATTAATAGTACCAGATTTGGGATTGGTGAATCAAACTTTTCAAGATTTTGAGGACTATAACGCCCTGTTTAAGTATACGAGATGGACCGGTAAGATTAAGCCAGATTTAACCGCTAACGTAATTATTGCTAATTTAGGAATATTACAAAGTCAATTCAAAGACAATAACTGGTTACAGGATGTTGATATGGTTATTATTGACGAGTGCCATAAGCTAAAGAAAAATAATAAAATTAATAAGATGGTTCAATCTATTAAAACTGTTCATAAATTTGGCTTAACTGGTACCCTGCCTGATAACAAACCAGACGAGTGGAATATTTTAGGTAAAATAGGTACTATAATATACGAGAAGGATAGCTATAGCTTAAGAACAGAGCAACACTTAACTATCGCGAAAACGTCTATCCTAAAAATAGAGTATAAAGATAAGCCTCTATATGCATCAGGTCAAAATAATTATAAAATAGAGTTAGATTTTTTATATGCTAATAATTTCCGTAACGATGTTATATACAATATATGCGGGAAGTTTAATAATAATTCACTCGTATTAGTAAACCACCTTATACACGGAGATGCCTTATATGATAAGCTAAGTCAATATGCAGATAAGCAGGTGTATTTTGTAAAGGGCGAAGTTGAAGTTGAAGAGAGAGATAAAATAAAAAAAATAATGGAAACTAAGAGCAATATTATATGTATAGCAATGAGTTCTATTTTTAGTACAGGTATTAATATTAAAAATATACATATGATTATGTTTGCTGCCGGCGGTAAAAGCTCTATAAGAACTATTCAATCAATTGGACGTGGCTTGAGACTTCATGATGATAAGGAAAAATTAATGATTATTGATCTCGCAGATGATTTAAGATACGGCCAGCGCCATATTGAAAAACGTAAAGAAATATATATACAAGAAAAAATACCATTTAATATAACAGAGATAGTTGAAAAGTAACTGTTTATGTACTATAATTAAGGCATACTATGACTGACAAACCTGTGACCGAAAAACCGAAGCCTAAAAAAAGAGGGCCGAAACCTAAGATAGACCAGTATTATGTTAACCCGGAAGTATTTAAAGACCAGATAAGAACATACTATAAAACAGATGTTTGTATTTTTGACTTGGCTAATTCCCTTAAAAAGATTGCGTATGGGCTAGGTAATAAATCTAATTTTATAAATTACACATATAAAGATGAGATGATTGGCGATGCCTTAGTAAAGATGTATACTGCACTTAAGAATCATAAATTTGATGTTGATACGAAATATAATCCCTTCTCTTATTTTACTACTATAGCATTTCATGCTTTTATTAACAGAATAAAAAAGGAGAAAAAACATCACCAAACCCTTACTGATTATAAAGAGAAAGTTTATCAGGAAGAGATGGACGATGCAACTGACGGGATGGTTTATGTTAAACCTAACCCAGATGATTTAGAGTATTAGGGATGGTCAAGACAGCTATATTTTCAGATTTACATCTTGGTGTCCATCAGAATAGTGACTTCTGGTTGGGTGTAGCTAACAAATGGGCTGACTGGTATATTGCTGAACTCAATGATAGAGGTATTACTGATATTATATTCTGCGGAGACTTCTTTCATTATAGGGATGAGATATCTGTTAAAACTCTAAATTTTGCAAAAGATTTTTTAGATAAATTTACAAAATTTAAAATTATTATGATTACCGGTAATCATGATGCATGGTATAAAGACACGAGTGAAATAAACAGTTTAAGTATATTTAAGGGGTATAAAAACATAACAGTATATGATAAGATGCATACTGCATCGATTAATAATCATAAGGTAACGTTTTGTCCATGGGGTACTGCAATAAGTGATATACCTAAAAGTGATCTAATTTTTGGTCATTTTGAGTTAGTAAATTTTAAAATGAATTCATTTAAGATTTGCGACCATGGAGATAGCCCTGAAGAGCTGTCTAATAAAGCCCCGCTAATCTTTTCAGGCCACTTTCATTTGAGAGCTAACAGAACTTTCGGCAGCAACGATATCATATATGTTGGTAATCCATACGAGATGGATTTTGGAGACACTATGCAATCGAAAGGGTTTTATATATTTGACGACTCATTAAATTACGAGTTTATTGAAAATACAGTTACCCCTAAGCATATAAAAGTATTTCTTTCAAAACTAATATATGAAGAAGATCCTACGACGTTTTTTACCGAAACCGTATCCAATAATATAGTTAAACTTATTGTCGATAAAAATATTAATACTGAGCATTTAGACCTATTAGTTGCAAAACTATTAACATGTAAACCATTTGATCTTAGAATCGATTATGACGTTAATTATAATAAAGTACAGTTTACTGAAGAAGGTGAATACGACCTATCAGGTATTGATATTATGGAAGCTATCGATGAATTTATAAATCTATTAGATATAGAAAATAAAAATGAGGTAAGCAAGTATACAACAGAGTTATATAAGAGGTCTCAAGATAGAAGCAAATGAAATACGTAACATTTACAGAATTAAAAATACAAAACTTCTTATCTATTGGTGAAGAAGTTGTAACGATAGACTTTAAGAAAGGTCTTCATATTGTTACTGGTATCAATAGGGATAAAGAAGATAGAAGAAATGGCGTCGGCAAGAGTACTGTTGCTGATGCCCTTTATTTCTCTATATTTGGAAGTACCTTGCGTGATATTAAGAAAAACTTTATACCTAATAATTTAACCGAAGGTAAGACAAAAGTTGAGTTACTCTTTACCGTCGATGACCCATATTATGGTAAGAATGAATTTCATATAATAAGAACCTTATCACCCTCCAAGTGTTTAGTGTTCAAAAACGGTACAGATAAGACGCAGTCAACTATAGGAAATACTGATATGTATATTCAAACCGTATTATCCTCTTCGCCCGAGGTATTTCAAAACTGCGTTATAATGACACTCAATAACCATATACCGTTTATGGCTAAGAATAAAAACGATAAACGGAAATTTATCGAAAAAATTTTTAACTTGGAAGTTTTCTCTAAAATGTTAAATGATCTTCGATCTGACCAAGCGGAAATAAAAAGAGATTTTGATATTAATATCACTAGATTGGAAGAGACGAACAACTATCTTACATCTCAAAAAGCGCAATCAAATAGTTTTGAAGATAATAAGGCTAGAAAGAGGAGTACTATGCAAAGTACTATTAATCAGCATAAGCAAGATTTAAAAGACGCTGAAGATAAGCTTAATAAAATAAATTCATTGGATGATCAGCCTTATAGAGATAAGATTACAGAGCTAGAAGATAAATTAACAGCTCTCAATGAAGGTAGAGATAATGTTAATCATAGTGTTAGTTCTCAAAAGCAAATTATTAAAACTAATGTGGAAATTCTTAAAAAATTAGGTACTAAAGAAGATACATGCCCTGTTTGTCTGCGACCTATGGAAGAACATGATCATGAAAAAGTGGAAGAAGAAAAGAAAAATATAAAGAAATTTCTTGTTGGCGAGAAACAAGGTGTTGAAGCCGGGTTAGAAAAGATTGAAGGATATAATAAAGAGACAACTAAAATAAATTCTGCTATATCTATAGTTAACGAGAAAATAACAGCTATACAAAACCAAAAATACAGTACAAGTCATATACAAGAATCTATCAATTATATTAAAAAATGTATTAGTGAAATAGATGCAGAATTTAGTACAATTGATGATGAAGCAAATACCTTTAAGGTTATTGTAGATGAATTAAGCGAAAAGGTAGATAATATATCTAGTGAAATTAGTACAATTAAAAAGAGTTTAGACTTATTAGACGTTGTTAAGTTTGTTGTAAGCGAGGAAGGTGTAAAGAGCTTTATTGTTAAGAAGATTTTACGCAATTTTAACTCTAAACTCACGCATTATCTGAAAAAGCTAGATAGTAATAGTATTTGTGTTTTTAATGAATACTTTGAAGAAGAAATTGTTAATGAGAAAGGTAAAATCTGTCTCTATAATAACTTCTCCGGAGCTGAGAGGAAAGCTATTGATTTAGCATGCCTCTTCTCGTTCATGGATATGAGAAAAGCTCAAGGCGACGTCCACTATAATATTAGTTTTTATGATGAATTATTTGATAGTAGCTTGGATGAAAAAGGTGTTGACCTGGTTTTAGAAATTTTAAACGAGCGGGTTGATCAGCTTGACGAGTGTATATTTGTTATTAGCCATCGTAAGGAGAGTATTAAATCTGCAACTGGTGATATTATTTTTCTAGAAAAACATAACGGTATAACTAAGCGTGTTGAATTTATTGATTAACCTTATTAACTAAACATATATGATCATACCGGGCAATAACAATAGATTTTTAACACCACCGATGGGCAATAGACCGTTTACTTCACCGATCGCAAAGGCGAGACCAGTTCAACCACCTAAACAAAATTTACAGGAAGAAGGCTTACCTAGGTTCATAAATTATTATGCTGATTATTCTGGATGCGGTCATTGGAGAATGATCTGGCCGGAACAAGTACTTAATGCCCATAATAAAGCAGTGGTTCATGGTACAACCGTTATGAATGTGGATCCTAGATATTACGGAATGGTAAAGGGGATACGTGTACAGAGGCAAGCCACTCCTCAACAACTTGAGTTTATGAAATTCCTTAGAGGAATGGCGGATAAAAATAATTTTAGATTAATTTATGAGATAGACGATATTTGTTTCTCCGAGGATATCCCCGATTATAACAAATATAAATCTGCTTTTACAGATCCGAAGATAAGAGCGTCAGCCCAGGAAATGATGGCTATGTGCGATGAGATAACCGTAACATGTCCATTCATGAGAGATTATTATAAAGAAAAGACAGGTAATAAGAACGTTACAGTCATCCCTAATTTTATGCCTAAATTCTGGATAGGTAATAGGGCTAACTTAAACCGTACTATGGAGAGCTACGACAAGCATAAGAAGAAGCCAAGAATACTTTATGCAGGCTCCGGGGCACACTTTGATGTAGAAAATAGAGTCAAGCAGAAGGACGATTTCCACCACGTGGTAGAAGTAATTGCTAAAACGGTTGATAAGTATCAATGGGTCTTTTTAGGGGCGTTCCCATTACCACTTAGACCTTTAGTAGAAGCTGGAAAAATAGAATTTCACCCATGGGTAAGGTTGTTTGAATATAGTCAAAAATTATACGATCTAAATGTTAATATGATTGTAGCTCCGTTACAGGACAATATATTTAACAAATCAAAATCTGACCTAAAGCATATTGAAGCATGCGCGCTAGGGTTACCTATCGCATGCCAAGATATGTGCACATATGAGCATGCACCTATTAAATTTAATACCGGTGATGAGATGATTGCCCAGATTGAACATACATTGAGTGACAGAAAAAGGTATAAATCTCTGTGTAGAAAAGCATTGCAGTATGTCGATAATAGATGGTTAGAAGATGATAGAAATATCGATTGTTATTCGGAGTTATATCAATATGGTGTAGATGATCCAAAACGGGTAAATCTTAGTAGATATAATTAGGAACAGCCATATAATAGGGTATGGCTAAAATGACTATATCTAAAGATCCCTCTAGGCAAGTATTTGCGCATGTAGGTAATGATTGCTGGGAATGTAAGGACTATAAAACAATTTATATGACCATCCGGCCTACTAAATTAGAAACAGATGCTAAGCAAGGCCGCGACCCTAATCATTATATATTATGCGCTAGTACCGGTGAAAGTTTTGAAGGTATAATCGGGTTGCCTCAAGCATTTACTAGAGGCTATGCATATGCTGATGAAATATATGAGAGTAGATATCCATAGGAAAGACATTATAATTGTACTGTGAGCTATCGTAATGCTATATATAATGGACGTGAAGGTACTGTAACGTTATTTACCTGGGATGAGGATGGTAACCGTACTCGTATCGAAACTACTGTTGAACCTTATCTATATCTCGAGGGTAACGGTAACTATGAATCGATCTTCGGTACTAAGCTTATAAAGAAGAAATTTAATACTCAGTATAACCGGTACAAGTTTATAAAAGATTCAAATATTAAGCGAGTGTTTGAGAATATACCTCAACCGCAGCAATTTTTAGTTGATACGTACTGGAAGCAAAATGAAGAGGTTGGGTTTGACGACCACCCGATAAAGACGATGTTTATTGATATCGAAACTTATTCACCTGACGACTTCCCTAATATTATAACAGCTAATCACCCGGTAACTGTTATAACGGTTTACGATTCATTGAGTGATAAGTTTGTCACGTGGGGTATTAAAGGTTATAAAAATACTCAAGATGATGTAACTTATGTAGAATGCGAAGACGAGAAGGAAGTATTTAAAGAATTTATAATATATCTTGAGAAAGACTACCCGGATATATTATCAGGTTGGAATTCCGAGTTCTTTGATATACCGTATATTATAAATAGATGTCAGCGAATACTCGGCGACGAGTGGGTAGCTCGTTTATCGCCTACTGGTAACGTTCATAGTAGAACTATTAGAGGTCAGTTTGGTAGAGAGCAGGTTAAGTGGTATATTGAAGGTATATCTCTAATCGACTATCTCGATGTATATAAGAAGTTCACTCAGGGGTTACGGGAGAGTTATAAGCTAGATGCTATCGGCGAAATAGAACTAGGTCAGAAGAAGGTGGAGTTCGGCAATATGAATCTTGCAACTTTATCTGATGATGATTGGCAAACGTTTGTTGATTATAATATCCAGGACGTTAGGTTACTTAAACATTTAGAGGTGAAGTTAAAGTTTTTAGATTTATTGCGTATGTTAGCATATACAGGGTTGACTACTTTTGAAGCTGCGATGGGAGCGCTTTCTGTTATTAACGGCGCGACTGCTATACGAGGCCGGCGACGTGGCCAGGTTATTCATACTTTTATTAGAAATGAAGATACCGGCAAGAATCCCGGAGCTTATGTAGGTGAGCCATTAAATGGTTTTCAAGAGAATATTATATCCTTCGATGCTAACTCGCTATATCCGAATGTGATGATATCTCTTAATATGTCACCAGAAACAAAGATAGGTAAGATCGAAGATAAAAATGATAAGGATGTTACTATACGGCATGCTAACGGTAAGGTATTTACTTTAACCCTTGCTAACTTTGCTAAGTTTGTTAAGGATGAAGAGATCGCCGTTAGCCGGGCAAATGTGCTATTCACACAGAAGAAGAAAGGGGTCATGCCGGAAATTCTTGACGAGTATTATAACAAGCGTGTTGAGGTAAAGAAAGAGCTAAACAGATTACGGAAGCAGTATAGTAAGCAAAAAGATCCCGCTACTAAAGTTAAGATGGATCAATTAGATGCGAAGCAATTATGCATTAAGATTTTTATTAATTCAATTTATGGCTATTTCGGTAATAAAAACGCACCGTTCGGCGATGATGATATTGCGTCGTCCATTACCTTGACTGGTCAAGCTGTTATTAAGAAATCTAACGTGCTGCTTAAAGAATATATTAAGCAAAAGACAGGCATCGAAGATGAGAAGATACTTGATAGTATAGTGGTATATAACGATACTGATAGCAGCTATATATCCGTAAAGCCCCTTGTTGACGCGGGTCTATCCTTCATTAACGACGATGGTCAGGTCAGTAAAGAGTTTCATGCTGAAGTTCAAAATATTGAAGACTTTCTAAATGATGAGATTAAAGTTTGGGGAGCAAAGTCATTGAATAGTCATGATTGTAGATTCGTCTTTAAACGAGAAGTAATTGCTGATGTAGGTGTATTCTTGCAGAAAAAACGTTACGTTATGCATATTTTAGACGACGAGGGTATACCGATGGATAAGTACAAGTATACTGGTGTTGAAGTTGTAAGAAGTACGATGCCCGCTGCTATTAAGCCGTACGTTAAGAAGATTATTGAGACAATGCTGAGTACGCAAGATATAACCCAGACCAATACTATCTTGAACGAAACTTATAAAATATTTAAAGACCTACCTATTGAAGATATCGCTTTTGTATCTGGTATAAGGGGATATGAAAAATATGCAACAGACTGCGACGGATTTAAAACTGCTAAAGGCATGCCAAATCACGTTAAAGCTTCTTATTACCATAATCTTCTACTTAAAAGGTTTAACATTGATAAGGAATATGAAGAGATAAGTAGCGGTGATAAAGTACGATACTTTTATGTGCAGAAACCTAACCCATATAATCTTAATAATATTGCATATAAGTACTATTACCCTGAAGAGTTTAAGAAAGCTTTTAATTTAGATTATGAAATAATGTTTGAAAAGATTGTTTTTAATGCTATTGAAAGATTTTATGAGAATGTTAAATGGGCAGTTCAAAAGCCTGGGTCTCTAACACAAACTAACTTATTCGATCTTTTAAGTTGATTAATAGTATTTATAATATAAAATATATGTATGTCTGAAAAAAATTACATTACATTTATTGATTCCGCAGGTCGAAATATCTTTGGTACAACATCAAGCGAAACAGATTCATCCGTAAAGGTTGAAAATCCTGTTATGATTCTTGTTCAACAGCAAGAGAACGGTCAGATGGCCGTACAGCTATACCCGCTCTTTTTTGCTGAATTTACTAAGCCGGATGCTAATGATAGCCGCAATAGTTACTTTACGTATGAAAAAGCAGGAATTGCTGTAGGTAGTGATTTCGAGATCGATCCACGTATTGTAGAGCAGTACGAGCGGATTATTAATCCAACGTTGGTACCGAATGAAGGTCCAGTAGCCGGTCAAGATCCAGAAGTTGTAAAGCTTTTTGACGAAGCAGAAACAAAGTAGTCAAACAACTATTATTTAACAAGAGCCCGTTATAACGGGCTTTTTTTACGGTTAATGATAAATATTTTACTATGGAAGACAATTGGCAAACAGGTTCTTGGCGACCGGAATCAGACAAAAGCTCGTATTTTAATAAGGTTAATGAGAAACGCGAACAGGAAATACGAACTGAAGTTGTAGCCCAGATTAGAAGTGAGGCTGAAAAAATTATACATAATATTGTTACCCAGAAAGACTCTGAAATAGAACAACTTAACAAAACTATTGAAGAGCTAAAATTAAAAATCGTTGAAGAAAAGGAAAAAGCAGCGGAAAGATATAAAACAAGGATAGAACAACAACAAAAGGAAATTGAATCGTTAAAACGAGAAAAAAGACATTTTGATATTCCAGAAGAGCCAGAATTTATACCAGAGCCCGTAGCGGAATTTATAGAAGGCACGCCTCAAGATTTTTTAAATGGTTTAGTAGATATTATAAAATATGGTAAATCGCAAAAAGGTTATAATCAAGAAGAATTAGAGAGAGTTCGAAAGACTGTAATGTCTTGGAAAAAGTTCTTAGAAGATTATAAATGGAAGAGTAATTATATATCAGTAAAAATTAAAAAATTACTTCTAGACACTGAAAAAATTTGGTATGATGGTAAAAAATAAAATAGGAGTTGTTGGAAATGGCTTCGTCGGCCACGCAATGACATTACTACGCCCATCTATAGATGTATTAGTATGGGACATAGATAAAGAGAAAAGAGAACCCAAGACACTTGATATTTGTACATTTGTTAAGGAATCAGAGATTATATTTGTAGCAGTACCCACGCCTATGAATAGTGATGGTAGCGCAAATCTTGATATTGTTATTTCTGTATGTGAAGAAATAAAATCAATTGATAAAGACAAACATATTGTATTACGATCAACAGTTCCGCCTGGAACTTCTGAAAAACTTAACGTCAACTTTATGCCAGAGTTTCTAACAGAAAAAAATTGGAAGCAAGATTTTAAAAATTGTGACCAATGGATTCTCGGATCGCACGATGATATGCTTTTAAATAAAATAGAACGTATATTCAAATCTGCACATAAGCATGGATCTATTATAAATTCAAATGTAATTAGTTGTGCTCCTGGTGAAGCAGAAATGATAAAATACTTAAAGAATGTTTTTCTTAGTGTTAAGGTTGGATTCTTTAACGAGCTTGAATCTATATGTTCAAGTGCTGGGCTTAACTACGAAAATATTCGACAAATAGCAACGCAAGATAAACGTATTGGTTCCGGTCATACGATGGTGCCAGGGCACGATGGTAAGCGCGGCTTCGGAGGTACGTGCTTTCCCAAAGATACTAATGCCTTAGCAAGCTTTGGAAAAAATAAAGGTATTAAAACCCCTATCATAGACGCAGTCATAGACAGAAATGAAAAAATCGACAGGCCAGAGCAAGATTGGAAAGCAGATAAGGGCCGCGCGGTATATGAATAAAATATACTGATAAATTTAAGGAATTTATTGATAAATTAGAAACATATACTATAATAGAGGTATATGAGTAAAGAAATTGATGATATTTTATCGGTAATTGATAAATCTAATCCATATGCGTCTTTCTTAAATGAAAGTGCTATTAGTAATGTAGATGGTTGGCTAGACACTGGTTCGATGGTACTTAACGGTATTGTATCAGGTTCGTTATTCGGAGGTATTCCAAAAAATAGAATGACGTTATTGGCTGGTCCTAGTATGACTGGTAAGAGTTTTATATTGCAAAAGATTTTAGCCAATGCTCAGAAAGAAGGATTGACCCCGGTTATATTTGATAGTGAAAATGCTATTGATAAAGACGGTGCAGAAGCATTAGGTCTTGATGTTAGTAAAGTAAAATATGTACCTGTTTTTAGTATTGAAGAATGTCGTAATACTATATTTGACTTCTTAACTAAAGTAAAAGAAAAGGGTCAAGAAGGTAAGTTTATTATTGCTATTGATTCTTTAGGTAATATGGAAAGTCAATTGCAGATTAATCGTCAGACTAAAGGTAATGTAAGTGCTGATATGGGTAGTAGAGCTAAAGCTATGAAATCTTTATTACGGACTTTAACTCAGTTATCAGGATTAACTAAAACTACTATTCTAGCTACTAATCATATCTATGAAGACCCGGCAGCGATGTTTCCTTCTTTAGTTAAAGCAATGCCTGGTGGTACTGCTACTGTTTACCTACCTTCAGTTACTATTCAATTAGCTCGTAAGCCAGTTAAAGAGGATAAGAATACAGATGGTCAATTGGCTGTAGGTCAGAAGAGCTATTCAGGAGTTATTCTCAGGGCTTTAACTGTTAAGAATAGATTTGTTAAGCAATACTTGCAGGGTGAAATGTATCTATCGTTTGATAGAGGTTTAAACAAATATTATGGTCTATTAGACTTAGCGGTTGGTTTAGGAGCAGTTATACAAACCGGTTCAACCTATCAATTACCAGATGGTAAGAAACTGGGCTATTATAGTAAGTGGAAAGATGATACGGAACTATGGGATAATACTATTATACCGGTCGTTGAAGAGAAGATTAAACGAGAGTGGGCATATAGTAATAAGTCTGATGAAGAAGAGGTTATTCCAGACGAGGTAACTAGCTTAGAAGATTTTGAAAATGAAGAATAGAATAGTAATAACGTTATCGGGAGGAATGGATTCATCCGTTCTACTTTATAAAGCAGCAAAAGAATATGAAACTGTACATACAGTAACATTTGATTACGGGCAACGCCATGACAAGGAGTTAGAAGCTGCTCAGACACAATTAAATAATGCTAAGAAAGATTACCCCGGTGTAACGTTCACTAATAAGGTTTTAGATGTAAAGTATATTAAAGATATAGCTGATACATCTTCACTTACTAATGATAATATCGATACGCCAGATGTAAAGGATATAATGGGCGAAGCTCAACCTAAATCATACGTACCTTTCCGCAATTTAATGTTTTTAAGTATACTTTTATCGTATGCGGAGAAACTAAAAGCTGAAGAAGTGTGGTACGGAGCTGCAGAAGCAGATAGCTTAGCAGGGTATTGGGATGGTTCAGTACAGTTTGTCGATAAAATGAATCAGATTTGTCTATTAAATCGTGAAATAGATGTTAGAGTAAGAGCCCCTCTACTTAAAATGAGTAAAAAGGAGATTATTTTAAATGGCGTTGAGCTTGGAGTCAATTTTGCTGATACATATACATGTTATTCTGGTGAATATCCATGCGATGCAAATAGTGCTAGTAGTGCTTTACGGTTAAAAGGATTTGTTGATGCAGGCTTGCAAGATCCTCTCGTATACAAGCAACAAGATAAGCTTGATGCGGTTTATAGAGATAATAACTGTATACCGGTAAACTAGTATCCGTATCGGCTAAGTCTTTCTTGCTTATACCAATTCTGCATTTCATTTTGTCGCTGTATTAACATATTACGTGCAATTTCCTGTGGGGATTGAGCTGAAGCTGACTCTTCACTTTCGTCCGTTGCGTTCTTAATAGCTTTATCACGAGAACCCATGTACTCTGCAGTTGAGGATTCTAACTTTCCATCACCGTCATAATCTTCTTTAGATTTTTCTTCATCTTCACCACCTTCTCTTTTTCTAAAGTAGAATTTTTGAAGTTTATTGTATCCCCAATCATCAGCATCAAAATTTTCAAAGTTTTGAACCATTTCATACTCTTCTGGAGAAAGAACAGATAATTCTTCAAGAGATGTATTATCTAGAGTACTTTCAGTACTTTCTTCTTCTCTTGAAGCGCGTATTTCAGCCTCTATTTCTTGCTGTCTTTCTCTATTTTGAGCTTCGCGCTCAGCTTCTACTTCGTCCATTCTTGGATCAACTTCGCGAGGATCTTGCCTAACTTCATCATGAATATTACCTTCCCGAGCTTCCATTTCAGCATCTTCTTTTTCAGCTTGAAAATCTTCGAGGTTTGTTTCGATAACATCTAATGTATCTTCCAAGTATTGATGTATAACATTATATTCTTCCATTTTGGAGATATAATTTAAAAATTGTTTGAATCGCTCCAATGTACTAATCTTACTAATCGCATCAGCGACGTTTTCAAGAGCTTCAGGATTAACACCCTCATCAGCTAGCTTTGCTAGAACACTAGAAACAGCAGTCTTAATGAGTAGCTTCTCATCTGAAACATCATCCCCAGCATCAAAATCAGCTTCTTTCTTTTTGATAGCATCAGTTGTAGCATCAGCAATTTCTTGAGCTGTTAGCTTACTATAATCTTTCTTAACATATCCTTGTGTATTAGCAGCTACTTTGGACGGTCTTACTCCCTTACCTGTTCTTAATGTAGCTGCGACATTTAAAAATTGTGAAACTTTATCTAAGCCTGCATCTGTCTGTTCTTGAGAATAAGCCTCAAACTCTTGACTGAACTTATCGAGCAATTCTGGCTGCTCAATAGCGATTTGACCTACGATTGCATTAACATCTTTTGCTGACGGCTTCTTTGTTTCGAACCCCTGCGGTACTAAGTTTGGATGTTTCTCTTTTAAAAATTGAAAAAAGAACAAACGAGCGTCTCTATAAGGCAGCCCTATATTCAGCTTCTTCATTTTGTTCATAACAGGTTTTAAAGTCTTTGAAATGCTCTCTTCGACCAATTCGTCCGTGAAATAGCTATCAGCGCTTTCGTTTATAATTTGTTTTGTGTTCCAAGATACGAAGTTCATAATAATATTTATTGATTTCTGAGGAAATTCTACTATAATATAGATATATGTGCGGTATATATTGTAGCAATGACTTAAGTACGTTTGAAATATTAGAGCAAGCTAATAGAAAGCGAGGAAATTTCTCGTCTGGTATATTTTACTGCTATAATAATGCTAACTATAAAGTCGTAAAGAAGGAGGGTGGTGTTGATTTTAATAAAACTACCCTACCTAGCGAGAAAGGGTTTATATACCTAGGGCATAATCAAGCACCTACCGAAGCCGGTAGAATATGGGAAGAAGAACTAGCGCATCCATTTTGGTATGGGGACTGGATAGTAGCTCACAACGGGGTACTTACAAACTTTGACGAGCTCGTCCAAGAACACTTACCGGCCCATGATAACCCTGTAGATAGTAGCATTATACCTGCTATGTTAGATGAATTTGAATATAAGCACGGACCGTGCGAGGATACGGAAACCGAGATACAGAATATATTGTATACTATTGAACAACTTAAAGGTACCTTTGCGCTCTGGATGGTTAATATAAAAACAATGAACATTTATATAGCGCGCCAAGGAAGTACTCTATTCTATAAAGGTTCAAATATTTCATCCGTAAAAGGTAAACATTATAGAGAAGTAAAGGAAGGTGTCCTTTATAATTTTTCATATGAAGGATTAACGCCGGTGGACGGCTTCGTTTACGATTCACCATTTTTAACATTATGAGACATATAGCATTATTTTCACAAACTGGTTCTGAAATAGCGAATCTTATCGAGAAGGGATATGTACCAGATACGGTATATTATGATCAGAAAGATGAATCAATAATTGACGGCCGGGTAGATATAGATAATTACGGTTTTAGAATTCTTAAAAAGGATGTAAAGAATGTAAAGTTCTTGAGAGAGCTTTTCGGCGACCCTAGTGAATGTTTTATTACACTACACGGTTGGTTGAATATTATACCTAAGGCAATATGCGAAGAATATAAAATTTTTAACGGGCACCCGGGATATATAACAAAGTATCCGGAATTAAAAGGTAAGGATCCGCAGAAGCGCGCTTTTGAACTTAATCATTCAATTATAGGAGCTGTTTTGCATAGAGTTATACCGGCAGTTGACGAAGGCGATATAATTTTAAAACGTAGTATTCCTAACATATATGATGGAGAAGAGGCTTTAATAAGAGCTTTAAAGCATCAGTCCCTAAAGTTATGGCTTGATTTTTTTAATCAAAAATTATATAATATAAAAGATGAAGTATAGTAAACAACTTAAAAAAACCGGTAACCCTCGTCAATTTGAAACTGGTGCGCAGCGAGATAATGCTGACGGTAAATTACGTATGAGTTTAGTGCCTCATAAAGCTTTAAATGACGTTATGGTTAGATATCTGCAAGGTGCAGATGCTTATGGCGAAAATAATTGGAAGAAAGGTATGAAGCATTCTGTTTTATATGACAGTACAATGAGACATTTAATGCAAGATTTTACTGGAGATGATAGTGAAGATCATCTAAGTGCTGCTTTATGGAATATTATGGGTATGATTTGGAATAGAGATAATAAACCAGAAATGGACGATAGAAAAGAATATGAGTAAAGTATTTGTATCTGGTTGCTATGATATTTTACACGCTGGTCATATTCAATTCTTTAAAGAAGCTAAAGCATTAGGAGATGAATTAATAGTTTGTATACCCTCCGACGAAGTTTTATACCTATACAAAAACAGACGACCAAGTATTCCAATAGAGCATAAAATTGAAATATTATCCAACCTACCTTTTATTAGTAAAGTTGTAGTAGGTAGCAGTACCGATGATGTAGGGTTAAATTTTAGAGATGTAATAGAGCAGATCTCACCAGATATCTTAGTTGCTACAGAAGATGAAACTTTTAGATTTAAAAAGCAGAGCTTATGTAGACAATTAGGTATAGAGTATAAGAGTTTGCCAAAAACTCCACCGAAATTTGAGCCTATATCTACATCTTCTATCATTAATAAAATTCTTACCCCGAGCGATGCTCCCATGAGAGTAGATTTAGCTGGAGGTTGGTTGGATGTACCTAAACATTCTAGGGACGATGGATTTATTGTTAATTGTGCTATATCACCTAAAGTATCTTTAACTAAATGGCCTTATGAAAAGCAATCCGGTTTAGGTGGCAGCGGCGCATGGGCATTATTGAACGGTAAAGATGGGATACAGAGTGAATTGGATTTAGGGGTCGGCTGGCAAGATCCGGTAGTTATTAAAGAGACAGGATTATGTGTATGGGAAAGCGGTAAACTTCCGCGATTATCTTTTAAAAGAAACGGCGATTTACTTAAAGGTAAAATGGCTCTACTCTATACCGGCAGTCAGCACGACACTCCAGCATATTGTAGCTATGAGCGAGATTATAATTTATTAGCAAGAGCAAGTCGCATTGCAGCAACCGGTGTTCAGAATAACGATCTTAAACTATTATGCGATGGTATAAATTTAAATTATGAAGTACAGGTAAAGGAAGGTATGGAAGAACTGCCCGATGTTAAAACTGCAATTGCAAAAAAATATTGTGGCGGAGGTTATGGTGGATATTCAGTTTATATATTCTATAATAATAGTGAAAGAGATAACTTCGTAAAGAATACCTCCAATACTTTAAAAATTGAACCATATATAAATGAACATTAAAATATACTCAGCTACAAAAGGTAAAAAAGAAGACACAAACATATATAAATCAATAAAAGAATATAAACCCTATTATGCATATAAAGACCTTATCATTAAAGAGAATAATACAGAAAGCTTGCAAAAGTGTTACAACGAGTTTATCGAACATGCTCGATCTAATAATATTGACATTGCTCTTCTTATTCACGACGACGTACATATTAATTGCGGCGACCTGTATAACCGCCTCGTTCATAGTGCGGAAAGTTTTACTGTGTTTGGTGTCGCTGGCGCTGTATCCTGCAAAATTGGCAATCCGGCTTTATGGCACCTTATGTCTGAAAAGCAAGACCAAAGAGGATGCGTGGCTCACGGGTCAAGAGAGCAATATGCATATTCTTCTTTTGGTCCTCTACCTAGTAGGAGTTTACTTATCGACGGCGTTCTTATTGGGATTAATATTAATAGCTTACCTGCTAAGGTAAAGTTTGACGAAACCTATCCATCTAAGTTTCATTACTACGATTTAGACTTCTCTCTCGAGTGTAATAGGAACAGTGTTAAAATAGGTGTAGTAGATATACCTATAATTCATCAAAGCCCTGGATTGACCAATCCTAACGAAGAGTTTTATAGGGGACAAGACTACTTTATAAAAAAATGGAAACAGTAGTATTAGTAACAGGCGGATTTGACCCATTACATTCAGGGCATTTAGCATATCTCAAAGCAGCTCGAAAGCTAGGCGATAAACTTATAGTAGGTGTTAATTCAGATTCTTGGTTAGAGCGAAAAAAAGGTAAAAACTTTCTATCTTTATCAGAAAGATTCGAAATAGTATCAGCTTTAAAATATGTTGATAACTGCATTCTCTTTAATGATGACGATGGTACTGCAATTGAGGCTATAAAAAACGTTACAATGTTATTTCCCTTTGATAGAATCATATTTGCTAATGGCGGAGATAGAAAACAAGGTAATGTTCCGGAAGAAGCACCTAATTTATTTGATGGTAAGGAAATTATTTTTCAATATGGTGTCGGCGGGGCTGATAAAAAAAATAGTAGTAGTTGGATATTGCAAAGATGGGAAAAATAACAGAGACGAAATGGGGTAGTTATAATGTTTTATCAGAAGGTAAAGATTATAAAATTAAAACTTTATATATTGAACCCGGTAAATCGTTAAGTGATCAGCGACATTTTAAAAGAAGCGAACACTGGTTTATACTAGAAGGCGAATTATCTATCAACGGTGATCTTTATCATAAAAATGATTATATTAACATCCCAGTTGAAAATTGGCATTTAGCAGCTAATATTACTAATAAGCCATGCGTAGTATGCGAAGTACAGTATGGTAGTGAATGTGTAGAGGGTGATATAGAGCGCAGATAATGGAAAAAATAGATTTAGATTACTTTGAAAAGGTTCTTGTATACAAGAGCTTAACTGATGAAAAATATCTTGCCGATATTATAGGTCACATTGACCCTAAAATTATAGGTAGCAAGGATATTAAAACTATTTTTACTGTTATTAAAGACTTCTATAATAAAAGGGGTGTTCCTCCTACTATTACAGAGCTTAAAACTTATCTTGTTAACGACGATATTAAAAATGCGTTTAAAGGCGTCGCTGCTACTTTTAAAGAGATAGACAAGAATCTTAATAAAGAAGAATTGTTAGATAATACCGAGAGGTATCTTAAAGAAAGAGCAATTTATCATACTATGATGGATGTTGCTGAAGATATAACTCAAGGTAAAGTAGATACAAGTTATATCCTAGAACGTTTTGAAAAGAGTTGTAGGATCGACCTTACTGATGATATCGGCATTGACTTGTTTGAAGATATTGATAGTCTCGCTGCTGAGCTAAATGTAGATAACCCTACTATATCTTCCGGCTGGAAATGGGTAGATGAAAATTTAAACGGTGGTTTCTTAGAGAATGGTAGAGCGTTTTATGTATTCGCTGGTCAAACTAACGTTGGTAAGAGTATATTTTTAGGTAATATTGCTACGAGCATGTGTAGACAAGGTAAGAACGTTGTAGTTATATCTTTAGAGATGAGCGAAGTAATGTATTCATGCCGCTTAGCTGCTGATCTTACTAAGATACCTATCGCTAATCTTAAAGATGAGAGCGTGACTATGCAGCATGCCATAAAAGGTATGAATGACGTTGGTAAGCTTATAATTAAAGAATTTCCACCTAATACAATTACATCACAGCAAATTGCTAGTTATATAAAGACATTAGAACTTAAAGGTATTAAAGTAGATGCAATTGTACTTGATTATATTAACCTTATTAAGGGTTCGATGAACTCTAATCTATACGAACGTATTAAATCAGCGTCTGAGGAAGTTAGAGCTTTATCATACAAGTTTAACTGCCCGATAATTAGCGCAACGCAGCTTAATAGAACTGGTTACGATGTAGACTCTCCTAGACTGGATAGTATCGGTGAGAGTATAGGTCTAGCCGCTACAGCCGATGCTATTATCGGTATTACGCAGAGCGATGAAGATAAAGAACTTAATATTATTAATCTGCATATGATGAAGAATAGATTTGGACCTAATTTTGGTAAGAATCAATTTAGAATGGATTATAAGACTTTAACTGTTCTAGAAGAAGACGGGTTAAACGACGGTGACGGCGACTTAGGCGACTCGGCTAATGCATTAGACCTGTTGAGTAATTAAAAAAGGGAACTAAATAGTTTCTATATGCCTGGTAGAGAAGCTATAAATCTAATAAAGAAGTACCTAGATGAATATAATCTACTGGAAGAATATACCTTCAACGGGGATATTTTTCACAATAAAATTACACTAGGTGATAAGGATTACGGGGTTGCCGGTGTATTTTTTCATGAAAATCCTAATCTTTTAGCTAATTATATTTTTAAAAAATATGATTCAGTAGTAGATATAGCCTTATTAATAAATCTCGAAAATGAGATAGTTATTCTACGAAAAAGTAAAGAATGTGACGTAGATCTCGGTAAACTAGCTAAACAACTGTCGACTGGTGGGGGTAAGGAAACAGTAGCGGGCTGCTTACTCAACGATAAAATCCTAAACTTAACAAAACTCTTAAAGCCATTATCATGATAGAAGGAATTCCACATCAAAATATAGAAAATGACGAGTTTCAACATTCGTTTCTGTCGTTTTGTACGTTTGTTTCATTACTAAACGGTAAAAAAATGAACTACCCGACTGTATTTTTAAAAATTTTAGAGAATAAAAAGCTTCGAGAAATATATATGCGACATATAAATGAAGATAGTGAATTTGTAGCTATTAGTAAGTTTATACAGGCAGAACCATCAATTACTAAGAGTAAATATATTACAAAATACTTGAATAAGCTAAAAACGCCTTTATTATAGTAAGGTGGATGATTTTGAAAAACAAGTATATAACACTTACCTGATAGTTTCTCGGTCTATTATTAGTAAACCTTTTAAGATACGTAAGGATTTTACTGGGTTTGAAAAGAAACGAGAGTATTTAGCAGTTATTAAACTCGCTGCTTTTTTTAAAAAGCATAAACATTTAAATATCAAAAGTTTTTTTGAAGCACCGTTCTTTGTATATGGTGAAGACTATTTCGGTATAGATTTCTTTTGTACTCATAAAGCAGTATCTACATATACAAAATATAACGACGTTTTCTTAGTTGAAAACCCAGACAGCGCAGTTAGCGGTAGAAAGATAAAGGAGAGTATTGTTTTCATAACAAACTACTGCAAAGCAAACAATATAAAGACAAGACAATATATTATCTGTAAAGAACAGGCTAGCCAGGCATACGTATTTCTTGAACATCTTAAAGATAGAAAAATAAGCGTATACGTATTATTTGCATTTAAAGAGTTTGAAAGTGTACTCAATATAATAGACCCTGGTATTAAAAAGCTATTTGCACCGTCATTAATGAAAGTAGATTATATACGAACAAAAATGTATTCATCGGTGCAGATGAAAAAAAATGTTAATTTATTTAAAAAATTCGTTGATAATCAATAGACAGTACGTATAATAATAGTATGAGTAATATAACAAGTTCAATGTTTGAATCGATTAAAGGCGCTCTTGCGTCTACTGAAGAGAAGTCTAGCGGTCCTGCAGACATTCTCAGAACCGAGCCGGGTAATACATATACGGTTCGTTTGTTGCCGTTCGCGAAGGATCCTTCTAAGACCTTCTTCCATTATTTTCAGCATGGCTGGAGTAGCTTTTCTACTGGTCAGTATGTGAGTGCTATTTCTCCCCAAACGTTCGGTGACCGTGACCCGATTGCCGAAACTCGATATAAGCTATATCGTGGTAATGATGAAGAAAAGCAAATGGCTAGTAAGATTATTAGATCTGAAAAATGGTTGGTAAATGTTTACGTTGTAAACGATCCTGTAAACCCTGATAATAACGGTAAGGTAATGACTTTACGATATGGTAAGCAATTGCATAAGGTTATTGCTAGTGCTATTGACGGTGAAGATGCTAGTGATCTCGGTCCTCGTATCTTTGACCTATCTCCTAACGGTGTTAACTTTAAAGTTATAGTAGAGAAGCAAGGTGACTTCCCGACTTATGTATCCTCAAAGTTCTCTTTCCCCGCCGAGGTTAAAGGCATGACTGATGATGATCATGAAGGTGTTTATAATAAGGCTATTGAATTAGATTCAGTATTTACTATTAAAGGGTATGATGATCTTAAGCAGATGGTCGATGAGCATATCTACTGTCAAGACTCTGACGCTCAGCGCTCTGAACCTGCAGTAGTTGCAGCACCAGCAGCAGTAACTACTGCCGCTCCTGAGCCTGTAGTAGAAACTAAAACTGTTGCTACGCAGAGCGATGATGAAGATATTCAAGATTTGCTAGCAGGCCTGGACGTTTAAATTATGGCTGACGGACAACCAGAAATGATTCCTATGCCTGACGGCATGCCGCCAGATGATAGAGGGCCTATGCCTGAATCTTTTGAGAAGAAACTTTCGTCTCAAGAAGAGCAAAATCTTTTAGTGAACTTTATGGGGTCTATGTACGGTGAGACTAAAAAGATCGACGGTAACATAGTTGGTGAATCCGCTACTTTGGGTAGAGGTCAGAGCGAGAAAATTAAACGACAAATTGAACAAGTTATTTCTCAGCCTCAGCAGTCTGTACCCCAGCCGGTGCAGACTGCTCCTGTACCTCAACCAGCTGTACAGCAGCCGGAAGATCAAGTACCAGTACAGCAAGTAGTCGAGCAGCCTCAAGTTGATAATAGTCAGCTGATGTTTAATTTCGATGTTAATGAAAAAGATGAGCTCTTTGCTCTAATCGAGAAAGTTTTAAGGAGGGTAGATAACCTACATATTAAAATTGATGCGCTAACAGAGCAAAATAAAAATAGTAAAGTTACTTCTTTACCTATTAAAAAGAACTCAAAAAAAAAATCAGTTGAACCAAAAGAGGAAACCTGATATAATAAAGCGTATATATGGCTTATTTAAAACTAAAGAATAAAAAAGACTTTGTTAGTAATTTCCTAGGGCCCATATCAAACTTAAATGATATGTGCGTTATTAAGATTAACAATAATAATATTACGTGTACTATTGCTGCAGCAGATTCAACTGTTGTATGTAAGTCTGACCTAGAGTGCGAGACTGATATAACAAATGAAGTTATTTTAAATATACCGGATATTAAAAAGCTTATCAGAGTATTAGAAATAGTACCGTCTAATGAAATTGAACTTAAACTTAATGAAAATAATATATCATATAGTAAAGATGGTTATAGGTTTAAATATCATATCTTAGACGATGGTATTATTAAGCTTCCAAACATTAATGTAGATAAAATTAATAATCTAGAATTTGATACAACTTTTAAAGTATTGGAGAGAAATCTAACTATGCTCTTTAAAGGTAGTTCGTTTACAACTGAGACATCTAAATTATATCTATTTGAAGACGATAAGAAAATATCAGGTGAGCTTGGCGATAAAAATAGACATAATACGGATAATTTTGTATGTGTAATAAGTGATACATATGAAGGTAAATCATTAACTAAATCCCTAGCGTTAAATTTTGATTCTTTTAGATTGTTAAGTTTTGGAGGATGTCGTGAGGTTAATTTTAGAGTTAATCAAGAGATGGGTGTTATTACCTGCGAGTTTAAAAAGGATAATACGTCATTGATTTATGTTATTTCTGCCTTAATTAATTAATATGCCCGGTACAAATAAGAATAGTTATTATCATCAAAAAACTGATCCGACAAAGCTTAAGGAAAAGAAAGTTAGCAATAAGCTTAAGACAGCAGGTTATACGATAAAGCGCTTAAAGGATAACGGGTTAGTTGTCTTTAAAATGTTCAATGCATATAGCAGCATTGATCCTCGTAGATGGACTGTATTAATTAACCCAGGAAGTGATTCTATATATCTTACATGCTATCATAATAAAGACAACATAAATGAAATTATGTTTGAATTTGACGATGGTGGTAATAACTTTAATAGAGGATTCTTTGTTAAGACTGAGAGTGTAGAAGTACTAGTCAGTACTTTATTAGATAAAGGTATAAGTAATAACCCCGCTGATAACCCGTTCGGTGTAACCAAATAGTTATATGTCTGACGAACAGCCAAAAAAACGAGGCAGACCTAGAAAGAAGCCTGAGGCCGTTGTACCACCGTTATCTGCCCAAAATGCTAAAATAACCGTCAACAGTGAGAATGATCTCCTAAAAGTCCAAGCTTTAATTAAAGACGCCTTGAGTGATGTCTTACGCGAGGATAGTAAAGGTAGGGTCGATAAAGATGTCGCTATAAAAGCAATGACGTCAACATGTGCCGAATTTATGAAAAGTTTTATTATAATGGGGTATGATATGGATAATAACGCGATACAACCTATTTTTTATGCTAAGAGTGATCTAGAAGCTGATGCTCTTTCCCATTATATGCAGCAATACTTCGTTGCTAATATGAAAGAAATGCGTTGATTATCGGAAAAAAGTTCATAAAATATATGTATGGACACTTTAATTCTCGGCAAGGGATATGTAGGCACTCATCTGAGTAAACACTTTGATAAAAGTGCAGATATAATATCAAAATGTGAACTAAATTATCACGATGAAGAAACATTATATAATTTTCTATTAAACTCAGATTTTCAAACAGTTATTAGTACAGTAGGTTTCACCGGTAAACCTAACGTTGATCAATGTGAAGAAGAAAAAGAAAGCTGCTTTAGGTTAAATGTAATTGTGCCTAAGATTGTAGAGAACGTCTGTAAGTCCTTAGATATTAATCTTATTCACATAAGCTCAGGTTGTATATATACCGGGTACGATAAAATTTATACTGAAGAAGATACCCCTAACTTTGGATTTTATGATAGAAATTCAAGCTTTTATAGTAATACTAAACATTTATCTGAGCTAATTTTAGATCCGAGTTATACAAATATTGTTAGAATAAGAATGCCTATCGAGTATAAATTAACGGAAAAGAATTTACTAACAAAGCTTTTAAAGTATGATAATATAATTGACTACGCTAATAGCAAGACTGATTTAAAGCGTTTATGCGAGTTTGTAGAGACTATTAAAGATAATTTTAAAGCAGGTATATACAATGCAGTTCATAGCAAAGCTCTTACTACGAGAGAAGTCGTGAAAATTTTAAAGGAATACAACTTAGTTAACGAAAACTGGAAGTTTGTACCATACGAAACACTAAAAATTACAGCTAATAGAAGTAATTGTGTTCTCTCAAACGAGAAAGCTAAGAAAGATTTTAATTTTGATTTCGGTGATGAAGAACATTACCTAAAATTAAACGCATCATTAATACAACGTGAAAAACAATGGCTAAAAAAGAAATAGTAGGCTTTACAGCAGGTAACTTTGATCTATTACATCCTGGGTATATATATACTTTTGAAGAAGCTAAAAGACATTGCGATAGATTTTTAATATTTCTACAAAAGGATCCATCTGCAACGAGGTATACAAAGTATAAACCTGTTATACCTTATTATGAAAGATATAAGACTTTAATGGCAATTCAGTATGTTGATGACGTTTATATGTACCAAACTGAAGAAGAATTAATAGAATTAATTAAATTCTTTAAACCTGATATCAGAATATTAGGCGAAGATTACATCGGTAAACCATTTACTGGTGATGATCTACCACCAAGAGTAATTTATACTACTCGCTCTCATGAATGGTCGACAACAAAAATTAAAGATATGATTACAATACAAACAATAAAACAAAACCCAGGTATAGCAAATGTATAACGGTCAAGCAGAGCAAGATAAATTCGTTTTAAGCGTTTTAAAAAATAAAACTGATGGGGTCTTTATAGAGATTGGTTCTAATGATCCGGTTAAAATTAACAATACATATATTTTAGAAAAAAATTATAATTGGAAGGGTATTATGGTTGAATACGGTGCTCAATGGTTACCAGAATATAAAAAACATCGCAAAAATAGTGCTCATGTTATAAATGATGCCACAAAAGTAGATTATAAAACTCTATTTGAATATCATAACTTACCAAAAAATATTGACTACCTTCAATTAGATTTGGAAGCAAATAATGGTAGCACTATAAGTACACTAAAAAAACTAGACAGCGAAATAATGGATACATATAAATTCGCAACAATAACATTTGAGCATGATATATATCATTGCAATCATATGAATACCCGTCTTGAATCTAGAGTAATCTTTGAAAAGAGGGGATATATAAGGGTATTTCATGACATTAATAATATGGACAGTGACCCGTTTGAAGATTGGTATGTTCACCCAGACTTAGTTGATATGGATTACGTTAATACTCTAAAAGAAAAAAATGCTAAACATTATAAGAAGGATATTAAGTGTGATAGATACTTTAGTGAATCACCTGTTATAGATAGTATTAATTGGCAAGATATTGAATATTAAAAAAATGAGTAAAAATATATTAGTTACTGGAGGCAATGGGTTTATAGGCTCACATATAGTTGATAGATTAGTAAATGACGGGCACCATGTAGTAGTTGTAGATAATAAATCTAGCGGTGCATCAGACAAACACTACATTAATGAGAACGCCATTTATTATAATAAAGATATAAGTGATTATAATAATACTCGACCTCTTTATAAAAATATAGATATAATTTTTCATTTAGCAGCCGAAGCAAGAATACAGCCAACTTTAAAGGATCCTATTTTAGCAGCTAGAACAAACATGCTAGGTACATGTACAGTTTTACAATGCGCTAGGGAAGCCGGTGTAAAGAGGGTAATTTATAGTTCTACATCTTCAGCATATGGAGTAAAAAACGAACCACCATTAACTGAAGATATGCCTAATGACTGTCTAAATCCTTATTCTGTTACAAAGACGTCAGGGGAAGAATTATGTAAAATGTATACTAAATTATTCGGTCTCGAGACTGTCACGTTTAGATACTTTAATGTATACGGTCCCAGGCAACCACTGAAGGGTCAATATGCTCCTGTCGTTGGTATATTTTTAAGACAAAAAGCCGCAGGTGAGAGTATGACTATCGTTGGTGACGGGACACAGCGTAGAGACTTTACCCACGTAAATGATATAGTTGAAGCTAATATAAGAGCATCTGACTTAACTAATAAAGATGTCATCAGCGAGACAATAAACGTCGGTACCGGTACAAATTATTCTGTTAATGATATAGCTGAAATGATTGGAGGGAACACTGTTACAATAGAAGTAAGACCAGGCGAATCAAAGACTACTCGAGCCTCTACAGCGAAAATTGAAAGTCTATTAAAATTTAAGCCGGCAGATAAACTTAAACAGTATATATATAATGAATGTAGCAATTGAAACTGATAACAGTAAGAATATTTTAGTAACCGGTGGGTATGGTTTTATTGGTGGTAACTTTATACGATTTTTGAGAGATAATTTCCCGCAGCATAAAATTACATGCATAGATAAAGATGGCTATGCTTCTAATAAAGATTATATTGAAGGGTTATGCGATAAAGAATATAAATTAGATATTTCAAAAAGTTTAGAACTTGAAAATGTATTTCTTACAAATGATAAGTTTGATTATATCTTTCACTTCGCCGCTGAATCTCACGTAGATAATAGTATTAGCGGACCTAAAGTTTTTATTGAATCAAATGTTCTCGGTACTCAAAATATGATAGAATGCTTCCGGAAAATTAATAATAATTACGGTAGGTTTATTCATATTAGTACTGATGAAGTATACGGACATTTAGGATTTGACGACCCTGCATTTGTAGAGAGTACCCCTATCGCCCCAAGGTCTCCCTATGCTGCCTCTAAGGCATCCAGTGATCTCTTATGTCTATCATATATTAATACATTTAACAGTAATATTAGTATCACACGCTGCTGCAATAACTACGGGCCTAATCAACATAGTGAAAAATTTATACCGACAATTATAAAAGCATTAAAAGCTGGAAAAAAAGTACCTGTATACGGCGAAGGTATGAATATGCGAGAATGGGTACATGTACATGATCATAATCTAGCAGTATGGGCTGTCGCGACTAAAGGTAAGAATGGAGTATATAATATCGGTTCCGGGATAGAGATGTCTAATATAGAGTTGGTCGATAAAATATGTACCATATTAGGTAAGGATCTAGATGAATCAGTTAGATTTGTCGAAGATAGGCTGGGCCACGACTTTAGATATAGTATAGACTATTCAAAAATACGCGAAGAGCTATTTTACGAGCCTTTATATACAGATTTTGACGAACAACTTAAACTACTAGTAGACTGTTATGATTAAAAAGATTCGACAGGGGGATATGTATGCATGTCATCATGGGCAGTTTGCAGGTCAATTATTCTGCTTCATTTGCCGAGATAAAAAGGAACATACGTATAATTTTCTTAGAATGCCTGAGATGATAACAACAGCAATCCCGCAAAAAGATTTCGATGATGGCTTAACTCAAGGGGTTATTAAATTTATGGAAAAGGTACCTAAGTATGTTTTCAAAGTAATCCTCGCACAGTATAAGAAAAATGAACATACTAACGATTGACGGTAATAATTTAGTACATAGAGTTTACTGGGTAGCTAATAATATGCTCAAGAAAGACGAAAACTTTCACGTGTATATGTTCTTAAATAGTGTTAAAAGTTATGTGGAGATGTATAATGCTGAGAGAGTATACTGTGTTTGGGATGAGAAGCCTGATTATAGGCCTAATAAGCGTAAAGAGCTCTTAGCAGAATATAAAGGTACAAGAGATACTAGTGAAAAAGGTAAAGAGGTTCATCAAAAAAATGAACTTATAAAGGATATGTTGCAAAAAATGGGTATTCCTTCGATATACCCTCGCGAATATGAGGCAGATGATGTTATGGCTGTTATCGATTACTTATTTCACCCCCATAAGCATATTATAGTAACTGTGGATAAAGATTTATGTCAGTTAGTCAGTGAACGAACTGTAGTATATGACCCGATCCGTAAAATAGAAATAAATCTCGATAACTTTGAAGAAAAGCTAAAATTTCCGAAAGAACAGTTTCTTAGAGCTAAAGCTATAGCTGGTGATAAGAGTGATAATATACCCGGTATTAAAGGTTTTGGTCAAAAGAAGATTGAAAGATTTTTTAGAGGCGAGGTTAAATTTACCGACGAGGAAAAGCAGCAATTTGAGAGAAATATTGAATTAATGACTTTAGTAGATGAAGGGCCAGAAGGGGATTATGTCTATGAACAGGTCGATACTTGCTCATTTGATACAGATTGGGAAGGCTTTAAGTCGCAAATTAAGGAATTAAAGTTTACAAATATATTAAAGAAGGAAATGTCTTGGTATACTAGATTCTTCCAGACTAATAGCCTAATAGATTTATTATCATAAATAATTATATGACTAACTACAACCCAAATGATTTTGTAAATCCGCAGCAAGTAAGATCGCCATATACTGGTGAAACGGTTAGACCCACTTACTCAACTTACGATCAGAATGGTAAAACATACGAGCAAGCACATTTTGCCGACCCGGTTACCGGCCATCAAATTAAAAAAGGTTTAGTGAGTATTAAATCTACTGAAACCGGGGAAACAATTGTTGACTGGCAGACAGTTCATACTGGTGCGCAAAATACTACGCAAAGTAGACCCCATACTAATTGATTTTTATAAAGCATATACTATAATTAGTATGTGATAAATATACCTGAGCAGTATACCATACCTTTATTATACGAAAATATATATAAGATATCGTATAATAAATTTAGTAAGTCATATAATGGCTGCTGCCCGATATGTAAAGAGGGTAACTCGTGGGGTAAGAAGAAGCGATTTTATTATATACCTAATAAAGATTTAGCTTATTGTCATAATTGCGGTTATAGTAAGAAGACGTTGGGATTTTTAGTCGATGTAACTAGTAAACCGATGCATCTTATTATTAATGAGGTAAAGAATCTAGATCTAGATATTGAAGTTCAGAGGGACGAGCCAGTCGAAGTTAAAAGGGTAATAGATAAGAGCTTACCTGAAGATTGTATTAATTTATCAGACGAGAGTCAAGTTGAATACTATAAAGATAGTGCCGTAGTGAGAATGGCCACTACCTTAATAAAGAGTAGAAGGCTTAATAGAGGGATTAACAAACCTAAGACTTTCTATATATCGCTAAAAGACCCTGTTCATAAGAATAGATTAATACTACCGTTCTATGATGAAAATGGAGATATAATATTCTATCAATCTAGGGGCTTAACTAAAAAGGATCTATTCGAGAGACCGAAATATCTAAGTAAAGTAGGCGCAGAAAGAAGCTTATACGGTATGCAAAATATTAACTCCGATTTAGATAACGTGTTTATATTTGAAGGCCCTATTGATAGTTATTTTGTTGAAAACGGTTTAGCTACTTGCGGTATTACTGAAAGAAGCGATAAGATGTTTACTAGTTTACAGAAGGAACAGATCAATAAATTAAACTTATACAAGAAGGTATATGTATTAGATAATCAATACTGCGATAAAGCAGCTTTGAATAAAAGTATTATATTAGCTGAAAACGGTAATAAAGTGTTTATATGGCCTAGAGAGTTAAAGCGTTTTAAAGACTTTAATGATATATGTGTGGCTGGTAATAAAGACAAAATAAAACCTGAATTTATATTAAAAAATACTCATTCAGGTCTTAAAGCTAAATTATTATTAACTGAGATTAAAAATAGTTAGTTAAGTTTATATTGACCAAGATCTCGATAACCCATTTGATCTTGTAAAAATCCTCTTAATATCTCAAATTCACCACCACTTAGATTTACTAAATATTCTAACTCAGCATCTCCAATAGAATCAGCGAACTTTTCAGCCTTATCTTCAAAATCAGAAGAATCACCTACTGATTCATCTTCCTCGAGGTCTTCACTTAGAGTTTTAGGTTTTGCGTAAGCTTCAAAGATTAAGTCTTGTTCGGTTTTCATATTACTATTTAGTTAAATTTATATTTAGGATCATTAGCACCTGCTAAGTAACCTTTTAAGATTTCACTTAATGCTGAAACTTCCATTGCAACTCTAGCAATTTTCTTTGTTTCTGAATTTGAAATACTATCAAAAATTGTATCCGACTCAGCTGAGTTAAGAGTTGTTTGAATACTACTTTCAGTACCGTTTAGATAGCCGGAAAATTCATCCATCTTACCTATCCAGCTATTCAACTCATCATACATTTGTTTTTGCTGATCATTTATAGCGTTCGTTACATCAGCCGGTGCATCTGCACCTAGCTCATCTGCAGTTACATCCTGTAATTCAGAATCTAAAGCTTCACCGTCAGTCAACTCATCAGTTAACTCTTCATCTTGTTCTAAAATTTTTGCAAATCTTTTGGAATACTCATTCATATTTATATTTATGGCAAAACGTATAAATATATACATGAAACAACGACTATTTGAAGATGATCAAATGTACGACGCCCAGAGACAAACATCAGGGATGGGATCTGAAGTAGCTAACCAAGGCCCTATAACAGTTAATAATATATCGCATCATAAAAATAATGATAATAATATAGGCAAAAATAAACTATACCCTATTGATAATATAGAACACGCTATAGGAGATGCATTTGTTAATATATCAAACGTTCACCAACTTATACAAGTAGCGGAGGAAAATCCTACGTTTGAAAAGTCTCAGATATCGGGGTTACAAGATATATTAAAAGATATGACCAAATTATTAGTTGATTTTGATGAAACATTATCTATAATAAAGGGTAATGTTAGGTAAATTTTTCGCTTCAGTCTTTTTAACTATATCTGTTAGTATAATTTTTGGATTGCTTTTTAAAAGTAATTTTTGGTTGGTCTTTACACTCGTATCAATGATACAAATTGTTGGGTTCCTACTATTTCAGCAAATATACTCAAATAGACTTACCTATAAGTTTGAAGAGATAAGAACTGAACAGATTAAGGAATCGACCAGGAACCTAGTCGAGGTTAATTGCCCATGTGATGAAGAAGCCAAGCAAGTAGTCGATTTTCGATTTGATAGAAAAAATGTATATAAGTGTGATAAATGCGGCAAAAACTTTACAGCTGTAGTAACTTTTAATACTATGGTAACTACTGACCCAATCTACTTTAATAATAATGGATAAATTAGAAGATATAACGACCGAGGTAAGCCCATCTACAATTGGTATTACAAAACAAGATACTGTTAGTATAGATGATATTGTTACGAGAATTATTTCAGTGCTCTCTCTAGAAGATAAGGAAATGTTCAATCTCGGGCAAGTAAAGAGAGGTAAGAGACAACTAAACAGTCTAGATGTATTAAAGGAAGGTTTATACAGAGAAATAGAAACTTTGAACCTTACCAAAACAGTTGACGGTGATAAAATAGAACGTATTATCAATAGCAAGACGAAAAAGGTTCTACAGCAGCAGGTCGATGGTATTATTAGTATATTGCAGATGTCTACTGACAATGTAGATAATCGTCATTTTTTACTAGGATTAATCTTAAGACTACTACTAGGAAAGTAGGAACGGAACTATAATATAATATATTATATGAGTAAGAAAGTCAAAGTAGAGCCAGCGGGTAAGCCGCTAAATGAACTAGAACAAGATAGCTTAGATTACGTAGCAAGATTTGCATGCTTAATGTATGGTGTCAATGTAGCAGCTGATGCTGCAGAAAGAATGGGAATGGATACTGAACGTGATAGTAAGTGGATAAAGCCTATATTTTTCCAGAAATATATTGATGAACGGTTTGAAGATATGAAATATAATATTAACAACTCCTTACAAGGTAGAGAAGATGAAGCATATTCCTGGTAGTCAGTTTATAAACCACACTCCTAAATTTGGTAAATATTTTAAGAGAGGTGTTACCTACACTCTTAAGCATATTAAAAAAGAATCAGACGATAAAATAAAATATATTTTTTCCACTGATGGGGATGATAAGGAGATGTTCTTTAAAAGTATTAAAGAGGCTGACGAATTTTTAGGCACCTTCTAGTAATAATCACCATATACGTCATCATTTGATGACATATCAAAGACATCTTTACTACTCTGATCAATATCGTATTCGTCGTAATTATCTTTCTTACTCTCTGTAGCTGCGTTAACACCGCCGGCCTGTCTCCCAGCAAAACTACCCTCATATACTTGCGCATTGCCACCAGATAGTGGGAATGGTATATTAGGTTCGAAACTATAATCGAGTCGTTTAGCTTTTATAAGAAATACATAATGACCACCTAACTGATTCATAGAAGCTATATCTTGATCTAGTTTTTCCGTTACCTCGAAATATTTAGCTTGTCTATTATTAGGCCTATCATTACCAAATTCACTTAATTGGAAAACATCGCCAGCCTTAGGCTCTATAATATCATGCTGAGTTGACCACACATTAGTAAGATCGCTAAACGTTGTTTCAAATGATGATATATGTATATACGCTGTAACAGCATCATCACTCTGAAATCCAAATTGTGATAGTGTTATTGCATTATCATTAAGAGTTGCTGCTATTACAATATTTCTTGGATCCGCAAACGTCTTAGTTGGTTGCTCCCCGTATATATTATCAGCACTAAGAGTATCAAAAGTATTAACAAAATAACTTACTTGGGTACCGAATTGATTTATTTGCTCTCTCCACCAATTACTAAATAATAATCGCTCATTAGGAGAGTTTGCATTACTCTTATCAGTAAATCTAAAGCATGTTTCATCGGACGTTACAATACCAGGAAAGCAATTATTATCATAATTTATACTCATTTTTGTAAAATAAAGTTATTAGTCTTTGGGTCAAAAGATAGCTGTATACCTGTCTTACCTAGTGTCTGGGTTTTGTCTTTATGAGGTACTATTCTAAATGTATCGCGGATATATTTAAGATCTATAGAGGAGCAGACAGCCATTCCTTTATTATCTTTTAATCTTTCAATCTTTGGATTTTTAGAAAGATCTTTCTTCATGTAGTCGGGCATTAAGTTTACACGTTTACGTTGATATGATTTATCAGTATCTGTAAACCCTGTACCTCTATGCCTATGCTTAGTATGATAATCAGAAAAGCTATCCATAATAATATTTAAGCAAAAAAAAGCTGCAACACATGTGTTGCAGCTAATTTTAAATCTTGTTTTATGTTTTATGCAAAGAGCGAGTGACCAGTCTTATTTTTAACGGAGACTTTATTGTCTTTACTCATTAATTTGTGACCTTTGCTGCTACCTTCTTCATCACCTTTTTGGCCTTTAACCTTACCATCCGCTTTACCGGTAGTAGATTTAACAGAACCAACTGTGTTTTTCTTAGATTGTAGTGATTGGCCAGCTGAATCAGGTACTGCTGTAAGCTCTGTAGCTTCTTCAAGCTCATCTTCTTCATCATCTTCTTCTGCTTCATCATATGAGACTTCTTCCATCTCATAGTCTTCAGCTTCTGCATCGTCGTCTTCACCTTCAGGTTCGACTTGCGCTAAAATTTCTTTTAAACACTCAATATGTTGAGCACCTAATGTTACCGTAACTTCGCCAGATTCGTCAGCAGTACCTTCGTCGCCAGTTTCAATACCGAGCGCATCAAGTTCTTCGTTTGACTCTTGGCCGTCCATTACCTCTTCAAATAATTTATCAAAAACAGATTTCATATTAATATTTATACTCTCCCTATAGTCTTTTTCAACTTTTTCATCAAACTTTTCAGAACTATATTTTTCTGGCTCATAAGCATTAGGCTTACCTTTGGTTTTCTTAGGATCAACCGGCTCTTCTAACCCTTCAATATTGTAGTTTGGATCTGTGTTACCCTCGTTACCAGTGTTTTGAATATTTTGAGCCTCCTTTGAATTTAAATTAACTGCACCTTTACCTGGCTTAGTACCCATTTTCTTATTACCACCTTTAATAGGTCTAGTCGTTTTACCTTCTTTGATTATGGTATCGCTATATATATTCCATATATCGGTTAGATTATTTTTGTTTGACATGTAAATATTTAATACAAGATGACCAAAAATAAACAAAATTACATGAATAACCCTAATCTACCAGCGGTAGGTGCGGAATTCGAGTATAGTCCCAGTCAAATTAACCAGTTAAAGAAGGCATCTAAGAACCTTTTATATTTTGCTGAACACTTTTTCTACATTGTTTCCTTAGATGAAGGAAGGCAAAAGATTAAATTGCACTCACCGCAAAAGCGTTCTCTTAGAAAAATGCGCGATAATCGCTTCTTTATATTATTAGCATCTCGTCAGATAGGTAAAACTACGATGATGACCATATATGCTTTATGGATTGCTTGTTTTAACGAAGACCAACGTATTCTTATTGTAGCTAATAAAGAAGGTACAGCCATTGAAATAATGCAAAGAATAAGAATGGCGTATGAAGAATTGCCTAATTGGTTAAAGCCTGGTGTTAAAGAATACGGGAAAACGTCAGTTACTTTAGCAAATGGTACTCGAATAGGTATATCAACTACAACCGGTACAGCAGCTCGTGGACAATCTGTCAACTGTCTCATTTTAGATGAGCTCGCATTTATTGAGCCTCATCTAGTAGAAGAATTTTGGAAATCAGTATACCCTATTATTTCATCATCTAAAAAATCTAAAATTTTTATAGCATCAACAGCTAATGGTACTGGTAATTTATTCTATAGACTATATGATGCAGCAGAAAGAAATGAATCTAATTGGGCTTATGATAAGATTTTATGGAATGAAATACCTGGTAGAGATGCAACGTGGAAAAGAGACACCATTGCATCTATTGGTTCAATGGAAGCTTTCAATCAAGAATTTAACTGCGAGTTCTTAGACTCGGGAGAAAGTTCGCTAAATGAAGAGTTATACGCTAAATTAATACAACGTTCTGTCGAGCCTAAGTTTATTTTTGACGAAGGTAGTTACCTATTATGGGACGAGCCTGGTAAGGATGGTATATATGTAGCAAGCGTTGATACATCTGAAGGGGTAGGGGCTGACTATTCCGTCGTGCAAGTGTTTGATTATAGTGATCTAACTAATATAAAGCAGGTAGCTGCTTATAGCAATAATACTATATCGCCTTATGAGTTTACAGAGAAGGTGTACGAGATATTACAACATTGGGGTAATCCATTAGTTTGTATAGAAAGAAATAATTGCGGTGCGCAGGTTGTAGATAACTTAAGCCGTAATTATAACTATGAAAATATTGTATCTTGGGGCGCATCAACAGCTGGTAGAGCAAAAGGTCAGCTAGGTATTATAGCTCATACTAATACTAAACATAAAGGTATTACTAATATGAGATACTGGGTAAATGAGCTCGAGAGTGTCGAGATACGAGATGTTAACCTAGTTAAAGAGTTAAGAGACTTTATTAGATATCCTAACGGCACCTGGGCAGCAAAGAGAGGCGCAGGTAATCATGATGATAGAGTAATGGCAATGATATGGAATTTAATTATACTAGAAGACGAGGTTGTTAAGAGATATTTTGAGATAGCACAGTTAGATAAAAATAATAAGCCATTACAAATTAAACAATTCGACTTTGGGATTAAATATTTTATGAACCCAACGTCAATGTATAGTAATGAGAAAGATGGAAGTCTAGATAATACCTCGCCTATTATAATAGGCAATGCTATGAATCAAGATTCTGACTTAGAGCAGTTATATAATGCAGGTTTTAAACCACTACAATAAAATATGTCAATAAACCAGTCACAGTTAAATAAGAGTAGATTAGATAAATTTTTAATGGTTATCAATCTACCTACATCATTAAAAGATATTAATACAACAGATCTCGGTAATCGGAAAGATAAGGCGGTAAATGAAAATTCTATACAGTTTTCTGTTTACGGTGCAGTAATCCCAAGTGTTACAGTACCTGCAATTACTGAACAATACGCTGGTCAAAGCTTTAAAATATCAAGCCATGCGCGGCCCGCTTATAATAACGTAAGTGTTAAGTTTACCGTCGATAATAAGTTTAATAACTACTGGGTATTATATAAATGGTTAGATTTATTGAATAATGACAAAGGGTCGGCTTTCGACTTAGACGACCTTTCAGGTACACCAAAGCTACCTGCAAGTAGTCAAAACAAAAATAAATCTAGCAATCCACCAGATTTATATATGACAGATTTAGTATTATACTCAAAAGATGAGTTTGATGCAAATGTGGTAAAATTTACATATAAAAATGCCTTCCCGGTTAGTTTAGGTCAGATAGACTACAATTATCGCACTGAAGGTGAAATAGAAACATCGTTTGAATTTGCATTCTCTCAGTTATTAGTAGAACTATTGTAAATTTTTAGCTCTAAAAACCATAAATAATATTATGGGACGTACAATTCAATCACCTGGTGTAGAGATTAATGAAATCGATTTAAGTTTAAGGCCGAATCTAGCTACTGGAACAACAGTTTTAGCTACCGGCTTCGCAGATAGAGGGCCTTCTGACGAAGTTATTCAAGTTACAAGTTTAAGCGAATTTGAACAAATTTATGGGGTACCACAAACCCCTGCAGAAAGATATTTTTATCATACTGTAAAGCCGATTTTTAACTCACAAGCTAATATTCTAACTTACAGACTACCATATGGTGATGGCAACGGCGCAGGCTTTGGCAATTCATACGGTGCACTAGCTTATCCAGTTAAAGCTGTGGCGTTATCTGCATCCGGTACTTCATCAACCGATACATTAACCTCGTATAATGTTAATACTTTTAGTCAACCAGTTGATGGTGATGGTAATAATTTACCTGCAGTATACATTTTAGGCAAACCGACACACTTTGAATTAACAGAAGTCGAATATAATAACATTCTTAAGGGTGAAAATTTTGCTTGGAGCAATACAATAACAGAATCAAGCAGGCTTTCATCACTTAATGCCATGCAAGGCGCTGGTATGATTGTACTTAATAAAGGACAGACAACAGTTAATACTAAGTTTGAAGGATTTTACTTCGGAGCTATCGATAATTCGAATATTAACGATACGACAGACTTTGATGGTATTATGACATCCGAGACTATAGCAAAGAGTGCTAGACAAACTCGGACATATACAACTCTACCTGAACCTCGGTTGGGATTTTCTTTATCAGCTATATCTGATAATAGTACTGATACATTTGGACAAGACGACGATAGTGTTTCAGAGGTAATGGAAAATCTTTCACAATTCGATATTTCAACAGATTTATTTGACGATACTCTTTCAATTGGATTATTTAAACTAAGACAATCAGTATTTGCTTCTGATGTAATTAAACTTGATTATGTCGTTTCTGAGACATACGTTGGCTCTTTTGACTACCATCGCCAGCAGCAATCACAAACAGGTGGTGCACCTACTTCATTCTTCCTTGGTACCAAAGAAGATCAATCACCTAATATTAGTATTATGGTTAATGAAAACCTTTCTCACAAACATGGAAATACATGGAGAGATGTTGACGGGGTACCTATTAATAAAGTAAGAATATCAAGAGGTCTCGATGCTACGAACTGGCCAAATTTATCAAGTTCGTACATACCAGCAGGCTACCAAGGCTTGAATGTAACAAGTGTAGGTGCAGCTTCTGCAGCCTTTACCGATGCTGATACAGCTGCTTTTAAAGCAAATAGTTTATTTACAATTGGTTCGTACACTACACCATCATCACAATCAGACCAAAAAATACTTGGCTCTATACCGGGTAAGCTTGATAGATTGCTCAATACAGTAGAGAATCCTGATATATATGATCTCGATATTACTGTTGAAGGAGGGTTAGGTACAATTAATGCAGCGCGTATGGAAAATGGTTCAAATAAATACTTTGACGATTATTCTAATATTAATATGTCTCCATACTATACTTCAGATCCAACATCTATTCAAACAGCTACATATAGAGATAACTGGAAGACAATTTATAATAGATTTAATAACTTCGCTGAAAAGAGAAGAAAGGATCACTTGTTTATTGCTGATTTACCAAGACCGATATTTGTTCAAGGAGCTAATTATAAGACACTACAAGACCCTCTTAAGAACTACTCATTACATATAGGCAATGCAATTAAAGCATTTACTTCAATTCTTAATTCGAGCTATGCTACAACATATGCATGCTGGTCTAAGGTATATGATAAGGCATTAGATGATCAGTGCTGGGTACCATTCTCTGGTACAGCTGCTGAAATAATGGCTAATACAGATGCTAATTTCCAACCATGGTTTGCACCAGCAGGCTTTACAAGAGGTAGGGTCGGTAGTGTTAATGATATTGTACTTTATCCGAAGCAGAAGCAAAGAGATAACCTCTATAAGAATTCCGTTAACCCTGTAGCTTTCTTCCCTGGAGATGGATTTACAATCTTCGGGCAAAAGACTCTTCAAGCAGCTCCAACAGCATTTGATAGAATTAATGTACGTAGATTGTTCTTAAATCTCGAAAAGTCGACAAGATCGACAATGAAATACTTCATCTTCGAGCCTAACACCCTACTAACAAGAACTCGTATCATCAACGTACTAACACCTATATTCGAAAGAGCTAAAAACACAGAAGGCCTTTACGATTACTTGATAGTTTGTGATGAAAGAAATAACACCCCTGACATTATTGATCAGAATGAGTTAATCGTTGACATTTATCTCAAGCCAGTAAGAGCAGCAGAGTTTATATTAGTTAACTTCTACGCTACAAGAACTGGTACTGATTTCAATGAAATTATAGGTTAAAGATTAAATATTAATAACTATGGCAGACGTAAAACAGACAATCCAAGATTTCTACACACAAGCGCAGGTCAAAGACTTTGCGAGAAATAATCTCTTTAGAGTTTTAAATATAGACTTCGGAGGTGGTAGTGACGTTACGATCGGTGAAGAAGATTTAGTTTATGTAACTACTGCGACTTTACCTGGTAAGACAATTACTGACGTAGCTGTACCATATATGGGATTAGATTTTCACATACCAGGTACGGTTAAATATACCGGTTCTGAAGGATATTCACTAACATTTAGAGCAGATGAATCGTATAATTTATACGACAAATTTCAGCAAGTAATGAGCGATACATTTAATGATGCAAATTCAACAGGTAATTATTTTACCCCTAGTGCTGATTCTGTAATTGATTTAGTTCAGTTAGATAAGCAGTTAGAAAGAATTTCTCAGTATCAGTTAGTTGGATGTAGTATTAGAAGCATAGGTGAATTAGCGTATGATATTACTACCGAAGGTACAGTACAGACGTTTACAGTTACTGTTGCATACCACTACTATAGAAAAACTGCTTAGTATTTAAACATTTCAAATTAAGCCGTACTTTGGTACGGCTTTTTTTTGCTTAAATATTATATATGAGTATATTAAATGCAGTTGGTAATGCTATGCAAGGTGCTTCAAACCTAACGCGAGGAGCTCTAGGAGGAACCTTAGCACAACCCAATGTTAGTCTATTTGGAACAAATATACCAGGTGTACCTTTAGTAAGTTTTAGAGATTATTTTATTAATTCAATGGAAACGTGGGTTGGAGCTATTCCTCTACGTACTCAGTGGGTTGTATTAATCGACCAGTTTCCCTCTGGATTAAATACTGATATATTACAGGGATTAGAACCGGTACAAGGTGATAAAAAGGGGTTTAATATTAATAAAGCAAAAGCTTTCCTCACATCATACCCCGCGCAGGGGATTGTAGGCTGTATATTTGCTCAAGGGGCAGATATACCTGACGATGTTCTACAGACCTCGGTTGCATCAATTCCAAATAATAGAGGGTTTATACCTGGTCGAATTTCCGGAAATAGGACTGAATTTAGCCCTTTAACTTTACAATTTAGAGAGACCAATTCATCTTTTATAGATCATATTATACGGCCATGGGTTATTCTAGCTAGTCATGCTGGTATGGTCGCGAGGGATGAAAAAAATAAACCAGAATTAGATCCAAGATGTAACATAACAATTATACAATATACTCGCTCTTATAAAGATGTATCACAGATACCTCGAAAGGTCTGGAATTTTTATAATTGCGTACCGACGGGCGTTTCAAGTAGAAACCTTACATATGATGCTGAGCAAATGGATACATACACGTCGCAGTGGTCGTATAGTAACTACACTGTCAGCGACAATCTTTTCTTGCCTTTACCTGATATTATTGATAAATTATTTTAATGATCGGTAACCAAGTACCTATTGATATAACGGAAGGTAAAGCTTCATTTAAAGAACTATCCTTTTACGAATATAAAAATATATGTAAAATGTTAATGTCTAATGACGTGTATGATATTAATCATTGCCTGGAGACTATTATTAAAGAAAACGTAACTTCGTCTAGACCTTTAAACATAATTGATAAGTTTAAATGTCTTCTGTCAATAAGAAACACTATATTAGGCAATGAAGTTACATTTTTACTTGAAGAACGACAAATAACTATAGACCTTTCTTTAATATTAGCTACTGAGTTTAGCGACGAACCTATTGTATATGATATATTAACATTATCTAGCCCAGTTAATTTTTATTCTGTAGATTATGATAACTATATTGCAGAGTGCCTGGTGAAGATCGGAAATACTAGCGTTGTAGATTTGACCGTAGAGGAGCGCAAGCAATTATTAGGAGAAACATCTCTACCAATAACCGATATATATAATAAACTCCATAATGTTTTCGGTGATCGAAAGCTTAACATTTTTAAAGATATTGATATAAACATTTACAGCCAAGAATATATATTAAAATTTATAAAAAATATTTTTTACGAAGATCTTTTCCAAGTATTAAACTTTGAGTTTGCATGTATGCGCAATTTAGAATTTAAATCTGCAGATTTTAAAACATATACATACCCAGAAATAAAAATATTTTTAAATCATTTAAATAAAGAAAAGGAAACCGAAAAGAACACAATGACTGAGAGGTAGTTGTTATTTTAAAGATTACCGATAAATATTTCTATGTCTGATAAATTTAAAGATATTTTAGAAGAAATTAAAGGCTCAAGAAGCATCTTAAAAGCCTACGCACCGTCAAAAGGTGAAGAAGTGGAGATATCCCCCTTAACATTAGCTCAGCAAAAATTAATTATCGAGACTTCGTCGGATAATACACTGGGTGTGCTTTTCTTTAATAATATATTTTATAAAATATTAAAAGAGAATGTATCAGGTGATATTAAGCAATTTAATACTGTTGATAGGGTTAATCTTACCTTAGTTTTAAGACAGCATCTTAAAAACGTAATAAATGTCGATGAGAGTGATATTGACTTATCTGGTATTTTAAAGAGAAATTCTCTAATTGAGTATAATATTAAACCTAAAACTATTAAGACAGGGGATTTTATTCTTTCTGTTGAAGCACCAGATTTAAATATCGACAATTTTATTAATACCCACCTACTTAACAAGTATAAAAGCACTACCTTTGACGAGAATAAATTAAAGAATCTAATTAGTGATCTATATGCTTGCGAAATTCTTAAGTTTATTAAAAAGATTCAAATAAACGATAAAGAAGTAGATCTACATACAGAGCTATCCCAAAGTCTAAAATTAATAGAAAGCATTGACGGTGTTCATTTCCAACCTGTAACAGAATATATTAATAAAGTTAGGGAATTAGAATCTAAGTTTGCTACAGACCCGGTTAGTGAAAAGGGTATAGATATTACCCCAGAATTGTTTATACTGTAGATTAGATATTAAATAATTGTATGGCTGACACAACATTAGCTGATGCATTATCTTTAATAACTAAGGTTTCATCATCGACCAATAAACGACTAACTTTACTTGAAAAGGTAATTGGTAAAAAAACACCCGTATTAAAGCAGTCAGCTAGTTCAAAGTCTGTCGCTGCATCTGATAAAAAAACCCCAGCCATGGGGCAACCGCCAGGGCCAATAAAGCCTAGGAAGGTTGTAGAAAAAGCTTCTCCCGTCATTGTTACTGATTTCGGAAAAAAAGCTGAGCAAGATTTAGGTAGAATGGCCGGTGATCCAGGTCAAGGAGGCAAAGGTGGTGAGGGTGGTAAGAGCGGAGGCGGTCTTGGTAAACTTACAGCTGCAGCTTTATTAGTTTTAGGTGGTGTCGCAGCACTTGTTACAGGGTTAATGAGCGATGGACCATTAAAAGGGTTCTTAAAAATATTAGCAAAAGGTGGTATAATCGGCGGTATAAAGCTTTTTAAATCAATGGTGAGTAAGTCGCTAGGAAAATTTACAGCAGGGTTTGCTAAACTCCTACCTAAAGGTATATTCACAAAAGTAATAACTAGTGTTAAGACCTTTATGAAGAGTATAGGCAAGTTCTTCTTAAAACCGTTTAAGATGCTTGGTAAGGGGGGAGCTAAAGGTATCTTTGGAAAAATTCTCGGAATGATGTTTAAATTTATAAAGCCGGTATTAAAGAGAATACCAGGTATAGGTTCTCTTATATCATGGGGGTTCGCTATTAGTAGATTTAAGAAAGGTGATGTAGTTGGAGGGTTAATAGATGTAGCATCTGGTATTGCTACTATATTCCCTGGTATAGGTACCGGTATATCCATTGGGTTAGATGTTCTTAATGCTTTTCTAGATACTAAAAAAGGTAAAGAAGAGAAAGTAGAGCCTGGTGGCGCACCAGGCGGTATTGGTGCTTTCTTCGGGAAGATAAAAGATAAAATTATGAATAATTATCCTATTAAAAATCTAGTACAATTTTATACAGGTGTGGGTAAGGTAATGACAGGTAATTTTAAAGAAGGATTTACTCAAATGGCTTTTGCTATTCCTTTTATGAAGCCTCTAGCGAACTTCTTATTCGGTGAAAGAGAGGAAGTAGATTCTGAAACTGGCGTTGTTACAAAAAAGCCGAGCCTTGCTAAAGCACTGAAAGCTGGGGTAATGGATAAGCTAAGGCAGTTCTGGAAAGGCGCGGCAGGTTGGGTAAAATGGGGCGCGAAGAAATTATTACCGGATAGTATTATCAAAATGTTAGAGTCTGGAGGTGGGTCAGCTCCTGATGACCCTACAGAGGATGACTATAATGCAGAAATGTCCGGCGGCTCTTCGTCAAATAGTAACCGTGAGAGAAGAAAAGATGGAGGCCCGGTTAAGAAAAATCAAGAATATCTAGTCGGGGAAGAAGGGCCTGAGTTATTTGTACCTGATGCTGACGGCTCTATAAAAACTAATAAAGAGACTCAAACTGCGTTAGGTTCTACAGCTATTGTTAAAGGGCTCGATAATAATAGTAAATTAATTGGTAAAATAGGTAAAACTAATGTTAATTTATTAAAAGCACAATTAAAGATGCTTGAAGAAAGTACTAATCTTCTACGAGAAATTTCAGAAAAAACTGGAATGAGTGGAGGTAATATTGTATCTAATACTTCTACATCTGTTACTAATATGAATAGTGAGCGTAGCTTGAGAGATCTTCAAGAGATGTACGTTTAATAAATAATAGTATATATGAGTAACCTTTGGAATTTACAGTTTGGCGGTACAGCAGCTCTACCTATTCTTACAAGAGGCGAGAGTAGATTGTCTGACTCTACTAGCGATATTAAAGACCTTACGAATTTAGGTATTTACGGAGATCAATCAAATCAAATAAAAGATCCTATTAATGTTATAACCGACTTTGCATGGACGAACAGTCCAAAGAGCTCTAGAGTAGACGTACCTAAATTACAAATGATCGAGCAGCGAATAGTTCTCAATTCAACGGTTACTAATATGGTTTATTCTGCATTAGCATCAGTAGATAATGTTGCAGCATTAGGTAATACGGCCGGGGGGTTAGTCGACAGGTTTTTTCCTGCTGCCGAGCAAAATGATGATAGTGCAGCTGTTGATGATGCCGCTACTACAGCAGAAGAAGCATCTAATAAATCTAAATTAAGAGAGCAATTTGAAAAAGTTCTTCAAGGGGGATACTTTAAAACATTTGATAGCGATGTATTAAAACCTTATGAAGGTCTATATGCTACTGAGTATACGGGGTTTAATTATTATTTCCCGTATTTAGAAGATGCATATAGAGAAGTTAATAATAATTTTGGATCAGGAGACGATAATAATGTATTAGGGCCATTAGCTAACTTGGCAGCTGATGCTGCAGCTCTAACTAACGTTTTAAATATAGCTAAGCCCGGTACATATATAGAAAAATCAAAACAATTTAGTATGGGAGATTCGGGCAGAACATTAAATGTTACGATACCGCTTTTAAATACTGGATCTTTTGAAGATGTAAGACGTAACTGGCAGTTAATATTTGGTCTTGTATACCAAAATCGCCCTGGTAGAGTTAGCAAAAGCATTATCGATCAACCGGTTATATATGAGGTACATTTACCAGGTGTCGCATATATGCCATATGCTTATATATCAAGCCTATCTGTTAAATTCCTAGGAAATAGACGAGAAATGGAATTTGATGTACCGATTATGGATGAAGGTGTTGACGGGGGTACGTCAAATAATATAGGTAATATTAGAACTGTTATACCCGACGCCTATGAATTAACTATGACTATAACCGGGTTGAATGAAGAAACCAGAAATTTCATTTACGCTAGTGTAAAAAAGAATAAACTCAAGGTTAATAAGCCGATTGAGGGGTAATCAGGCATTGTAGTTATAACTTGTTTTAGTTATAAATAATAGTATGGCGGGCAAGTATCAAAACGATATAGATATATTACCAGATTTAGAGCTTTATAGGTATGAGAATATCTTTAAGGTATATAACCGTGATGATGAAAATTTCTTTTATTATAATATTCTAAAGAAGATAAAACTCCCGAGTGACATGAGCGAGGATATTTTCTCGTATGTTAAATATAATACCGCGCTTCCACTAACAACACTAAGCTATAAAATATACGGCACGACTTATCTATGGTGGTTAATAATGATAGTTAATAATATTAAAAATCCTATGAAAGTTGAGTCTGGCCTCAAGATACGTTTTATTAAAAAACCTTTTCTTAAGATAGTACTACAGAGTATTAAAGATCAATTGCAATGAGATATACAGCCGATACAATATACGACGAAAGATTTAGTTATATAATCGATAGCGAGAAGTATATCTTCAAGACCACTCTATTTAACCCTGATGGTGATTTAATAACTTTAACAAAAAGTACAGTCTTGGAATTGAACTTATTCGATAATATTCTTGACCCATGGCTAAAAGGCGAAATTATTCTCGATAATACAGATGACGCTTTAGAACGCTTTGTTAGCTCGCCGGAAGATTCAGAATTTACCGATAAAAAAAGTCAGAAGGGTTATACAGTTAGAGGAGATGGTAGGGATCTATTGAAGATTGAGATATTACCGCTCGATGGTAATAAGCAAGACTATAATTCTAAAAATGATGAATATAATAAAATTTTCGCTTTAAAATATATATTTTGTTTGGAAGATGAAGAAACCCTGACATATAAAGGTAAGCAAGCAAAAAAATATACTATTATTGATTATGACTTGGAAGTTCTTAAAGAGCAAAAAGGTTTTCATAGTAGTGCAAATGTTATAGGCGAATCTGCTGGTTCAACAACTCAGTTAAGTAACAAGGATAGGGAGGTAGCTACCGGTAGTCTCATAAAACATATATTAAAATCTTCGTTAAATGATAATTTAGCTGTAAAGACGGATATAGATTCTGAGACAGGGGAGGAATTAACTCCTTTTTTCGAGTCTGGTATATCTCAGATATTTTATTCATCACCGACAAACAGTACAAGTTATGATGATTTAATATATCTATTAAAAAGGCACGTTAGTAGCGATACTAAAAATGATTTTAGCGTATTGAAGAAAGAAAACTTCACCGGCGAATATACACTACAGGGAGTTTATGAAATTTTTAACGCGGCATATAACCCTGATACTGGCAAAACAGGTGTAAGATTTTTAGAGAATTTTACGGTTACTGGTTCTAGCCGCGACTCTAATAGTATTATAGAAAAGGAGCAGAAAAAACCAACGAATGCATTAGAGTTCGGCGAAAAAAGCGAAATCTTAGATTATAAGTTTTTTAATACAGCATCACGAATACGTAGGGAAAAAATTAAAACCCATATTACACATTCATATGATTTTAACAAGAAGGAATTTAACATTAATATGGAGGATGGCGATATCGAAGCAGTTAAAGATATATTTGCCGATAATTACGTCACGGGGATGAAGGGCAAAGACAAGGCCCCGTACCCAAATTTTATTATTAATGGGATGCAACGTGATAATTTAACCTACGAAAATATATTTTCAGAGTATGGAGATAATCCTGAAATAACTAAAGCATATGGTGTCAATAAATTGCTTAAAAATGCTCTAATAACTAATATGGGGGTTGAGATAACTGTAAAGGGCCAGTTACAACGTAAATCTGGCCGGTTTTTTAGTATAGATAGAGCTGGTGACTATATCGATAACCCATATGATAATAAGCTCTTAGGCATTTATTTTATACTAGACGTTCAGCATTTATTTATTGATGATACCAGTTACCTTAATAAGCTTATCGCAATCAAGACCTATCATTTTGATAACCCGAAATATAAGGAGATTCTAGTTTAAGATGAGTAAAGAAATTACATTATTACCCGATTATATTGAGCTAATACAAGAGCCAAGCGTAGAATTTTATAAGACAGCAACCAATTTAATGGATGTTTTTTCTACGTATACAGGTGAATTGAGCGTTGCTATTGGGTTTGAAAAGAGTAAAGTTACAAACGATGTAATTGCAAGTACAGCAAAATTATATAAAACGTTAAATGATAGTAATTTTAAAATAGTAGCGGATAATACAACATATCAACTAGACAGCATATTTAAAATGTTTTATATCGAAAAATTTCAGACATTAACTGCTAATCTTAAAAGCCTACTAACAGGTAGTTTCTCAGCGACCAATGTATATTTCGTTAACTATAGTGATGATATTGGAAATATTACAAACACTACTAGTATCGTTGATTCAAATACTTCACCTTATTTTGATATTAATAATGTAGAGTATGCCTATCCAAATAATGTTGCTGCTTCTCTATATAATAAAATATCTAAAAACGAATTAAGAACCAGTATAGATTTATGTACATTAACCGATGCTATTTTAAAAACTAGTATACAAGGATTGCAGGCTTCGGTCAATGGCACTACAGCCAAGACCCCGCATGCGGAAAATCTTGTAACTGATAACCTATACATACAGCGAGTTTTTGAATATTCCGACGCTATTAACAGCCAGTTAAAAAGGATAATAGGTAATATGGCTGACTTTGTAAATTTCTTCAAAGAAGTAAACTTTAGAGATCAAGATGTTAAGCGTAAAGCTTTGTTTTTATTATACAATACGAAGATTGATAATACTAATATAGCAATTGATATTTTAAGAAACAAGTTAGATAAATCAGCGCCTAATACGCTAACAGTTGCATCTAGTGCAAGTGAGATTGAATCAACAAGGCCATCTACAACAGTAGATACATCGATACAGTAGGTTATTTATCAGTTACATCAGCATCGATAATTTGAGCATTATCGAGCAATTGCTTCATAAGTTCTTCCCTATTAAGAAATAGCTTAGCTTCATTATCGGAATCTTGCAATTGTTTTTTACTCTCAATATCCATAATTTTAAGCTTTTCAGTAGCTTCAATCTTCTTATTGCTCATTAAGATCTTATTTAAACTTTCAATAGCAGCAGCCGAAGCCCCTACAAGCTTACTAAAAGCTTCTAAGTCTTTAGCATCTGGTGCTGATGTAATAAATTGCTTAACATCATCAACGAAGTCTACACTACCCTTAATTAATTTGCCTGAATGCTGTAAGAGAAAATCTTCAAGTTCATCTTTACTAAGTTTAAACTCTTCTTTAGTTTCAATATCTCTAGCAATCTGTACATTGCCTTGTAACTGGCTAATTAGATCATCTACAGCATCATCAGTTTGGTCATCCATATAAAAATATTTAATAACGTAGTTGAAAAATTAAACTATTAATCTATAATAGAGGTATGGAAAATAAAGTTGTAATTAAATTTGTAAAAACGCATGACGATGCTATACTACCCACAAAAGCACACGACGGTGATAATTGCTTTGACCTTTACGCAGTTCAAGACACTGTTATTCCTTGCAGTAGTTCTTGGATTGGCGATGTAACTGTCGGTAACGCGGTTGTACCTGTAGGCATTACCGTCGCTGATATTACTAAAGGTTATGGGTTTGTGTTGAGACCTAAGTCCGGTCTAGGTTTTAAAGCCGGTCTACAGCCGCATCTTGGAGAGATTGATAATGGGTACCGCGGTGATTGTGCTGTTAAGATGTATAACTTTAGCGGTAAGAATTATAACTTTAAAAAAGGTGATAAGGTAGCTCAAATTAAAATCGAAAAAATCTACGATACAGAAGTAAAATGGGCTAAAAAGACTTCTAAAGCTAAACGTGGTGACGCAGGGTTTGGATCTTCCGGAAAATAATTATGGGGTATAAAGGATGTAGAGAACGAGAAGGCGTTGATCACGCAAAGTATAGAAGTAATTACGATGATATTTTCGGTAAGAAGAAATGCGAAAGTAGTAATGGGAACTCATCTATAATTAACAGTAAGGAGAGCACGAAGAAAGCTATTAGAAAAGGTAAGTGCTCAACTAATTCGACGACTAGTCGATATTATACGGATATTTAATTATGAGGAAAGCAGTTAATAATGTTCAATAATCTTTTAGTAGAAAAATATAGGCCCGGGAAATTGTCAGATATGGTATTATCTGAGAGTAACAGAAAGTTTTTTGATTCTATTACTGATGAAATACCTAATCTTCTTTTTGTAGGTACCCCTGGGCTAGGTAAGACCACGTTAGCTAAGATATTAGTTAATGATGTATTGCAATGCCAATACCTGTATATAAATGCTTCGGATGAAAATGGTATCGATACCATAAGATCTAAGGTTGTTGGCTTTAGTCAGACTAAGTCTCTCGACGGGAAACATAAGGTTGTTATACTTGATGAGGCTGACGGTATAACCATTGATGGCCAAAGGGCTCTGCGCAATACGATGGAGGAATACAGCAGTATGACTCGTTTTATTCTTACTGCAAATTACAAACATAAAATTATACCAGCTATTCAAAGTAGAGCTCAGTTCTTTGATCTTGTACCCCCGTTCGATGATGTAGTTAAGCGAGTAGTTAGTGTTGTAAAATCGGAAGGTATTAAGATTGAAACCGAGCAGAAACCTAATTTTGTTAATTTAATTAAACAAGACTATCCTGACATCCGCAAGATACTTAATACTGTTCAAAAGTCGACTATTGATAATACTTTTACGGTTGATCATAGCGTTGATAGTAAAGAGATAGTTAGCGTTATACATAAGCATGTTACGTCTAACGATTCTTTAAAGCTAAGAAAGTATCTAATTGAAAACGAAAACGAGTTTCAGGGTGATTACCATAACTTAATGAAGCAGTACTTAAATTATGTATATACTTCTAGTTTAGATGACAATAAAAAACGTCAATATATAGTGACTATTTCAGATCACATGTATAAAGACGTATTTGTATTAGATAAAGAGATTAATGCTTTTGCTTGCTGGGTTAATCTTGAAAAGATTTAATAAATAATTATATGAAAGACGACCTTTACCTTATAGCCGAGCAATACGATGCAGTTTTAACCGAAGAAAGAAGAAGACGTAACGCGGTTGATAATCTTCAAACAGCTCTTGATGTAATTGGTCTAGACCCTATATTAGGTGTCGGTCCTGCTGCAGACGTAGTAAATGTTGTAATATCTGGACTCAGATCAGGATTAGCTTTAGCAAAAAAGGAGAACGATATAGCTAAAGAACATGCAATTAACGCTGGTATATCCGCTATATCTTTAATACCATTTGCAGATGTAATTAAAATATTAAAATTCCGTAAATTAGGTAAACTCGCAAAGCCAGCAACTAAGTTAGCTGTAGTAGGTGGTAAAGCTGCTAAAGCATATGGTGCAAAGAAAAAACTAGAGAGAATTGCTAATGCTAGATCTGAAAAATCGGATCAGGATAGTATCGATCTAGATTAAAATAAAAGCTATCGTTGCTAACCCGGCACCCTTTTTCGTTCTCATAAACGAAGCAAATTTATCTAAAATATCAAGCCACTTACCTTGTTCTTTGGCTGGATATTTTTCTGCTAGCTGTTCTGATAACTCCTCTTTTAGATTCTCAATCTGCTCATCAGAAAGCTTTTCCCCCTTTTCTGCTATTTCAGCTAATTTAATTTCCTTTTCGAAATTCTTTTCGAAATCTATCTCATTATTAGCTTTTTCTAGCCTCTCTCTATTTTTCTTTAAAATATAATTTACACCTCGCCCTAAAAGCTTAGCTCCAAAAAATACCGAGACGACCGGGGCAATTTTTCCGAAAATCCATTCAAGTATTTCCCTCACACCTGGAATTAAATCCGGTGTAGAGCCGATACCTGCAGCCGGCTCAAAGGTCCCATGAGCGGCGTGATACCCTATATCGGTAGGTTTAGGAAAAGGTCCTACAAACGTACCAGGACCATATTCCTGTAAAATCTCTTGGAATGCAGCTTCTGCTTTTTTATCCTCGTAAAACTCTTCAAAAGTTTCCATTAGCAATCTTCTTCGTCGCTAATCTTTATTTGATCTGCTTTATCTAAAGCAGCTTGACCAAGTTTTTGAAGCTGTGCTGATGTAAGGTAGTTTAAAGCTTTCATTAAACCGTCAAGTCCGATTCCGGCGGTCTTTGCTGCTACTCCTGTAGCTGCTAATCCAACTTTACCAGCTGCCTTACCTGTTATTTTGGCAGCGCTTTTAGCAAAATCACCGAATCCTTCTTGTACTTGCGTATAAGCTTCTCCTAGTAGTTGTGTATCGTTATTTTTCATTATGACATGTATTGTGAAGTGTAAGTACCAACTGATTGTGATGGGGTAGCGGCTTTCGATGGAATCGCGGTATTTTTAGTTGGATTTGAGAGTTCAGATTTCTTTAAACTATCTCCTTGTTGGGTCATTCTTGTTATTTCAATCTCATCTTCTTCACCAACTTCTTTTGGATCAATCTGTACTTTATTATCGTAAACAGTATCAGGATCGACCGGGTGTCTGTTAATGCCTAAATCGATTGGCTCGAGCATATCACTTGCAAGTGTCACTTGACCAGCTTCATCATGCAAACCGTTTGCTAATTCTTTAGCAACTGTAACGTAAAAGAAGTTACCTCTATTATCATCATTACCAGGCTGCCTGGAGGGGTATTCAGTTTGAACGTTGGTTATAATATAGTTACCTTCAGAACTGAAATAATCATCAATATGCTTCTGATGCGTTTCGTTTTGGTTCTTATAACCTTCTTTTGATTTATAGTCGCTTGATAGCTTTACTAACCCACCAGGCTGTAAACCGCTATTAATTTTATCGGTAATTTGCTCGATTAATCTTAAAAATTTGTCTGCCATATTATTATTTATTAGTTTCAGTACATTATTCTATAGCTTAAATATTATTATAATGGCAGAACTGAATCTAGATATATTATCACAACAGGTCACCTTAGATAAGGCTGAAAAAGCTATCTATAAAGACTTACATTTAGATGTTAGACAGAAATACCCGCTTCGAAGCGAACTGTCAAAGGACTATCAAGTTAATGATATAATTTCTGATGATAATTTTGACGCTATTAGTAACGCTTTTATAAGTCTCTTGACAACTACCCCGGGCGAAAAAATATTAAACCCGCTGTTTGGCATAAATTTTGGAGATTTACTTTTTTTACCGGTTACTGAAGAACGCGCTGATGTAATTGGTAGTAGTATATTAACTAATATTGAAAAATTTGAGCCGCGTATAAAAATGTTAAGCCTTACTATCACACCTGTCATAGAACAACAAGAGTATATATGCGACTTTGTATATACAATACCTCGTTTTAATAATGAGAAGTTAAATCTTAAAGGTAAGCTTAGCAGCTCAGGATTTTATGTATAAATATTAATATGGCTTTTGCTGATACTGATTTTACATTACCTAGAGATGCATATGCAACTTTCGATGCGCTGACTTTAAAGAAACTCATAAAACAGAGATTAACACAAGGTGGTGTCTTTACTGATCAAGACTTCGAAGGTAGTAATATATCCTCCATTATTGATATAATAGCTTTTTCATATCACTTATCAATATTCTATTTAAACCAAACTGCTTCCGAGGCATTATTTGACGAAGCTACACTTTTTGAAAATATTAATAGAGTTACAAAGCTTATAGGATATAGCCCGACAGGTTATAAGACTTCGGTACTATCGTTTAATGCAGAAGCAGGGGAGCTATTACCGTCTAATATATATACAATAAAGAGATTTTCTTATTTTACTGTAAATGGGGTCGATTTTTCTTTTATAAAAGACGCTACGTTTAGTAAAACAACTGATTCTAACGAGACGTTGACGACTTTGTCAGATCAAAATTTACTATATCAGGGCAAGTATTCCGAGCACCCTACGCAGGTAGCTATCGGTGAAGATTACGAGATAGTTTCACTTATTGTAAAGGATACAGTTAATAAAGAGCCGATTAATATTGAACATGATAGTATCAATGTATTTGTACAAAAATTTAACGATAATAAGTATATCGAATTTATTGAAGTAGACTCTATCTTTACCCAGGATAGTTCTACATATGCATTTGAAAAGAGATTAAATGAAAATGGATTTTATGAATTAAAATTTGGTAACAACGTTAATGGTGTTAAACTGGCCGCTGGTGACAGGCTCTTCATTTACTATTTAAAAAGCGACGGCACGAAAGGGGTAGTAGCTGCTAATGCATTAAATGGAAATAATATTAATATATTTACTAGTAATCAATTTGAAAAAATATCCAGTAGCATTTACGAGACTGGTTCGATCTTTTTAACCCCGAATGTAGGGACAAATGTTAGGTTTACTAATGATTATGGATCGACATCCCCGTCAGAAATAGAAACTGTTGAGCAGATCAAAGAGAACTCACCTAAAACGTTTTTTGCTCAAAATAGACTAGTAACTATCGGTGATATTGATAATTTTATTAATAAAAACTATTCAAATATTATATCTAGCTCGAAAGCTGTTAATAATACTTCATATATTGATAATGTTATAAAATATTATTATGATATAGGTTTAGATGCGCCTAATAATGATCCAAGAATTCTTTTTAACCAGGTGAAATTTGCAAGTACATCTCAATTAAATACTATACATACATTTCTAGTGCCAAAATTGAGAACTGTAGATGCCAACAACACCCCCTTCTTTTTAACTAGCTCACAAAAGTCTGAAGTGATTAATTCAATGACTGATAGTAAAATGGCTAATATGGAAATCGTCCCACATGACCCTGTTTATAATGCGATAACAGTCGGGCTCGAGGCAACTGGCGGTACTGCTGCTGTCTCGGATATTGACAAGACATTTTTAGTAATCCGGAGAGCAGTTAATGAAAGATTCAGCGCGACAAAAATTAAAGAAAACGTAAACAATGTTTTTAAAAATGCGTTTAATGCAGAAACGGCGAAACTTGGACAAACGATTAATCTTAGTGATATGGCAGGGAAGATATTAAACATCCCCGGCGTTGAAAGTATAATCACACGTAGAATTAATGATAAGAATGAAATTATAAGAGAGGTGCCATTTTTAAATATATATTCATTTAATCTTATATATAGCGATGTTGATATAGCTTCAACATCATCAAATATAACGTTACCATATTTTAAATACCCGTTTCTATATAATACAACTCTCGCTGAAAGAATAATAATTGAAACCGTTGACACCTGATGGCATTAAGAAATCCAGTTTCGCCGAGCTATAACTTTGAAAGAAGTTATGACTCTCTACCAGACATAGTTGTGCCAATAGCAATTAAAAACGCGAGTTATTTTACCGAAGACCCTCAAGTTTTATCCGCATATGCATGCCCAATAGATAAACTATATATTTTTCCTCAATTTACATATAGCCAAAATTTATGTACTTCTGACTTAGCTGATGATTATAGATATTTTATAGATCTAGGCGACGGTACGATAAGTGATGATCTTACAGCTCAGCATGTTTATTCAAAACCTGGTGATTATAAATTAACCCTTGTTGCTGTCGATAGTGCTAGTAATTTCTACAAATCTACGCATCAGCCAGTAATTCGAGCAATAAATGCAATAGAAGACGTGTTATACCTGACATATACACAAGATTCATCAACTTATAGCTCTACATTAGCGAATCCGATAACTATAACAAGATATAACTCATATCAAACGTATGCTTCTGTGTCAGGTAAAGGCGGGTATACAATTAATCTATCAGTTTCAGGCAATAGGAGTAAATTTAAAACTGCAAGTGCTTATAATAGTGAAACTAATGTACATTTAGATACATTCGCAGCATTTGCATCTGCTACACCGGCGGGGTTTGAAGTTATAGACTCATTACAAACTAATAATACGTTTATATATGCACGCCGCCGTAGATTGAACCCTAGCCAAGGGTTAGAGTTTTTTAACACCCCGGTAGCCGGTTCAATCTTTATTGGGACATCAGGGTCTGCAGAAGTTTATTACTACGAAGATTAATACCAGGCAATAAATATTCATATGTCAGGTCATAGAACAGTCTTATTTGCATCTTTTGATGCAAACCAATTTGAGGACCCAGAAGCAGCTGCTATTAACTATAATAACAGCAGTACCTTTCCTGTCATTAACACGGTACCAGCCACTATAAATTTCGCTATAAGCGCACGAGACGTTTCGGTCATAACACCAACTATTAACTTTACATCTAATGGGGTGGATGGGTTTGGTAATTCTATTGATACGTTTAAGATTCCAAAAATTAATTTTGTTAATCAAAAGATTTTTTTTACTGCTCGATTTAAAGATGGCGTGGTACCATTTAAGCGGGAACCGTTAATAGAAAGTACGTTAGATTTTTTTACGACTGAAAACAATGACACTATACGGTTGTTTAATACAGATAATGAATCGTTAATAATAAGAGAAAATGATCTATTAATCCATTTAGTAACTGGCGAGACAACCACATCTATAGTTACTGGTGTACAAAATTTTACCGTAACAGGCTCTAGCGACCCTCAGAAGAATGCAACATATATATTCAACTCAACTAATAATCGATACGAAAGCCAGTCATATCCAACGTCTGAGTTTTTTTATATAAACCCTAGCAATAATCGCTGGGTATTTGTATTTGGTGGGATCAATATCGTCGAAGCTAACGATGCAACTACACTACCTGGTGATAGTAATTGGACAGGCGTTGCAAATACTTTTACGTTTAGCAATATAAGTACCGGGGATATAACAACTACAGCGGTAAACATAGGGACTATAATTAATTCTGCAAAAGTATTTACTAATGTAGATAATATAGCATCTACAGGCGGTGGTTATGTTAAAGGTTATGTTGTTGCTTCTGAAAGTGTAGAAAATTGTAGATTACGGTTAATATATACATCAAAAGTAGGTTCATTTAATAAACAGTTAACCGCATATTCTGATACGTTTAATATACACCCAAATACTGGGGTATATGATGTAAGAAAGGTCGGTGAAGATAATGACCAGATGCAAAATTATAAGGATTTAATATATCAAGAAGTATTATTGGATAAGCCATCATTTTTTGATAAGGTATTAGGTCAAGCTGTAGGTTCTAAAAATAGTTCTGCAGAAACGTTAGGTATAAAGGCTTACGAGAAAACGCATAACTTTGTCGCAAATACAACAGATCCAGATTATTGTAACTTAAAAGCTCTAGTATCTATGTTTAAAAGTTTAGATATAAACTTTGAAGATTATAACCAACAGTTTCCTCCTAGTTTGACTAGATTAGTAGATATTTTATCTGTTAGCCCCTCCCGGCAAATTAACAAGATTAATCAATTTCAATCAAATTTTGATGATAAAGGATTTACATCAAAATCTGTATTTGGGAAGAATAAGGGTGATCTTTTACCATTCGATACGAGTATATTGTATACTGGGGATGATTCCAAATATATTTTAACATATGAAAAATTTAGTGAGAATTATACATTAGTTAATACTAATATATTAAGCGCCTCTGAAGTTGATTTTCGAACAACTAATTCCTACGCATTATCTAGTTGGAATGATACGTGGGGATGGGGACTAATAGTCCCTCCCAACACTAGAGGGTCAGATATTTTAGATTTTTATGAGTTTTATAATTATGACAATACAATTGACGGGACTATAATAGAAGATTTTATTGATTATAATAACTATAACTGTACGTACTTACAAGCTGTAACTGCTTATAGTCAAGTTATGGATAAAGATGGTATTGCTGATAGTTTATTGCAGCATAATTTATATACTAACTGCGGTCTTATTTCAGGACTCGAGTATGTCGATTAAATATTTTATATGGGTGAAGTCGTATCAGATATTTTAGTATATAACAGTATCACTAATACAATAGGTGATGAAAATTTAGATGCTCGTGCCCCTTTTTCATTAATAGAGTTTTTAAACTATAGCGGTGCTTTAGATAAGTCTATAGAGGAATTAGAGGTTTATAATAATTATCTTCGAAAATGGCAGGGTATCACTAATACTAGATTAGGGGATATTAATGCCGATTTAAAAACCCAGTTTACAGCGTTTCTTAGCGAGGTTAAACTCTTATACTCTTCAGCCGAAGAAAAAAGATATTTAGATAATATTAGCTTAGATAATGAGGAGCAGCTGTCAATTGCAATTCCGTTTTTTGCAAGAAAAATTAAAGAAATATCGAAATATTTTAACAAGAAGAGGCAAGAATTAAATAAAAATATTCATTCTGTTAAATCTAAAGGATCAACAGCTGGGTTAATCGAATCGATTAAAGATGAATTATTAGATATCTATAGCGGCGACGACGCAGTGCAAGGCTTAGCTATTCCTGATAATATAGGTAGCTTTATTGATAAATTATCTATTGAAGTAGAGAATAGGTATGATACTTTTAACGATTATTATGATCTGGACCCATTAAAGGCGCCTACATTTTATGATACAGCTTCCGGAAACAGGTTTGACTATTTTACATCAAACGTTAACGAGATAAGCGGCGCGTTTTTTTACGATACAGAGCAATCCATTAAGAATATTCTTAATACCCAGGGAATAGTATTAAAAGAAATTCCAGGTCTCTTGGTCGACTTCGATAACACCGATATAACTTCCTTACCTAACGAGTATTTTCAAGACTATCGGAACACAAACACTACAAATTTAAAATATTTATTACAGGCAGAATTAGTACAAAAATTTATGGGTACTGATATGTATTATATTTCATCAAACTCAACAAGTGATATATTATCAGGTAAAATGTTCGAGGCTAAATCCCCATATCGAAACTTGCTCAATATAAATAACCCCGGAGCTATACAAACTCCTGGTAATGATTTTAAAAGCATTCGCGAAGTTGGAGGGTTTTTTAAACCTACTAAACATGGGATACTGAAAATTGATGCAGAATTTGAACCAGTACTGGATAAGAGGACTATTGAACCAGAAACAGTATATATATTTCCTGATCCTAGTAGATATGGTAAAATATCAGGTGTAGGTGGATCTAAACGCGAAACCCCGTTCATGTTTGTATTAAAGAACACAGAATTTAAAAACAGTTCATCTGCATATGGTAAGTCTTTAGTTAAGAGTAATAGCGATAATCAAAATTTTTATAGCTACTCATCATTAGAGCAAGATAATACCACTAACAATAATGAAACCCCGTTAACCAATATCGGTGCAAGGGAATTACCTGGTAATATTTTAAAAGAGGTTGGTGATATATACGGCAATACATTTTATCTTTTAGACTCTACAACTATTGCTAATAAAAATATTGAAAGCTTTGAAACCTCTCCGACTGTATTAGGTATAGCACCAACAGAATATATTTCTTTGACAGCAGATACAAAGCAAACTATAAGTTTAAAAAGAAGTAAAAGTAAAAATATTTTACTATATAATACCCTGAAAGATGAATATCAACCGATAGAGAATGCCCTTAGCGGCGTTTTTACGAAATATCTATATAGTAAAGAAATCTATAAGGAATTGAATACGTCTATTATTGATCTGAATATCTTTAAGAATACTTTTTTTATAAGAACGCCGAACTATCTAATTATTGATAATATTATATATAATACTGACGGTACATTTGCTTCTAAAATATTTGTATCGAGGGTAAAAGCAGCTGAGCCGAATATTGTAACAAGGCAAGATAGAACTCAAATTAGTAATTTTAGTAACCCCGTACGATTAGGTAGTGAAGTGTTTACGATTAAAGTATCTAGCGCTGAAACTACATCACCTATAAATGTCCGCACCTTTAACTTCTCTATTTTTAAATATAATATTGACACGCGTTCAGAAGTTAGTATAATTGATGAGAAAACTACTAATCGAAGTTATTTTGTGAATAACTTTACATTTAATACAGGTACTAATATTACCCAGATTAAAGACGTAAAATTATCGTACAATAAAAAGCAAAATAAGTTTTTCTTATTAACTGACCTATCTGATCTTAATAATACGGATAATTTTCATGTCCTTGTTTTTGAAATAAGCGGTAATAAATTAACTATATACACAAATTATATAATTGGGCCCGGTAATAATAATACTACGTCTAATTTTTATAAGGCTACAGAATTTACCGACAATTATACTACCCAATCTTTATCATCAACTCCAACCCAAACATTACTAAATGGCACACTTAACTTCTAGACATAAATTAACCGTAGAGTTAACTAATAGCGTCCCCACTACTGATGATATACATACACAGACGTTTGCGATACAGGGACCAACAGACGTAACATTTACATTCGATAATATTGAGCTGGGAAGTGCGGGTATATACGAAGCTATAATCGATTATGGCGACGCGTCGCTTGTAACTAATATACCACCTCTATTTTCAGCAGGCAATCCTATTGACCTTTCTTTAAGTGCAGTTGACCATACATATTATCAGACCACGTCAAGTGCATCAACTTTAACAGCGACAGCTATTATTAAATACCTTGCTGTTGGCGGCGCTAAACCATTATCTGCGACTCATAATATTATTATTAAGCAAACAGCTGCAAATATGGTTGATAAAAATTTACAAATTTTAAATTCTCAGCTATTTACTGTAGCTGGCTCTGCTACTCCTATTTTTAATATGGAATCAGACGATAATATAATTTATCCGAGTGCTTTTATTGAAGTTGAAGAACCTATTATTTTTAATGATAGTATTTACTTAAATACTGATCCTGAGACTGGTATATCTTTAACAGATGAATATTTATACTCATCAACTATTACAATAGGTAATGATTTGACTAACTTTGGATTATCAGCTTTATCTGGTTCTGGGTTCACTGTACAAGGTAAGAGCGGGTCTCTTTATACTGTAGCATTCGCTGTAAGCGCAGAGCCCCTAAGATATACATATACTCAAAGTAGTACATCTATTTTACTGTCAGCAGGTGCAGGTACGATTGCACCTACTATTACAGGAGTACGCGATCAAATTACCCTAATGTTTGAAACGCGTAATTTAATAGGACCAGGTAGGGAATTTAGTTCAATTGCTTTAACAGACGATAGTATAACCTTTTACCAGAGTAATCAACTACCACCTGAAGCGACTTTATATACATATACTACTTCTACAACAAGTACAAGTAGTTTTCCGCTCCTTAATACACCTTATAATTACGATCCATTTGACGCAGCAACAGACCTTAAATACAGCTATTTAGCAAATAGCCATAATACTGAACATGGTGGAATTTCTGGTAATATTGGGTTAAGCGCGGTTAATAGAATGAAGACTGATAAAGACGCATTATTAATTAGAGCTTTATAATAAATAATATTATGGCGACCGATATACAAATTTCAGAATTAAACGAAATAACAGTTAATAGTGATATAAATCATATTATTGTTAATGATAGGGAGAGTCTTGGTGATCCAGGTATCACTAAAAAAATTAAATTAGAAAATCTGCTAACTTCAAATATTATCGGCGAAGCCAATCTCTCCGCTAACGCTGTTACTAGTGAAAAAATAAAACCGTTAACTATCGATTGCAGCAGATTAACATGTAAGACTATCACCTGTCATCAAATTACCGATCGAACAATATGCAATAATTTAATAGGTACCAACACCATTGATAACAGAGTGATAAATAACGATTGTGGATTTTCTGTTAAATGTCTTACCGTTTGCGATGGGCCTGTTAGTATTACAAGTGGAGTGAATGGATGTTTAGCCGTTGAGTCTGGTATAACAAAACTTAACACCTTAAGGTACTTCTGGCCACAGCAGCAAATAGCTAATACGTTTCTCCATACAGATGGTAATGGAAATCTTTCATGGCAGGAAGCGGTACCGGGTGAATCAACCTCGTTAGTTTTTAGAGAAATTTTTCCCGTAGGTACAATTATACCTTGGGCCGGTAATGGAACGACTCCAGATGGATCGAAATGGTTACCATGTAATGGAGGTTCATTTAGTAACATTGATTGGCCGGATTTAGCTACTGCCCTTGGTGATACCTGGGGCACTCATAATGGTAATACGTATTTTTTACCAGACCTTAGAGGTCGTGTACCAATGGGCTCTGGTACTTCTAGCGATACTAATGGAACGTCGTGTAGTTTTACTGCTCCACAACCTGGAGGTAATAACTACGGTGGTGTTTACTCTCATAAATTAACATCAACCGAATCTGGTATGCCTAGTCACCGACATCAATTAGGTATTCCGAGAGATTCCTATGGTGCCAATGCCGATCAATACGCGCTTTATCATACTGCCGGTAACGATGAACAAACCAAGTTTGAACATTTTTCAGATTATCAATCAGCGGATGCTGCTAATTACCACGAAAACATCCAACCATATACTAAAGTACGGTATATTATAAAGGCCGCTAAAGACGATGTTCAGCAGTTTAACCCTACAGTGGGTCCGGGGCTATCAGCTAAGGATGCTAACGGTCAAACGAATACTTTAACATTAACAAGTACTGAAATTGGGATAAAAATTGATAACGAAACCTTACAATTTGATGGTTCGAATAATATAACTCTTAACCCTGTACTAACAGCCACTAGTGTGACATTCGACGGCGGATCTGTACAGACAGGTGCCGGCATTGGGTATGGCCAAACTTGGAAATTATCTCCCGCTAGCGGTAATATATTACAAACTCCTAACTGGGGTAGTTATTTCACGAACACTACCGGTAGACCTATACAATTATCATTTACTGCATGGAGAGCCGGTCAAGATAATATCGCGGTTAGCATAGATGTAGATGGGTATGTTTGGGACGTATTACAAGCTACAAATTCTGGAGGAGGTGTTATGGGTAGTAGTACAGTCATTATTCCTGCTGGCGCGACCTACCGCTTTCAATCCATCGGAGACCCGTTAACCTCTTTTACAGTTCATGAATTAAGTTAATTAAAAAGTCTGAATACTTTTTAACTTATCTACTTCATCACTTAACCTCTTAACCTCTTCAATAAGAACTGGTATAAGCTTTGGGTAGTCAACTGCTAGATAACCATCTTCTCTTTCTTGTACGATCTGAGGTAATACCTCTTTAACGTCTTGAGCTATAACACCTAGATCAGTACCTTCTCTACCAGAAGTTTCATTCCATTTAAATGAATAGCCTGTAAGGCCGTTAAGTATGTCTTTTGTATTACAAATTTTATTTAAATCGTCTTTGAATCTTCTATCAGATGATGAAAAAGCTATAATATCTTGAGTGGCTGTAATACAACCGGTTACATCAGTATTACCACCAACTGTTAATGTACCTCCTACACATGTACTATTACTAGTCTTAGTACAGGTACTTGTTACTATTAATTTATCAGTATTAACAGTAACATTACCGCCTATTATCAGACCATTTGTTCCAGTAATATTACCGCCAACAACATTAGCCTCCCCATTAATAGTAGCAGCTCCAGATTGTAAAGCGCCGCCGATATCAGCACAACCGTGGGTAGTTAAACTACTTGAGCCATTAATAATACCTGTAACGCATATACCTGCGTTTTGAGATCCTATAGAAATTGAACTGGCCGTGTCAGCGCTATCAGTTACATTGACTCTAGTTGGTGCTGCAGGTAATGTCTGATTACTACCGTCGATAGTACCTATATTAAGTATATTCTTGTAAGTTTCACTGATAAGATGTCCGGTAAATGTAGCCATAATAATATTTATTCAACTCATTGAGCTATGTACGCAATCTCCGTTGTTGTAAATTTTTTATTACTTGGTTTACCCTGTAAAACTGAAAGTAAATATTCTTGTCGATCAATAATTTTACCAACACATCTATTTAAAACTTGAGGAGTTAAAACTTCATTAGGACCTACAAACATATCATACTCTTTGTTAATTGTCGGGGTAGCTGTTAAGGGTACCCTACCTGTTGTTGTTAAATCGTTAAAGGTATTGTATGTTAATAAAAATTTAGATTGTAGGTAAGATGCTAATATATCCATATTGAAAATTAGCTTTTTAAAGGATTTATTAAGAGTTAAACTATTAAAATATTGGTCGTTTACTAAAATATCATTTACGTCGAAAGATCTAAAAACTTCATTTTCGAGTAATTTTATTCTACCATTAGTTTCATTACATCTTAAAATTTTATGCTTACCTGTGTTAGTATATACACCATTATTATACACTAGATTTTTTTCTAGTATAAAGAGTGAATCGTAATTGTTATTTTCCTCTAAAATAGCAGTATCAAATAATTCATCATCCGGATCAACAAGCGAAGTAGCACTCAACACTAAGTCAGGTACATTTGTTTTACGCCAATCAAACAGCCCTATAGGTACATTAGGCCCCTCGTTAAAATATTTATATAAATTATTACGGGTCATAACATAGTAAATATTACTATTGTTTTTCGAGAAAAATATCTTTCTTGGATTGTCTATTGGATTAAAAGTATTATCGAGAGTTATAATTGAAATTTCTTGCTTAAAATCAATAGGTATTTTAATTATCTTATAATTATCCATCAACGCGTATATACTTTCATCTACAGCATTCACGGCGAAGCTAACTGTTTCATTATCTTTAAGCTCCTTACTAGTAAATCTCCTTTTAAAGGTTAAATCTTTATCTAATACAACAAAACTCTTCGTACCTGTATTATAAGTAAAGAGCTCACCATCACTATATTCGATATTAACAGCACCAGATAATATACCGTTACCCATTGTGTTTATCTCTGCCCCGCCTATTTGTAAATACTCTCTATCTGCCCCGGTAATTCGAGAATCATTAACGAGCGGGTCAATGTATATTCTATAAATCTGATTATGAGCAGTATCACTCACATATAACAAATCTTTATTGTTTGTTGTTATATCTGCAATAAAATTATAGTCCCTAGTGTTTAAACCATCGACATTAACAGAAGATGCTCTAAACGTATAAGTAGTGCCTCCTATATTAGGGCAATTAAAAGCATATAAGCCACTAGTTGATGCATATATAGATAAAAATGAATCTGGATTAGTCTGCGTAGGGCTCAGTTTAGTCGGCACTACTTCAAGCCTCCTTATATATCTTAAATTTTCAGCTACATTTTCAAGAGTCTTAGCTTCTGTATCGACACTATTAAGCCCGAAGTCAGGATCATTCTGTGCACTCGCTCCTATGAACCCAACAAAATTTTCAGGTAGATCATTTGTTTGTATTGAACCTAAATTAAAAAGCTCCAAATAATTGTTGTTTAATTTAATAAGTTTCTCATTTATACTATTCTGATTTACATATTCACCAGGCTCAAACAATACATCTTTCTTGGTAAATGATAGGATTAGATCTTCAGTAGGAATTCTATTAAAATAAAACTTACTTTTATAAAAATTGCCTAGAGCGTTATCCTTAATAGTTAAAAAACTAGAATTAGCTGTAACTTTTCTACCTGAATAAAAATTATCATTAGTAACGTTATAATACCCTGTATATGCCTCGCCATTTAATTCTAAAATTTCACCGTCAGTGTAATTAAACAATTTACGCTCTACAGGAGTAGCTGCCTCAGCTTCTTTCTTTTCCGCAACTTTTTTCTGAGTTAAAGTAGTAGTATAAGTGCCTGCCGTACTAGTTGTATTTGAACTACTATTTGTATTTGCATGATATGCCATATTAATATTTATTTTCATTTATCAATAGCGCAAAACCTATTGACAAACCCACCTGTTTATATAAATATTTACATGTCGACAGGTATAAGAATTGATAACATCCCAAAAGATAGTGCTTTAGATGGAAGTACAGATTTAGTGCACATTTATAAATTAGTAGGCGGAGAGTTTAGATCAGTCGCCGCTCCTTTATCAGCAGTCGCTTTTCAAGGACCTGCTGGTTCGGATGGGCAACCTGGTGTTAATGGAATAGATGGCTTATCTGGTAATTCAGTAGCACAGCTAGTATGTTATAAGAGATTTGCACCAGAATATACTCAAGCTGATATTAATGCTGATATTCCTGGGCTAAATGCCAATGATGATGGTTCATTCAACTTTTCATCGAAAACTTTTATACCACCGACCGGTTGGTCTGCAGGCGTTCCTTCAGGTACAGATACTCTTTATTCATGTAATGGTGTAGCGCAGATCGTAGGAAAAACCGGTACAGATGAAAATATAGAATGGTCGGATCCTGATGATTCATCAGGTATACAAGGACTTGCAGGGGGCGACGGTCAATCAACATATCAAGCCGTTGTCTTTGCTCGAAATGATACCAATCCAGGCGCGCCTACAGGTGGTGCATTTGATTTCGGTTCCAATACTTTAACCCCTCCGAATACTGGTACAAATGCAAATAATAGTAATCCGCTTGGTACAAATAATATCCGATGGTACATCGATGTAGGTTACGATCCGACAAACACCGGTCTAGGGCCCCCAGGCGATAAACAGCTATGGATGTGTAATAAGCAATTTAGCGCTCCAGGCGATGAAGGGGTTGACGATGATTCGACTACTGCATGGAGTGTACCAACAAGATTTGCTTCTGATGGTGCTAATGGTTACTCAACCTATTTTGGTGCAATATACAAAAGATTTAACGTAGCCGTTGGTGACAGTGACCCGGGGCGACCAGGGAATGGTGTCTCTACCCAAGGTGGGGAGTATAATTTTACTACTAATGAATTTGTTTTACCTTCAACATCTGATTTTTCCGGATGGACTGAGGAAATACCAGCAGAAGACTCGATCGGTACTAAAGCAGATTTATGGATGTCGACGACCGTTGCAACATCAAACGGAAGTTTTAATACTGGTGTAGATGTTAAGGATACGGATCTGATATGGACATACCCTAAAAAGGTTTTAACATACGGCGTTGATGGTAATCAAGGTAGTGTTGTTTCACAGGTCCGAGCATACATCCGAAATGTAGGCAGCTTACCATCAACTCATCAACTATCTGCTACCTATTTCGACTTTACTAATAAAGTATTATATATGCAAGGTACCGACGGTGCAGCTTCAGGGTGGAGTAACGCGCCGTTTGCATCAAACTTAACACCTAGTGATGGTGACTATGGTAACGATTTATTATATGTATCGGTCGGCGTTGCATCATCGGTATATGATGTCGGAAACGCTTCTTACCCCGCTGATACTAGTATAGTTTGGTCAGACCCTCTAAGAGCTCCAGATGATGGTGAGGCTGCTATTTCAACGTACTTAGGACAAATATATACGAGGTATGCGGGAAATACCGATATTCAAGCAGCTAGTGCTAGGCCTGAAGGAGGTTCATTTAATTTTTCGAATAGTGTTTTAACAGTGCCGCCTACTGACCCTACAGGTGAATTAACATGGACAGCTAACATACCAACTGGAGCCGGGCAAATATATGTATCTCAGCGTAATTTTGCAGTTATCGGTAATCAAGGTACTGATAATTGGAATTCAGTGAGTCCCTGGTCAACACCTGCTGTTTTAGCATACGACGGCACTGCAGGCTTTAACGGCGCTACAGCTGCTAAAATTTCTATATATTACGGTTCAGATACTGAAGTAACAAATCTTAACTCTATCAACTTCCCGGGTGATGTTAATCTATCTGTTGATTTAGATACAGCTAATAGTACATTTGGTAAAGCAACTAAATCCACAACTAACGGAATAGATGCTGGTATTAGTTCAAGTTCTATACTTTCTGCTAATTCAGCTGGTACGAATCCAACAGGCTGGTCAATAGACCTCCCGGCAAATGATTATGTATATATATGTGAAGCAGTAGCAGCTGATTCAAATGCATCAGATAGTAATTATATTGATGTTATAGCTGGTACTGAGTGGAGTGATACAGTTGTATATAGAAGACCAGGTAGTAATGGATTGGCAGGTCTAGGTACTGCAGTAGTAAGTCTTTATAAGAGAACCGGCAGTGCTAGTACACCTAGTGCTATAAGTCCTAACGGTGATATAACATATTATCTTGGCGTAGATGGCAGCAACTCAGCAGGGGATATAGTAGTAGGTTCTACTGATTTACAGGGCTGGTCTCAAGTAGCACCTGGTTTTACTAATAATAATGATCACTATCTATGGCAAATTAATGCTACTGCTTCGTCACGTGGACAGTCTGACGTTATACCGAGTACCGAATGGGGGACACCAGTAATATTTTCGCAGAATCCTTTTGATTTAACTGATACTACTCGATCTCATGTTGTTCAAGCTTATAAGAGATTTAGTGAAGCACCAACTACTAATCCTGGTGCATGTACTGTAATTCTATCCGGTGAACAGGCCGGTCAGATAGAAACTACGACATTAGCTAATGGATGGTTTGATGCAATTCCCGCAGAGCCATCAGATCAGCAAATTTATATTACACATGCTACTGCCGCTGGAACGCTGTCATCGGATGAAGTTACAGCTAGTGAATGGTCAACCCCCGCTAAATGGGGCATAGTTGGCGAGACAGGTATTGCAGGTGCAGAAGGTAGAATTGCAAAAATAATTTCTTTATATCGAAGAACTGGTAGACCGGCAACAGTAAACAACCCAGCTATAGCTGGAGATTATAACTTTGACGCGGATACGTTTACCTTTAGTACTAGTTCGACAGTAAGCGATGGTTGGTCGTATGCAGTACCAGCTAAAGGACTTACAGATAAGATTCTATGGTCAACTTTCGCTACAGCCTTTAGTTCGCAATCAAGCGGTACTTATACCATACCAGCAAATAAATGGAAAACACCAAGAGCTTTGTTAGAAGATGGTGTTACTATAACTCCAGTATTTAGTTCTAATTTTGGCGGAGTAAGCGCTAGTTTAGATTCGCAATTTATGTCAGGTGGAGCTCTTACAGACCACACACATACCAATTTCAGCGATGAGTATACTAGTATAGATTCGAGCGAGTTATTGACAAAAATTACTGGCGGTACAGTTGATGCAAATACTTTACAGTTTATTAAGGTTAAAGGTGAAACAGGCTTAGCGGGTAGTGATGGTAGCTCTTCTGTTACTATTTTCTCAGATGTGGAGAATCCAACTATAGGCACTGATAATTTAAGTTATATTCGAGCAGCTGGCTCGATTGTAAGAAATTTCGTTACTTATGTAAATTTTGGGCCTAACGAAATATATCAATCTACAACTGATTTAGATTTAACTGATAATAGTAATCAAACCTTTATTAACGGTTTAAATTTCGGTAATATAAAAGGCGATGCAGGTGCAGACGGCGTTGGTGTTGCTTCCGTAACTAGAGCCAGTAATGGAGTTGTTACTGTTAGTTATGATGATAGTACATCCGATACATTTACCATTACTGATGGTGCTGATCTAACGGTAACAGATGTCCAGCGCACTGGTGAAACAGTCACAATGACATTTAGTGATAGTACAACTAAGACTTTTAATGTAGCTGACGGTGTTGGTATTGGATCAGTAACAACATCTAAAGTTGGTACAACTACAACAGTTATAATTAAAGATGATAACGATGTTACATTAAGGCAATTTGATATATCTGATGGGCTGCCAGGTGCTAAAGGTAGAGTTTTAGTTGTATACGCTGAAGATGCAGATGGTACTAATCCTAGCACAACAATAGGTTCAAGAGAGTTTGTTAAATATCATGAATACGAAGGTGACGTAGCGCCTAACATAAGTGATTTTATAGCTAACTCAGGTAGTTTAAGTGGAGGGTTTGTACAATTTATAGGACCGCAGGGTATTACTAATTCTATTTTCCCAATATATGCTGATGATGCGAGTGGTACTAATGCTACTGTAGATGCATCATCAAATAAACCGTTTGTGACTTTTGTAGAGTCAAGCACACCTATAACAAATAGTAATATACCTACTGGTCAAACTTATATTAAATATCTAGGCTCCGACGGTACATCTGTCACTATTCAAGGTTCTAAAGATAATCAATCAGAACTCAATGCTTTAATAAGCTCGGCTAGTATTGGTGATTCATATATTGGTACTGGTAGTGGAGATTTAACAGAAGGTAATTTATATGTATTTGACGGTAGTACCTTTAATAATGTTGGGACTATTCAAGGACCTGCAGGTAGCACAGGTAAAACCGCAACTCCTGTATATGCTACTAGCTCTGGTGGTGCTGGCGCTTCATTAACACCAGCAGTTGGCAAAACGTTTATAGCGTTTGTTAACTTTACTAATGCTAATCCACAAGATAGTGATATACCTGGTGGGCTAACATATACGAATTTTAAAGGTACTAGTATTACGAGTGTAGAAAAAACAGGTACCACGGTTAAAGTTAATTTTAGCGATGGTACTAATGATACATTTACAGTTAACGATGGGGCTGACCTAACGGTAACAGATGTTCAACGTAGTTCATCTGGTACGGTAACAATGACATTTAGTGATAGTACAACTAAGACTTTTAATGTAGCTGACGGTGTTGGTATTGGATCGGTAACATCTACCAAAAACGGTACAACTACAACAGTTATAATTAAAGATGATAACGGTACTACATTAAAACAATTTCAACTTGAGGATGGATTGCCAGGAGCTGCAGCAAATATTCTAGTAGTGTTTGCTGATAATGCAGCTGGTTCTAATCCATCATTATCACCTGGTTCTGGAGCTAATAAGAAAAGATTTGTTAAATACCATGAATATACTGGTAATCAACCTACTGCAAGTACAGCCGCAACTGGTGGGGGATTTGTAGAATATGTAGGTGCTGACGGCGAAGCAGGTACCCCGATAACACCGATATACGCTACTAGTAGTAGTGGTGCAAATGCAACATTAAATGAAAGCTCAATAACTGCAACACACGTTAATTTCGTCGAAGGTAGTGTATCACAAAGCGGTAGTACGTTTGTTAATACCAGTGCCGGTATTAGTATTACTATCAGTGAGCTAACTTTCGTTAAGATAAAAGGTGAAGCGGGTGCGAAGGGTGATAAGGGTGATATAGGCCCGGTAGGTTCAGTACCAATCTTTTCATCTAACGCTAATGGTGATAATGCAACATTAGAGCAAGATTCAACTACGCCGTTTGTATTCTTTTATACTGGAGGGGCCGTCGCATCTACTACTAGCGCAGCAAATTTAAAACTTTTAGGTAGTGATGGTGCTTGGACAAAAATCGCCGGTGACTCGCTTTATATGCATGTTAAATATGCTGATAGAATATTAACAAGTAGTGATTCGAATTCCGATATGACTGATGACCCTACTGGTAAAAAGTATGTTGGTATATCATATAATAACACAAGTTCTAATGAGAGTACTTCAGGCCCTGGTGATTTTACATGGTCATTGATTCAAGGCGCTGAAGGCCGACCAGCAGGTTTCGAAACACTTGCAGCTTACAGTAATGACGATCCAAGAACCATTTACTTTGATTCGGAAAAAGATGAACTTGTATTATCAGAACATTCTCTTGGTACTGATCTCGGTATAGGTATGGTTTGGCCAGTAGTTAATGTTGATGGGTATAGAGCGGAAGGTAAGACAATATCTTCAACTTTAAGAATTAAAGCAAGTAGCTCTTTAGGTAATCTCGCCGGCGCGCTGCCGAGTATGGGAGTTTATTTTAGAGCGTATGAGTATAACAATGAAATGCCATCAGGTAAAATTGCACTGAGTCATGCCACTGCAACGCCGGTCGACCCTAGGGTGCAAATATCAAATGTTACCCAGGTTACAAGAACATCAGCCGGTTGGAATGATACTGATAGGCCAAATAACGGTTATTTTAAACAAAGTTTTGCAGGTTGGTCTAGTAACAACACCAGCTTTTTAGAGCACTATGACCCAGACCCTGCAGTAGGTTATACTATAGGTGATGGTTCAGGTACGGGTACTCTTACAGCAACTGAATTTATAACTATACCGTTTGAATATACTCCTGGACCTAATGCTAAGTATGTTAGTTTCGGTATACTAAATTGGGATAATGGCAATAGATTAGGTAAATTAGATACAGCTGACGAAGATGGTGATGGTAGAACGAATGACGAAGTTTCCTTTTTCCGCGGGTATATAGATAGTTCAAAAGATCCGCGGAACGGCTCTGTGACTATCACTGCCAGTGATTTAACGAGCGATAGTGTCGCCGCCGGTACTCTAAGCAACCTTTATAATGAGCGTATGGCGCTAGCAAATGTAACTAATTTTTACGCTGGGGACTATATCAGAGTTCGCAGAGATGGAATCGATTACCTGGGTAACCCCAAAACATTTATCGACTATTTCGGTTATACTGGAAATGATAATCAAGCTAGCACAGATGAAAACGACTGGGAGCTCAGAGAGACAACTGATAAGAATTTGCATACAGGCCCCTTACTATTAACTGTTAACGGTGCTAAAGGCGAATCAGGCGCAGATGGTGCTCATGGGCAAACCCGATTATTTGTTGAAATGTATAAAAAGGCTGGGTTAAGCGATACAGCTCCTAGCCCTAATATAAATGCCCCGATTACAACTTTATATAATATAGCCGACGGTACCGTTAGTAATTTGCCTGCAGGCTGGTCTACATCGGCACCTGATGCTGAATCTGGAAAAAAGATTTATAGATCGATAGCATCGGTAGTATACGACGCTGATCAAACTAGTGGTACTATCGCGATTGTAAGTAACGCGAACGCGGCTAGCAGTGATTGGTCGGTACCAGGTGCCTGGTCAACCGGCGCTAATAGAACTGCACCTATTGTCAGCCGTTTAGCTACTTATGAATATTTAGATGCACGTTATACTAGTGTTAATAATGATAATGCACCGCAATCAAATTACTATTCATTTAGAAGGAAAAGTAATCAGCCAGGCGTCACCGATGTAAATGCAGGTTATGGCACTGGCGGTGTTGTTGATCAGACATCACTAATTACAGGCAATAGTAATTCAGATCTGGATATTGGCCAAATTCTATTTACGCTTAAAGGTAAGAATGATATTAATTATACTAATTTCTGGGATAATTTAGATACTGCTGCAGAATTTATATGGAAGTACAGGGCATCTTGGATATTATTCAGACGTGATGCTGTAGCTGATACTGATGGCGATTACACCGGTGTTTCAGTAACAGTACTTGATCATTCAGATGATATTTCGCAGATTAAAGATCTACCTATGTTTGCGACAGGTAATTCGGCAATTCAAACTGAAGCTGTTTTCGGCTATACACCTAGTATTGTTAGACAGACTGTAGCTTTATATAGAAGAACTACCGGTAGTACATTAGCTAATAATCTAAGAGAGCCAGGCGGTACATTAACATTTAACTTTACATCGAATACTATTACTGGCGGTGATCAAAATGGTTGGTCTACTACCCCACCTACTAATTCTGCAGGGTTGTATTTATGGCAGATATTTGCTACAGCAGATGGTAAGATAAATGCCTCCGGGTCTTATGAAGACTCTATACTAACAACAGAATGGTCAGACCCTACTATTTTTGCTCAAGATGGTATAGATGGTCCTGCTGGTAATGCATATTTTCAAAAGTTTTTATACACAAGAACTCAAGACAGTGACCCACTACTAGTTAGCCAGTGGAGTACTAATAATTATAAACCAGGTACGCTAGAGGTAACTACTAAAGACACAGGTTCAGATACAATTGGTAATGTAAAAATAGCCGATGTAAATGCCAACGTACTTACAACACCTTCCGGTCAAGTCTGGTCTGAAGATATACCGCCAGAGAGTGGTGGTAACTTCTTATGGGTTATAGTCGCGCCTGTAGCGCAAACTGCATCAACTGCTAATTATAAGCAAGTACTTCAATCTAGCTGGGCAGAACCGGTTCTACTATCTAAAGACGGTGTAGGTCTTAATTCCGCTACTATTCGTTTATATCGAAGATCGACAGGTGATGTACCATTGCCCCAAGGATCTGCTGGTATTAATGTATTAGGATTTACCAAAACAACCGGAGTATCAGCATTTGAATATAATTTCTCTTCAGGCAATTTAAATATACCTACTAATGTAGATACGCAAAGTTGGCAAGATACTATCCCAGAAACTGGAGGTAATGCATTATGGGTATCCCGAGCAGTAGCATCGAGTACCGGTACTACAGATTCAATTTCATGGGATCAATGGCAAGATCCAGAAAAATTAGTTACCGATGGATCGGGGTTAGTTTACCTAGGTAGTTACGCCGGTGCTCAAACTGTACCGCACTCAGACTATGTTGATCATGTCAACACCGTCTACGGCGGCACACCGCCAGTAAATTCATTCCATATACAAGCGGTAACTGAAACTGTTGGCGGCAAGAGTGTTACTTACAATAAATCATTCTTATATATCGGTCCTCAGAGCCCAGGCCAATTAAATAATTCTCTAAACTTCAAGCAAATGACTGTTGACGGGGTACCAGGAGATGCAGGTGCGGATGGTCTATCATTTCAATTTAAAGGTGTCGTCCCGTCGCTGCCAAATGACGCTAGCAGCTATTCCGTAGGGGATGCTGTCAGAGTAGCCGGGGGAACCGATAATCTCGGAAATTCCAATAAAGGTGTATGGGTTGTAAACCCTGGAGGATCATGGGAGAGAATGGTCTCAGATGGAAACGATTCTGTACAAGCGGGGCCAGCTGGTAATAGTGTATTTATTTGTTATAATACAAACTCCCCGGTACCGGCTTCGAAGCCTACTAAGCCTGAAAATACATTTGGTGCACCAAATACCAGTACTACAGTTGACGGTGATACATGGTATACAAGTACAACACCACCTCAAGGTCAGACCTATAATTGGATATCTCAAAAAGTTAGCCAAACGCCGACGAGCAATGAGCCTTGGGGCGATGCTATACAAATAGCAGGAGAATCTGGCGACCCTGGTTACCGGACTGTTAATATTACTATATTCAAGAGAAGTAACACCCGGCCAAACATTCCAAATAGCGGTGAGTCTACCAATGCTGGGTATGCTGCTTATGATTTTACCGGTCAATTAGGAAGCCATACATTATCAGGTTATAGAGTATTACCACCGACAGGGTGGTCGTCAACTGTGAGAAATGCAGGTAATAACCCTAAAGCGTTAAGTGCTGTCGGTAATATCAACAATGCATCCGCTTGGCAGAGTAATTTACCTCTTGACCCTAAAGATGAAATGGGATATGAATGGTATTTACCATCAGGTGCATCATATACTGATAGAACAACATGGAGAGTTCAGGGCGTTAATAATTTAACGAATGGTGGTCTAGCTCTATGGTCTAGTACAGCCACAGTAAGTATAGACTCGTTAAAAAATCCAGCAATTGATAATAGTATTTTCTGGTCTAGACCAGAAATTGAACAGATTAATGGTCAAGATATACTTGATGACTCTGTCGATAGTAGTGTTGTCTTTGGCGTTGTTAAAAATGGCGGTGGTGTGCAGAAAATTGTAGCACAAGATAGAGCCGATCCACCACAGCTTTTAACACAAGCAGCATATGATGCTCTCGCTGATACTAATACCGCTAATAGATTTCAAAACTATGGTTGGAGAAGCTCTCAAGACCAGGGCGGTGTAGATACAGTTCAAGATGATACTTTATATTTAATTTTCTAATATTTGTTATATTAGACTATCATAACAAAGGCTGTTGTACCATCCCTTGTATATAAAATAGGTGCGAGATCTGTTGTAACTTCTACTGATACATAACTACCTGGATCAAACACGTTACTGAATGGTGACCCATCTGTCGGTAACGATGGTTGTAAGGATAACGGTACAGGCTCGTCAACTGGTTGATCATTACCTATTCTGAAATCAAACTCTATATCATTAATGTTGATAGTACCTGGTAGGAGTTTTGAAACTCTTTTACGAAGCTCTGTGGCTATAATAGCCTGTTCATTTACATTAAGATTACCGTTTTTAATTAATAACTTTATCTTATTACTTAAATTACCTGGTATTTTATAGCTATATAAAGTATTAATAGTCTCGATATTATTTCGCGCAGATGTTGTTACATCAAAATTAACCGGGTCAATTTGCGTTACGCAATCTAAGTAAAGATATTTTAATACATCTGTATCGAGAGTAGTATCAAAAACATTAATATTACTCATAATTATATTTCTTGCTAAACTAATATTATCCGATTTATAATCAACTATTGAACCTGTACTAAAATTAGGTGCACCTATATAAAAATCATTATATAGATAATTCTTAAGAGGTTTAATACCGGCATTTACAGTAAAGGTTGTTGTTTCGACACCGTCTACGAAAATTCTAATTCTACCCGTCACTAAATCTAAATCTGCCTGTACACAGTTATGACCATCTTTAATACCTTCAATTAAATGAATACTACTATTATCAACTAATGTAGCGCCGGTACCGGTCATATTAACATTCCACCAACCAGTGTCAAACGCAGAATATTGCGCGCTATATGTATCCCATGGCGGTTTGTTATCTTGTAATGCAATTTCATTATCAAATCTACTAATGAAACAAAGCTTATTTTCATATGTTTTAAATGTATCTTCGACACTATGAAGATTTGTCGGACTAACAAAATTACCAACACCTGCGCTTAAACCAGTAGCACTTAAGTTATGAGCTAAAGACCCGGTTATGTATGGGCTACCTAACTCCACTCCGCTGATACCAAGCGAGTAAGATGATACAGTATTATTTTGAGTTGTTATGATCTTATCAACAATTAACTTGTTGTTACTATCACGAGAAAATACTATCGGGTTAACAACGTAATCTTCCGTTATAAAATCAATCTTGTAACCTGATACTGCGGATGTAGAAAGATTTATACTCGAGAGTAATTCTCTGTCAGTATTAAAAACATATAGCTTATCGGAATGTATATATAATTTATCATCAAAAGCATTTATATCCCAGATAGGCGTGGTAACTGATTGAATTGCTCTAAACTGTTCTCCAGTTGCATACTCAGTAAACAAGACAGTATTGCCAACACCAGCGCCTACTCCGGTTGATGCACTTAATGACGCAGCATACTTACCATCTATGTTAATACCTTTAAATCCGCTTATAGAAGTTACATTTGAGCCACCGGCTGCTGATAATATTCCAGAAAATTCACCTTTTGTAGGCTGAATGTAATCGATTGATAAAGTCTGTAAATCTAGATTAAATACTGATGTCTGGCTGAAAAATCTAACTCTTGATCCAACCCCGTAAAAAACTCGGGATGTATACTTACTATCTATTAATGTCGCTGCTAAAGCATGAGAGGATTCTCGTACTACATCACCGTTATAGTTAACTCTTAAAATTTTATGACCTGTAGAGCTCTCGCACATAAGAACAGCGTCGCCGCCTTGCATCATATAGCATACATCTGTAATTGCTGATACACTATTAAAAGTATTTGTTTTTACTAGATTAAAATTATGATCATAATAGTATAATGAATTACCTTCTTGCAAGACAGCAAATGGGGTAAAGTAGAAGTTTTTAATAAACGATATACCAGTGTTATATAAATTACCAATTAACTGATGCGCCTTAGCAGCCGAAACACTGGGCATATTTACTCCGAATGATATGGCTAACGAACCTTGATCAGCGTCTAGTAATGACGGGAAGGTAAATTTATCGTAAACAGTCCCATCAAATACTATCTTATTTTGCTCAGATATAATATTAGATGTAGCAGTACTATTAATATCTAAATTTGTCTTAACTACTCTATCAGATAACCCATTAAGAGTTTCTCTAACGTAAGACTTACCGATACGCGCATAATAATAACAGCTATTAGGTTCTAGAGATAAAGTACTCGCAACATCATAATAGTACATATTACTATCGCCTAGACCCGCTCCGCTAGATATTTCTTGTATTTGAGTCAGGTATGGGTTGCCATCATCTCTTTCTTCTGTTGAGAACTGTTTTAAAGGGCTATCGGCGACACCAGTAAGAGCAACGATAGGAGTCGCGTATTTTGGTAAATAATATCTATCAAGCCAAGTACCGCCTTGTTTATCATCATATAACCAACTACATAAGAATGTCCCGGTTTCCTCATTTGTTGTGTTAAAATTGCTCTCATCTTGCAGCTTATAAACTCTATCACTGTAGTAAGGTGACCCAGCAGCAAAAGCACCGGCATCTTGAAAACCTGCATCATTAATATTAATACTCTTGAACGGTGTAATATTAGAAGGCAGTTTAAATTTAGTATATTTATCCGGTTCGAATTTATACTCCGCTGTATAAAAATTATAACCTAGTTTTAAATCCTCTTCAGAAATTTCCTCTACTTCATTATTAAGAATGCTATTATAATATCTTTGTTGCTGAGGTAAATTAAATGGTAGGTTCTTATTTACATTATTGTTATTAGATATTTGATTTTTTAAATTAAAATAGGACAATTGTCCGAAAATATCGCTACCGGAAAGATAGTTTTCTTCATAGTTATTATAAAATAGGAAATTATATCCCTGATTAGGCAATGAACTTACCGGGTCAACATCTGTACCGTTCGAATAATAAACAAAATTGTTACTATATTTACTATAATCAGTATCGATAGTATTATAATTTTCAATAGTTATGGCAGAATCAGCTATAACTGCTGCATTGAACCCAGACAGCGCTGTTAACGTATTTGATGTCGTCGAGACAATAAACTGAGCGCTAAGATCGACTGTACTTGTATCACCATAAAAAGAAATTAACGCGCTATTGCTATCTAGAGTTACATTAAAGGTTGCTCTAGCTTTTCCTTCAGTTGTACTATCTAAAGTATCAAATATAAGCTGCGGTACTGCAGTTTGATCTCTACCTCGCTGTACTAAGTATTTTTTAAATAGCCCGTCATATGTCCATATACTACAGATAGATTCATTTGTATTAGTACTACTAAGATCAATAACAAAACTTTGATTATGAAAGGTATTAATATCACTCGCTGATAGAGCCGATAGAGCTGGTATAGATGAAAGAGAAGTATTGTTTTTTAATATAGTTAGATACTTATCACTATTATTATCAAACTTGAGGGAGGTAATAAAGCTATTGTTTATATTTTGATCAAAATTAAGATCAAAAATTTCTGGCTCTGACTTTACGTCGGTAAGATAATTTGACGTATAATTTTTATTCTTTAAATCGTTCGCCTGTACTAAAAATTTATACTCTAAAAAATTACCCCCTTGTTGAGACGCGTACTCATTAGGTACATTGAGATCTAGACTCCTATCTTTATCTCTTAGATTAAATCTAATAGGTCTTATATCACTATAGTTCTTCTGTACAACCGTCGCCATTAATTATATTTAATAGAGAAGAATATAAATGCAGTCTAAGCTGTAGCGGATAGATCACCCGTTAAAGTATATATTTGATTATCAATGTATGTTAGATCTAATTTAGAATATTGACCTGCTGATGATAGAGATCCGTTAAGACTACCAATAGTGACTCCATTTGCTCCCGACACTTCGATAAAGGATGTACCTAGCTGTATAAAGGATATATTAAATCCAGGGTAATTATTCTCATTAGGTACATTGACCAGTATTTTATCGCCATGGGCGGTGTCAGCAGAGAGAGCATAAGTCGTATGTCCTTGGCTTGATAGAACTGTATAAGGTGTAACTCCTGCTGATAATGTTAGCCCGGTGCCTGTATTAGGAATAAAGTTAGTACTAATTTCATTATAGACGTGATTAGAATAATCTATCCCGTTGAATAGTATTTCACTAGTAGGGGCAAGTATTATATTGCCGCTAATAGTAGCATTACCAGTCGTTAGTATATCTGGTAAATTTAAAGCTACCGCACTTAAGGTAGTACTCTTAGAGAGATTATTATTTACTATATATAATATATCGCCCCCACCTGGAGCCGCTACATTTGGCAAATCTGTTAATTTAGCATCTGGCATATAATTATTTATCCTATATGTTTACCATTGACAGCTATATTTTTTATTTCCATTGGCCTGTGACCAGAATAACTGATACCTAAGCGAACGCTCGCCGGTAAATAATTTAACGGGATATCTGTATTTATAGTACTGACAGGATCAATTAACGTACTAGTACGGTTATACAGAGATATATCTTGTAAATGTCTCTTAAAGCCTATAGAAAAAACTTTGAATTTTTCATCGACTGTATATGTATCTAAACTGCTTAGCGGAACCGATCCTTTATAGTCAAACGTTGTTGGTAGGGCTGATGAAGAATTGCCCCTATTGGCAGTTCGAACAACGACACTATTAGGAGTTAACGTAGTATTGCCAGATGTATATTGTTTTATAGAACCATTAGACCCGCTAGCGCTTAATCCAAAGTATCCGGATTTATCTATAGCAGCTATAAGCACTATACCAGATACGGCACTTAGATCTGTTGTATTAGTGTCGGTAATTAAATTTAAACCTGGGTTATTTAGACCACTCCCTCCCCCAGTTAAAGTTGCACCTGGTAAATCATTAATTAAAAATACTGATAAGCCATCAACTATACCTGTATTTATATTCAATCGGAAATCTGAATCGTCTTGCAAGAGTAAAAAGTTACCATCATCAGCTTTTAATAGGCCTAAATCTTCCGTTTCAAAATTAGTATATAGGAAAGATAAGATAATATCTTCTCGCGGGTCAAAAGCCTGGTTAAATAATATACTACTGCTGTAAGATTTATCGACTGAAATCATATTAATATTTAATTTTAAACCTTGATATTTAAAGGCTGTCTAATATAATAGATATATGAGCAAGTATAAAGCGATTGTAGAGCAGTTGAGAGTGGAGCCGAATGCCAGGTATAAGGGTGAGATTGAATCGTCGCTGAGGCAGATAGAGGCCCGGGGTAAGCAGGATGACTTTACAGATACGTATATAAAGCTTCAGAACGCCGGGTTCCATCCATACGATTGTCTAGTAGGTTACATGAAGGGAGAACGTTAAATCTCCTAGGTATAGAGAGGTTTAATGACTTATATAGATTTAAGCGCCCCATTGAAATTTTAGATATTAAAGATAATTAATAGTATGGCAGCCAAAAAGGATAACTATATAATTTTTAACCCCGAGGGGGGATTGGGTAAGATAATTGCATCTACTGCAGTTGTAAGAAATATAAGAGCAACATACCCCGACCATAAAATTATTGTAGTAACTCCATGGCCAGAAGTATATTTGAACAATCCGAACGTTGAAAGAGTCTTCAGATCAGGCAACACACCATACTTTTACAAAGACTATATCAAGGACCGCAAATCTATAGTCCTTAAAGGGGAACCTTACTTCAACACAGGTCATTTATATAACAAACAACAACTAGTTAAGTCATGGTGCGAGTTACATAATCTAAATTATGACGGTAACAACAACCCTGAATTGTTTTTCTCTCCAATAGAGGCTCGAAAAGTAGCTGCAGAGTTAATCAGAGATAAGCCTGTTTTAATTATGCAAACTAATGGAGGTATGTATAAGGAAAATAATAAAGATTATTGCTGGACGAGAGATATACCACATAATCAAGCTCAGATACTTGCTAATGAACTATCAAAGAGTTATGCTGTACTTCATGTATCCAGGCCTCAATGTAAGAAATTAGAGAATACAGAGACAGTTAATGAGGTAGATAAGAGAACATTAATATTAATGTTAGCTAGTTCGCAGAAACGTTTATTAATCGATAGTTGCTTACAGCATGCTGCCGCAGCTTTAAACTTACCTTCAACGGTACTATGGGTAGGTACACACCCTGAAGTGTTTGGGTACGATATGCATACTAATATAAAACCAGCTTTAGATATGATAGAAAAGAATACGAGTTATATCGATAGCTTACTCTTCGATTACGATTTTAATGGCCCGGAATATGAATATCCTTTCGAGTCGGATAATATATTTAACTTACAAGAAGTATTCGATAGTATAGTTAACGGTTAACTAATATTCGTTATAATACCATTTACAATGGTAAATGTACAACCTTCAATTGTACCGTTATGAGAAGCGCCATTAGCAGCTGATAAACCAGTGGCTGAAACTCCCGGGGTGTATAAAGTATCAGGGTTTGTACCAGATAGGCCAGAGCCTATAATAAATGAGCTTGTCGCAGTAGCTGCTAGATGGTTGTTTTCACCGCCAAGTATACCACTCTTTTGAGATAGTATCCTATTACCGAAACCGCCTCCAATGACACTAGCACTATTTGATACAATATTGCATTGCCCGCCTCCAACGACACTAAAATTACCGCTACCGCATACTTGATTTTTATGACCACCAGTAACAACAGCACATTGCTTGATTGCGAAATTAGTATGACCACCCCCGATAAAGGAACCGGTACCACCTGCTTTATTAGATTCGCCACCAACGACAGTAGATCTGGTTTGAAGCGCTTGATTATTACGACCTCCGCCAATAAAAGAGCAGCAACCGGTCGCTCTGCTACTAAACCCTGCTACGATAGTAGAATAACCTTTAGATACTGTATTACAAGCTCCTCCTCCAATAAAAGAGGCATATTCACTAGCAGTATTTTGTTTACCACCGCCAATAACAGAATAGGTGCAGCTAGATATATTAGAAAGACCACCGACAATTGTCGAATAAGTATCGCTAGCGTCATTTTCTTGGCCCCCTACCACTATTGCTTTGCAACCAGCAGTATTATATTGACCACCTACAATTACCCCTAAATTACTTGATACGATATTTTTATTACCACCTACTATAACTGCGTCAGACGCACTAGTGCCGTTTAAGCATCCACCGACGATAATTGAATGGTATCCTGAGAGAGCATTTTGTTCACCTCCACCAAGGAAGGAGTAAAATCCACGGGCTACGTTAGCCGACCCACCGACTGCTGCCGCCCTATCGCCGTGAGCATGTACATTAGTACCTCCTAAAACAACGGCGTCTGCCCCAGATGCTGAATTAGTAGAAGAGCTACCAATAATTTTATTAAACACGTTTAAATCAGCTACTGAAATAGCCTGGGTAGTTGTATTACCGTTAGTTACAACTTGGTCTAAAGTACCTGCAACGCCACCAGATGTTAAAAAGATATCAGATAAATCAGTACCTCCGGATAAGAACATTCCTCCTGCGGAAAGATTACCTGGTGTGTATAAGTTGTTTACCGTTAATGCACCTGATAGACCGACTAAATTAGATCCTAAAACAAATGAAGTATCTTGATAAGATACTAAATTGTTGCAGCCTGCAACAAAGCTATTATGGCCACAAACGGAATTGACGGTGCCCATACTAAAGCTATTATCGCCAGATAGGTAATTATTCGACCCACCAGCTATTGTGCTACCTACACCGTCGACGATTTGATTAAAACATCCGCCTGCTACTGTAGAATAAGTGGACCCTGTGCTAATATCATTACACTGACCGCCAGCTACAACGCTATAATCTCCGCATGCAAAATTTTCTCGACCACCACCTACTAGTGAGTGATCAGCATTAGCTATATTTGATCTACCACCAGCAACACTAGAATATATTCCATTGGAACAGTTTTGTTGTCCTCCACCGACTACTGCCGCGGTACCATTAGCGCAATTATTTTTACCGCCAGCAACTACACTTTCACCTGATAATGCTTTATTACCGGTACCACCTAATACGGCGCTATCAACACCGCAAGCTTTATTATTATAACCACCGCCAACAATTGCAGCGGAAGCTGAAGCGACATTTAAGTAACCACCAGCGATTGTTCCGTATTCATCGCTCACTCTATTATTAGTACCACCAGCTATCACTGAATATTCAGATAATGTACATATATCATTATTAGACCCGCCAACGATACTCGAATTGTCGCTTACAACATTATTATTGCAACCACCGCCGATAAAACTACCAGATTCTGTAGCAGTATTAGTAAAAGCATTACCTATTATTTTATCCGCGGATAAATTGCCAATAGATAAACTGTTTGTTGTCGCTGCTCCATTATTTGTTACTTGATCTAATGTACCGGTACCAGCTGCAGCTGTAATAAAGATATCTGTTAAAGGGGTACCGGCGGAAAGATAGCCATTACCATTATCACCAGCAACTAATGTATCAAATGTATTAGCAGATATTGTATTTTCTGCTGTTATAGCATTGGTTGTTGTAGCTCCGTTATTTGTAACTTGGTTTAAATTACCTAGCCCTGATAAGCCTGTAAAGAATACCTCATGTAGATCTTCCCCTGCTGATAATATACGACCTCCAACAGTACTAATGTCATCATTAGCTGTAATTTTTTGTACCCCTACATTTGCATCTACACTAAGATCGCCTGCAATAGCGACGGTGCTGTCAAATACTGCAGTGCCATCGACTTCCATATTACCTGTAGCACTTATAAGTGGCGCGTTAGTTAGAACGAACTTCTGGATGTCTGTAAGGTTAGCTTGTACAGTATCTTGACCAGATATCGAACTAGGGGTAACTTGATCAACGATGAATTTTTCATCACCTCTTAAAGAGCCAGCATTGTTTAAATCTGTTATACGTTTATTAGCCATATTTGATATTAATATTTATAGTTTAATCTGTATATCCGCCATCGTCATCATTAACATCGTTGTAAATATCTATAATTTGAGGTACACCTGCTACTATCGTACAAATATCTGGTATTATCTCCTTAACAAACACTATATCTAGCTCAAGATAGCTTCCTCGAAGTATTTTCATAAGTTCGTCCAAATAATCTTTACGTGCTTCTAAGAGAACTGATTCTCTCTCATAGTCTAAATAAATTTTATCTGTAAACTCTGAAAGTTTATCTTTAAGTTCAAAAAAGATATCTTCATTCATAAAGATACTTATAGGGAACTTTCATATAATAAAGGTATGGCGAGAAAGAAAAGACATTATACGTATGAGTTTGCTGATTGTAAGAAGTCACTACCATCATCAATTGTTGTTAAATGTACTCAGACGAAAGAAGAGGTCCGGATGTATCATAAACAATTGGTCCGAATTATTAAGAACAAGTATAATAATAACTATGGACTATTCAAGGCATCATATATTAAGAAGGGTAACAAGCCTGTCGAGGATAGGTATGATGAAAACGGTGACTTTAATCCAGCACCTGAAGGTTATAGAAAGTTTCTAATAACATCTTACGCTTCATATAAAAAGAGTGATAACTTAACAAAGTCAGAGATTGCCGGAAAGTTAAACTTTCTAAATGATTGTTATACAAAGAGATACCCAGGCTCTTTGGAAGAGGCAGTCAATAGACTGGAACTAGCTTATAATGAAGAGCTATGAGAGAGATATTAAAAGACATTGCAACCGCACTAATTAGTATTATTTTATTAGTTCCCGTTTGCTTACTAGCATGCTTTCACGCAGCGATGGATCTACCGGTCCGGGTTTCAGAACTGATAGACGAACATATTGATTAGTAGGAACACTGATATAATCGTAGTATGAACCTAGAATATAAAGCTACTAAATTCGAAACTGTTAGTGATATTGTAATCCCTGACATCTTCTACCGCCGATATAAGAGCGGTATTAACGTTATTGATGAGTTATTCGGCGAGGGTGTCTTGCCTGGATCTTCGGTAACGATGTGCGCGCCTGCTGGTTGCGGTAAGACTACCCTACTACTTCAAATTCTTGAAGGATTGAGTGCTAATGGATATAACGTTGGGTATGCTTCTGGTGAAGAGAATACTTATCAGTTAGCCTTTACATGTAACCGCATTGGGGTTAAGAAGGTAGCAGTCGCTAATATGACTGATATTGATGACCTAGCGGATGCAATGGACGATCTTGATGCTCTTGTGATAGATAGCTTTCAGGCTCTAACTTCTAAGAAGAAGATGAATAGCCGTGCTCTAGAAAAGTACGCTGTAAGTAAGCTTACTAGAGCTGCTAAAGATAAAGAGTGTACTGTATTCTTTATTATGCATCTTACTAAAGATGGTAAGCTTAAGGGTGGTACTATTGTACCTCATACTGTCGATGTTAATATGAATATTGTAATCGATGGCGATATTGATGATGATGCTCGTAAGATCTTTTTTACTAAGAATCGTTTCGGCGCTCTTAATGAGTTAACTTTGTTCATCGGTGCTAAAGGTTATGACTTTTCAGCTCCTGTAAAAGTAGAAGAGAGTGAAAATAAAGCTCCTAGTAAGAAGGGTCGTAAGGCTAAAGATCTAGAGGCGATATTGAATATTACTGAGCCTCCTCATCTTACTGCTGATAGAGTAATGACTGAGCTAGGTGTTGAATATAACCGCGCTTATAACTTGCTTAGAGAGTTGGTACTTGATGGTAAGATAGACAAGTTCGGTAAAGGTAAGAGTGCTATTTACAAGCATAAAAATCTCGATAACGGAGGCAACGTAAACGGTCTGCTTAATGCAGCTGATAGTATGAAATTATTCTTAAAAGTAGCTAGCTAAATTTTATATGGTTCATGACCTGAGTAAGTCTTTAAACTACTCTTTTTAACTTTAAAGGAATAACTCCTTGAAAACCGATTGGAACTACTATATAATATATATAAGAGTTTAATAATAACAATGTATAAAAATGCATAACATAAAAGAAAACGATGCTCAAGTAGGATTGAGCCAAGCATGGCACGGGTTAACCGATGTCGTAGATAATATCGACGTTAAAGATAACGTCTTGACTAAATGGGACGTAGAGCGTAAACCGCTTACATACGTGGACGTAGATGGAAGCGAGCAGGAAACGGGATACGGTATCTTAGTAGGTACTGACGATGATAAGATTATCGGTAAGCCAATGTCTCCTTCATATAAACAAATTACTAATGAAAAGTTTTTAGACTTAGTTAGTGATGCGATGGCAAGGCTACCTAGAGCAAAGATTGAATCTATCGGTTCAGTATGTGGTCGAGGTAAAGTTTTTGTTACTGTCAGTTTAGCTGGTAATAAAAAATATAAAGTGGGTGATCGAGAGTTTGAGGACTATCTTAACTTCGGTAATGCCCATGATCAGACATCTAAGCTCTGGATCAATAACACGAATGTATGTACTGTCTGCGATAATACGTTTACATACAATTTAAATAATGCATCTGCTATGGTAGGTAGTGCAGTTCACCGCGGTGATATTGAACTTAAGTTAGCTGATCTATCTAATGTCGTTGAGGACTTCTTAGGTACTCAAGAAGATTTTCGTGAAAAGTTTAATAATCTTCTTAAGAGAAAGATTACTCATAAGAAAGCTCAGTCATTGTTTACTGGTTTCTTAATGCGTAATAATCCAAAGGAAGGACTTAGTACACGCTGTTTAAACACGGTAGATACTTTAGATACATTGTTTAAGCGAGGTGCTGGTAACCGCGGAGAGAACTACGCAGATGCGTTCTCTGCTGTAACTGACTACTATTCACATAATAGTACCCGTGGTAAAGGTAAGAACCGTCTTAACCAATACGTCTCGTCAGAATTCGGGTTAGGTCGCATGAATAAGCAAAGCTTCTGGACTGTTGTTAATAACAGAGAGCTTGCAGAACGAACAATTGAGCGAGGTACAAAACTTCTCTCTTTAGTAAATCAGTAACATAATTGAGATAAATAGTATTATGCAATTCAAAGAAGTAACTCAAGGCTATACCTTTATTCAAAACGAAGGCGAGGCTATTAAGGCTTATGATACAGTTGGTGACCTTAGCGGTCTCGATCCAGTATTCATAAGTACTGAAAGTGTTAAGACGCAGAAAGATTTTGAAGTTGAGATATCTTATATCTTGATGGACCATCTGGCTGTTTCTAATTGAAGTGTTTCAGCTGGGGATGCAAACGTGTCCCCAGCTTCTCAATTATTATGAAAGATGAAATGACAGAACTTTTATTCTCACAGTTTATACTTAAAATAGATAAGTTTATTAATAGCGCCGAAGATGGTAACAATGATCAACTGGCATTAGATCTTAAAAGTTTTAAGGAAGAAATATTGAGCTATTCAAAAAAAATGTCTAGCAAAACAGGCAAATAGATATTATAATATATATATGAGACAACAAAAAGAAGGTGATTATATCACATATAGAGTTAAGTATGCAGGTAGTGAGACAGAGTTTCATGCTAGCGGGCATATTCAACAAATCGTAGAAAAAAACGGACATACAGAATATCTAGTAGCAGAAGGAAATGGCGGTCAAAGTCTGACTTATGTTAACCCTAATGATATTGTAACGTTACTAAATGAAGTCCCGGAAGGAGGGCAAGTATTATGAGCAAAAGAGCAAAACAAGGAGTAGATTTAAGAGCTCCAAACCCTATGCGTACTAAACAGATGGGACGTTCATTCGGACCTTTAGTGTATAATGAGATCGTCGGCCATAAAGTGACTCAGAAGATCGATAAAGCTATTAAGAATAATAGAGATAAAAAGTCAAATTAACTCCCAATAATATTCTTAACACTTGTAACAACTTGCGCAGAGGTCCAATCACCGTAATTACTATTACTCAAATCATCTAATAATAACGTACCGACTCCATCTACTTCTGCTTCAACTGTTTTATTAGCTGGGGTGTCGATAATATTGTCAATATTAACAGTACCGTTCAAAGTAACAGTTTCAGCTGGTACTATAGTATAGGTCGTTGGAGTTGCTAAGGTAAAAGATAAAGTACTCATAAATTTATTTAATATATGAACATAATAATAATGAAAGAAAAAATAAAAAGAAAAATTATATTTGCTTTAGTTATAGTAACTATAGCAGCAGCGCCGCTTAATGTAGCGTACGGGGTATATTTTGGTGTTCTTACGAACTTACTAATTAATGCCTTTTGGAATAGTAAGCTATTCCCACCTGTTAAAAAAGAACAATCTAAAGAACAGCTTATTACGGAAGCTGTTGGCCCACCAAGGCTATAAAATAGTTTGCCGGAGTGGTGGAATAGGTAGACACTGCAGACTTAAAATCTGTTGCTCGGAAGAGCGTGCCGGTTCAAGTCCGGCCTTCGGTACCATTTTAAGTATAGAGCAAGTTTAATATTTAAGCATTATAAACCCCCGGGGTAATAATAAAATCAGTATTTGATCCTATTGAAAAAGAATCTTCAACTATTATCGGTCGACCACCGTTTACTGCGTCGCTATCCCCTAAGGATATCCAATTTTTATGACCTCCAATAGTCCAGCCTAAACCTATAATCGGTTCTAAAGTCTGGCCCTGTAACCCGGTATTCGGGAGCAAATAAGAGTCGAGCCCTGACCGTGAACTGGTGGTCCCCCGGAACCAGGATCGACCAGCTTTCAGCCCTTCCGCAAGGTGCTGCGCGCGTATATACGCAGCCGTACTAGCAGATTCGTATTGGTGCGGTGAATAATCATACCCGTAATAGAAATATTTATTAGGTGTCGCTATTCTACAGATTATATAATCAGGTCCAAAATTATCAGTCAGGTATCTTACCTTGTTTGTCTTATCAAATCCTTCGTTAGTACAGCCGTGTCTGTCAAACAATATATGATTTTCTAGAAGATCTTGCTTAGTACCTGGTTTATAATATATACCCTGCCTACTATTTCTATATTTACTCGAATCATTATTTATGTCGGATATGGATCCGTGGGGTACACAATCTAAAATTTTACCTACCGGTGTTAGATCTGATAAATTAGTTGATCTATTATACGTAATACCTTTATTTTTATAAGCGTCCCTATAGCATTGCCATTGTCTAAAGCCATGCCAAACTCTACCAAGATTTTCCGGATACAAGCGAGTATCCCGACCGTAATCGTAGCGCGCCGGGTAAGGCGCTTGTGCCGGTATATAACTTTGAGATTTACCTACAATCTGTTCAAACTTAGTAATCGTATTGCCTCCTTCGCCGATTCCGTCACCGGGCTTCATTACCCCGGATAAGAATTCTGCTGCTTTGGAAGGTGTTATATCGTCGTAATAGAGTGTATCTTGTAATGAGATCGTTTCAAACTCTACTGGAAGATACCCTCCCATTGCTTTCCAAAGAAAAGAGCCAGGAGCGAATAACCCACTATAAGTTCTGTATCCGCGGTTGTCTAGATACCCAGGTATTATTCTACCATTTGCGCGTAGTTCTTTCATTCTTGCAAGACATCCGAAATTATAAGCTTTTAAGACAAAATCATTATTATTATACGACCATTTAGCTTTACCCTGGTCGGTATGATCCACTAGATCTACAGGAGCTATATAATCCTTGGCGTAGCCATATATAGAGTTACTAACTTCGCCAAGGTTCATTAATCTTCTATATTGCGAAGGTCTTTCCCTGTACCATTGACTACCGTCCTCGGTCTGCATAACCGGGCTTTCAGCACCATCGTAATCTAAACCATCATTAACATCTGCAGTAAAATCTTGAACATCAGAATCCATGCCGGCAGGTAAAGATTCGCTGGGATATAGCGAACTAGCGCCCTCCGATCTACATTTACTCTTCGGATCTACATATTCTGTAATATGGGTTGTTATACCATCTCCGTCAGTATGAATAATGCATACGCATGGACCAGAGGATCCACGGCCGTTACCACTAATATCGCTAAGGTGACCATACTCTAGAGTAGGTCCAGGGTTCGCCGGTAATTTACTTATATCGTATCCCGGTACATGATCTGCACCTCTTCTTATATATACAGGTATTTTTGAATTAGGTGGGTAGCCTGTACCTTTAGCTTTCAATCTAATATAAAAAGAATACAACGACCAATTGGAATTCCCGCTGTCACCAGCAACAGTTATACAACTAGGGTTAAGAGGATCTCCAGGGTGTTTACTTATTAGTGATGAAAGATAGTTTATACAATAATTTGGTATCATCGCCCCTACTTCTAAAACACAATACTCTTTAATTTCAGTAATTGCCGTGTCTTCTCCATATACACCTTCAAGAGAATTAGGTTTAACTTCTAACTTATCCTCTATATAAATATCAGGATTAAGTGCTAGCTCTAAGTCATCGCCCTTTAATATGGTTAAATTAGTTTGAGCTGTAGCTGTTACCCCGTCTACAAGGGTGTCCTCAAAATCAGCTCTAACTGTCTGCTTTAAATACTTACTACCTTCCAACTCATTAAGCATAATATCTGCAGGCGGCGGTACCGCACGGCCATTACCAGTAATATTTGTAAATTCGATTGACCGCTTAGATAAATTCAATCTATTAACTGATCTAAATTTATAATCAACGTGGCGCGCTATAGGGTTGTAATTGCTGTAAACAGGTGAACCGACTGGCGGAGTTGTACCAAAGTGCCCAGGTCCGAGACCAGTTTCATTTAGAGTAAAGAAGGCGCCGGAGTAGTCAGCAATTGCATCATGATGCATAGTATCCCATGTAAATCCTAAATCCCCATCAAACCAATCTTCTTCCGGGTCTAGAGTATGAAAAGTATCCGGCGCTTGTACATATTCTATTGTATCTCCATCATGCGCACCGAATCCATCATGGGAAGAGTTGGTGAGTATAGCAACTATATCCGCGCCGCCATCTCCAGAAAAAGGGTCTTGAAATGTCCCGGTAGTATCGTCATAATAATCAACGAAAGCCATATTACCAGCTTCTTTAGAACCTGGAGTGAAATTTGCACTAACCCATGTAGAGTCAGTGAGATGAGAGCCTGTAACCGGGTCTAAATATGTAACATACTGAGGAGAATCATTGATTCGATAGTAACCGGAAGCGCTATCATCATCATAGCTCCAACTACAGCCATAATAGGTACTATGAAAATGTAGCCAGTGTAATCCCGGCCCGCTAGTCCTATCATTGTACAACCGATGGCCATACTTTTCTTCATCATACTCAACTAGTTGAGTTACTGACCCCGTACTGTCAGTAAGAGCGACTAAAACCGGGGTAGCCTCTCCCTTATGCTCCTTGTTCTGCCCGAAAAAGTGATACTGGTCGTAGGTTAACCCATTAGCTTTTGGATTACCTCTCGCATCATCCCGCTGCTTGGTCATATTATGGAACCCATACGTGGTCGGTACATGCGATCGACCCGCGCCGAAGAACGTTCTCCCTGCATAGTATCCTGTGGTTTGAACCCAACTACCGTTTTCGGTATCGGATCGACTATCGAAAAAGGTGTCAATTGTATGATTTGAATTACCCAAATCCGCTCCTTCAAACGGTGACGCAGGATTTTGCGTGACAGTTGAACGGTCATTCCATATAGGGTAAAAGGCGTTTGGTCTATAACCAGATCCTCCATTTTTTAATTTCGCCATTACAAACAAAGCGCCTTGAAGCACCGTCTTCGCCGGTCTGGTAGTCTCATCCGTCCATCCCGTGTAGGCATTGCCAGTCACTCTGTAAGTTAATAGATCGATCACTGCGCGGTCACCATAAAACGCCGCATAGGCATTTTCAGCTGTAGTTGGGTATATAGAAATAGTTTTATCAAGAGACCCAGGAATCTCCGCTTCTATATCGATACTTATATTATATTTAAGTATTTGTTTATTAGCTATTTGTACCGGTGATTCGTAAGTAGTGCCTGTAGCCTGGTTAGTAATTTTAGCTGAATAATTACCGTTTGTTAGACCGGTGGCGAGTTTTATAAAGCTACCTTGGGTGTTAGCAGAAGCCGTAACCACGGTGTTGTATACAACTACTCCGCTAGCGTTTGTTATCTCAATAATAAAAATAAGATCTAGATTGATCTCATTAAGATATGCTAGGTATATACTACCATTACCATAGTCACTATATGACGTGTATCGATTCGCCCGACTAACACTGGAACCGTAAGCAAGTAACTGTAATGATGCACTGGCGTTCAGCACTGCGTCAACAGGTATTTTGTTAAAATTAGAACCTGGATGTATTTTTGTATAATAACCCTCCGTTCCATGCGCTATCGAACTAAGCGTCTCATTGTTGGTCCGTTGTTTTCGTTGACGCCGGTATAATTTTACCCCGCCGCCAGACACTTGAAATACTAAATATTCTGCCGGGGTAAATATCTTAGCGCGTACGGGTTGTGAAGGATTACTTACTTTGAAATGTAAAGCCGGGGCTAGTGGCCATACTAAGTTTGAACCTAATAGTATTTGACTAACTTTGTTGTTCTCTAGAAAAGCAGCTCGTATTGAAGTATTAGTTTTCACTTTATTAATATTTATCTCGTTGGTTGCAGACAGCCATCATAGCTTAGCTGGTTCGAGACCGGCATTCGGTACCAACTAGTTTATAGAAATTCTCTTGGTTTTATATGATGGCTGTCTGCAACCAACGAGATAAATATTAATATGCCTGATTTTGTTAAAGTTATGAAAAGCGCATATGGTATCGAACCAGCCGTTGCAAATCCTAAACGCATCTTATTAATGACGTTAAGGCATACAGGTTGTAATTTTTTTAGAGATTTATTACATAAACAGTATTATAAATGGCCTCCGATGATGGTTCATTTTAATGCAGCAGCGTTTAGTTCTCAATTTCCGTCTCTATCTACTGAAGATGCAAAATATCCACCTAGTTATGTAGAAGATTTTAACCCGTTTGTTAGGATACATACTGAATGGGAAAGTACATGCTTAGAATTTTGGAATAGATTTGGACCAGATGAAAAGCCTATTGTTATTACTTTAGAGAGAGATTTAGAAAAGGTCAAGCAGAGTTATATACGACGAACAAAAAGTAGAGGTCCTATGGCTCTCGATGAAATTATTTCCGCGGAAATAGGAGAGATGACATTTAATAAGCACTATAAGCATCATCTAAGTGTATTAGAAAAGATAAAACCTGACTTTGTTCTTTCAGTTGACGCTGATGATAGAGATGAGAGGTTAAGTACCCTCGCTTCTACACTCGGAGTACCTCTCTCAACTAACTGGGTGCCAATAAATCAGACTTCGGATGACAGCGGTAACTAATAGTTTAATACAAAATATGTATAGGGGGCAGTCCCCAGTTTCTAGAATGATGTTAGGTTTAGAGCAAGCATGGCCTAAATTTCCGGTGTTTACATTTACTGCTGCTGATGCAAGTAAACCGCTTGAACTTAATTTTAAAATAGCGACTCGCTATTTATTATTTGAAGTAGCAGGAGCAGGTACACGGCTGTATATTGCTCCTTATACAACTCAAACTAATAAAACATTATACACGATAGCACATGGATCAGAAAGTTTATATAGAAAAAATATTAGTAGATCGCACTCGTATTCTAATGACTACGATCTTGTGACCGATGTCGAGTTTACAGGTACTTTAGCAGTAAGTATAATCACCAAAAATTCACGGTATTCTAGAAGTAACCGGTATGCTCCATATACAGATTATCTAACAGGTAAAATTGATATTATTTACACCAACGATTTTGGCGTAGATGTACCCTTTACAATTGAAGTAAAGAGAGGAACTACAGTAGTAGCTACAGTAGTTAGCACAGCGTTACGAAATTCCACCACCTTCGGAATAATTAAACATGGACTATCTTACGGGTCTTATAACCTAAAAATTACTAATGGTATTACTGGGGCGGTATATGAAAAGGACGGGGTGCGTATCCGGGGATACCCCTCTGGCCGTGGAGGTCAAAGTTACAGTGTAACTATGGATTTACAGACTGAAGCACCGAGTCTTTTCAAAAAAACTATTTCAGTGTATCCAACAACACAAGAAAAGGCGTATCGAGCTTTCTACGGCAGTTCAGCACTTATTGAAATAGTTGCATACAATATGAACGGCGATGATTATACTTATAGGACCGGTCCGGATGGCGCCCTTGGCACCGGTCATTATTATAGTTTCCAAGCGTCTGGAGCTGTGTTTATATTTGCAAAATTAGTAGCAGGAGGTAGTGGTTACAGGGCAAATGCCTTTTACCCTATATTTTATAATAATGAGCGTTCGAATGTTGACCATGCAACTACTCAAAATATACCAGTTTTAGTCGCTCTTACTGATAGTACAGGTTCAGTAACTCAACTAGTTGAGTATGATGAACAAAAGTATGGGTATCGTTTATATAATGATAGAACTAGCGGTGAAGGTATGCATTGGTTACATTTTCATACTTCATATTATTCTGTATACAGAGGATATAAAAGTGGTGGTTTTAGGTATCTTGCAAGCACTGCTCCGCAATACGTTACTTATCTCGACCCTCTTACCGGTATGCATTTAACTGATCCATCCTTTTCAGGTAATAATTTTGTCATTTCCGATATAGTACAATTTTCTAGAACTGACCCTGCAACTCAAACAGATTATCTAATTGACCCTTTTGAAGACGAAGGCAATGCTGATATAGTTGCTATATTAGGTAATGTAAGAGATGCTAACGTCTATCATGCTTTGAATAACGACACTCACCGGGCATTCAATGAAAATACAGATGTTCTATATTTAGATGGGCCTAATGAATTTCATACATTAGATCCTGAAGAAGATTGGTTTGATGCTACTGCCAATGGCACAACATCAAACGTCAATGCACATTATACTGGTCACAACGATTTTTATGGCGGTAGTAGTAATCCGAATCCTGGAACGTTTAATAACATTGCCGGTGATACTACAGATGGGCAGCCATGGCAAGAAAGCTTGGGAGGAACTGGTACGGGTTCACCGACTTATAATAACTATAACGAAAAAGCCCCAGATGCAGATAATGTGTTTAGAGCTCTAAATGATTATAACTTATCTAAAAAAAGTATAGAATTTACAAATAGAAGTTCTGCAAGGAGTACGGTAGTAGCTGGGTCTTTCTTTCAACCTGGTTTACTTGAAGAGGATCCTGACGTATCACCTATATTAAATGTTGATTTTCATGATACGGAAGTTACCGGGATTACAGCTGAAAACCAACCTCTTTTGAGATCATTAAGAGGTACTACTTTCGAAACAAGTGTTGATCCCCGAACTTCTTTGGACGATAAAATAGATATTACACCAAATACTTTAGATGGGGTATTTGGATCTGATTATGGGCTTACAGATGTTAAGGAATATTGCGTTCTTGAAATAGGAGCTATTATACCTGGTTATTGCGCGCAAAACATACAAGAATTTGTCGAAAAACATCCGGGTGATCATCGCGATGGTGATAATTGTTTTGTCGCGTGGCGCGACGACCCTAATTGGCCGTCAAATGCTGAACCCACGTTATATACTATCTATATTAGATTAAAAGCTAAAGGTACCGGATACCCCCCTAATTCAAAAATACCGGTTTATTTAAGAAGGAGCGGAGCTTTTGTTCAGGGGTATGATAGTAATAGGTTACCAGCTAACCCAGGGCCTACTCTAGAGTACGGGCATGTTAGCGATATTAAGATTAACGGCCGCGGATCAGGAGGCCCGTGTATATGTATGATCCACACTGACGCAGCTGGGGTAACTACTCACATTACAGAATACGTGGACCCTAAGAGTAAATGTAGGAGTGATCCTGAAGGATCTATATATCCAAATGTTACTTTTTCTGGCCAAACACGTGATGTTACTAACCATTATCCATCAGCACGTGTAGGCGCTCGACAAGTTTATGATATGCCTCAAGGCTCTAGCGCTACAGATTTTACTGCAGATGTTAATGATGGAGCAAATTACGATGGTACTGAAAGCCCGCTTATGCAGACCGAGGACGGTAGTCAATGGTACCGAGAAAGACCTTCGCAATATAGAAGACTAGTAAATTTAGGAGAAGTTAGCGACTCTATATATGGCTACGCAAAGGATTATATAGCTCCTATTGATCTAGCGGATGATTTCGATTGGGGAAAGGCTAGATGGACTGATACCCCATGGGACTTTATGCTAAAAGCCTATCATTTCGGATGTCTCGCGAGATTTAAAAACGCGTCTATTTACGAAATTACTAATAGATTTATAGATCCGCGGACGACATATATTGATGCCGGATTTACACTTCCACCTGATCTTACTTCAGGCACGTATTATACGTATCTATTTACCCCTACAAAATGGCAATCAACTGTGAGTAAAAGTGATGCTCATCGAGTAAGTCCCCCTCCGGGATACCAGCATTACATATATGCGACTCGAATTGGTATGTCTATACCCGTTATTTGGCAAAGTTTTAAGATGTGGCAAACTTTTAGAGACGTTTATAAAACGAAAGGTATTACTTACAATAGATCAACCGATATAAGCAATTTACAGCCAGTAAGACAACTTTTAAATAATGAACCGTATCTAAATGCCAGCGATTTAACTATCTCTTATTCTGGAGGTGTAGGTGCTGCGGCTCATAATGTACCCGCGTATCTCTACTTTGATACTAGTCCCATAATCGACTATGGCAATTACGTTGCCAACTACGAAATCGCCGGAGACGGAAGCCTCCGCGGATGGTATCGCGAACAAGGTATGGAATATTATTACAGTCCCGGTATACAACAAGGTATTAAAGATGATAATAATATATTGTTCGATAGACATGGATTAACAAATGAAGGTTTCCCTGCCGAGGATAAAGTACCTCACTCAACCGAAGAAATGGGACCAGATTATATAGTTTGTAGAGTTGTAACCCCGCATAAAGTTCACAGAGCTACCAACCGGTCTCCATTAATTCTTAATGGTGGGCTGCAAGGGCAAAGATTATCGACAATCAGAGAACGGGCCGGGGGTACACTCACAAACAGTATCGTCGACGCTCATTGTTACCATGTCTATGGGCATGATAACTGGATATCCTTAGGAGATAGTGACGCTGCAAACGGCGGTCGTGCGATAAGAGTTATTGATGCTTTCCGAGATCAACGGCTTGAAAATAAAGAATATACCATAACCCCAGGCGTATATCTATCATAGCAACAAAGTTTTCGTTGATTACAGACAGCCATCATATATAATAGTATTATGCCCCGGTAGCTCAGCTGGATAGAGCAACGGTTTTCTAAACCGTGGGTCGCAGGTTCGAGTCCTGCCCGGGGTACCACTACAGGTAGTTTTTTTCAAGCCATTTTAACGCTAATCTTTTACCGGTACCGTCTCTATTAATCAACCCATTATCGACTCCTTTTTCGTACCTCCAGGTTTCGCCTATAATATATCCCCATTGTGTAATACGCTTAACAGTAGGGTGGTCATACAATGCTGGGAAGACTTCTCGGTACCTATCCAACTGTCTCTCTTCTGAAAAAGCACTAGCACCTCCCTGTATTGTACTACTGTTGCTCGGATCAGTATACGATTGACCTGAAATATCTAATTCGGTAATAAAGATAGGTAAATTAACTTGAGTTCTAAAATCATCTAACGCTGTCTTAATTTCAGCTGCAGTAGTATTATCCATATTAAAATAATGTGATTGTAAACCTATCCCTGATAAAAGGTCTCTATCCTTCAAGATCTTAGCAACGTCAATAATATGTTGTCTACTGGAAGAATTATTAATTAAACCGTAATCATTTATATAACGAATAGCGTTTGGGAAATAATGCTTTGCTCTTTCAAATATATAGACAACCCAATCAAACCCAGTCGATCCAGACCCGCCAAATTGAGAACTTAAGACATGTGTACCGGTTGTTTGATGCCCAGGGGCTATTTCGTTTAAAACGTTAAACGCACTAACCTTTGGATACTTATTTGCTATAGCTGAAAGCCAATTATCAAATGCTGTCTTAGTATCTGCTTCAGATAATCCAACTAACCATTCTGGATACCCTTGATTAGCTCCCCATAATAAGTTATGCCAGATGAAGTCCATTCCATTATCGATAGTATAGTTATAAACGTAATCTGCTGCACCAGAGATATTAAAATTAAAAGTACCGGAATTAGATTGAGAGGTTGTAGATTGGTTAGGTCTCCACTTGAAAGGGTTATTACACGTTACTGTATCCCAGTATTCAGTATAGTGGTCGGGGAAAAGTAATTCATTACTTGCAGTACCATCAGGATATATACCAGCATAATGAGACCGGTACCCACTATTAATGTTACCTATTACCTTTCTCTCCTGACTTCTTCGACCATACCCCTTAGCGGCGCCCATCTTTAAGAAAGATTTCAAAGATGCAGCTCTCTTTCTATTCAAGTCAAATAGTGTCGGTACTACTGCCATTATAATATTTAAGCAGTCTAACTATAAATTAGTATAGGTAACAGTATTACCGTGAACTGCTGTTAGTATTTTATTTCCCGCTGCTGTAATTATAGAAGGTAAATTACCGTAAGGATAATTTATATTATCAACTGTACCCGTTTTATTAGTCTGTATAGCTACTAGTTCTTCATTACCATACATTTCAATTTTTTCTATATCTAAATCGTTAAATTCTACAGCACTTATTTTGCCAACAGAATCTCGCTGATTAATAGACTCTATATCACCCGTTATCGGTGATTGAGATAGTATTGTTGATTTATTAGGTGCAGGTGCCGATCCATCACTATTAGTTCTATGAACTATAGAGAGTTCATGAGCAAAAGTAAGATACCTATCACTATTACGAATGGTGGTAACATTAGTCACAGGGAGCCTCGCTGTCGCTGAAAATAAAGGGGCATGCCCCACCTGGGTAAATGACTTTATTTCTGGATAGAATATAGTTTTACTAACGACTCCGTTCACTTGAATTGCCGGGCTAGTAGTCCCGTTAGGGTTGAAAACGCCCGGTACAGTGGTAAGGTATTCGTTACTAGGGTTCAATTCCACTTTACTTGTGGCAGTTCTAATTCGACCTTGAGAATCAGAAATTAGTTTAATTACGTTTTTTATTATAAATTCTGAATTTGGAGTATACCCTGTACCTTCTTCAATAATACAGGGACCGTATATAAACAATGGAACACGTTGACCATTGATAATTATCATAGTCACCAGGTTGACGAAATAGCCCCATTGGGCCCTTTGCGACGGTCTATTATAATCAGGAGCTAAATTAATAGCCTCTGCTTCACTTAAAACATATACATCCACTTTTCTTAGACGAGTGCCAGTAGTTGCAGGTGAAGAAGCTGCGCCATACTCAAACCTCTCATTCGTTGTAGTAACCGCACCATATATTGTTGATCTAATCTGAACGCTTCTAGTTTCTGTCGTACCAGCTTCATTATCCCTAATAGTTACGGTATAGGTACCTGCAGCTAACCGACTAGCACCAAAATTACTAGCGCTATTTCCGGGAATGCTGCGGGTCTGCGAAGTAGAACCTACAGTAATAGTAAAATTAGCAGTGTCTGCTAGATCGTTAATAATATTAATAGCAATTAATCCTTGGTTATAATCAACACTGTATCGGTTTAGTCTTGTCATTCGATATGAAAGAACCACACTTCTTTTTTTAAATAATGGTATATTTAGAACCGTTCTTTTTTTATTACCGTTAAAATTATAATTTCTATTATAACTTGGTGCAGATCCAGAGGCTCTGATACCGGTTATATTGCTAGTATCCCCCGGAGGATTGACAGTACCCTCAGCCCCATCTATAACAACTGCTATAGTACCTGTATCTGACCATACTTTAAAATCTAAGGAACCGCCTTGCTGATATGTATAGAAGGAAAATTGAGGTTTAATCGGCCAAACTATCTCACTCCCGAGCAACATTTTTGATACTTGCTCGTTAACATATTTAACATTTGTTATCTGTGTATTAAGCATATGACAATCCCTTGAAAGCTTTTAAATCAAATAATGTATGGAGTACTCGCGCCATACTAGTATTTATATATCTACTTTAAATTAACTAGTATGCCTATGTTACGCTAATGGGGTTATAATTTGTACCCATACCTGTATGTGATGTGCACATCATGTAAATTACACTACCACTGTAATCTGAAGCAATTGCTAATGTAACTGTATTACCGCTAGTTGATACGCCGCTGTATGCACTACCTTCGTCATCTGTAGAGAAGCTTAATGGATGGGTTGAGTTAGAACTGTCACTTACATCGAAGGTATAAGTTGTACCCTTGGTAAAGCTTAGGTTATATGACGCGTCGCCATCTACTACAAAGTCGTTGTTACCATAACCATCATTTACTACTGTTACTGTGAAGCTAGTTGGTGCAGATGTTTGGCTTGTATCGTTAATAATAATTGCGCTGGTTGTAGCTTCTACAGTACCAGTCTCAGAACCGGTACGTATTTGAACTTGGAAAGTTTCTTGAGTGCTTTCAGTAGTTGAATCAGCGGTAGGTGTTACAGTAAACGATCCAGTATTGCTTGTAATATTAAAGTTACCGCTTGTTGTGCCAAAGTCTCCTGTATTACCGAGAATTGTCCAATGAAGCGTAGTACCATCTGATACATTTGCTGTACTGACGTTAATTGTCAACGCGCTTCCTTCATTAATATTACTAGCAGCCGGGGTTGCAGTATATGACGCCGCAGCCGCACCAGTCGACGTATCATTAATAGTAATTGCAGCTGTTGTAACTTCTACAGTACCAGTCTCAGAACCGGTACGTATTTGAACTGTAAAGGTGTCAGCACCTTCTGTTGCTGAATCAGCAGTTGGCGTTACGCTAAACGAGCCTGCATTACTATTGATCGTAAAGCTACCGGTTGTCGTACTAAAGTCTCCTGCATTAGTACCTATTGTCCAATGAAGCGTAGTACCATCTGCT
>Ga0209535_1000015_pt1 | contig 109190 bp, 127 predicted proteins | sample LinPmetageLP28_FD_184041 | JGI IMG/M metagenome (GOLD analysis project Ga0209535, IMG submission 184041) | Marine viral communities from the Pacific Ocean - LP-28 (SPAdes) (version 2) | ecosystem: Environmental > Aquatic > Marine > Oceanic | place: Pacific Ocean | collected 2009-08-22 | reverse complement strand
AGCACCATTATCTGTGTTTTTAATGTAAGCTACTACAGGTTTACCAACTTTATGAAATTTCATTGGGTCGCTAGCATCCTTATTAGATAAACCTTTAAAATTTGATTTTGCTTCTTCTATGGATTTTTCCAATTTATCTTCTGCTAATTTGTGTTGTCTTTTTGCTTTTGCTAGTTGTGTTTCTAAATCTTTAAGTTCTTTCTTGTTTTTAATCATGATAGTACCACCCATACCGCCAGTTTTAGTTATCTCTAAACCTTTCTTTGTTCTATCAGTGGCAAGCATAAAGGTCTTAATTTTAATATTCTCATCAACTTCTGATTCTTCAGCTTCTTCATTATTAAATTTTTTAAATCTCTGAGCTGCATGATCTCTAGCACTTTCTAAATCTTCTGGTTCAATATCTTCAGGGGCATCAGCACCATCATCCACATCTGCACCAGTTGATTGTGAAATAGATTCTTTCTTATAAAGTAAGTAATCTGTAAGATGACCAAAAAGATCTTGTTCTTCTCTTACTGTACATTTATATTCTTTATCTTGAAATAGGAATGTTTTCTTTCCATCTAGGAAAGCTTGTTTAGCTGCAAGGATAAATGCTCTCTTCTCGTATATAGTAATATCTGCTTCTCTTAACGCGTTATTTTCTGTTGCAAGCTTTGCTGCAATAGCCATTTTTCTACGTTTTTCTTGAGATTTGCCATCAAATTGTGGAGCATCGGACTTTTGGAAATCTTTAATCCAATCACCCATATCATCAGTTTTATCTATAGGCATTTTAGTCCTCTTTTGATTCTACTGGTCTTGCCTCTTCTTCTTCAACACCAAGTTTTTTAAGTTCTTTTGCAATGAGTCTATCAATCTTTTTGATTTCTTGATTATTACCAGTCATGGCTACTTTGCCTTTATCACCGATAATTTTTGCTCTTTGCATTAATAAATCTGAATACTTAGTGTATCTACCTTCGATCATATCTTCTTCAGGTAGTTCTTTAGGTGCGCCTTTGTCACCTTTGTTTTTCATTTTTTCTCCAGAACCAGCTTTGATTCTAGCTTTTTTGGCGTGAATGTTTGCCCATAAACCTGGGTTTTTTTCTTGTAATTCATCTATAATATCTTGTGGGAATTCTACATCTTCTGCATAGAATTTTAAAGCAGCCATAACTGAAGGGTTCTTAGATAAACCTCTTTCTAATTTTTCAATTGCTTTCGTTGCTCCAGAATAGTCACCATCAGCATCACCAGCTATTTCCATAGCCATAAGCAAATTTTGCTTGTGTTTCTCTAGATCTCTTTCATTTCTGAATTTTATTTTTGCTTCTGCAAAAACATTTTGTGTTCCATCGAATACTGACATTGTTGACTCCTTTTTGCCAAATTGTTTATTGTAAGCTTTAGTATGTTTAGACAGTTTAGTTTTTTTCATTTCACCATCTTTGTCTTTATCACCAGGTGCTGGTTTGTATGCATCTGGATCATCATCAGACATTTTAGCTTGTTTATCAAATTGAGCTTTACGATCATCTTTTTTATCGTTAGCAACACCTTTCATGTAATCACTATCAGCTTCTTTTACATCTTCTTTCTTGACTTTAGAGGCTAAGTCTTTATCAGCTTTACCCCATGTACCAGAACCCTTAGTAATAAAACTATTTACTCTTGCAAATGCCCATTGTTGTGAAGTAGTACCAGGACGGTGTCCTGTCTTCCAAGCTGCCATACCTCTGTCATATACTTGCTTTAGTATACCATAAGATATACCACTCTTTTCAGCTTTTTTCTCTAAACCTGCAATCTTTTCGTTGATTTGCTTAGCTTTATAGAAGTCGTCGTTGGATGTAAAAATACTCATGTATTATTTATTTTTTCGAGTCCTTGATTTTACTAAAATTACCATCTTTATAGAATTCAATAAATCTCTTAAATCTATCGGCATTGTGAGCTTTATGTGAGATTACAAAGATATTTGTATCTTCATGGTTAGATATAATGTCCCATAACATTTCAGTAGCATCTGCATCTAGTGAAGAATCACCAACTTCATCCATCATTAATAGATTTGTATTGACAGAGTTCTTTATTTTAGCAATTTCTCTCCATGTAAACATTAATGCAAGGTCAATTCTCATCTTTTCACCTTCAGAGAATGATGCATAGGTGAAATTATCTCTATATCTTGACTTAATGATCTCATTAAATGATTCATCTAATTCAAATGAGAATGCTGCACCCATCTTTTCAAGCTGTATATTTACAAACTTATTCATGACTGGTACATATTGTTTAATGATCTTGGCTTTAATACCTTGATCTCTTAATAACAATTTACATACATCAAAGAAATGGTTTCTTTCACTCATATCCATAAGTTCTTTTGATATGACTGTTTCTTCTCCAAGTTGTGAGGTGAGTAGCTCTTGAGCTTCTGGTAGAGATGAGTCATCTGTTTCCAGTTTGAGATTATCATTGAGAGTACTGAGATAAGAGCTCAGAGTACCCACTTCACTTCTAACTGATGATGATTCTTGCATCATCCCAGCTAATATGGTTTGTTCTTCTTTAGCCTTAGCTAATTCTTTATTTAGTTTATTAAGTGCTTTTTCATAGGCAGGGATGAGAGCCTCATTTTTCTTTTTCTCTTTTTCAAGGCTGCTAATTTTTTTGTCCTTGAACGACTTTGTGATTTTTTGTCCACAAACGTCGCAGTCATCTTCTGCTGTAAAGAAAGCGATCCGCTTCGATTTTTCATCTATCCTCCTTTTCAATTCGCTACCATGTGAGTGGCATTTATGAACTGCTGAATTAGCATCATCAATACTACTGGCAACAAAACTGTCTATTTTTGTTTGTATCTTTTCAGATTTAGTATTAAGTGTTTTTCTTTCACCTTCGACTCTTGTAATTTCTTCTTTAATTTTAGTTGCTGATTGATCAGATTTTTTCTGTAATGTAGCTATAAGACTCTTCTGACCATTTATCTTTGTGGCATGAACTTCTTTTTGATATTCTTTATCTTTAATATCAACACCAAGATCAGACATCTTTGTCTTTAGTATATCATTCATTCTTGTAAAAATAGTAATATCAAGAATCTCTTCAATTAGTTGTCTTCTTTCATTTGTGTTTAGATCCATAAACGATTGGTATCTTGCAGAACCAAGTATAACGATCTGTGTAAATGATCTAAAGTTTAATCCAATAAGATCTTCTAATTTTTTCTGATAATCTTTTTGTGCTGCATCTTGTGTTATAAGAGTATCATTCTTATAAATCTCGAATATTGCAGGTTTCATACCTCTTACAACACGATATCTAACATGATTTACCGTAAACTTGAGTTCAACAACACAGTTCTTTTCATTGACTGAATTTATAAGTTGTGTTTTAGATACATTTCTATATGGTCTATTAAACACTGCATAACATATTGCATCAAGAACTGTAGACTTACCACTGCCATTTGAACCTGTAATAAGAACAGTTGGTCTATCATTTAAGAATATGGTATTGCCATTATTACCTGTGCTTAAAAAATTCTTATATGTTATTTCTTCAAATACTATCATCTACTTCTTTAGCTTCCTCAAAAATTTCAATCATTATTTTCTTTATTTCTTTTTTATTAAGATCAGTTGCCACATCATCAATGTATTCTGCAATAAGATCTGATGTATCTGTCATTTCAATAATATCATCTACATTATCTGCATTGAATTGTTCAAAGCTTTCAACAATTTTTAATTCAAATGGTTCTTTAAGATTAATTGCATCTATAAACCTTTCAAAATCTTCAAACGATTCTTTTTCTTTTACATATAGTTTTACATAAGAATTCTTCAGATCTTGTGTTAAATCATTAGGTTTAGTATTGTTATCATATATCAATTTTACATGATAACCGTAAGGGTTCTGTATGAATTCTAATGAACCGTCAGTTGTATCTAACACCCAGAATCCATGTTTACCACCTGAATCTGACCACATTAATTCGTATGGTGTGCCTGTGTACTGTATATTAACCTGTTCACTTTGTGAATGATAGTGACCTGATATAACTTTATTCCATTTAGTATAATCTGAAACTTCAAATCCATCACGACTATACTGACCAGGAAACATTAACATTCCACTTATATCATAATGACCTATAAGTATATCACCACCTTCTTTTATTTTAGCAAATGATTCTTCATAATTTTCTTTACATACCCAAGGCATATATGTAATTTTACAACCATCATATTCCTTTGTTTCAATATAATCATATACTGTAAAGTTTTCTTCATTGCCAAGAATCTGGCGTGGTGAGTTATTTCTAAGTGAATGTTTAAATGGTATATCATGATTACCAACAAGAACATCAACGTGTATGTCACGTTCTTTAGACGGATCCAACATCATTTCTTTTTGAAATGCTAAAGTCTGGATATTGAGCCACTTACGTGAATCAAACCAATCTCCGACTTGTATAATGTGCTTAATAGATTTGTCATCGATATATGGCCAAAAAGTTTCTTCATAAAACTTCTTTTGCCATGCTTCAATAACTATATTTCTATTTCTAGCACCAAAATGTGTATCGCCTAAAATAGCAATTTTCATACGCCATACTTTCCTTCGATAGCTGCATTAGCTTCTCTAATTTTGGTAGCAGATATACCCTCAATATCTTTATCTAAATGTTCCTGCTCAATTTTATAACCTACATCTCTGCCGTAAGTTATGTGAGTAATATTTGGTACACTTATAATCTCATATAAATTATACTCAAAACCTTCCTTTTTTAACGCAGTTTTTATCTGTTTCTTACGTTCATCGAAAGTGTATGGGTTTTTATCTGATGCGTCTTGTTCACGCAACATGATTATTACTTGACCAGTTTTGGAAATTGCTCTCTTAAAAAGCTCAGTATGCCCTTGATGCCAGGGTTGGAATCTGCCGAGCATTTGCGTAGTTTTTTTATGTCTATCCATGTTTTCACCGTATAGTCTACGTCTAAGTAATGTGGTCTTTCAAACAATTTGTTTGTGTCATCATACTCAGACTCTTTTATTGTGTCCATATAGATTGATATTGTAGGTTGTACAATATCTCTATACTCCTGTTTTGGTGCTACAAAATCTAAAATACCATTCTTACTTTTCATTCTTAAGGCTTGTCTTAATCTGCCGTCAGGTGAAAAATCCCAATCATTGTGCAGTAGTCTATAATAGTCTGCGTTATGATGTGGTATACAAAAATGGTATGCTAGTTCTTTTGCGAGTGTGGTCTTTCCTGAACCAGGTAGACCGAATATTAATATCTTCATTTGTCTTTCTTTGGAGTCCGTGGTTTACGTTTCTTTTTAACTTTAAAATCAGGATTTTCTTTAAAGAATTCTTCTTTCTTTGCTTCTCTAACTTTATAGTGTTTACCTTCAACTTCAAATTCAGTGACACCTGTCTTTATTGATTCGAGTTCATGCTGTACCCTTAGTGTATGTGATCTTAGAGTAAATCCAGATTTCTTCTTCTCATCCGGTGTTTTAGCTCTACTTTCTTCTAAGTCACCAAGTTTTTGGTCTGCATAAGCTCTTGCGGTATCATCTAATTGAGAACTAAATTCACCATGTAAAAACATAGTTTGTTCTGCTTGTTGTATTAATTTAAGATCTAACATATACTTTTTCTTTTCTTTCTTAATACGTTGTACCATGTGAGAGAAGAGTATCTGTGTTACGAATGCAAATCCATTATTGAACCTATCACCATCAAATCTATATGCATACTTGATTGCCGCAAGAATTGCATCTTGCACCATTTCATCACGATATGAATAGTTTACAAAGTTAGGTCTTAATGATAATCTATTTGCCATCTTAATAATACATTCACCAAGGTATCGACTCATGACTGGTCTATCTTTTTCTTTAGCCATGAGATCTCTACATTTTCTTGAATACTTATCAAGTTCTGCAGTGAATTCTTTATTATTTACGTAGTGTGCCGAGTCTTTTGTTTGTCTTTTTGCCATTTATATATCTATACTGTTAATTTTATAATCGAGTTTTTCTTCTGTGTAATATCTAAATCTTTCACCTGCGTGTCTAAGTGTAAAGTTATCTCTAGATTTATACTTAAGATCATCAACAATGTCATACACCGTTGCTATCTTACCGTCATCTGTTTTTCTTAAAATTCTACCAATTGATTGAAGTACCTTAATCTTCGATTTAGAAGGATGTGCAAAAATAAGATTGTGTAGATTCCTTATATTTACACCTGTAGAGAATACACCAAGTGATGCAATAATTATAACATTATTTTTCTCTGCAAATTGTCTTGTCATTTCTCTAGTTTCTTTATCCGTTTCACCAGCAATATAATGAACATCTTTATCTGAAAGTGCAGATGTCAATGAATGTATATCTTTACCGTGTAATATTCTACCAAAAATAACTAATGTATTTCCAGGTAGATCTGATGCTAATTTTGATATGAAGTTATTTCTTTTTTGATGTGATATAATATGACTTATTTCTTCTTGATAATTCATCTTACTTACTAACTTCTTATCTTCATCCGAATAATTTAATCTGAGCAATTGTATTTTTACATCTGATATCTGTTCTCTATCAATCAATTCTTTAGTTGATGTTATCTTTTGTATAGGACCAAATAATCCTTTCAATACGAGCTCGTGTGTCTTTGCTTCTTGAATTGTACCTGTCATACCGATTCTATCTGGACAAACAACAAGTTTATTCATTATTGATTGTATAGATTTACTTTGTGCATGATGTACTTCATCAACAATAACACTACCAAACTGTGCAAAATAACCTGCAGATTTTTTATGTATTGATTGCCATGTAGATACTACAACTCTTTTATCTGTGTTCTTATCTACACCACCACTTATACCATGCATATCTGTAAACTTGCCTTGAGAATAATCCTCAAAGTCAGACATCATTTGTGATACAAGATTAATGGTAGGAACTATAATAAGTATCTTTCTATCATGTGTTTCTCTCCACCATCTTGATAATGCATATATAATTAAAGACTTACCAGATGCGGTAGGTGAAAGACAAAGCATTCTCTGTTTACGCACGCCGTCTTTAAATGCTTCTACCTGATAGTCCCGCATCTGGATTTTTTTCCCTTGTGCATGTGGGTCAAGGGCATCTAAAAACCCATCTAGAATTTTATCCGAGATATTCTGTTCAATACCAGGCATGTGGTGCTTGGTACCTTCGAATTCTACTTGGATATCCAGGTCTTTAGAAAACTTTGCTATGTCTTGTGTAAGACCAGCATAAATTGTGTTATCACGCAAGTTGGCCAAACGAATCTTACCATCCCAGTACTTATTTTTATAAGCTGGTGTAAAGTGAGCGCCTGGTACTTTAAATGTGAAGTAATCTGATAAAGTTTGTAAATCTGCTTTATCGCCTTCAAAATTTAAGTATGCATCATTTAGTTTTTTGAATAATATCATCTACAAATTTTATATAAGTTTCTGCTAATACCTCAGAAGGCAAACATTCAATTTCATAATTATAGAATGTAAATTCTCCTTGCTGATCAGCAACTTCTAGAAATGTTCCAATTTTAAATTTAGCCGTATCTGCTTCGTCTTTTTCTTGATAAACTATCATGGGATTAAGAAGAGTAATCTCACGATCTCCTTCATCAACTTGTTTTCCCATAATCATTGGTCCTGCATTTGCAAGTTTAATTAGTTTAATATCCATTACATATCTCCGCTAGTAAATTTTGCCCAATCAATAGCAGCTTTAATTGAACTGTTTCTCCATTTGATCTGATCCATAATATGCTGCACACCTTCTAATAGGATATCAAAGTATTCTATTTTCTGCATTAGCTTAATTACATCTGGATCTGTGTTGACATGTTTCTCAACACCTGCTTTTGTTTTAAGTTTAAGATCAAAAGGTTTTTCTTTATATTCTTCAGGACGAGCTTGACCAGAAAAGAATATTTCTTTTTCTTTTTTAAGTGTTTCTAACTGATGGTTAAATGCTACTTTGCGCGATCTTATATCCATAAGAATCGTTAAGTACTTGTGATGAAGTTTTGGTATAGCTAAAGACTCCTTATCTAAAGAGACTCTATCAATATCCGCATCTTCTTCCCACATCTTAAGAAGCTGCTCGTGCGTAATCATATAGTATAAATATACCATGGAGATGAAATTTTTTCTGAACCATTTTCACTTAAAGTGTTCATTCTGGACACCTACAACAACTTACACTTACAACATAGGAGATAATATATGGCTCGAAGGCAAAAGAAAGCCTCGTTCAAGGCTGAGTTAAACGCATCGAAAGCGTTTCATATTCAACCAAAGAATGAGACTCAAAACTATCTTTTGGAATGTATAGAGAATAATATAATGACTGTTGTTATCGGACCCGCGGGTACCGGTAAAACATACTGTACAGGTATGAAAGCAGCTCAGTTATTCTTAAAGGGCGGATTCGAGAAGATCGTACTTACACGGTCTAACATTTCTACGGGTAAATCATTAGGACATTTCCCTGGTACTATCGAAGAGAAGATGGAACCATGGGTAAAACCAATAATGAATGTGCTAGTAGACGCATTAGGTTCTGGTAGAGCTGAATGCATGCAAAGAAACAAGGAGATTGAAGTACAACCAATTGAAACTATTCGTGGTACTTCTTTTGATAATAGTATCATAATTGTGGACGAAGCACAGAACTTATCTATTGATGAGATTAAAGCTGTATCGACAAGGATTGGTGATGGAACTAAATTAATACTATTAGGAGACCCAGCTCAAAGTGATCTAAAGAATAGTGATCTTATAAAGTTTGTAGATCTCTGTCATCAGTATAATTTGCCGGCGCCGATCGTTACGTTTGGAATTAAAGATATTGTTAGGTCTGATATTGTTGCTAGTTTAATTAAGATGTTTATGAAAGCTAATATCTAGAATCGGTACCTTAGTATCGCTAATGGAAACATGGTAGTTATCCATATAATACCAAAAAAGGACGATTTTTTTTAAATAATGTCGTTATTTTTTGCGCCATTTGTATATGTCGCATGCTCAAAATATAAGAACTTAAATGAGCTTGTTGCTGTAAGGTATTCAACCGATGGATTAGTTGAATCATACTGAGGACCATCTAGTGCTATTGGAAACGCATCTATAAATTTCCACTCTGCAATTGGCTTAAGATCTGCATCTGCTGCAAATAGACTCATATTACTCATTGTATTAAGAAATCCAGGTTCTCTAGCATCAGGTCTTGCCTTCACATTTTCTTTTGTATATTCATTAAATTGATCGAATGATTCAGGATTAATCATTCCTTTCATCCACTTTAATATTTGTCTATAACCTTTCATCTCTTTATCAAGAAGAAATGTCACATCTAATTGTGAATAGTCTAAAGTATCTCCAGGAACTGATCTTGTTTGATTGAATGGATTGGCTAGAGGGGCTTCTCCGGCACTGATTACAGGCACATTTGCTTGTTGTATAGTATAAACCATATCAGGTAATTTTTCAATTGCAATAAAGAAATGCTGAGGTGCTGCGAAACTTAGCTCAGTTTGTCTGGCTATCATGTCTCCAAACTGTAGGGACATTAGCTATCTACCTTAGCACCAGCTCGCCATTGATAACATGACCAATAACCAGCAGTTGTTTTATCTTTCTTCTGGTCACAGTTATGTCTTGCTCTAAATGAAGCTCTTCTACCTGGATCGTCTCTTTTGATTTCCATGTTTGGATCTCCAAATCTTACCATGACTACATTACCTTTTGCATTTTTTACGTAAACTTTGAATTTACTTTTACCGTCTTGAACACGAATAGGATCGTTAAGTTTTACCTTAGTTCCTTGATATTCAGCAGCTTCTATAACATGATCATATTGCTCATTACAATCTTCACAACAAAATTGTTCAAATTTTTTCATTAGCAACACTCACATTCACATGCTGATTCTTTGCATTCTTCTGGACATTTATGTCCGCAATCTTCACATTTGTTTTCCATACTATATTTATATTAGGCAAAAAAAAGGGAGTCCGAAGACTCCCTTTTAAAATTCGTTATCGAACGGTTTTTACACGTTGTCAACTCTGAATTTTCTGTAGTACATGTTTGAAGCAGGAGCATGTAAACCTTGTGATTGAAGACTTCTAGCTGCGAATGGGTTTGAAACCATACCGTATCTAGTCTTGAATCCAATTTTCGGTTGGAATGTTTCCTGACTTACTGCACGAACCATTTGTAATGGTACGTATGGGCAGTAGAACATACCTGCGTCCATGTTGTTTGAACCTTTATAACCAACAACGACATAGTCACCGTTAGTTGCATAAGGATCTACATAAACTTTAGTACGTCCGTTAAGTACTCCAGCAAAAGTACCTGAAGTCACATCTACGTTTAGATTATCTTGTAATCCAGATGTGTAATCAAGTAGTCCAGCCATTGTTAATGCTGATGCAACATTAGCAGAGCAAAGGATAAAGTTTCCTTTTCCTCTTCTAGTTTCAAATGCAATAGTATTACATTCTTTTTCGATTTGCATCATTAGGCCTTTTTGTCTTTCAACAGACCATCTTCCTTGACCATCAGCGATGAGATCAAAGATTCCGTTTGTTGTAAGACCTTGCGCTCCGTATTTAGCTTGAGATAGGATCGTGTGGACAACTTCTCTATTGATTTCCGCTAGGATCTCAGTAGATAAGATGTTTGCTAGTTCTGCTTCTGCATCTAAGCCGTGTACAGCTTTCAGATCTTGAACTAGTTCCATAGTGTATTCACTTTTAAGAGCTCTTGTTTTTGCTTCAACAGCAGTTCTCTCAATTGTGAAACTCATTTCACGGAAGTTATCTCCTTCTCCCTCTCTCGTAGTCATACCGAAAGAACTAGTTCCTTCAGCTGAGTTAGGGTTATATCCAGAGTTTAGGCCGGGGTTGGCAGTGACAGTGTCTACAAATGGATCATTTATAGGCGTGATACTTGCAGTATCAGTCACAGGGTCAGAGTCAGCAGTGCTAACACCATCATTTTTCGCTCTTCCAACACTAAATGGATTACCATCAGCGTCAGTATTGCCTCCAGCAGCATGCGTAGCTGGCGAACCAGTATTGAATGCAGTACCTGAGAAGTTAGAGAACGGTTCGTCATACATAGCTTCGATACCAAGACCGTTACCATCGCCACTAACACCTTCGTTAGTATTGTTATAACGTGCTCTTAGCGCGAATATAAGACCAGTTGGGGCGTTCATTGGTTGAACACCGCAAAGATCAAATGCCATCATTTGTGGAACTGCTCTTCTAACTAGTGAAATAATAATGGGATCATAACCTGCACGACCTGTAGCGTTTAGTGCTGCGTTGGTGTTAGAACCTGACATAGCACCACCGAAGCTAGCACCTGAAAGAGAAGCTTCTTCAATGTTCTGCTCCTCAGCCAATGCTTTCTCCGTATTTTCAAGAACTTGTGCAAGAACAGCTTTCTTATCACGCTCTTCTACTTTTGGTAGATCTTCGTGATTGATTACTGGAGCCCATTTCTCTGTTAGTACGTCGTATGACATGGTTGTTTCTCCTAATTGTTATTTAAGTTAGATTGATTGTTAATTTTCTTAAAAATCGTTGGGTTTTTCATTCTTATTTTAGTGCAGTTTTAGACAAGTATCTAACGTACTGCGATACTGGATGTTTACCACCCGCATCTGTCTCAGAAATTTCACTTTCTGAGTTGCTGAACACTTCATCACCGTAAGATGATAGAGCTTTAGCTGCTGTTTCAGGATTTTCAAAGTAAGATTCTTTTAAAGTCTCTAACTTTTCCTTAAACTCTTCAGTATTACCTGCTTCGACACTTTCACTCAATTTCTCTAGGCGTATCTTTTGAGTTTCAGTAAGACCATCACTAACTTCGTTAGTAATTGCCTCTTTTTCGAAGGCTAATACTTTAGATTGTAGCTCTTCAACAATTCCGTCTTTCTCACCAATTTGGTCTTTATAACTTTCAACCGCTTCAGTAAGTTCATCAACAACCTTAATATCATCTTCTGGTATGTCAATGTAATTCTTTTCAAATAAACCTTTAAGGTCTTTAATAAAGTTCTCTGCAATTTCTGTTCTTAGAGAATACTTAATTTCTAAAGCATTTTCTTTTAACCACTCTTCAGTAGCATAGTCAGTATATTTTGAGAACTTCTCTTCTAATTCACTGTTATGATCTGCAGCTTCAGCTTCCATTTGCTCTTTAATTTCAGCAACTTTAGCATTTACTTTTTCATTTACTGCAGTTTCAAAGACGATAGCAGCTTTTTGTTTGAAGTCTTCATCAAGATCAACATCTTCTTCCATGTCTTTCTCATCTTCTTCTTTTTCCATGTCTTTCATTTCTTTCTTTTCTTTAGACATTTCTTCGACTTCTTTAGTTTCTTTCTTCTCGTCTTCTTCTTTCTCCATATCTTTCATTTCAGATACTTCATCTTCTTTTTCTTCTTCAGTATCTTTTTTCATTTCCTCGACTTTGTCCTCTTCTTCTTTAGGATCTTCGTCTTTAGTTTCTTTTACTTTATCTTTAGGATCTGAATCATCTTTCATTGGAGTTTCAATAGGGTCTGACTCTTGTTTATGTGGAGCAAGATCAGCTTCTGCTTTAGGAGAATCATTATCTCCTTTAGACATATCAAGAGTTTCTTTATCTTGTGTAGGAAGTTGCTTATCATTAGCATCTTTTTCTACAGAAGTATCTTGTTTTTCTTCTTCAACTTCTTTAGTTTCTTTTTTGTCTTCTTTATCTTTGATAGCTTTTTGTAAACCAGCAGGTAATTCTTTTTGTTTGTCAGTAAGTTCTTCCATGTCGTCTTTTTTCATTTCTTTAACTTCATCTTCTTCTTTAGTTTCTTCTTCTTCTTTAGTTTCAGAAACATCTTCTTTTGCTGCTCTTACTTTAGCTAAATCATCGGCACCAATATCACCATCACCATCTTTATCAAGTTTCTTTTGGTCACCTTTTAATTCTTCGTCTTTTTCTTTAGTCTCCTTGACTTCATCTTCATCTTTAGTTTCTTCTTGTTCTTTATCAGCCATTATCTTTGCCATTTCTTTAGGCTCATCTTTAGTTTCAGAAACTTTTTTCTTAGGATCAGATTCGTCTTTCATTGGAGTTTCAATAGGATCTGATTCTTGATCGTGTGAAGGTTTATCAGCTTCTACTTCAGCAGTTTCACTACCTCCGCCAGTTCCTTTTTCACCACCAGAATCTTTCATGTCTTCAGCACCAGAAACTTCTTTATCAGGCTCAGCTGTTGGAGCAGCAGCTTGTTTATTAGCAAGTGTTTCTTTCTCTGCATCAGGTAATTCTTTATCATTAACACCTTTTTCTATTTTAGTGTCTTGTCCCTCTTCTTTAACTTCTTCTTTTTTAGAATCGTCTTGAGGGTTTTTGATAGTATCTTTTACAGCCATATCTTTCTCTTGAAGGTTTTTCTCCATCAAGTTTTCAATGACCTCTATAAGACCTTTTTTGTTTTCTGTATCTGACATGTTGCTTTAGCTCCAATTATAATTTATTTATTTTTTATTGATTCTCCAAGAACCTTTTAAATAGTTTTAATTTAGTATTATTTAATTCGCGAGCAGTCGTTTCCATCAGCTCTTTTCGAGCTTTTTCCAAGTCTACTCTTTGCCAAACTCCTGACTCAAATATCCAATCAGCTGACTCATATACACCTTCAACGAAGGCTTCTTGAGCAGATGGATCAAATACTACATCAGCAGCAGTGGTTAGTACGAAATCTTCTTGAACCTCATTATATCCCTCTCGAGTCATTTTGAGAGAGCCTAAACCTCTAGATGAAACACCAATTTTAACACCATCATCGAGTAAATTTTCAACAATTTTACCCATAGGTGTGCTTAAAACTTGTGCTTTACCTTGGTAGTAATAACCATCTTTAACTAATGATTTAGTCATGATAGCTGCTCTTTCAGGATTAACTACTGGCTCTGCAGGATGGTTCAACTCTCCGAGAGCTCTATTCTGAGCGATATAGTTTTTGCTGTATTCTTCTACAGCTTTATCCATCACGTATTGAGGATAAATTCTTCCGTTTCTATTTTCTTTTTGTGCTTGTAGAAATGGGCCTTGAATATATTTTTTCTTCTGCTCTTTACCTTCGGTAATTACAGTGACATCATTAAAGCTTATATCTTCTTTAATTAACTTCATTATTGACCTCTGAATACTACGATGGCGTTAGGAGCTGTTCCAGAAATAACTACATTTCCTTTAGCTTGTTCTATTGAAGTACCACCAGTCATGTTTAAATCCCATTTACCAGTAGCATAAGCTTTACCGTCAATTGTAATAGCATTAGCACCCATATTAGTAATTGACTCTATTTTAATAGGTCTCATATAATGATTGATATTTTTTTCATCTGAATCAGATGCAGGTGATTGGTTTGGTGCGTAAATATTTTTGACTTGATATGTGAATGTAAAAGCATCTGAATCAAGAGTTGCTGCAGTATCTATATGATATACTACTCTATTTCCTTGTGATGAACCTTGAATTCCAACTGATTTTGATACAACTTTATTTGCCATGTCTTATTTATTCCTTATGTTCCTGCGTATGTTCTAGCTCTGCCAGCCACTCGCTTTTTAGTAATCTTTCTTTTTAGAGAAGCTAGTTTCTTTTTACCTGCTCCTCGAGCTCTCATCGCTCTTTTTAATTTAATACCTGTTCTTCGTAATGCTGATTTTCTTGTACCAGTCTGTGGTACACATCTATTACCTTGTAATCTTGTTCCAGCCTTACATCTTTTTCTTTTAACTATTCTACCTTTTGATCTTCTGAATATAACTCTTGCTCTACCAGGCTGTGCTTCATCAAATGTAGTAATTCCATGTTCCATTGGATCGTCATTCTCTACCGCTTCTGGTAAATCAGCATCCATAACATCGAAAGTATCTGAGAACATTGCATCTTTAAGTGCTAAGTAGTTCTTAACACCATCATCTACATGATCAATCTGATCATCAATTTCCATTTCAATATCCATCAACTGACCAAACTCATCTGGAATAAAGTCATAATACATTTCAGGACATTCACAGTCATGATCATCATCTTCACAATCACATGCTGTATCGTTTAAATCTGTACCTTTTGAAAGAGATTCAGCTTCATCTAAATTAATCTCATCATCGAATTCTACAGTTTCCATGTAGTCTTCTACTACTACTTCATCTTTAATTTGAGTAAGTGTTTCTTCGTCAATGATTGAATCAGATTGAACAAACGAGTTGTTGCGAACTAGCTCTTTGTAGGAACGTCTATATTCCTCACGTTTTTGTTCCATCCAATCTGGTAAATTATTTTGGCTCATCTTCTTTTGTTTCTACTTCTTGTTCTAATACTTCAGGCATAATAAAATCTTTAGCGATACTTGCTTTCATATCACCTAATTTTTCAAATGCTTTTTTATCTAAAGCAGCTTTCGCATCAGAAACGAATTTATCTTTATCGTTCATATCCATAATTTATTTATACTCCTTTAACCTCTAATTATAGCATCCATCTCCAACTGGAGATTGTTCTTTAGTTCTTCTTCAAGCTCATCTTTTTCAGCTTTACCTTCATCATACAGTGCTTGACCATTCAATTGTACTCCACCTGGAAGTTCTGTATTCTCATATTTCTTCAGGTTAGTACCCCATTGCATTTTTAATGTTGCAGTTGAGTATTTCTTAATCCATATATCACCATATACATCACCGTATATTTCAGGATCAGTAGCTTCATAACATTCAACTAAGAAAAACTGACCTTTTTTCGGTCTTTTCCAGTCAATATCTAACCATAATCTATTTTTGGCTTTACTATATCTTATTGCTGGTGCAGTGTTTAACATGTGATCTATATGTTCTACATATTGTTTTTGAATGAAATAACCTGTAATTCCAGAACCAGCAGCATTACCATAAAAAGCATCAAAGTTATTAAGGAAATATTGATACTCATAGTTATACATGCCTGATTGAGCAAAACTATCAACTTTATGTACTCTTGTAATCTGTAGAATATTTTCTGGAATTCTTACACCTAATTGACCACCTTCCATTAAGGCAACTGAATCTCTTAAATATAATGCTTCTTTAGTATAGTTCTTTCTAAATGCTTTACTATCAGAATCTACTGCTAAATCACTATCTGTTTTAATGTATATTAAAAAGCCTGAATCTGAATCTGTTCCTTTACTTGGATTATGGAATACTCTTGCACCTACTTTATATTCAGAATCATGACTAAATGGTGGTGCAGTAATATCTTGATGTCTTCTGTAATTTTCTTTAATTACTCTAGCATTAACTTCAATTACTCGATAAGCTCTTTCACTTCCATCGTAATGATATTCTTGATACATCTTAACAGCATCATCAATACAATCTTCTAACTGTACGTCAGATACTTCTACATTAACTACGGGAGCTCCGCATTTACGTAGCATATAATCTGCAAGTGTTTGTTTACTCTTTGGTAGTGCCATTTTTTATATCCCGTGATTCGTACATGTCCATTTGGTCATCTTCAGTATTTATTTGATCATTATCGATCTCACTCATAATCTCACGGTCAATTCTAGAAATATCATCTTCTGATTGGGCTAGAATAACTTTTCGCACGTATTCAATTGAGAAATATTTACCAACATATTCAGTAGCATCTCTTAATAGATTCATTCTGTCTGTTAGTAGTTCTACATCTTTCAATTCTTTAAAGTGTGTATCTTCAATAAAGTCATAAGTAATATGAGTTCTCATGTCATCAAACTCTTTAGCGGTACAAACACCAGCCAAAGATAATTGAACTCTTAAGATCTCATTGAATAGTTCACCAAATTGTTTCTTTAATCTTGCAACAAACTTACCAAATTTCAATTCATCTCTTGAAATATCTGAAGCTCTACCAATTTGGAAAGAAGCATCAGCACCATTTATTCTTGTTAATGGTACGTTTAATGCTTCATATAATTTGTTTTTAAAGTATTGTACATCTTCAAGATCACCAAGGTTTTGACCACCTGGAAGTGTAGTAATTTCTGTAGCTTTACCATCTCTTCTTGGTAGCCAGAAATCTTCTAAGATTGACATGAATTTTCTTGAATCTCTAATATGACCAGTCACCGGATCATAATCAATCTTATTTCTAAATCTATTTTGCATATCTCTAAGATATTGTTCAGCTTTAATCTTCGGTAAATTACCAACATCTACATAGAATATTCTTCTTTCAGGTGCTCTAGCAATTCTGTATACAATAAGACTATCTTCCATAGAACGTAAGTTATTGAAAGCTTTTATTGCCTTATCTAAATAACCTATAATCATTCCTTTGTTTCTATCTACCATTCCAGATGGACAGAATACTATTGAGTCTTTAGATAATTTAACTGCTGCACCCATATCACCATCAGGTGAGAATTCAAAATGCTCATCAACTTCTTCAAGGAATGGCATACCAGTTTTTATATTTTTAGAATAAACAGGCTTTATTACTCTCTTCATCTTAACAGCATCTACTGGTCTTAATTCTTGTATACCATCTTTAGCATTTTTTGGATCAATTATTATTTGATAGAATAATCTACCATCAACATACCAGTTTCTGAATATGTCATAAGATTTCTTTTGAAAGTTAAGTAGTTCTAATGCTTTTGAGAAATGTGTTCTTATGGATTCTTTTATTCTATCATCCATATTAAGATTATCTAATCTAATAGATACTGGAGCTTTTTCATGTTCAACAACAAAAGCTTCATTTACTATATCATCAATAGCAGCATCTGCTTCTGGATAAAAGCTAATCTCTCTATAAGTGGAAATAAGTGCATGTTCTGTTCTAGCTTTATCGTCTTGCTCGTAAGTATAGCCGATTCTGCCTCCAACAGGTAATTCTGTTCCGTCATCTAACGGTTGCGGTACTGGGCTTGGTAATTTGGGTGATTTTTCTGGTGATACTAATTCAAAGCCAAATAAATCTTCTTTTCTCTCAGCCATGCTGCTCCTAACACTTTGTTTTCATTATTATAATGGGTATTAGTATTATACCAATACCAACGCAATTATTTCTTAACCGACGTTGTCGGTAGTGTTCGAAGTCCAGAATTGATATCTGATAGTTGCTGTGAATTCTGATATCGTATCGGCAGTGTCAAAGCTTACATCAATTGCATCGATAGTTGTTGGGAAACAACCTCTCAATGTTATTGATTTACTTACTTTACCATCTTTTCCGATTTGTTCCACAGTCCAATCTTGTACGTAAGAACTAAAATCAGTAGCATCAATTCCGCCTGCAGAAGTATTACCGACATGCGTATTAATATTATTACTCCAAGATTCCATTGCATTTCTAATTGCAAAATTGTTATCATTGATAACTGTAATAGTCCAAGGTTGGAATTTTCTGTCACCTGGAACATATAATTCTCTACCACGGTAAGGAACCATAATCTCTGTTAATTCAGATCCAGGTAATTGTGCAGTTTTAATCATGAAGGAACCTAGTTGTACTAAACCTAATCCAGTTGAATCAGTATTAGTGACACCATCTGGAAATTGTGGAAGTACTCTAAATTGGTTGGCTCTAGCACCACCTCCAATTAAAGCTGCTTTAAAATCATCTATTCTTGCCATATTCTTATGCTCCTGCTACCTCTTCAAAAGATACTCCGCTTCGTACTGCTACAAAGTTAAGAGTAATGAAGTTTATTGATCTGTTTGGTTTGACATATACATCAGCTACAAATCTGTTTCCATCAATGACCGCTGGTGTATTGTTTGATGCATCACAGACAACTTTAAAGTCTGTCATACCTCTTCGTGATTTTACATCTGCAAGGAAAGGCTCTACTGCAGCAACAAAGTTTGCTCTTGTAAAGTCATCATTAAATTCAAACAGTTGGAATTTAGCAGCTGTTGCAATTGCTTTTTCTAAGACAATGAATAATCTTCTTACATTGATTCTATCAAATGCTGAAGGTTTAGATAATGCTGTTTTATCACCAAATAATAAAGTACCTTGACCTTTGAAAGTCACTACTGGGTTTATTCTTGATTTGTAAAGCTCATCTCTTTCGGCTTGACTTGGATTGAAGTGTAATTTTACTACATCTCTTAAGAATCCTCTGTTTAATCCAGCAGGTGAGAACCATGCATCGTTGGTGAATTCTGCTCTTGCAGTCACACCAGCAGTGTCTGGATTTAAAGGCATATTAAAGAATTCGTCATTATATCTATCATATTGACGTTTCCAACCAGAATCAAATACTCCGTATGAGTTTGAATTCCAATCTGAGAAGTAATTTTTAACTTTGTTTGCTGTAGGATTAGTAGTTGATACTGTTTCTGATGGTGACATGAATGCCATAGCATCTTTTCTTTCTTTAGCACCAGCCATTACATATTTACCTACAGTTGAAGAATGCTCTCCAGTAATTAATAAGTTTACATCTTCTGTTTCAGCATCTAATAATTTGTCATAAGCAGACATTAATGATGCATCACTTACCGCTGAACCATCATTACCATTTTTTAGATGTGCTTGATATACTGGAGTTCCAGAAGTATCAGATGGTAAATCTGAGTCAAATGTTCTTTTCAATGTAGCAAATGATCCTCTAGCAACACTTGTTATTGTTGCACCAGGAGCGTATGAAGCACCTCCAGCACCAGTAGCAGTTGTTCCAAAGTTATTTACAAAGTAAACCCATTCAGAAGCTTCGTTAATCTTATTAACAAAGTAGTTATTAGCATTGTTTCCATCTTTACTGTTTGCAGCTTTTGATAGGAAAGGATATGTTTCTAGTACTTCGTGAGTTGTACCAGTTGGTAAGTCATTTAAAGTATAAACCATTACGTGAACTTCGTCTCTTAAATCAGAGTCATAAGTAGCAGCCCATGGAGATGTTCCAGGTTTTGCATCAAAGTAATCTTTTAGTTTAACTGAACCAAATAATTTTTTAGTTTGGAAGGTATCTGAATCAAGAGCACTATCTACAATAGCTACTCCAATTGAATTACCTAAAGCACCAGGGAATCTAGCATAAACTGTTGAAGTTAATCCTGATATGTCTGATGAGAAATCTGTTTCGTTTTGAATATTAGCATCTGAATCGACACCATTGTCTGAATCACCCATGCTTGCGTTAAGAGCACCAGTTGCTGTGGCTCTTACTATTTTTATTGCATTAGCATAACCTAAGAAGTTAGCAGCAGAGAACCAATCGTCTCTCACGTATCCTGCATTGGTACCTTTACGTGGGTATCCAAAGTTATTAATTAGATTTTGTTCTGATGAAACTAGGGTGACTTCATTAACTGGTCCCCATTCGAATCGACCTGCAAAACCACCAATTGACGTTGCAACTGCCGGTATAATATTTGTAAGGTCTGTTTCTTTGACCTGTACTCCTGGGCTTACTAGAAATGCCATGTATGTGACTCCTTAAGAATTCTTTTATGTTATATTTATATTATTCAATCTTATCAAGGATGCTTCTATCCTTGAATATTATATCTTATTTATTATTTGCTGAACTTAAAAATCTCTGTCAAAGTTCTGATATACTCTATCGTACCAATCAGGTTTTTCACCTTCCTCGGTATTAACTGGTGACCATAAATCACCTGAATTATCTACTTGTGGGTTATATGTATCATTCTCTGATAACCATCCAACAGGCATTTCATCACCTTCTTCAGCAATTTTATCTCTGTACATCATTTTCGAAGCATCTAATTCGGTTAATTCTTTCCAATGATCACAACCGGTAGCCCATCCAAATAGAACCATACACATAACAAGATCATCATTTGTTCCTGGTTCTGCTGCAAATACCTGAGTATTCTCACCTTTTCTAACAAAAGTTGTAAGTTCTACATATATGTCATAGTCTTCTACAACTACTTTATCACCCTCAATAAGACTCTTTATATTAGAGCAACCATTAGTTTTTACTGCATGTGATGTTGTGACACCTAATTTAGAGTTTGGTCCAGAACCTAATTGATTACCTGATCGTCCTTTTGATACAGATTTTAATAGATTTTCATATTCTAATTCATGGTGTAGACCATTTAATATCTGACCACCTAAATCATTTGCTTCTACAAGTATGAAAGACTCATTATAGTATTTACCTACATTTGATAAGAATTGTGGTAAAATCATTGGTGATATTTCATTTGATCTAAATTTAGCTACTACTTTATAAGGTAAAGCAGTTATATCAAATATAACAAATGCTGAATAATCTAATCTGATTCCTCGTGCAGTATCACACACGAGCATATATTTATGTCCAGGTTTAGGTTCCTCATGATAGTCTATACCTTCCATTGTTTTAATAGGATCGATATAACTCATGGTCTGTAATTTTGTAGGCGATATAAGAGTATTACTTGAACCAATAAATTGGCATTCAAACTCTTGTCTGAATTGATCTTCAGAAGTATTTGCTATTTGTTCCTCTTTCCAATCTTCATTCCTACCAGGAACATCCCACCAGTTTATCTCGGTAGGCACAAATTTTGATCTCTTTGATGTTGCTTCTGTCCACATCTTATAGAAATGGTTCATACCTTTTGGTGTAGATACTACAATCATTTTTGTATCTGTACCTGAAGAAATTGTAGGGTAAACAGATCTAAAGAAATCTTCAGCATCATTTGGTGGTACGAATGCAAACTCATCTAGGAATAATAAAGAGAATGACATTCCTCGAGCAGCAGAAGCTGATGAAGATGTAGCAACTACTTTACTACCATTTTCAAGGGATATAGATCTTTTATTCCAGGTTAGCACACCTTGTTGCAACCAATATGGTAAGTTCTCATAAGCTAATTGTAGCCTACCTAGAATTTCTTGAGCTAATTCACCTTTGTTTGCTAGTATACCTACAGTTTTACCAGGATTAAACAATAAGAACCAAAGTATAAAAGCAACACTAGTTGTAGATTTACCACACTGTCTTGGTAGTTTAGCAATATTAAATCTGTTATCTCTAAAGCTTTTAATCATGTCTCGTTGAAAGTCATATAGTGTGAATGGTATTTCACCAAAGTCAACTGACATAATTTTCATGTATGTCTCTGCAAAGTAAACAGGATTATCCATACACTTCTTATATTCTTTTAATTCTTCTTTTGTGTATTCTAAATCTTGGAAACCAGACTTAATATTAGGATTACCAATATAGTGACTAACACCTTGTTGATTTACAAATAATTGAGGATGAGTTTCTGTTGTTGGTGAGTTTTTAGATACTCTTTTACTAGCAAGATAATTTAGTAGAGCTTTTTTGTTCTGAAAATAGAAATCACCGAAACGTTTCCACCCACTGTGAATTTTGGAGTCGTACTCCTTTTGAGCAATGTGACTCATTTACTCTTTCCCTAGGAGTTCTAATAAATCTTTTGTATTTACTTTTACATTGAGATTATTATTAGTCACAGACTTCTCATTTTGTGATGCACCTTTATTAATTTTTTCTGTACGAATGTGGTGATCCATAAGTTGGCCTGCAATATTACCTAAAGTTTGTGCTGTATTAGATGCTACTTCAATGGCTCGCGGGTGCTCTGACTCCTGCGCGAGTTGAACGGCACTATCAAGTACGTCTTGAAGTCTCTCGCTAGCTGCGTATAGGACTTCCCTGGCGTATTCATAGTCATCTGATCGATGTTTTACTAATTTAGCAACGCTATCTTTAGTTTCAACTAATTCATTTTCTAATTTCTTTTCTTCAGTCATGTATTATTTATTCAAAATCAGGTATAAGTATAGTATGAGGAATGTAGAAGAGTTCTGTTATAGTATACAAGAGTTTGATTATGATCAAAATACTCTGAAAGAATGTATGAATAATATGCCCGCAAGCTTTGAAATGTGGACACCATTCGCTCGTAAATTAGAATCTAAAGAAGATTTATATCCATCAAAACAAAAAGAAATTGAAGACCCAATGATGAAAATGTTGGGAATGATTAATGGAAAACCTATATTTCCTGGTCTTGAAGGTTATTATGAAATGAAATGCCCTGAGTTTTTAGATGATCCCTATATAAAGAGTTTAAAAGATAGAATTAATTTACCTATTGAACCTCACAATTGTGCTTTTGTAAAGATTCCAGCAGGTTTTAATTTAAGACCTCATAAAGATATAAATCGTAAATGTGCAATTCATTTTCCACTTGACTTTGATGCTGCACCAACACTATTCTTCGAAGATAGAAAAGACACCCAACCAAAGTATGCTCACGTTCACAGCTGTCCAGCTATATTAAATATTTTAGAGGTTCATGGTGTAGATAATACAGATCAACCAGATAGGTATTGTTTACAATTTAGCTTATATGAACCATATAATAAAGTAGTAGATATGGTCAAGGACGGTACATTTTGGACGAATTAGATATTGTAATACCACTTCCAGATTTGGTAATTGATAAAGAAGGCTTATTGGAGATAATGAATGATCCTCAATATGGTGAATGGTCTCTACCATCTCATGATATAAATGCTGCTACATCGGTCATGACATTTCCTTTTGATAAATTATTCTCGAGCTTTGCAGGTTATTATAGAAAAAGCCATATAGATTACAAAAAATTAGAGCCTGTTAAGAGTATAATTAATCAATTGAATGGAAATATTAGAGTGTTATTAAACTCTCCTGAGTACTCACCAGTAATTTTCTCTAAATTTCCTATTAATTTAAAGATAGGTAAACACAAGGACTCAAACAGACAAGGTGCAATACATATACCATTAACGGATGATGCTGCACCAACACTGTTTTGGAAAGATGGTAAAAAATTATTAGAATATAAACACAATCATGCTTCAATGATGAATACTAAAGGACATACACATTCTGTAGAGAATGGTGATAAAGAAAGATTCGCTTGTCAGATAGCAGTATATCATCCATGGAGCACATTGAGAAAATGGCACGATGATAAAGAACTTATACCTGGCTAAATATAGTCCAGACAAGATACCACCTGATGTATTATTAGAGTTAATTGAGTTTTGTCAAGAAGCTGAGAAAGAAGGATTACCACCTTCAGTAAATATGTCTGTGACAAATTGGAAATCTAAACCAGAGACATTATTCTATAAGTTATTCAAGTCAAAAGAATATGAGCAAATATTTCTAGCATATAAAAAGGATGAACTTATTGGTGTTTCAGCTTGTTATAAACTAAATAATAAAGTAATGGTTTGTGGTTGTAGATGTTGGACAGTACCTGAATATAGAACTAAATATGTACATGGTAATCATTTATTTCCATTACAATTCAAATATGCTAAAAAACAAAAATGTACTGCGGCTTGGTTTACGTTTAATGATTATAATGAATGGTTATATAAGTTTCTTAAAAGAATAAGTGATGGTAAAGCAACAGCATTCGGTATGAAAAATTCTAAAACTTATATGAACCTTAAATTTATGCCTGGCGCAATGTTAGTAAAAGGTACATCACAATATGTTGCAATAAAAAAATTATGATTCCAGTATTCGCTCCTCTTAAAAACCAAATAAATTTTAGTCAACATCAGATTGCCGAAGAACTTATTGCAAATAACATTGATAAACACAGTGTATTAGCTACAACTACATTTGAAGATGGTCAATCTAAATGGAAAGGTGTTATGTCATTTGAAGATGAAAAGTTTAGTAAAACAAAAGATGTAATACATTATGAAGATTCTAATGATACACACAGATCTATTAAGAAAGGTATGGATACTTTTTGGATGACAAATCTTACATATCGAGATGAAAGATCTAAATATGAAAGTTGGGATTATCACAGAACAATACCGTTATGGGTAGAACATCAACATCCATGGGTATGGAGAGATGATATGCAAATTCCATATACAAAAAGTATTATTGAAATGCTACCATTTGAATATGTGACTACTGTAAGATGTATTATACAAACACCACCATCAATTGGTGTAATACATGCAGATTCTGGAAAGAAAATGAATCAAAAATATTATGCTGATGGTAATGGTTCTATAACACTAAATATATTATCAGGTGGTGCTAATCTATATGTTGAAACAGACACAGGTGAAAAATTGATTGATGAATCTAAATGGAAAGTATGGCACTTTGATGATTCACATCCACATTGTACTACCGAAACGGGAACAAAAAGAATACAATTAAGAATATTTGGAAAATTAGAATCTGAGTATAAGAAGTTCTTAGATTTTGAACATGCAATCTATTAAACTTTAGTAGTATTTGTATACTGATCTTTAGCAAAAACACCTAATCTAGCATTATCAATTTTAATATCACCTACAGATTGTGTACGTTTATTATATCTTGCAACATACGTAGGTTCATAACCACCTTTAGGAACTTTAGGTCTTACAACTTTATGTGTAGATATAATTTTATACACGCCTCTTGCACCTTTTAAAGTCATCTGACCTTGATGAAACTCATCTACATTATATGGTGATGGTTTCTTACCAGCTTCTGGACCATATAAAGTAAGTTGTTTTACTTTAGGATCCTTAACTTTTCTTGTTAATTTATCTCCTGATACTAATCCATCTGGTCTAGCATCTTTTACTGCTTGTGCAAAGTCTTGTACTTTTGAATTAGTAGCTAGTTGTTTGTCTTTTGATATTCCACCATACTGTTGAAAATCTTTTGGTCCAGAACCAGCTTTATGAGATATAAAACCTACTTGAGTAGAACCATCTAAACCAATTAATGAAAAGTCTGATTTTGGATTTCTATCACCACGATATGGAGGTGTCTTAATTATGTCAGTGACTTTTTCTTGTCTACCTTTTATAATAATAGTAATATATGGTGCACCTTCAGATTCAATTGTTTGTAGTAAATGGTTTCTAAAACTTGTGAGATATGCATCTTCTGCCGCCTCTCCAGAGCCAGCACCTCTACCACCAAATTCCGGTGTCTTAAAGGTATCATCAATACTTATTGCTTTACCCTTAACAAAAAATTTAACTTTTGTATTTGTAGATTTAGGATCTTCGAGTGTTTGTTGCATGGATTTTACATCATGTTCTACACCATTAACTTCAATTTTTTTATCTAGTACAACTAAACCTTTTGTTGTAAGTATCTCTTCACCATTCTTGATTTTATCTACAAGAACAGAGATACGACCACGCTTTCTCATTTTACCTAAATCATTTTTCAACCATTTAGGTTTTGAAGCCTCATCTAGAAATTCATTAAAGTTTTTATTGAGTTTTGTTTTCATCTGTCCTCAACATCATGATAAATGGTTTGACTGGATCTACCTCCCACCATTTTTCACCAGGATATGCATTACCTGGTCTATGATGATGGTTATTATGCCAGTTCTCACCAAATGCTATTGGCAACATCCATGGTGTATTCTTACTATCTTCTCCAGTATCATAAGTTCTATAACCACTCATGTGGTTCCAGTAATTACTCATGTTTGTACTGAACACTGATAAAAATCCAGGAACAATACCTAGAAATAAGAGTGCGTGTAGGCCGCCAAAAGTCGCTAGTAGCGCATAGTAGGACAATATAATTAAATGATAATAATCGTGAAAAACAACCTGTACTTTATCTCTAATCATATGACGACCATACATTAAAGCGGCACTTGGTTTATCTCTAAACAATTTATCATCATAGAACGAAAATAGGATTTTAAATCCATGTTCGTGAGGACTATGTGGATCATAACCCTTGTCCGTATAATGGTGATGTTGTCTATGCATCATTACCCACGCTAGTGGCGAGCCTGTGTTTGCGAGTATGCCAAGTAAGGAAAAAGCATACTCTACTATCTTATAGGTCTTAAAAGATCTATGAGAAAGTAATCTGTGGTACGTAAAATTTATTCCGAGGGCAATAATAGTGAACCACATTAATCCTGCTGCGATGTACCATCCAGTAGCAACTGGTAAAGTTAATGCGTATATTGTCCCTGCGAGTAATAGAATGTGCTGATATGGAAACCATTCAGATCTTGGGCGTGTAAATGTTTTGAATAATTCTAGCATATATTATTTATTTCTTTGGTGTGATGTTTGGCCATATCAGTGACTTCTCTGCATTGAATTTTGCCCATTCTTCAGATTCAGTAGCATCTATTATAGCATCTTCTGGGCATTCAGGTACACAAATTCCACAATCAATACATATTTCAGGATCGATTACTAACATATCATCACCTTCAAAGAAGCAGTCCACAGGACATACGTCTACACATGTGAGGTGCTTGCATCCAATACATCTATTATCAACTACATAAGGCATATAAATATCTATATACAATGACTATGCGAGAACTTACAACACTTGACAAGGATCAAATCTACGATCTTATGATGCGTAGATACATTCAACTGTCTAAAAATCCAATACAAGCTAGAACTAATGAAAATGTAGATGAGCAATATAACTTGTTCCTTGAAGAACATATGAATTTCAAATGGGTCAATGGTTTACCTAATGAAGTTAATAAAGGTAGAGCCTTTGGTTATTTCTCTAATAATGAGCTTATGGTTATACTGACACAACGCTTCTCGACATCGAGGATGCCATCTTGGTATGTTGGCAATATGATAACATGTCCGAGTCTAAAAAGCTACCGAGAGGCTGCCAAAATGACTTCTGAACTGCTTGATTTGGCAGTACTAGATGCTGAGCAATATGGATATACACAATTCTACTGGGTCACAAGTACAAAAGGTTGGAATAGAAGAGAGCAATTTTGGTATAATTATAGTAGCACTTTCAAAAGATATAATGTGTTTATAGAGAATGTAATTCCTGCTGGTGAAGAGCCAAAATTTGATTACGAAAAAGTTATAATGGGTTATCGTACCCATCCAACTGATCTAGCAATAAAGTCTGCTAAGATCAAACCTCATATACAACATGAAAGATTTAAAGAATATCTGAAAGTAGAATATAAACCTTTACAGGAAAAAGATAATGAGTTTGGAAAAAGTTAAGATTTTAGATGATAAATGGAAAGATCAAGTAAAGAGACTTTTATCATTAAGAAAAACACACAGCGGTATTGATAAAGACTCCATAGATTTTGAGGATATATGGAGTGATGAGTATATTGATAAGTACTTTGATCCTAATGAACCATATTTCTTATGGGGATATGTAGATAAAGATGAGCTATTATGTATATGTGGAGTATACAAATGGAAGCTCATGCCAAGATGTACAACTACAATTCATGTATCAAAAGAAAATTTAGGTATACGAATCATGCCTATCACAGAAGATATCTGGAGAAAACATTTTTCTTGGATGTTAGATAACGGTATTAAACAGGGATTTGCATTCTCAGATGTAGAAACCTCATTGGATGCACTTACTAATAAATCAATAATTCAAAAAGCTAAAAGAAAATTACTTAATAATGCAGGTGATGGTAAATGGGTTATTGGTATTGAAGAATTTGTAGATAAGAATACTGAAACTAAATGGACTGGATTTAAGCTTCTTACAGGAAATAGAAAATGGCCAGCAAATATGGTCATTAAAAATTATACTTACATAGGAGATTGGCTTGAAAATCAAGACAACTAACGACGTATTAGCACTCAATAAAACAAACAAGCCTGTAGCAATTTCTGGTATGGGTAGATGTGGTACTACATTTTTAAGTAGACAAATATATCGTCAAGCAGTAATTAATAATCCAACACAACCGATTGGATTTCTAGATGAATTCTTTAGAATCAGAAACGGTATATATGAATTCTACTGGGACGAGCTACCGAGAATTAAGAACTATAACGATAAAGATGCTTGGGCTGGATACTTTTTTAGAAAATCTTATGGCTTTCCTGGTAGCACAGATGCATATGATAAGGGTGAAGAAGCTGATATGGCTTTAGAGATTATAGCTGAAAGAGTAAATAAGTTAAAAGAATATGATCTTGATAATCTTCATATGAAAGCATTTCCTATGGATTTAGTGACAGGTTATATTGCTGATAAGAAATGCGGTATGAATATCTTAGATTCTTATAATTGGATTTTCTTATATCGAGAAGATTGGCTTAAGGCATACACTTCATTTGTATGGGGTGCATTACACGATAAGTTTCATTTTTATAATGATGAAGAGCTAGAAGATACCAGTACTTGGGTTCACGGTGGTATGAAAGTAAAACAAGTGTGGGCAAATCCATTTCTTGCAAAGATGACTATCGATCAATCTTATGGTGAAATATATCATTTGTTTACTGATGAAGTAGACTTTAATATTTTAGAAATGAAAGAGATATCTCATATTGAAAACAATGAAGAAGAGTTTTATAACCTTGTAAAGGGTGATTATGAATTTAAAAAGTATATTCCAGATCCATACTGGATGAGAAATCCTAAGAGATTTGAAAACAAAAATCAATTTGTAGAAGAACATATTAAACACGTAGATAAGCTAAAAGTAAAAGCTGTGAAGAGAATGAAAGAAGTCTGTGCAGAATCTAAAGGCTTACTAAACCTTAGTGAAGATGGTACTAAACTTTACATTGATGAAACTAAAAAGAAAAAAGGAAAGCCGCTATTTAGACCTGAAATGTTTGGTGCAAGTTTTACAACAATATGAGTGAAGTTATCTTATCATTGCCACGCAGTGGTTCTACGTTCTATATGCAACAAAGATATAGAGAAAGAGTATTAAATGGTGAACAGATAGGTTTTATGCATGAGTTTATTTGGCCTCATTCGAAAGTAAGAGACTATCACTGGGATAATCCTCCTAGATTAAAATCTGCAAAGCAACATGATACTAAAGATTTTGAAAACTTAATTGCAGGTATATACATGGAAAACAACGGTTATCTTACAGAATATATCAAATTTGTTATAGAGAAATTTAATTTTAGATTTGATAAATCTCTTATGAAGATTAATCTCAATCATTTATTTCATTTATCAAAATATCCATATTTTCTAGAGAAGTTATTTGATAATGATATTAAAATGACTTGGAGAAAGAATTTTATTGATGGTGCATTTAGTTTTGCATGGAGTATATTTAAAAACAAATATCATTTTTATAAAGATGAAAAGTTTGATGATCCTCATACGTGGCATGATGTACCTGAAGGAATGGGATTGTCAAAGCTTTCTCTTGTTCCTCCAGAAATAGAAGGTAGAAGTATTGAATGGTATCTGTCTTTCTATATAAGATCATATTATCTGATATACGAACTATCATCACTTAATGTAGACTTTATTGAATTTGATGATATAAAGAAAATAAAATCAAATACAACTGAATACTTTAATTTAAAGAACGAAAGCTGGATGCCAGAAGAAGATCGTATGAAAGATTTTACATTGCAACCAGAAAATAAAACCGAGTATGTTAAACATAACATATTACGTCATAAGTTTTATGAAAAATTCTGTAGAAATGAAATGTTAGAGATGCAACATAAAACAAATGGATTCTTTAGTATGAATGAAGACACTGTTTCTATAGACGTGAGTAAGAGAAACACAAATAAACCTATTATAAAAGGGTATAATACCTATTATGGAACACCAGTTCACACATAACAACCACTTTAAGTGGGGCTATAATAAGAGATGGTTTACTGAAAGAGTGAAACCTCAAGATAGATACACTGTTGAATTTGGTAAAGTATCTCGTACACCAATGGATTTTAAATCCGAATGTTATGATGTAGCTCAAAAAATAAATGATTATGCATATATGATGGGTACATCAATTGAACTTATGTATAGTGGTGGTTCTGAATCAGAAATAATGGTAAGATCTTTTATAGATCAAAACATTAAAGTCAATATTAATATCATGACATATGATCCTAATCTTAATATACATGATATAGCACATGCTATTATATTCTGCGAAAATAACAATTTAGAGTATTGTTTGCATGAAGTACCAATAATGCAGTGGCTACATGAAGAAGGTTTGAAGTACGCAAATATTTCTAAATCAATTACACCTAGAATTTTACCACACATGTTATTAATGGAAAGACTCTCTGATGGCATACCTGTTATGGGTATGGGTGAATGCTATTTAGCTCACGGTAATGTAAAACAATATTATGATTTAGTTGATGGTGATATAAGAAGAAATGATAAAGATGATTTTGAACCAGCACCATGGTATTTCTATGAGAGAGAAAAGATTAATAGTTGGTATAGATTTGCTGTAAGACAAAAAATTCAAAGCATACCTGGATTTTTTCAATACACACCAGAAATTATGCATTCATTTTTATCTGAAAGTACTACAGTGAAGTTAGTAAATAATGAAAGATTTGGAAAGTTATCTAATACAAGTACAAAGACAGAGATATACAATAAGTATTTTCCAGGTATTTCTCAAAAGAAAAAATATGATGGATTTGAAAATTTAGGTAAAATGGATAAACAACTAAGACCAGTTTTAATGGAAGAATATAAAGACTACTCACAAGAAGTAAAAATTGAGTACAATGATTTAATGAAACAACTAGAGGGTAAATAATGGCTAAGAAAATGTTAATAACAGGTGCATCTTCCGGAATAGGAAAATCATTTGTTGATCATTATAAAGATAAGTATGATCTTATAACAACTGCAAGAACTGAGAAAGAATGGATTACAGATCCAGGAGATATCACTGACAAAGATTTTAGGTATGACTTGATTGCGAAACACCAACCTAATGTAGTTATTAATAATGCAGGTGGTTTTAGAGATAACTTTGAAGATACATATCAACTTAATACTATTGCAGCAGGTCATATATTTGAAGGATTCTATGATAAGATGTTGCCATATACTCATATCTTTAATGTAGTTAGTTATGGAATCAGAATGTACGGCTGGCAAGATATGTCAAGAGAAAGATCTTATTACTATTCTAGTAAGAAAGCATTCTATGAGTTTGCAAACAATGTTAATATGTCGAAAAATAGGCCAGTTCATGTAGTAAATTTAGTTCCTGGTATTGTAAAGACAGAGATGGTTGATGCTGACTTAGCAAGAAGAATAAAGATAAATCAAGGTCACGTAGAAGAAGCAGATTTAGATTACTACTTAAAAGAAAACTACCACAGAGGAAAGATACCATTTCATTCTTTCTTTCCAATCGGTAGAGAAGATTTGCCTATCATTGCTGAATTCATAATGACCTTACCAGATTACATAAATATAGATGAGATAGTAGTTGGAATGTTTAATAAACAACAACTACCTGGCAAACCTACAACTCAATAGGGAACTTATGGAAAAAGGCGATTTCAATACCGCTAAAGAATTATTAGAAACAACTAGAAATTTTGATATTATCAAGATCAAGGCCAGCCTTGACATTAAAATGTATAAAGAAATTTTAAAAGAAGTTGAATCTAAATTTACTTTCTACAAAAAAGATAATCAAGACACATATGAAGGTCTTGCTTTACAATATTTTGATGAAGATAATCCATATTCTGATGGTGTAAATCAAGCTTCGGGTTCAAAAGATCTAGGTAATTATAAAGATATTAATTATAAAGACTATCTTAAAGTAGGTACTGAACACTTTGATAGTTGGCAATACGATAGAAGTAAACTAAACGAAGCCGGTAAGATGTTTCAACCATTCTTTGATTTGTGTCAAGAGCAATTTCCAGATTTACATTTATATAGAGCAAGATTATTAAAAACATATCCAAGACATTTTTGTCTAGAGCATGTAGATGAACCTAAATCATTGAGGATACATTTACCAATAGTATCACATCAATGGTCTATCATGTATTTTTTAGATCAGCCTTATTATTTGAAAGCTGACGGTAGTTTATATCTTTGCAATACTGGTCATAAGTTTCATTCATTCTATAACTTCTCATCTAAATTGAATAGAACTCATTTAGTTGTAAACGCAAAATTAAAATCAGATTTAGGAACATATACAATTGGATAAGTGGCTACAAAAATTAGATTTTACAGTTGATGTAGATAAAATCTGCAAGCAACTAGAAGTCGTTAAGGCTATGAATAAGGCAACTTATGATAATCATGGTTATGGTCCTATGTTTGGTGGTTTTGGTCTATTAACAGATACTGGAGAATTTACTGGTGGTATGATGTCTGGTAAACAAGTTTGGGTTGATGGTAAGATTGACTTTCAAAAGGCAGTTGATAAAGGTATCAATTTTGAATATAACTATGACAAGAAAACTAAACTTTGTGTAGGTGAAACAGAAAAACTTGTAGATAAACTTGTAGATCTTGGTCTGAACCCAAGACGTGCAAGATACACAGTACTAAAAGCAGATGGCAAAAGCACAACTCATACAGACTCTTTGAAAGGTGAATATGCTTGTAGATTACATGTACCTTTAATCACAAATGAAAAATGTAAACATAGAATCTATGAGGATGATAAGATTGTTGATGAAGTATATTTACCTGCTGATGGTTCTGTATATGTTATGAGAGTAAATCTAATGCACAAGATAGTAAATGAATCTAAAAAAGATAGATGGCATTTCTTATGTTCTATATATGATGAAAATGGATATACAGACTTTCCAATAAAGAAGAATGATTTTAATGCTGTTAAAATTAAGGCTGGAGCTTTTAATAATGGTGTGAAATGGATTAAAGAAGGTAAAACTTTATTTGAAGATCCTACTCGTATTTCTCCAACTCATCCGCAAGACCGGGGAAGTAGTACTTAGTACCTACTTTTGCTTGCAATTCTACAAACTCATCATAAGTAATTTCTGATACAATATGTTCTACTGTACCACCACCACTAGATGGTATACCAGCAAGTATAGGATCAATTATTGCTAACATTCTATTAGCTGAGTCCTCATCTTTCATGACTCTAAATGTGTTCATCGTAAACTCACCAGGACTCTTATTCTTTTCATCTAATAATCTAATAAAGAATAACATTTCGTTATCTTCAACGAATGGACCTTGTGACTCTAAGAGAGCAGAGAGTTCATCTCTTGTCATATGGGAATAGACGAATAAACCAAATTCTGCTTCGGTCACTGTTTCATCTGTAGGGACTGATAATATAGTCTTTACTGCATACATGTATTATTTATATCGTTTTTACGAGTTAAGAAGCCGTATAAATAGAGTATAAGGTTATAATATGTTGCCAGCGAAAATAGACTTTGTGTGCCTTAAATCAGGTACTAAATATACATCAGAATTTGTAAACAAGCTAGATAGCATGTTATCTAGAAATGTATCTGCTCCATATAAACTACATTGTATGACGGAGAATCCATCAGGTATCTCACCTAATATTGATATAATACCATTACCAAAATTACCGTTAGATAAGTGGTGGTGGAAAATGTTAATGTTTGATGAGAAGTTTCCAATTGAATCTGGAATCTTTCTTGATCTCGATATAATAATTCAACATGACATAACATTCTTATATCAACCAAGATATTTTATGAATATACTACACACAAACTGGATTGATCTAGATCAGCAAAAGAAATGGACTATTGGTGATAACTATAAATTCTGTTCTGTAAACTCATCTATTATGTGTTGGAATAAGTACACAAAAAAACATTTTATATGGGAAGATTTCATAAATAATAGAGAGAAGATTATGTTTCTATATAAAGGTATCGATAACTGGCTTGAAAGTAGACACAAAAAAGATATTAATACTTATGCACTGGATCAGACACATACTTACTCATATTGGACATGTAAACAAGAATATAGAGAGAATTCAAGTATAATTCTATTTGATTATAATACTATTAAACAAGATAAAATTGATGAACCCTGGATAAAAAAACTATGGCGATGATGGAACAAACAGAAATTATGGAAAGATTTCCATTTCCTGTATGGGAATGGAGTCGTCAGATGCAGGATATACTTCATCACTATCCACATCGTGTAGAAGACTTTGCAAAGTCATATTCTCGTAATCAATTTATTGCAAAGACATGGATGATGGATGTGCTTAAGGTATATGCTGATATCGATGCAAATACTCAATGGTGGATAATGGGTTCTTGGTATGGTACACTTACAGTTCCATTAATCATTAAATTTTTCTGGCCTAATGATCAAATACACTTAGTTGATTTTGATGAAGAAGCATTGGATATTGCCATTAAATTACATGGTAAGAAAAATGTTATAAAACATTATGTAGATATAAACTGGGAAATGAAAAAGTTATCTAGAGTTAAAGCTGATATATGGATTAATACAAGTTGTGAACACATGTATCCTATGACTGATGAGTTTAAACCTAAAGGTCTATGTGTATTTCAATCAACAAACTTTACAAAAGACCCATCACATATAAATTGTGTAGACACATTAGATGATTTTGTTGAACAATGTAATTTTAAAGAAGTAGTATATAAAGGTGAAAGGCAATTCCATGATTATGATGATTATCATAAAAGATTCATGGTTTTAGGATACAAATGATTCACGTAAATTGTGTAAGATGGGGAACTAAATATAGTATTGATTATGTCAATAGACTATACAATATGGTAAAAAGAAACTTACCTGCTGAATTTACATTTTATTGTCAGACTGATGACACACATGGAATGGATAGTAATATAGTTCATCTACCTTTTCTTACTGACCTACCAAACTCAACACCAGATGAAATGTTCGCATCAAAAGAATTCATTACAGGTTTACCTAGATTATGGGATAGACCTAAACTAAATTATTGGAAACCAAATGGATGGGGAATTAAAGGTCAAAAAATGTTCTTTGATTTAGATGTTGTAATACAAAATAGTTTAATTCCTATAATAAAATTACATAAAGATAAACCAATGATTGGTCGTTCTTGGTGGCATAATATGGATGATGAAAAGAAACCATTTTGGAAAAAGAATTATGGTGCTAGATGTAATGGTGGTATGATGATTTGGAATGATGACCAAGGCAAAACATTATGGAAAGATTTAAAAAAACACGCAGAAAAAATTTACTTTATTTACACAGGTGGTTCAGATAATTGGATTACAGGAAAACATTATGATCACTTTGATCATGTACCACCTAAGTATTATTATTCATTTAATCGTGGTTGTGAGTGGCCACATGATATTGGAATGCACAGACATAGATCTGATAAGATAGTATGTGTATTCAATACAGATGAATATGGTAAAAACAAACACTTTCAACAAGAACTACATCAAGCAGCGGAGAATTTCGAATGGGTACAAGAGTACTGGCAGTAAGAATAGGTGATAAGTATGGACCAGAATACGAAGAGTATCTTAAATCAAAGATACCTAATATCACATTTATAAGAAAATCAGATTCAAGATTTAAACTTCAGTGGAATAAAATTTCATTTATGGATTGGCCTGTTGATGATCCTGTTGTTGTGATTGATATTGATATATTATTAATGAATAACTATATGGAACTTATTGAATATCCAATTCAAAAAGGTCAATTTCTGGGTCTAAATGCTTGGTGGAAAGATACTCTTCATACTGACTATTCTCTGAATGGGGCATTTTACAAGTATTATCCCAAAGACTGTAAGTATATTTACAAGAAATTGTGTTCTGATCCGGAGTACTGGATGAACCACTACATTGGAGCCGGCATAACACATGGTCCCATAAATGGAGAACAGTACTTTGTTGAGGATTCAGTAAAAGAAAGGCTAGAATTATTATATGTTCCATCGTCCTGGTTTGGTAAAATGATTTTAAATCCAGGAACTACATGGTTAAACGATTGTAATGACGCTTATCCTGGTGAATACTTTTATGATAATAAAGAGAATAGATTTAATTCAGATGTTAAGCTTGTTCATTTTCAAAAGACACATTCGCTTCATGAATTATGGAGAACAACTCAACAGGGGTAGCAGCTTTACGGATTCGTGATTTAATATCTTTGCTAGCAGCTCTTACAGCAGGGATATCAAAGACTTCAATTTTCATTCTAAATAAGTCTTCTTGAGAATAGTTCTTAGCCATATGTTCTACTGATATAGTAGGAACTTCAACTGGTATTTCTTCAACTTTCTCAACAATTTTTTCTACAATTTCAGGTTCTGGAGCAATAGGATTTTCTAATTCTATTTGACCTCTAACTTCATTTTCAATTTCCATACGAAGTTCATCTTCATCAATGTGGGTATTTAGTAAACCACCAGCTGATTTCCATTCTCTGAATTGTTGTAATTCTTCAGCAACATCTTGTTCTGCTTTCCAGAAGTCTGATGTATCTTTATCAATATCGTCAATAGTGTATTGTTGTAATACTTTAGAGAAGAAAGTACCTGAACCATTTGTGTTAGCAGCATGATTTTCTACTCTTCCCCAACCTTCTGAATCAAAGAAAGATACTCTTACAGCAGTTCTTTCTTCATCAAGCCATTGAACATTTTTAACAGTAAGACTACCATCAATTTCTTCTGGTCTTTGACCTTGATTTTGTAGAACTCCTCCACGTTTAATCTTCATATCTTCTCTAGGTACTTCTGTACCTTCACGATCAAACGTTTTAATATCGCCAGATTTAAAATCTTCAGGATATTCTTGTTCTATAATGTTATCAGAATCATTCATATATTATTTATTTCCGTTAGTAAGCTAAATTCAAGAAGTTAGTAGTTTGTGTAGAAGCAGAACCAGATGGTGTTGAAACTATTGTATATGTTGGATCACTAAATGAACTTGCGTCTGTTGAACCTGTTTGTCTTGTATCTGTAAAACTTCCTCTAGAATTAGATGCTGTAGTACCTACAGAATATTGTAAATTTTGTGATGAAAGTCTTGTAATTAAAGCAGGCACTAAACTTTGATCCATAAAACTTGTTGCTTGCCATGAACCTGTTTCTGTAATAGAAGCAACTTCTTTTATAGCACTTCCACTCCACATAACTGGTTTTACATCAGAACCTGGAACAGAATCTAATGCAGTCTTTAACCACAATTTATGTGTTGTTGTACCAGCTGAGTATGTAGTATCACTATGGAATGTTCCACAATCTACCCAAGTACCAGCACCACCACTTGAAGGTGCAGATGTACTAACTCTATATGATCCTACTTCATCACCAGTACCCATATCAGTTATACATTGAGTAATAATTTCATCAAAGAAATCAGTTGCATAATTTGATGCTGTTCTTAAAGTTGCTGGTGATATGAATTTTAAATATGAATATTGATCATTACCTGAAAAACTAGTACCTAAATTTGTAGCAGCTCTATTCTGATAGTAAGCATAAGTTGTGACTGTACTTGAACCAATACCTGGAGAAGCTGGATAATCATCACCACCAGAGTTATTTCTTGGATTAGTTGCAGTTTGTTGAGTAGATATAGTATCTGTTGCAGAACCGATTGAAGTCCAACCAGAAACTGAACCAACATTCAATGCTCCTCCTGGACCATTACCTGAAGTTGTTTGTCCGCCAGCTGCGTTAACACCTGAACTAGTATGCCAATACCTTAAAAAACTTGCATAACGTATTCTGAGATTATATTGTATACGATCCAACTCGCCATCGGTCATTTGCTTTAAACCAGAAGTTCCGTTAATCTTTAGTGGTCTTGCCATAATTTACCTTATACTAATAGTTGACCAGAAAGAACCGTTAATCCATTCACATCTTGTACAATTAATGATTGTGTACTTGAGAAACTTTGACCAGCAATACTAAGTGATAGTGCTTGAGGTGAAAGTACTGATGTTGAACTAATAGTTCTCCACTCAGCATATCTATATGATCCATCTGAATCGGTATTACTCATACCTGGTTTTACTGAGTGTTTAACAATATTTTTATCTGTTCTTTCTGCAGATGATAAATCCAATGCTTTAGTTTGTGCTGTAGGATCATCAATTAATGTTGCATCTAAGAAGTAAATCTCTGCGGCTCTGAAACCTGCAAATGTTCTACCAGTCTCTGTTTGTTTATTGATTATCTCAATAACAAGACCATCAAAATGTTGATCGGTATCTGTGCCAGTTCTTACTACAATATTTCTACCATCTGAATCATCATTTGTTGGTAGATAAATTCTCTTACCAAATAGATCAGAGTCATGCTCTGAATCATACATTACTGATATGAACTTATAGCCTGTTCCTCTAGGAGAACCATCTGAATCTGAATCATATCTACCCATGAGACCTGAACCCATAGAGTTTCTTTGAATTGCTGTTCCTTTTCTACCTGCTCTTGTTTTATAATCAGAATCATTTAATAAGTTTACAATTTTTCTTGCAACACCAGCTTCTGAATCTCCAACATTAATGTTTAATACTTTATCATCTGAATCGGCAGCTGTTTGATTTACTAATGCACCGTAAGGAACTGAGAATTCTGAATCTGGATTACCTGTGAATGTGCCTCTTCTGTTGAATACAACTTCCATGTGATGGGTTTCTGAATCAACAGCATCAAATCTTGGTGTTTTATTACTATTATCTTCTAACCATAATGAACCGTTAGTAATATCAAATGCAGGTGGTGTAGCACTTACAACTGCAACCGCATTAAGTGCAATAATCTCATCAACACCGGTAAATGCAGCTGGTCTTAATTTGAATCTATTATTTTCTGTAGCATTTACTTGACCAGGAGCTGTTTGATCTGAATCAACAGTTCCAATATTACCGACCACATTCTTTAGAATAAGAGAATTTCTTGCAAAGATAGGTGAGTTTGAAATAGTATCAATACCGAATGTAGAAGTATCCATGATCTCACCAGTAGCGGCAATTCTTGGTTTTGTTTCATCTAAGTAGAAGAATGTGACTTCAACTCTTTTTGCAAAGTCTGAATCATTCTCTGAATCTCTCTTTAAGAAATTAGTATCTGAATCTTGTGGTACAAACTTAAATAATGGTGTGATTGAATTATCAATAGTCTTAGTAAATTTATCAGAAGCTTCTACTGTAATTTTTTTATCACCACCATAAATGTATACAATATCTGGACTTGTTCTATCAACTTCAGCTTTAATCTTAGCATCCATTGCGGCTAGTGCTGATGAACTATTTACAGCACTTGAAATTCTTGTTGCTATTTCTGTTGAACTTAAATCTGAATCAATATTGAAAGATACTTCTACAATACCACCACCAAATTTAGAACCAGAAACTGCATTAACAGGAGTACCATCAGAATCTGCGGTACCATCAGAATCATGAAGCAATAACTTTAACTTATCTGATTGAGCTCTATCACAAAAAGCTTTGAAAACTGGTATATGACGAATCATATAAGCTTTACCATCACCATTAGTAATAGTACCATCTCTGTTTGCAGCTGATGATGCTAATGTATTTGTACCATCAGAATCTGTCATGGTTATAGCATAAGCATCTGAATCTCTTGTATAGTTTAGTGCTTCATCAGAATCTAAAAATCCATGTTGTCTAATTTTAATTTTAACTGATAAACCAGCTTGATCTGAATCTAAAATTCTTCTTGAAATAACTTTAATTTGACCACCATTTTGAATCTGTTGACCAAATGGTTGAAATCCTGGAAGACGATATTTAACACCACTTCTTAATATTTTACCTACTTCTAAAACATCTGATTTACCATCAGAGTCACGAGAAACAGTAGGACGTTTTGTATAAATCTTTCTTGTAGAAAGGTTAATGGCTATCTCACCTTGTTCTATCTGATCTGTGGTTGGTTGACCTTCAGCATTCAATCCTGTTGATAAAGATCTTCTGTGTTGATATGTTGGTCTGCCGTTATTAAAATTAATAGTCATTTATTATCCTAAAGTTATAATCTTTGCTTGTCCTTTAAATTTTGTTTGTGAAAATACAATTGCATTTCCTTCATTATCCATAACTGTTGTGACATCAACTGGAATAAACATCTTATCAACATCATTGAATCCAGTATAACCATCAGCACCATAGCTATTTGTATTTGTATAGGAACCAGGTTGTGCGCTATCTGAGTCTGCACCTTGAGTACCCCATACCGTTTTAAATCTTGAAACTTTATCAGAATCAGTATTACTTGCACCCATTTCAGAATCAATTGAGTTATAAAGTTGTGATCTAATAAATTCTAGTACTTCATTATTTATAGTAGTTTTGTTTCCATCTTGCATTACAGCTTTATAGATCTTAACATCCATTACAGATTGTAAACTTTCAAACTCTCTACTAAATGTTGTATCAGCAAACGAATATCTTGTTATTGGTAGCATATATCTACCAGATGGAACTTCTGTGACACCGCCAATTGTGAAATTAGCAGTTGTTTGATGCCAATCATCTGAATCAAATATATCTGTATAGATTTTTAAATTATCTGAATCTCTTGCTGATGCTCTTATATTATGTCTTACAAATACCCAACCAATATCATGGCCAGAATATGTAAACTCATATATAGAATGATTTGAATTTAGTTCAATAGAAGACTTAATACCGTATGAACCAAGTTCACCAGCATAACTTACACCATAACCTAATGAACGTTGAGAAAATACTGCACCTTCTGAATCAAATGGAATACTAAATGCTGATGCATTTTGAAATGTACCATCAATGTCTCTTACAAATGTGTGTTTATTTTGTGGTGCTACAACGTTATTTGAATTGTTTTTCCATTCAGCTCTTTGATCTGAATCTTTGAATCTAAATGGTGTTGTCCATATTGACATTGACCTACCATTTGAGAAAGAACCTCTTGATTCTCTTATTTTAATTACATCACCAGCTTGTGCAATAGGTAATACTACGTGAGCAGTTCTATTTACATCTACACCAGAAACATCAACATCGATAGTTTCTCCTCTTGATGCAAAATAAAATTCTGAATCTAAATATAAATCTGGAATACCATCATTATCTGAATCAGCATCGATTCTCCAACCTCTTGTTTGATCTAGTAATTTAAAACCAGTTGTGTAATCTGAATCTCTATTGGCGTTTACAGTTCTAAAAGAGATGTTGAGGTATTTTCCCGCAGGATGTAATTCACCAACTCTATATTCAAACTCACCAAATCTTCTACGATAACCATAGAAAGGTTTGTCTATATCTTGACCAATCGGATTGTCACCGAATTTACTATAAACATCTGAAAGCAAATCATTTATCTTTGCTCCACCTTTTCTTGCCGAGTCTCCTGTTCCTGAGTCGGGTGATATACCTAAGTTGATTAAATCTTTTGTGGCCATGATTTATTTATTCCATTAGAGGTTGAAATCTCGTACTAATAATACTCTTAATCCATCAGAGTCTGTTAAGTTTGTAATACTTGGACTAACTTTCGAGTCACTGTCATATATACCTTCAGAGTCATTTTTCTGAAGCACAGCATAACCTACATCAGCTCCCATAAGATCACTATCACTTCTTCTTAATAGGTTAAGATCTTGTCTATCAGAATCTGTTGCATTTCCAGGAGTAGCAACTATTGCTCTTGAATCTAAGATTACTTTTGTTGCTGCAATCGGTCCATGGAACCAAGTTTTTGTTTCAAATTCTAGTGTCCATTCTACGGTTCTTCTTGTATTAATATCTCCTGTCCAATCATCTGTCCATGTGACTGATGTAAGTTGGAACGGCATGTCAAATGCATTTGTAGGTGTTGGTGTATTAGTATCTGCATCAGCAGGAAAATGTCTTACTTTGACAGTATAAGCTGGGTTAAAGAATGGTACAATCTGTTCTATAATTTGCCATCCATCATTCAATGTCTTTGTTTCAATATGTAATGTATATGATAAAGTGTATGGTGTAGGCATATTAGCCTTTTGTCTTGGATAAGCTAAACTATCTGGAGATCTAAATACATTTGGTTTGTTGTTTAATTTTCTATTTGAATCATAAACCATTGCAACAAACTCATAAGACATTCTTGGTAATAGTTTTTCAAACATCTCTTCAGTTGGTCTTAAACCTTTTTGAGCTTCCAACCATTTTTGTCTTGGACCATAAGAAATAGGAACAGGTAATAGTTTACCATCACGTCTTTTGATAACGATGTTGTTGAATAAACTACCGAAGACCGCAGTTGCAGTCTTAACAGTTTCGTGATAAAAGTGAGTTCCTAACATTAGATATTATCCAAATTCCTTATTCCTGGTTGACCAAAAGCTCTCGCTGTATAGTCATCTGTTATTGTTTTCGGTGTTTCTCTTACTACACCATTATTATCATAGACTTCTTGACTTTCTGCTCTTTGTTCAATTTCAGTATTAGAAGCCCAAGAGTCAGTAATTAAATCACTATCAGTTATGTCAATAGCTTTAGTTTCTGAATCAGTAAATGTAATTCCTGTTGCCGCTTGCGTGACTATTTCGTCTGTAGTACTTGTAGCTGAACCTGTATTACTATATGTAATAGCAGTTGGATTGAAGTACAAGTCTTCTCCAGATAATTCGAATAGTTTAGCGTGTATCTTATATTGATAGTTATTTCCTAATTGAAAGAAAGCACCATCATGATATGTGGTCACACGAGTAATTTCAAAGACTTTTGGTACATACTGACTTTTGTTTTGTGCAGATCTACCAAATGGTATTACAATAAGATCACCTTCAAGTGGTCTTGTTCTTGCAAATTTTGAAAGTAATTTTTGATATTGATCAGAATCAGAATCATTAGAAGCAGATTCACCTCCTGTAGCAAAACCATCTGAATCAGTAAGTCTTTGTTTAAGTACTGTTCTATAATCAGAATCTTTTTGTGTAAAATTATTAATTGCAACAGACATTATAACTTCTTCTCTGAACTCCATACCATAAAGAGTCATAGTATCTCCTTCACCTTCAAATCCAGCAGAAGCTACGAGAAGCATATCTATTTGATAACCAGAATCAAAGTGAGATTCAGGTCTTTCATTCCAAACATTATCAGTATAATCAGATGCTCTTGGCATATAACGTATTGTTATACCATTAACATTAATTGATTCTCTAATAAGGTTCTGCATTGTTCTCTGTTCATTTGTAGAGAAACGTGATGAAGCACCAAATTGATTTATGTATCCATCGATGAATGTGTTTTGTACGCCTGATTTAATGGCATAAGATTTATTGATTGCTTGTATTGATCGGTTTAGATTTTCACCGAAATCGGAATCGTTATCTGAATCTCCACCAAATCCGGTTGGTGCGATTGTGAATCCTGCAAAGTTGTTTCTTACTGTTGACATCTGTGCTCATTATCCATAGAATCCTGCATCGTATCCAATCCTTACTTGTCTGGCTACTAATTCAGCAAAGCCATCTTCTATATTACTAGCACTGATTCTGAAAGATGAGGATGTTAAACCTTGAACATCATTAAAGTCTTGATATAATTTTTTTTGATCTGCTGAGCTTAGTTTACTTTTTTGAGTACCTGCACTTAATCTTTCTAATGCACCATCAAAATCAAGACCAACTTGATCTAAGGCAAACTCAGTTTGTACTTTTAATAAACCATCAGCGCCTACTTTTAAGAATGCTGGTGCGTTTACACTGTATTCATTATTTTTTAGTCTTACTGTATTAATATCAATACGACCGTGTGGATTAGATCTTGCATATCTGTCAACAAATGACTGTCTACTTCTAGGAGATATTTGATCTGTAAGGAGTAATGTATCACCAGGTTTTAGACCAGCAAATGTATCACTATCAAATCCTGTGTTTGCATTTCCTAAATTTGTATGTACACCATCAGAATCCCATCTTAAATCATCACAACTCTTGACACCTAAAATTCTAAAGTCAGAGTCACCTACTGGTGTTTCAAATCTTTTAACACGTAAGTCTTTATCAGAGTCAGCTCGATAAACTGCTTCCATAAAGTTTCCAATTTTAATAAATGCTGTTCTTAATGGATCACCTGTGTTTGAATTAGGTGAAGAACCAATATTAATTCTAACATTGTTTTTTACAATTCTGCTAGCATCATTAAATGGTAAAGTACCTGAATCTATATTAACTGGAGCAATACCTACTTCAGTATCAGAATCCTGAAATCCAAAATTTGGTACTAGTATATCTCTTAAATTAGCCATCAAGCTTCTCCAATATGTTTATAATTTTATCCATCTTTTTTTCTAGTGTTGTTAATCTTTTTTCATTTTCATGTTCTTCAGCAATTTTCTTTTTGTACTCAATAACATCTTGTCTATTAGTATTTAATAGAGCACCATTCTTAGGATCTCTTTTTAAATCACGTTTATGCATTATACTACTGCAATAATTCTTAAATCTCTTACTTGACTGATGAAGGAAGAGTTCTCAGAATTCATTTCAATTTTAATTTTAAATGACTCAAATTCAAATCCAACATCTTGCGTTAATGAGTATTGATCAAAATCAATATCTGATGTGAACTTACCAAAGTTTGTTTCATTTACTACTTGATTTCTAGGGAATGTTTGCCATTCTAATTCTTCAAATTGAGTATTATCACCTACAACTCTAGCTTTATACTTAACTACAAGCTCAGCACCTGGATCCATATCAGCATCAAATAATACTCGTATCTGGGTTGCTGGTTCTAAGAGTGTAATATCTTTTGTTATATATGCTGCAGTTTCATCAAAACTTGATAAACCAGCTTTGTAAGAAGCATATTGTTTTTGCTTAGTAGTATTTGATGATGCTGCTAAATCTGAATCAATAAAACCAGCTAATTCTGAATCATCAATGTATTTACCATAGTTATTTTTAAGTACAAACATTTGACTTGCAGCATCTAATCTAATAACTGGTGATAGGTATTCATTTGCTGTGTTTAAATAAAGAATTTGTTCAAAGTCTGCAGATGATGATTTATTCATAGAACCTAAGATAATTCTTGGATGATCAAAGTCTGTGAGTTTATCCATAGGAAGATTTACTGCAGCTGTATCTTTTACAAGTGGTGATTTATAATATATTGAATCAGTATTATAACCAAATTGGTTTGATGCTGATCTTAATATTAAGTTTGCACCAGTAGTTGTCTTAACTTCTTGTTTCACTGAGGTTTCATCAAAATTAATTGCTTGTGTATTAGTTCTAATAGAATCATACTGCACGTTTGCAGTTGCAACTACTTGTACTCCACCACCTCTACCACTCTTAACTTGTTTGTGCCATCCACCAGTTGTTGGTGATGAAGCTACTGCTGAAGTATCTGAATCAGCTTCACTCATATCGATTATGTATGTATCTTGAGTAGCAAATTTTACTTTATGTTTTGCAGTTGTGGAAGTAGTTGTTAGATTTCCTAAACTACTTACATTATTAATAAGTGATACTGGTAAACCATTCAATGCAGATTCTCCTCTAAATCTTACTAAGTCTGAATCTGCAGCATTACTAATATTTCCATTACCAGCAACACCAAGAATTCTTACACTGTGTGTATCATCAGGACCATACATTCCGTGATTTGGATGATGGATTTTAATATAGTATGAATTGTTAAATGTTTCTACTGCTAATCCCTGAGCTGCTTGACCAATTGGTTGGCCATAGAAGTTTGCTTTATCTCTCATTGTTATTGCAGATTCACCAAGATCAAACTTAGCTCGGTAAGCTTTGAATGTTAGATCTCTATTTTGTTCGGCTGTCCATGTAGAACCATTTTGCGATTTAAAGAATGATCCAAAGTATCCACCAACATTTGGTTGAGAAGTTATCTTTCCACCAGTAATAACATCTTCTTCTCCTTGTAATGCTGTCCAAGCTGATGTAGTATCTGATGGTGTTAGTAGAACAATTGCATATTCTGTTTCTTCTTGTAAGTAAACTGGATTTGTAAATCTAAAGTTTGTAGCTACTGTTGGTTTACTTATATTCTCATTTGCCTTTGTCACATCAACTCTTGCTCTACCTAGTATTTCTCTACCAGGATAACCATTATCACTACTTCTAATCTCACAAATTACGTGATCATTGTTAGCTCTTGTATCTATGAAACCTAAGAATATATCTACTGATGTTATGAATGAACCAGTTGATCTTGCTTCATTTCTAACTGGGTTAAAATTGTTTGGATCTGATCCAGGATCAAGTGGTAAAGTAAATAGCTGTGCAATAGGATCACCACCACCTATATTTAAGTTGAATATTGGCCAAATAAATGGATTCCATACTGTGTTAGTAGTAACGGTTGATTCACCAGTTACGTTAGATGTTTGTGATGATATTAATCTATTACCAGCATCTCTAGTTGCTCTAAAGTTTGTTAAATCTCCAACTTCAAAGAATCCTCTAGATGTAAAGAACACTGTACCTTCAGTTGTTTTTGAACCATCTTTGTCAGAAAGTATAAAACCTTTAGTTCCAGTCTTGAATGTTTGTGATGGTATTATAAATCTTCCACGTATTTGTCCTTTACCATCTGTTTTTAAATTACCTTGAACTGCATAAGTTCTTGCAGTTGTAGTTTCTAATGGTAAGAAATCTGTTTGTGAACATGTACTTGAAACATCTTGACCATCAAATATAGCTTTAAGATCTGTGTCTGGTCTAAATCCTTGACCTTCGAATTCTAATGTTTGCGATCTTATCCAAGCGTCATCTTTTTCTCTTACTTCTCTTACATTAAAGTCTGAAGAACTTGTAAACTCTTCTTCTTGTGCAATAAAGTTGCTAGTAGTTTCAGTACCTACTTGTGTTTCTGTAGTTGTTGTAGTTGTACCACCCTGATTCCACCACCACCAACCTAGCATTGGATTACCAAAGTCATCAGTTGTAGTAGAAGTCACGGTTCCAGTCCAGTTTGTTTCTACTGTGTTAAAGTTAGTGTTAGGAATATCTCTTGTGACTGGTACTAAATTATCGAATACTGATTGTGAAACAGTTGATAAACCACCACCAAAAGAAGTTCTATCTACAAAGAAATTTTCTACAACATTCCAAGTTGGATCTCTCCAGAAATCTTGGGTTGGATTTAATTCTATTTGACCTGAATAAACCCAAGTTGCAAATGGATTAATTCTGACTAAGCTTGAAGCAAATGTTTGTTCAAGCATCTGTTCTTGTGTGTAGGATTTTAAGATAAATCCAGTGTTTTGTGCTAAGAAGAATGGATCAATACGATTACCATCACTTACTCTTTGAAGTTGTACATTTGTTTCTACAGATGGTGGTCTTAATACGTTTCTTGAAACATCAATAGAAGATCTAAACTGTGTATTTGTTATATCAGCTGGAGTGTTAATAGCTGATGAGAAGTCATCTACAATAAATCCAGATTTTACTCTTGTACCAATATTGTCTTGTAAAGCTTTACTCTCTAAGAGAGACAGGCTTACTGATGTTTCTAAATTTCTAATACGTTTTTCAAGTTTTCCAATATCACGCATTGTATATCCACGTTGTTGGTCACTGAATATTACTATTTCTTTATCTGGGTATCTTACTGCTGGTGGAACTGAGATTGTTGCAAGAACCATTCCGCCTGCTTGAATATCTGGGTCTTTTGGAGATTTGACATCTGCTACACCTGGAACTGTTTTAATCCTACCTTTATTATTAAGTATGAAAGATATATTTTGTCCAGTAAAGAATTCTGCATCTGTAGAGAATTGACCATCTGGAATAACATGAACACCAGTGTTTTCAAACTCTCTATATAAAAATGATAGTGGGTTGTTAGTTGTTGCATAACCACTTATTAATCTTTGTCTAAATCTAAAGTCAATAACATTTCTTAAATTAAGACCAGTGTATGCTTCATATTCTTTAATTTCAGTTGGTTTACCATAATATCTTGGGTCTACATCATAGAAACCATCACCTGAATATGAATCTACACCATAATAGAATGATTGAAATGGATTAGCATCAAAGTATGAATAGAATATTAAAATATCACCATTAGCTGGTGCTGGTACACCAGTTTTTCTGATAACAGAACCAATATGATATGAATCAACTCTTTGTCCATCATCAAGTAAATAGTTAGCTGTAATATCTGAACCTGGTTTTTTTGTGTTTACTTCTGTAAATGTAATTTCTGAAGATATAGCATCTTCTTTAGCAGGAACTTTTATTTTTAACTGTTCACCTGCAGTGAAAGCTTGACCTTTTTCAAAGCACACTTCAAGTAAATCTTGAGCACCAGTACCTGACATTGAGATATGATAACCAGTTGAACCTGATAATGTAGTCTGTCCAGTTGCAATTGTATTTGAAAGTGCTACTCTAGCACGTGTCTTGGAAGTTTTACCAATTATTAGTGAACCTTGTGGTATAGTTGCACCACCAGAAATGTTTACTTTAATTCTATCAAAGCTTGCGTTAGGTTCTGTAGTTGATGTACCAAATGAATTGTTCGTAGAACCATGAACAATCTTATAAACTCTGTAAATGTCTGGATAGAATAAGTTAATCTTTCTATCTAGTGCTGACCAAGAGGAATTCACTGAAGACGATCTTGTAATATCTGATGTATTTCTTATTTTTAAAACACCATATTTTAATTCTTTTGTAATCTCTACAGCATCATCAATTCTCGTTTTCTTATAGTCACCATTTCTAAAGTGTGTTGACCATTGAGAATCTGAAAAGTCTGGTGTGACTGCTAATCCACCGTCTGTTGAAGAAATTGTAGGTGGTGCTTTATAAAGAACATCAAAGTCATTATCAAATGGAACTGTACCAGAACGTAGTGTTTTAAATGTTTTTCCGGTACCACCAAATAATGCACCTGAAACATTTTTCATTTTAGCACCTTCACCAGGTGTCCAATCAGTAAATGCCTTGAATGATACACCTTCAGAATCGTTTGTTGAACCTCTTACTTCTCTTACTTCTGCAAACTTAAATTGACGTGCATTTTCAATTCTTGGAGATAATACCACAGTTCTATCAATAGAACCTTCAATCTTTGCACCTTTTTGAAATTGTGCATTTGAATTTGTGAGTAGTACACCAGTAGTCTTATAAGATGATACACCACCAAGTCTGTTTAGACCATTAGGTGAGAAGTTTATATCTGTCCAGTCAGAATCGTTCTTGTGTTGTGCATACAATTTTACAACATCACCAGTCTGAACTTTACCATTTAAAGTTGCAGTGACTTGTTCACCAGCAATTAAGGAGTTTCTCCAAAAATGACTTGTGTCTGAATCATATGTACCAGATGGTCCAAATCTTACATGTTGGAACATCTTAACATCAGTAAGATATACTCTACCATTAGTTTCACCGTTAGTTGCTTGATAACCATATGATCTAGCAAATCCAATAGTATTTCCATCAGAATCTTTTAGCGCTAGTTTGTTAGTGAATGCACCAATACCATTAGCATCAGCAGTTAACATACCAGACATTGTACCACTGTTTACATTTCTTACTTCTACGTATGGTGCTCCTAGAATAGGAATTTTGTGGTTTGTTTCTTTTTTAGCTTCTGTATTACGATCTAAATATATTAATTCATCTGCAAATGTTTCTTGTCTATATCCATTAATATAAGCTAGACCTTTGCTGAATGAAACTGCAAACTTATCTGAATCTTCATAAGATTGTTGTTGAATTTTTGGAATGAATTTATTAACTGCATAAGAACCTGATTCTTCTTTTCTTCTTCTTGCCATTGTATCGCCAAGACCATTGTACATAGGATTTGGAGTCACTCTTGATCCAGTAGGAGTCTTTTCAGTATCTCCTAAAATTACACCATCTTTAATCTCTACTTGCTTGTAGAATGTTGGATCAGAACCTTGATCTAATGTACTCTTTATTAATACACTAATTAGGTTTTGTAATCTATTCGCACCTGGTGCACCTTCGTTTGTAGAACCACGTGCATTATCAAAGAGTGATGCATCATCATTTGCAGATATATCTTTTGATGTAATTGAGAAACCTATAGCTGCTGTTGGCTTTTGAGTTGTAGATGATACAACGATATTTTGTTCTTGTATTCTTGCAAAGAAACCATCTATATAGTAAATACCTGAAAGTATAGTTGCCATTGTAGCTTCTGATACTTTTGAAAAGACATTTACGTATGTGACAGTAAGTTCTGGATTATCTTCAGCTCTTGCGTATATGTATCCTTGATCTGAATCTGTGAATTTTTTACTTGTTATATATGTGAAGTAAATATTACCTGTTTTATTTGCTAGTACAGAACCAGTAGGAGTTTTTAAAACTCTAGCTTTTACAGTGTTGTCCTGGTTAGAAATTATTGTTTCAGAAAAATTATCTAGTGTAGCTTCAACTGAACCTGTGAGAGCACCACTTAATGGGAAATTAATATTACCAGAACCTGATATAAGGTTCATGTTGTGTGTATTGAAGTTTATATTTACATTACCTTCAGTGACTCGAGAACCATCTTTAAATATATGATTTCCTTGTCTTGAAACTTGCTTTTGTGCTATAGTCTGTAGTTGTGTTAACTCTCTTGCCTGTACCGCAAAACCAGGTCTAAATAAGACACGAAGGTAATCCTTCTTCTCATCAAAATCGTCAAAATACGGCGATACATTTAAGTTAATTGTTGACATATATAGTAAATCTCTCTCTTTTTATTTATTACAATTTCAAGATAATATTCAATGATTCTATCTGATCTTGTGATCTTTCTAATGCTGTTGGTAAATAATCAACCGATAAGAATTGACCACTATTAAAGATAACATCAGCTGACTTAGCTTTCTGAATTACATTATTGTGAGTAGTGGAAATAATCTGATCACTGTCTGCAAAATTGTTTCTTAATTTTCCAACATTAATATAAAAAACATCTTTATTATCTATCGAAACAACTTTACCAGCTGTATCTGAATCACCTTGTTTATAGAACACATCATTGATTTTGAATAATGCAGCGTTATCACATGTTATTTTTTTAGCAACTGTATAATAATTTTGTGTTCCAATTCTATTTGTAGCTGTATCAATAGGATTCTTAATTAATCCAATCATACTGAATTCACCACTTGCTAATTTTGAAAATCCATTATCTAGTGGAATTACACGAGAAGTCATCATAACATCTCTCGCTTGTAGTTCATCACCAGCATCAGCACCATGTCCAAGTCCAGGAGCAAGATCTAATCTGAAACATTTAATTTCTGAATCATTCTCAGAATCACAAGCATAAGGAAGTGCAGTATAACCTATACCATATTGTTGTACTTGAAATTTCCATACAGCTGACTGTTCACTATCTCTAGTTGCAGTTGCTTTAAATGTTTGTGTAGGTGTATTACCTACTCCATCTTTACCTTTAATGTTTACAACAAGTTTGTTTGTAAATCCTCTTAATTTATCAGAGTCTGGTCTTTCATTAGGACCATGTTTTACTCTTACATTAAAGACACTACCTTTAATTGCATTATTTTGTACTTGCAATAAGTCATATCTTGCGGTACCTGCCGTTACGTTAACGGATTCAGCTACATCAACTCTTTCTGGTATTGGCATAAATGCAGATGTCATAAATAAAATAGCATCTGAATTTGTAATTGTGTACATATACTGCCACCAATAATTATCAGAAGTTTTAAATGGTAATGAAGATGAACCAGTTGGTGCTACAGTGGATGATACTTTAGATGGAGCATTCAAACACTTATAAACATTTTGTCTTGGAACACCTTGCACAATCTCTGTAGACATTACATAATAGTCACTATCATTTGAAGTATCTGAGTTCCAACCGACATAACTACTATTAGTTATCCAGTTCTTTCTCTTAATCACTCGAGAAACACCTCCAGGCAGTACTCGGTGCATTGTGACCATATTCTTATAGATTCCTATTAGATCTGAGTCCGTTACAGCCTCAGAAGCGTCTGAGTCACTGAAGGGATAGTCTTCGGAATCTGTATAGGCAATAAACGCATAAAACGAGTCATCATTCGTTGTATCACGAATCTCATCACGTGTTGACTTAGTTAAAAGTGTTTTTAATTCGTTAGTGACTTTACCTATAGTTGCCATTAATTTTTTCTCTTAAATTCTAGATTCTCTTTGTAATCTGAGTCAGAAACTGTTCCTAATAGTTGTGCTGTATTATTTATTCCAGCACCCGCAGGATAAGTAGGTCTTACGATTATAGTATTAGATCCACCTAAATAATTTCCAAAAGCTCTTGCTGTTCGAGGTGATTTAGTATCTGAATATCCTCTTTCTTTTTCAATAGCAAATCGCTTACGTGCTTGATCATCTCTTACAATCATATCTGAATCATATTCTGAGTCAGGTGCAGTCTGTCTAATATTACCTAATGCTGTGAATTTTCCTGGTATGCTCCAACCTTCATTGTACTCAGAATCTCTTAAAGCATTGAAGTTATGATACTTTTGTTCAAATGCTTCTAAGTCATAGTAAGTTGTTCCATTTACTGTGAAGTTCAAATCTTTATTAAGTCTTAATGCTGTGTTAAAGTCAACAGCTTTACTTATTCTTATTTCTCTTGTTCTTTCTAATGGAGTGTTGAACGTATCAACATCTTTATCACTATCTTTGATTCTACTGTAATCAATTTTTTCAAATGTTACGGCAGTTTCAGCATCCCATCTTTGAAAAATATCTTTTGGAATTTCTGAATCATAAACTCTAAATAACTCAAAATCTTCATATTTGACTTGTGATATACCAATTAATTCTATATTACCATATCTTTTGGCTCCATGAAATTCACTAGGCACATAATGAGTTTTTACATTATTAACTTTTGAGTCACGAGTAATTTCACTATCATGAACTTGTGTTGTAATATCTCTCTTAAAGAAATCTGAATCAAAGCCTGAACCTAATATTAGTTTACCATCACCTTGTCTTGGTGTGAAGTACATTCCAAATTTAGCTTTCAAATCAGAGTCTGAATCAATTGCTCCTCTTACATGATTGTAATGACCTTCAGAGTCAAACACTGTCCATACTTTATGTACGAGACCAACTGGTTCATAATCAAAGAAAGCATTTCCTCTTTGTGATTGTATTGATGATTCAACATTTCTCTGAGTATAATCTGCGGTAAGGAAAGTTCCTGATGCATCGTTTGTTAATGATACAACATTAAATGGATTTGAAGCAAAAGAAATACTATCTGAAAAAACAGCAATACCTTCAGTTTGCTTATCATTATAATAATCATCATCTGCATCAAATGTAAGTGAAGATGCTTCAGTACCAATGTCTGTGTGTGGCAATGCAGAATTTCCTGTATTGATTTCAGCACTCGTATCAACATTTAATTCACCAAACATATACATTCCAGCAGGATGTAAAGTATCTTTGATTGGTCCTCTCCATTTATTCATAGATAATTCTGTTTGAATGATGTATGAGAATTCTGATACTGTATAGTTATCTCTTAATATACCACCAGAAATAGAACTTAAAAAACCTGATTCGTTAAGAAATGTTTTTTCTGTTATTGAAGTAAGAGGAAAACCTGTTTTCAAAATTGGTGATTCATATTGAACTATAGCATTTGAAACTGGGAATGTTTCTTGTGATAGTTTAGTACCGTCAGAAGGGTTTACTTTAATAACTCTTAACAATGCGTGAGGTAATCTATCAAAAACTAGTATTTCACTATCATTAGGGAAATTCATTGGTTTGTTCAATGTAGATAAAACCTGCTCGCTATCTGCCTTAGAAATTGTAAAGCTTGTACCGTCAGCTGATTTAGTAGCAACTACACCACCATATCCAGTACTAACAAATTCACCAATAGTTTTTGATGTTCCCTTACCTGAACCATCAGAATCTGATAAGTCTGCAGATACAAAAATCTCTGTACTATATGTTAATGTGTTTTCAGAATCATTTACTGCAGATTGTTTTAATTGATCTAAATGAAACTTATCTAATCTGTAAAGTCTTGGGTCATCGATCTTAATTGGAAAAGCTTGTACTGCATGTCTTGATGCTGGTTCTGTTTGCAACTTAATTAAATCACCAGCTTCACTAGCGTTATCCGCATGATCGTACCATATATTAATACCACTAGTACCACCACCACCGTTGTCAGAATCTACTGGATGTGTAGTTCTTTCTGGATCGCCTAATCTCATACCAGCATTCTTATACTTATCTAGTGGCATGTCAACTGAATCAATAGCATTTGTACTATTACTAAATTGACCTAATTGATATTCATCAGAATCTGATCTGTTTACTGGATATCCATATCTTTGTCCAGGTTTACCTGCAACTCTTGTAGTTTGGTGTTGAATATTTTTCCATGCTGCATTTCCTTCGGTTGCAGTTGTTGTAAACTTACCATCTGATTCATTTAAGTGACCACCATCAATTGCTGCCCAAGCACTTACCCATCTAGCCCATTTATTAGGACCTGGTTGACCTAATTCCCAAGAATAATAAGTTGGTGTAATTCCTTGAATATCAAATTCAGGATTTGCTTTCCATCTTTCTATAAAATCACTATCTCCATCAGAGTCATAATATTTTATTTGTCTAATTTTCCAATTGTAATTTTCAGAATCCCATGCAACAGGCATTCTTATAATCTTAAATTTTAAACCACTTCTAAAGAAATACTTTCTGTTAGATGAATAGTTTACATAATGACGTGCATCTTTAGTTCTATTGCCACCTAAAAGTTTAGGTTCTACTATACCTTGAACCCATTGAGTACTAAATAGACCATTACTTCTACCATCAAATCGGTGTTTGTCAAAGTTGCTTGAAACAATTATATCATCTGAATCAGCCATACTTCCAGGAGCATAATTAGAACCACCAGAAGTGCTATCATACAATACGTTTGTTCCAAGTTCTTCTATACCAGACCAATATAATGTATCACTATCATTTGTAATACCATCAGAATCTTGTATTGTTAAATTAATTGTAAAGACTTCACTATCGTGTCTTAATGAACCACCTTCTGAATCTGGTGTAAAATGTTGAAACTCAATAACATTACCTACATCAATTGATTCTTCATTTGTAATTCTGATACCTAATGGACTTTCAAGTGTTGGAATACCAAAACTATCTGAGTCAAAGAATCCAGTTTGTGGAGTAGATACCTCTAATATCTTTCCAACCTGAGATGATAGACCACTTACTACTAAACCAGAACCAGTATTTGTTCTTATAAATGGTACAGGAATATGTGTGTATTGACCTTTTTGAATAATAGGAACTACTACAGGTTCAAATTCTTCTGAAAGATAACCAGTATTTGCTTCACCTAATCTTACATTTGTACCATCTATTTGTGTGACTGTACCTTGTTGATCAACACCGGTAATGAATGCTAAAGCACCTGCACCTGAGGCGGTATCAAGAAATTCAATTGTATCACCAACTCTGTAGTTAGTACCTCTTGATCTTATCATTAATCTATCAATTTCGCCTGATGCAACTTTCGTCACCTGAACTGGTATAGTTGTTGTGGTATCTCTTACAAAGAACTTATCACCAATTCTAAATCCAGAACCACCGTCTGTGACACTTACATTTCCTAAGTGATTTAATAATCTTACTTTTACTTCTTTTGTGGGGTCTTGTGAATCTCTTAAAAGTACTTCTCTTCTTGGAACAAGTAATCCATTCATATCTGAATCTGGATTTTTTGTAAGATATAATGTAAGTACTGTTCTATTGTTTTTCGTAACACCAGTAAATGTACCATCAAGAACAGTGAGTATATTCTTAGATGCATCACTATCATTTATGTCAGTGTCTAAACGTATTGTTGCAAGCTCATAATTAAAGTCACCAAGATTAGATTCATTTTGTATTACTTCAGCTTTTATCTGTGCAAATGATGTATACAATGATTCTGAAGCAATAAGAATTTGATTTTTAGGTTCGAAGAGATCAATCTCTTGACCAAACAATATTCTAAATAAAAGCTTAAATGAATTTGGAGAACCTTTAGATAAGTAAACATCTCTAGCTTTTTGGAATACTATTCCATCTGTGACTTTGTTTCCTGTTATTACAAATGGAGTTAATTGTTTTTGAAAGTACTCTTTGAACTCGTTAAGTGTAGTATGTACATCACGATATTCTTCTGCATTGTTTATTATTGCACCCGCATTGGGTGCAGACTTAAAAAGATTTAAAGCTGATGTTGAATCACTATCAGTTTGTTTTTCTAGATACTCGTAATATGCACTGATGAACAGCTCAAATTGCGGATGTTCAGATCTTATGAACTCCGGCAACTGCGTTTTGACTATTGGCAGTATATGTTTGGCCATTAACTTGCTCTCGATACATTAAATAAGTTGAGTGAAGCTGTATCATTCTTATCAATCGCTCTTACTGTTGAATCTCCAGTTGATATTTGTAAAAGATAATTACCTTGTACCTGAACATCAAAAGATTCTGGTATAACGATAAAACCAATTGTTCCATCTTCTGGATCAAAATCAGTGACATTAACTTCACCTGTTTCATAATTTATTGTTCCTGCTGATGTGTTAACAATAATGTTTGAACCTTCAATTACATCAACAAGTCTTAATATTCCTTTACCATCATCTACAAATTTGGAGAAGTTAGTTCTTCCAGATCTTTTAAATAATGTTGAATTTAATACACCACCTACAGAGGCTTCACCAGCATAAGGTTCAGTATGTAATCTATTATTAAATGTGAATGATGAATTATCTAAAAGCGAATTCTTTGCATTTACATTAAATCTTAAATTGATTCTAGGATTTACAGCTGTGATTGAATTATCTAGCTTTAAAATTTCTTCCATTAATCTTGACACTGAGAATGATTCCATAAAATCACCAATGTAAGATGAGTTCAATACATTATACAATGCTAATACTTTAGATTCTAAAACTTCAGAACTTGTAGTAATCTTAGAGTTGTCAAATTGTAAAACTGTTTTAACAATAATTCTTGTTATAAGTGGATCTACAACAGTTGGTGTGACAGTCACAAGATTAAATTTAGATAATATATCTCTAGTGATTGTAAGTTTTGCTTGTTCTGTTAATTTGTCACCAGACTTTGGTTTAATTGAAAAGAAAACTTTACCAGGTTTACCTACAGTTTCACCACCATAAACATTCAAAGCTTGAATATCAGCATACTCTTTTTTTAATATAGCTTTATAATCATTTTCTGTTACGGCTCTGAATTGTGCTTGGAACCAGTTAGGTGCGTTGTCTTTAATTTCTCTTATAGTTTCTATATCACCACCACCATCAGCTGGCACTGTCAATACTGTTGTTATATCAGATCTTCCAGAAATCTTAATTGAAAAATTATTAATTCCATTTGCTTCTGCACCATTCGTTACGATGTATGTTGCTAATATTTCATCACCAACTTCTAGCTTCTTACCTAATACACCATTACCAAACATAATACTATGTTGTAAATTTCTTGTTTCTTCAATAAAATATATTGTACTAAGGTTTGAAACTCCAGTGGTTCCTTGTGTATCGTTTGTGACTGGTGTCCAAGTCTCTCCATTCACTGATACACTAATTGTTTTTGTGTCTATTCCTTTATTACCTAATTCAAATTTAGGAAAACTTGTGTGTTCAGCTGTAGCTGCAAATCTTTGTGTAATTTGATCACCTTCACAAATTTCTATAATCACATCTCTTGTGACACCGTTCGCATCAGTTGCATCATATTGAACACTGTAGTTTCTTAATGTGTAGAAGTTATATGTTGTTGAACCATCAGAAGCGGTAAATAAACTTCCAGCTGGAATTGTGTAAACGTTATTACCATTTACTTTTGGAATTCTTAATGTTAAACTTGCTTTAGCTGCAGCTTTAGATCTTGGTGTATAGTTCAACATCTTAGAAATTGAAATGATATTATTTCTCATGAGTGCTGTATCTAAGAATGATTCATTTACAAGATAGTTTGCAGCAAGATTATTATAGTGTGTGTTATAAGCTAGAATATCTATGATAGTATTCATAGCTGAACCTTTGAAATCATAGTCAGCAAAATTAGAATCTGCTTTGAAATGTGTAATGATATCCTGTTTTATATCATTGAAATCAGGATTGGCTATAATTGGTCTATTGTCGGACATTTTTACCTCAGTCTCTCGAGAACTATATTGAGTGTCTCATCTGTTTTAATATCAAGCATCTCATATCTTAATTCAATAGCATAAGCATTTGAATCTGTCATATCTTGAATAGCAATACTTCGCACTGCTACTCTTGGTTCATGATTTGTAATTGTCTCTTTGATCAATGTTCTCATGTTCTGTATAACTATCGCATCAGCATTTTCAAACAAAAGGCTTCTAGCTTGTGAACCAAGAGTCGGTTGAAATGGTCTCTCATAGAAAGCGGTCTGAATTAAACTCTTCACAGATTGATTAATAGATGATACACCTTTTTTTACAGCTAAATCATTTGTAAGAGGGTGTTTTGTGAAGTTTAGATCGAAATCTTTATATTTGCTTTTTCTTTGAAATGTCTGTTGTATTGCCATGAATTATTTATTCCAAAAGAATAAATAAATCAAGTATACTTTATAATTGGTGACCAATGGCATTGAATGATTCCGAGATAAGACCCTTTCAGACCGACGTAACGGGATTACGTTCCGATTGGGCAAAAATCTCAAAAATATATGACTCACGTGGAGTTACGGCCCACGATTCAAAACGAGTTTCTGATGATCTCAGACACTATGTTCGTTCAATCGCTCGAACCATGGACTCAGATGTCATCAATACAATATACCAAAACATAGATAGCGATCACCTAGTAGAATATTATGGCAAGCCTTCTGGTTGGAGTAAGACTTCAGCTATTGATAGTGGCACTGGTCCTAACTCAGCTGAATGGTCAAAACTTAGATCTTTCATAGATGAGATACCTGTTTCATTTGATGATGGTGCAGGAAACACTTATAAAGGAGCTCCGCATGTATTGATGGCGGCTGACTCTGATTCAGCATCAAAATTTATAAGTTTCAAAACATTACTAAAAGCATATTTTATAAACTTCATAAAATTTGATCAAGTAGAACTAAGAAGATTACAAGCTGAATTGAATATTGTCAAGAATGATAGTGATGGCTATAAAGCTATTGCAAGACAATTACCATTACATTACGATTCAGACTTACCAGCTGCAACAGACATGTTAGAAGTATTTCTTGATTTCTTTGAAGAAAATTCTATAGGTTTACGAAACTCAGCAAGCAATACTGAAAGACTATTATTACCATTTAACAGAGATCTCTCTTATGGTGCTCTTAAGCATGACTCAGATACAAATAATTTAATTGATTCAGATACAAACAGAAATAGACTTTATTACCTTAGAAGAAAACTCGCATCTATAGTTGTTGAAGGTATTATACTTGATTCAGACTTTACTAATGCTGGTCATACGAGAACTTATGGTGCTAACTTACTTGGAACAAGATTAGGTGCTACATATCAAACAGTCACAAGAAGATCACAACCATTACACACTGGTAATTTTAACTTATTCTATGATTACCTTGATTTTAGTCACCTAAAACGTGATTCAGAGTTTCAATATCTAGCAGGTGTCTCAGGTTCAGGAACAATTGATGCTCAACAAGGTCGTGGAGTATTAACTGATTCAGACTCTGAAGGATATTCATTAGGTTATGATAAGAAAACCCAACCGGGTGTTCTTGTTCAAGTAAGAAAAGATTCAGATTATATTGCAGATCTAATTGCCAGAAATGCAAACTTCTGGGGTTTCATGGGACTCAGACTTGGTGCTGTAGATTCAGACAGCATGATGGAATTAAAAGATTCTGATTACAGAAGTAGAGCAACTAACGGTGGTAAGAGAACACATACAAACTACTACATGTATCACCCATCATTTGCAAGAAAATTCTTTGATATTAATAAAAAGTTTGTAGAAAGAACTTCTGTAAGATATCTTGGTGGAAATGGTGTTAATATTTCTGACAGTGATAAGAAACTACACAGACATAAAATATGGAGACCATTAAGAGAATATGTATTTGGATCTGGTGATTCAGATAATGGTTATAAGAATGGTAATGATTCAGAATTAGAGAAAGTAAGAAGAGCAATTATTGGATCATTTACTGATTCAGATAAATCAGTTATTGTAAATGATATTGTAATGAAAACTATTGACTCTGACACGAGTCTTAAAGATAGACTTTCAGATATAGTTATAAACCAATTAATAAATCAAGATTCTGAGAACAATCTTATACAAAGTGTAGCAAGAAAAGAAATCTTAAAGATGGATTCAGATTCAGAACTTGTATCAAGAACATTCACACATTTACTAAATAGAATATCTGAAAGTGCAGTTGCTTCTGATTCAGATTCTATGGCTAGAGATTCAGACCTACGTGTAAGATTTGATAATTTAATTTTAGATAGAGTTCAAAGATTAGACTCAGATGATCTTGTTTCTGGTACAAATTTAAAAGCAACACTTAAAAAGAATTATATTCAAACATTTGATTCAGACTCTGACTTACAGAGAAGAACTGCAAGAGGAGTTGTTCAAGTAATAAGAGATGATAGTGATATAGACCAAATATTCTCTAAACATATTGCTAATTCATTTAGAATGATAACACAAGAACATATTGTAAATGATTCTGAAGGTTCATACTCATCATTTACATTTGTAGTACCAAATAAAGTCACAACACCATTAGCAGAAAACATTAAAGTATTTCACAATGGTGTAAGACAATTAAATTCTAAATCTTATAATAGATTAGGTACTGCTTTAGTTAACCATACGGTTGATATAAGTTCATCAGCAGTTTCAGGTTCGAATATTGTTATTAACTTTGCGGTAAACACCGCGATAGCCGATGTGATCACTATTGAGTATCACACAATGGTAAATTAGGATTAAATAAACTATGGGTACTAAGACAAGAGATTTATCAAAATTAGGTGCTGGTTTCGTAGTTGACGGAACTAAATCACGTATTGATAGTGATAATACAATTGAAACATTTACTACGTTATCAGTAAAGAGAGATAATGCAAACTATAACTCAGGTAAAGATAGTGATGTATTCATTGTAAATCCAGATCAAGCAAATCCTACAATTGAAACAAGACATTCAACAGCAATTAAAGACAAACTCGTATTTAATAAAGTACAAAAAGATGCTGATAGAAAAGAAGCATTTAATACCGCTGGTACCGTTGAATTCAGATCAGGTCAACACTTTGATAGTGATCTTATGGATGCTGTTGTTGATGCTGTAATAGCAAAAAGTAGAAATAATCTAGACCCAACAAATTCAAACTATAATCCTAAATTAGCAGAACTACAAGCTGAAATGTCTACTCGTTTAATGAGTGATATGAATAATGATAAAGGTCCAACTGTTGGTCAATATTTAAGATGGACTGGTAATAAGTATGAACCACAAGATCCAGATAAAACAGGAAACTTTACTATTGACTTTCAGTCAGCTGCAGTTTCACCACAATCAATTACAGATTCAGATACAAAGATTGGTTTCTCAAAAGTAATTTCAAATGCAAATGCTGTAGTATTTGTTAATGGTCATTTACAGCCAGTAGATTCAGATGCATTTGGAGATGGTAGATCTCCTACAGGTTCAGGTACAACTACAAGAGATTCTGATTCTGATAAGTATGCATTTATTGATTATAGAATTCTTGCAAATGTCACAACTAAAGATGTTGACCAAGTAGTTTCTGGTCCATCTGATGCAATTCAATTCTATGGAAGTTTAAAAGCAAATGATGAAGTTTCTATTATATCACCTATTGATGAATCAGTAGCTCACTTCTATAAGAACTTTAAATTTGCAGATTCAGATTTTGTTGTATTTAGAAAATCTCGTACAACCGCACAAAGTGCAAATGGAAATCACCAAACATTTAGAATGATTGATTCAGATATCTACAGTGATTCTGATATGATTGTTGCTAGAGTCGGTGGTAATCCTTTAATCTTCTTGAATGGTATAAACATATCACAGAAACAAGGAGACTTCTATTATTTTGATTCAGATTCTGATCAGGTAAACACTTACAAAGCATCAAGAATGATTGCATTTGATTCAGATAACTATGTGAAAGATTCAGATGAATTATCTGCTGTATGGATAAGAAACGTATCAAACCAATTAGGTGGTAATAGATTACCATCAGAATCATTTAATACTTTAGAACATACATTTACTGTGAATAATACTAATCATCCAGGATTTACTACTGGATTAGTAGATTGTTCTCCAGTATTAGGAGCATCAAATGACCCACAAAACGTATTAGTATTCCTTAATGGTTTACTACTATCACAATCACCAGTTCTTGAATATCAAGTAAATGGTAATGATATATTATTCCCAACTAAACTCAGTGTTAATGACTTTGTAGCTGTATACTCATTCAGTGGTCCAACAACTGGAGTAAGTTCTCTTGGTCAATTATCAAATGTTGATGAAGCAGTCGATGGTCAACAACCAAGTATTGGTGAATCATTAGTTTATTCTGGTGGTCAATGGACACATCAATTTGCAGATGCTATTAAAGAGACACCAGTCACAGCAGCTTGGATGAGAGTTTCATTTGATTCAGATAATGGTCCTAATCCTAATAAGATTATTGATAGAGCAACATACGGATTTGATTCAGATCAGTTAAAATATTCAAGACATGCTGAAGGTATTTACTTCTTCTTATTAGATTCTGAAGTAGTACCAATTACAGATACTAATGGATTCTATATGTCAATGGCAGTATCAACATGTGCACCACAAGGTCAACCGATATTCTCATCAATTGATGCTCAAGGCGCAAATGCAGTAGCACCTGGTCCTGGAGCTGATTCAGAAACAGGAGCAACAATCGATGTCTTTGGTGGTAAACCACTCATTGCAAATCCAAACAATAGAGCTATCCGTGTACGTACATGGGATGCTAGTGCTAACCCAATAGATCCAATCCAAATGAATGTACAAGTTTGGTTTAAGCGATCGTCTGGATAATAAATATAGTAGGAGAAATTATGGCAAAATCAAAAACTAGAAGATTCGCAGAATTACCAAATCTTATACAACAAGATGCGAATGCTAATATAACAAATATCATAACTCAAGGTATTACATCAACCACACTTTCAGTAAGTGGAAATGTAAGCTCAGGTAATATAGCTGCTAATAGCATTGCAATGACAGGATCTCTAGGAAGTGTACAAAATTTAACAGCGAATGATAATGTCACTGCTGGAAGTTTTGTCACAACAGTAATTCACACTGGTGTCGGTACAGTCACAGTTCCTACTTCTGGTTGGATTGCAGGTTCACAATTATCCATAGTCTCAAATGGTACATTAACAATTGATTGGGGAACCGGAGCTAAAGGAACAACATTAAGCAACTCTGCTAAGATGGCTTCAGGAACATTTGACGGTAGTAAATGGTTCTTCACTGAAGCATCGGCAGGCTAAGATGCATGTACTCACTCAATACTATAAAAAAATCACAACAGATCAAGTAGGTCACATAATAGAACCTAACGAAGTTGAAAGAACTTCAGCAACATCAGTAATTATTGACGTACCAGACGGTGTAAGCCTCACAGCATTACCTGGAATATCAGCATTAACATTACCACATTTTACTAAAGCAACATATATAAAAGTTATATGTAATGGAAATATTATAGGTAATGGTGGTTTTGGTTCAGGTGGTGGTATAGTAAATAATGCAGGAAATGTGCAATTAAAAATTTCAGGCAATGGTCTTGTAAGAGGTGGTGGTGCATCTTCAGGAGCAATAAGAAATGCAATTGAAGGACCTAGTGATATAAACGATAATACAAAAGATATTCCTAGAATTTTTAATTTTTAAAATGTTATGTCACAAAAAATATCAAAAACAAGACTTATAGCAAATACTTTAGTAAATCCTAATAGTCCAGGTGGTAAGTTTATCTTATCAGAAGATTCTGATGCAATTTCATTTGGTAATAGTAATGATACATCAATAAAATTCGGTAGACTTGAAGTAGGTGCAGATAGTATACGTACTCATTTTACAAGAACATCAAGAAATTTATTATTCCCACTTAATAATAGACCAGACTCAGATAACTTTAATAGATTCTCATCCACTAATTTGCCAGATGCAAGACCATTTCAAGATGCAATCATTGGTAGTGATTCAGATAATTCACTTACAACTTTTAAAGGAAACTTCTTTCTTGGTGAAGATATAAATGGCGATAAGTTAGATGACTTTACAAACCGTCATAGAAAATTTCCATTAGATTCAGATTCTATATTAGTAGGTGGAAGTCAAAACAATCAGGGATTAGTGAGTAGAGGTATTAGTAGATTTGTTAAACGTAGTGGAATTATATTTGGTAGAAAACACGGTACTCAGAGAATCAATATTGCTAGGGTATCAGGTGAAAATACACCTCTGCAATTTGGATATCCAAGAACTGCAGGAAATCAATACGATTCAGAGAATACTGTATTCACAAGTTTCGGTACATTAGACTTACAAGGTCGAACTTTATTTAAAGCGTCTGATGTTATATGGGGATATTTAGGTTCTGACTCTGACGCAGATAATGGTTTTATTTATGAATATAATAGTTCAGGTAATACAGGTTCAAGAAGTTCTGGTATGGGTGCAAATGGTGGTTCACAAAGATTAGATACTTTTTTCGGATCAAATCAGTTAGGTAAATCGTTTGTAAATATGAAAAATACTACATTAACTGGAACTGGTACATTTAAGTTTAATCCAATACATAACTCTAGTGGAACAATAGTAAATAAACCTCAATTAACTGTATCTGATATACGAGATTCTGATGGTACATTAACAGCAAACCATTCAGGCAGTGGTCATAATATAATGACTGTTGATAGTGATGGATTTAACATAGGTTCTACAAACGTTTCTATACCAACTAAATATACTCTTACTGTACAAAATGTAGGAGGTTCTACAGTTCAAACAGTAAAGTTTATTGACCCGAATGGATAAATAATATATGGCTAAGAGTAAAACAAGAAAGCACGCGGATATAATAAGCTCCTTATCATTTGATGAAAATGGTAATCTAACAGGTTTTGAAAATCCTTCTAATATAACATTGCCTGGCTTAGAAGTCACGGGTGATACCATATTCAATGGTAATATTGGTGTTGTTGGAAGTGCAGTATTTACTGGCGCTACTATTGATATAAAACAAGGTGGAATTTATCTTGGTTCAGATTCAGATAGTTTTAATGGTACAGCAATATATTATGGTACTGATTCTGATGATATATGGACAAACTACGGTACAACAAATCAAATTGGAAAAACATATCTAAGAGGAAGTGTAGATGTTGAAGGAACACTTAATGTTAAGTCTTCTGGAACAATTACATTTAACTCAAATGTGACTATACCTAATTTAACAATGAACTCTGGTTCTACACTTACTTCTACAGGTAAGTCTACATTTACAAATTTAACAACAGCTAACTTCACACTTGGTAGTACAACCGTATCTTCATTTAATACTTTTGAAATACAAAATACTGGTGGTACCGCTCAATTCACAGGAAAAACCTTTGCTTAGTATATCACCATCAGCTAAAAAATATATTAAAGAAAAATTAACTACACAAGAAAAACAGTATGCATTTCTTTCTATTAAAGGTGGTGGCTGTGCTGGTTTTGAATATATCTGGGATTTTACTAATACTGAAGATGATGGTGTATTAATTGAAGATGTATTAGTTGTAGATAAGATAGCTGAATTACATATCTTTGGTTCTGAAGTAGATTACGTTGAACAATTTGCAGGATCAAGTCTTGTAATTAAAAATCCTAATGCTTCTATGTCTTGTGGATGTGGTGAAAGTTTCTCTGTTTAATAACCAATAGAGTGAATTACATCAGCCATAAATAAATTCTTTTCATCAGCTCTTCTTCTAACTAATCCAGCTAATACTCTACCACCAGCTTTTCTCCATTTAGGAAATTCATTAGCTGCACCTTCATATTCACCTCTATTTAGTTTCGCTCTAAGAGTAGATGCTTGTAGATTACCAAGACCAACATTAAAAGAGAATGATACTAAAGCATCAAATTGATTTTGTGTAAGCTTAGTAATAGGGATTAATGTATTAACACCTTTTTCAAATCTATTAAGATCTTCTTTCAAAATGTTATCTACTTCTTCCATTGAAAATGTCTTGTTCCATTTCTTTGGAAGTTTTTTACCATCACCAATCAAATGACCTACACCAACAGTCCATAATCCAATTGGATCTTGATATGGTTGTTGCCTAACACCTTCATGGTGTTTGATCATCTTAATACAGTTATTACTTACCTTCGTCGGGTTGCTCATCTGTTTTTTCTGGGTTTGCTTGTGTGTATGCTTCGGTGAAGACTTCAAGTCTGTTTCTGACTTTGCCCACAGATTCCATTTCCATGCCATCGAATGCTCCTCGTTTTGCGCATATATCTATAATCTTTATACAATCGGCAATATCGCGAATGTTTAGTTCTGCTGCTTTCGCATCTTTCATAATTTACTCCTTATTTTTTAATTGCTCTGGAACCAAACCAAAATGCTACGATAGCGGCAAAAATAGAACGTGTCTCTTCTGACCATAATGCATTTGTAATAGTTTGGATATCTCCACCTTGAGTCAATACTACATAAGCTGCAACTCCTTCAACGAAGAAGAAAATTGCAAAAAACAAATATGTAATTACTGGTCTTACTGAAGATCTTAAATTCGTAATCCATTGTGAAGCACCTTTACCAACTTCAGTATCATGAACTAGCAATTGAGAATCTCTTTGTACTTCAGCTGCTTGCATCATTGCATCAGCTTTATAACTTGCGAGTTTCTCTTCTCTTTCTAATTGCATAGCCATCACAGAAAGTTCGTGTGATTTATCCTTACGATCCTGCATGAAATCCAAGATCTTAGGAACAAATGAAGTTCCGAATCCCATTAGTGTAGACAAAAGTGTCAACATAATATTACTCCTTATTTAAGTTTTTTAACTTCTTTTATGATTTTATCTTTAGTTAAACGCCTATCGACTTCATAACCAAATGTACGACCATAATCTTCTAGCTCTTTTTTAGACATCTTTTTCAACTCACTTAATGGTTGAACTTTCAATACTAAAACCGGTTCTGCTGTGAACCATTTCTTTATCATATTAAACATAATAATTTACCTCAATATATTTATTCTTTTGTTCGACCTGCATACTTGTAATCTGTGACTATTTCTATATAGCCTTTTATATCATCTCTGTCATAAAATGCTAAGAATTCATCAAATTGCTCTGAATAAAAATCACCAATAGCCTTATCAGCTAATTCAAATCCATATCCTTTTTCATCTCTTTTCTTTTCATCATAAATATTTTGATACCATTTATATACAAAATGATTTGGGTATTTTGTCTTATCAGTCCAGTCATCGAATGCAAATAATGGATGAAAACCGTGATACTCTTTATAAGTTAGTCCACCTTCTATTGCGGTATTATTATCACCAATTTCACCATGTAAAGCGGTTGCATAAAGCATATTTGCTTGTAATTTATAACCTTCTTTATATAGACTAAATGGACATACTTCTTCTGGCCATTCACCTGCAATAAACAAATCAGCATTTGTTGCATGCTTTTTACCAGCTTCTCTAATTTTAGTCACTTTAGCTAATTTCTTTTTATTCTTTTTTAAATAACCCTTGAATTTATTCAAAGTCTTCTTATAACCAAGATTACTTTTCTTTGTGTCATTCTTGAATTTCTTTTTTAAATCTATTTGTGCAAGAATTAGATCTGCATTAGCAGAAGCATATTCATTGTTAGTATATTTACTTGTACCAACAGATTCTTCTGTTGTAGAGTCTACTATTGTTGGTTCAACTTTAGGTGGTGTTTCAGCAGGGCCGTCTGCTTTAGCTTCTACTTTTGCTTTTTCTACAGGTTCACCTGAATCATCTATTTCAAGATTAGGAACATTTTTGCATACATCAAATGATTTTCCAGCACCTGCTAACGCACCTGATAATGCATCTTCAGCACCTTGTATAACTCCAGCCGCTCCTTGTAAAAGTGGTGGAACAATATTTTTTAATGCACCAGTTAAAACACCAGCAGCTAATCCTTTACCAAAATCTTTTTCAATAGCAGCTACAGCAAGTCCTACACTTACTGCATCTCCTAATTTACCTAAAGCTGCTAGTTCAGTTTGTAAGTTTTTAGGTTTTGGTATTTGAGAAACTAATTTACCTTTAACATCTTCAGCTATACCTTCAGCTTTTGCTTTGAAAGCTTCTAACTCATCAAGGTTCACGGCATTCTTTAACGTATCAGCCACTTCTTTAGTCTTATCTGTAAGACCTTTTAAAGCTTCATTAGTACCACATTTTAAAACCATATTATCCTCCTGCTATTACGTTTCCAGAACCTTCAGCAGATGAGTTTGGTACCCAACTACCATGACCACCAGTTGCATCTCCAATTCTATGCACTGGTTTTGTATTTACAAATACCTTACTAGAACCAGCCACAGCCGGATCTCCACATGATGTAGAATCTTGATTTGCTCTCATTACATTTTTCGCATTAGCAAATACATTACCTGAACCACCAACATAGGCGGTTTGATGAAATGGATTTGGTGTTGGACTTGCATGTCCAGAATGTTTATCACCTAATCGAGTTACGCCTGGCATTATAGACCTGCTGCTGAACTAATAACCCATAACATGATAATAGTCACACCTATCATAATTAGAAATGTCATATCTTTACTATCTCCCTATTTTTTATATGAGCCTCAGCAATCTCTTCTTTTGATTGTCCATGATACTCTACAGCATGACCTTCTTGAATCATAAGTTCTCCAAGCATAGTCCCATCATCTAGTTTAAATTTACCTAAGATTCTACCGAATTTACCAGTACCATCTTTTTGAGTCACAAGAGTTTGTGCTGATCCTTTAGGTAAATACTTTTGAACAAAAGCTTTCGCAGCAAGACCATATTTCTTTTCTACTAAGTCTCTTGTTCTAGATTCAGGTGTATCAATTCCATGGAATCTTACTCTTTCTTTGTGCATCCACACTCCAAAACCTAAATCAATATCTACATCCGCAGTATCGCCATCAATTACTCTTAATATTTTACATCTATATTCGTACATTATTTAACACTCCTAACTGTGCCGTTATTTTGTACTTGAAAGGCAGAAAAGTCAACTTCAGAATATTCTTTCTTAAGAGACAAAAAGCTCTTCAAGTTAGTTTTATCATCATCAAAAAATCGCACTCTCTCAAAGTCACCTGAACTCAGATACTTTTGAAATATTTTTTTCTTAGCTGCAGCTGCACTACCACCAAGATTTCCAGCTCTCTCAACATGTACCTTATCAATATCAATTCCGTGCGCGCGGAAAGTATCTAAAAATAAGTCTCTATCATCCATATCAGATCGAGCTGTAATTATAATTACTTTAGAACCTCTTCTTGTAGCATTTCTAATTATAGCTTTTGCTTTCTTTACCATTCTACCAATTGGCATAGCTGTCTGCTGAAATATCTTTGCAGATTTAAACTCACCAAAATCCCACTCTTCATCTTTCTTCAACTTATACTTATTAAACTTATGTGGTGGAAGTTCTTTTACATCTCCTGTTTTTTTATTTTTAACTTTTACTTTAGCAGAAGTTCTAAATAATGTATCATCAATATCAAATACAGTTAAACCTTTACCAGCTTCTTCTTGTAATATTTGTGCAAAACTTTTCATTTCTGTATCAATCTAAATATTTCTTGAGCTAAATGAATACCACCATGATGATCATTTAAATAATGGAATCCAGCTTTTATTCTACCAATTCCACATTCTAAACTTGCAGCCATTATTTTATCAGCATGTTCAGGATTTTCTTGAGCTACATATAATCCAGCCAGATAACCCTGTGTTGAATGACCACTTGGATATGATCTTGTTTTATTTGTTTTGCTAGGTAATCTATCTAGTTCTGGCATACCTAATTTTCTTGCTGCTTCATAAGGTCTATCTTGTGCAAACTTTCTTTTAAAGAACTTAATAGTTTCTACTGCTTCATCTTCTAGGGTATAAACTTCTTTAGGAAAATCCAAACCATTCTCTTTACAATATTCTCTTACAGCAAATGAAGGATCTTCATCATGTGCAGCGACTGAAGCATCCCAAAACTTATTTCTTGTTTCTATTTCTGATACAACATATTCAACAGCTTCTTTAGAAACCGCATGTGGTTCAGGCATATTAATATAAGCCATTGTTAATTTTGAGAGGAATTTATTTTTTTTTGCCATTCTTCATAGCCTCAATCTCTTTCGCATTCTTAGCGATCTCTACATTTTGTATTGTGTCAATTATCTTCTGTGCTTTTTCTGCATCTGTATCTTGATGTAGATCTTTATCTACAATTTTTTCTAATTTAAGAAATGGTATTCTTTCATTCTGCACATATCTCCATGTATAACCATCTTCATTATAGATTCCAAATACTGTTTCAGTAAATCCAATCTTTATAATAAGTGCAGGCTTTCCTTCTAATAATACCTTATCACCTTCATTAAATGATTTACTCATTCTGAATCTAGCACCTTTTGCAAATCCTGTAGACCAATCCTTTATCCACATACCAACTATTATAGAACCTATGATAGCAGCCCATGGTCCGAGCAAATTCCAAATGTTTAGTATTTCTGAGTTTAAAAGTTCATTCATTAGTTTAACAGTATATTGCCTCCAGTATCCATATCAACATCTTCAGTAGCATCTATATCTATTGTGCCAGTGACATTTGTTGTTTGTCCATCTTTATAGGTTTCACCTACAGCACCATCAATAACTTCTGTTCTAGTACCCTTAATAGTTTCTACATGATTCGCTTTAGTACCTACAGTAATATCACCTAGTGCTGATATATTTAATTTGTCTGTAATCACTTGTGTATGTTCATCCTTTGTAAACATATCTCTCTTACCAGAAACAATCTCATTCATATTAGTTGTGACTGTTAAATCTTCTGAATCACCAATAGTTGTATTTCTTGATTTATCTACAACTCTTATTTCATGACCACCAATTCTTGTTGTATAATCGAGATTTATATTTGATGAATAAGCTCGACCAACTTCTAATAATTCATTACCACCAATTGCTGTTTCACGTGATCCTTTTACATTTACAGTATAATCTTTCTCAACTTCTAAATGGTAATTACCTTTAATGAGTTCTCTTACATCTCCATCGATTGTAATATCTACATTACCTTTTACATATATCTTATCATTACCAAACACTACTGTATAATTATCACCAACAATAGTTGAAGTCATATCACTATTATCCTGAATTTCAAAGTTAGTACCACCTCTATGATACATTGAAATTCTTTCATTTCCTTGAGTATCATCTACTTCAAATACATGACCTCTTTCTGTTTCAGTGACTTTATTAAATGGATAAGATGGTTCAAAACCTCTTTGTATTTCTGGCATATCCCATGTAGGTCTTGTAAACTTAGGATCATCTTCTTCATCTATAGTTACGGTTCGAAGCCATGGTGGAGTAGCAGTCTCTACTTTTGTTTGTCTTTTATCTACCTTCTCGACATATGATGGATGCTCACTAAACTTACTTGTTAAAGCTGAGTCAGGTGTATCTACACCATCTGATCTTGTTGGATGTTGTCCTTTAGGATCAAAGAATCCAATCTCAGGATTTTTTATATATGGTTTTGATGGTAGAGTACCCATAATAATACTCTCTTGCATATCAGCTCCATCAATAAAATAACCTACTACCCATGAACCTGGTACAATTCCAGTCGCAGACGTACCTACACCCGCGAGTGATGCAGATGTTATAGGCATCATTACTTGTGACCAAGGTAAATCTTCTGTAGGTATTAAATCTTTATTATCAGTATGAACACCGTGAATTCTTACTTTAACTCTACCCATTCTTTCTGGATCATTTCTATCCTCAACAACACCAGAAAACCAATACATTCTTCCATCTAACATCATAACTGCATACCCATACTTTCTTTTGCACAATCAAGAACCATATTACAATTATCACCAGTATATAGATCTCTTTTTCCTATTACATAATATTTACCAGACCATAATTTATCCTGATCTGACTTGTTGGCTGGATCTGGATTTGGAATATCAAGATCTACAACTTGACCAATATCAATTTCTGAATTACCAAATATTGTAATTTGTACCATCTGATTATAATCGGTCACAGTAGTTCTTCTTAAATCTGAAATACTTTTTTGCTTACCAGAAGATGTAATTAAATCCATCTTAATTTTACCAACATTAAAATCTTTTTTATAATAACTTGGAAAATCATTCAGATAATCTTTTGAATCAAATTCTGCAAAGTAATCATAGTCAATTATTGTTTGTGTCTTATTAGTAATATTAATGCCATAAGATCTTGCTTTTAAATAACCTTCTCTCAAAGCTTTTCCTAAATCATAAGATGATGGATTGAAGTTTAAATTTTTGATAGCATGAAAATCTTCATCTGTTTGTGTTGCTGAACCAATACCAGATTTATTTCCACGATATACAAATTCAAATGGTGGATTATCTTTATAATTAGTAAGTGCCTTTTCGATTGGCATAAAATTAAATTTACCCTTAGTATCTTGAAAGAATCTAAATCTTACAGCTTGTTCTAATGATTCAGATCTTGCAGCCAACCAAGTTAATGCTTTAATAGGATTCCAATTAGGAATAATAACTGTTTCAGATCCCTTAGAACCTTCCCATATTCCATACTTTTCATCAGTGTATTTTTTAAATATAGTTAAAGCTGTTTCAGATAGTGGTCCTTTAAATGATTGAGAGAACTTTTGATGAAAGCTTTCAAAGAAGAATATAGAAACACATTGAAATACATACATTCTTTGAGTTTCAAGATCACTTATATTTTTTATTTGCGCAATCTGTAATTTGTATTCTCTTATTTCACCAGTTATTTCAACAGTTAGTTTTATAATATCACCTCCTTGAACTGGCATTCCTGAAAGTAAATTTTGTCCATCTATAATAAGTAATTCACCAACAATTGTTGGATCTATAATAGATGCATATACATTGAATTCAGAAACGAGCGATGTGATCTCTAGACCAGATCCACTTCTTGCTACTTCGCATTTCTTTAGTTCCCATTTTCCAGGGAAATTACCTGTGTTAGCCATTTATATACTCTTTGATTTCTTTACGCAATTTATCGATTACTGCTCTTGATGGAATAATGATTTGTCTTTTCTCTTCATTTAATCTATCTTCTACAGTTTCAATTGATACTGGAGATACTGTTGGATATGATATTCCATTTCCAAATGCATCTTTAAGTGAACCATTATTTACAATACTATCATAAGAGTAAACTACTTTATTTGTATCTTCAAAATGATGTGGTCTTGTTTTAACACTAGTGCCTGTGACATAACTTGAAAAGTCATTTGAAGAAGTACCTACAAATTGTATGTACTCTGTGACTCCAACCTTAGATAAAGTCACTGCAACTCCATCACTATCACTTTGTGTTTTATATTTTTGAAAAAGAAACTCTTGAAATTGGTTCTGATCTTTTACCCAATCATTATAGATACTCATAACATTATTTGCAATTAATATAGCCCAATGTAATTCAACATCACCATATTGTTCATAAGCAATGATCTCTGGTGTATCACCATCTCTTACATTATAAAATTCAAAATTGTTTACATTCTCTAGAATATTATCTCTAAATTTTGGTCTTATTGATAAGTCTGTAATTACTCTCTTAACATCATCAGGAAATTCGTATACTATTCTTTGGAAGTTTTTAAAATAAGACATTACTGACGACCTCTTACCAATGGTTCAACTTCTGTGAATGACATTTCAATTGTAGTTTTTACTGGTGAACCATCAGAATGTAAAAGATTACCAGAATCTCCACCATAAGTAATATTACATGTATCCATAAAACATTTATTTGGTTTTTGTACATGAGATAATTCATTACCATTTCTAAAGTAATTGATTTCCCACATTGATGGCATCTTTAGGAAATGTCTACCAAAATCTCCTTTTATCTCACTTCCCATATTATCTTTAGTTGCTGCTTCACCATCTTTAAGTTCATTTTGACTAAAAAATTTAGTTTCAGCATCGCCTATACCTTTAGATGGAAGCATATAGAATAAAAACATATCACATATATTCGCTACTTCTCTTGCTTCTTTGGCATTCTTTGGTACAAAATCAAATTGATATGAAAATGTTCTATGTGACACACCACCAAATAATTGGTATGAATATGGATTTACAATAGCACCTTCTTTAATAGCTAATATATCTCCAAGTTGACCAGTTCTTTTTATAGTATCTCCTAACAATGCCTCCAACAACTTTGGTGCATCTTCTGATGCGTTAAGTGTATCAGTTCCTGAGGTTGCTTCGAGTGCAGCTGCACCTGTTGCACCTAATTCTTTATTCTCATAGTTAGCTGAAGTATTTGATGTGAGTGACTGTGGTAAATATAATGATATAGAACCTTTAGTGTTTAATTGTGGAGCAGTTGTTTTAATTCCAGATGAAAGTATAAAATCTCCAATACGAATTTTACCATTTACAATTTTACCAAATGCACTTGCTTTAGCTGATAAAGAACCTGCTTCAAAAATACTACCAATAGCATCAATTGAATCTAAGGCTGCATCAGCTAGGCTTGTTAATGTACCACCAATTTGATTTGCAATTTGTTTAAATGGATTACCACCACCAAGATTTATGTCAAGACCTCCACCTGATCCACCACCGAATAAACCACCACTTCCACGATCTACTGGGTTTCCATAATTTGTTCCTGTACCATAATCAATTTCTACTGGTGAAAATGTCACGTAGTTAGGTGATGATGATGTACCGAGATTCTCTGGGTATCTTAAGCTTACAAAATTCTCTGGCATTTTTAAATAAATATCCTATTAATTACTAATATAGATATTTATTATGGCAACATACAGAGGAAAATTTACATCACTAGATAATCCACAAAAATATGCAGGTGATCCTAAGAAGATTTTATACAGATCTTTATGGGAAAGAAACGTCATGAAGTGGTGTGATGAGAACATTGATGTAATGGAATGGGCAAGTGAAGAGATTGCTATACCATATCAACACCCCGTGACTGGTAAGAGAGCCAGATATTATCCAGATTTCTATATAAAATTCAGAGATGGTACTACAAAAGTAATAGAAGTAAAGCCAAAGAAAGAAACTGTACCACCAGAATCTCCAACAAGAAAGTCTAAAAGATGGATTGAAGAGACTGCGAGATGGGCAATCAATTCTGAGAAATGGAAGAACGCCAATAATGCTTGTATGAAGAATGGTTTGAAATTTGAAATTTGGACTGAAGTAGAATTACAAAGAATGGGTATATTATCTTGGGAAGTAGATAAGAGTCTATTACTTGCTGAAAAAAGATTGTCTAAATCTGCTGGAAATAAAATAGTAAGAAAATATACTAAACCTAAAAGAAGATCTTAGTAGCTATAAGCACTACCAAAATCCATAGTATAACCAGGTCTCGTTTTCAAAGCAACTGAAGTATTATTATTTGTATTGACAATATTTTGTGTGAATGCTGCAGCATTATTTGTTGTTGTTGTACCTTCGCTATTAATTCCTAATGCAGCCATTTGAGCTTCAAAATCCGCTAACTCAGCTGCTTCACTTCCAGATCCCATATCATAGGCTGAAACATTATTTTGTTGTTCTAACTGAGCGGTTTCAAGTGCAGCATCTCTTTCTGCAGCTTCTCTCATATTTTGTGTCATTTCTGCTTTAATCTTATCAGCACTATCGGTTGCAAACATAGAACTTTTTGGTATTTGTCTTGGTCTCATAAACTCTGGTAGATAGCTTATAATACTATTGTACCAACCAATAAACATATTAGCAAATGAACCTATGGCATCGGTGACTTTTGCCCACATCAATTTTAAATGTAGTATATAACCACCAGAATCTTTAACGGCTTTATGCATAGCTGAGATTTGATCCCAGAAGACATAAAATAAAGCTCCAACCGCAAGTAAGGCTAAGATTATCCAACCAATTGGATTTGATACTAAGAAGACTCCTACAGCTGAGACCATTCCCCATATCGTAGCTGCCATTGCTGGAATTGTTACGGTTGCAAATGCAATCATTCCAAGTCTAAGACCAGTTAATGCTGCTTTAAGTTTTCTACCAGCTAATATAGCATTTATTTTTAAATACCTTGCTGAAAGGAACTTTGAATTCAAAGCAAATAATCCGACTTGATAGAATAGTTTTCCAGCTTGTTTTATAATTCCTACAGCCATTGTAGATGCTATATTTGTGAATAATAATAATGATGTCGTTATAGCTATACCCCAATCTTTTATTTTATCAAAAAGACTTTGTGATTCTGCATCAGTATTTAAACCAAGAATGTTTCCAAATGCAGTACCAATTCTTTTAATTATAGCGGTTAATGTTTCAAATTTACCAGCTAAATTTTCAGCTAATGCAGCGGCTTCTTCATCTGTCATCGGCTTAAATGCACGAACAATACCTGTTAATCCAGAAGCAAGTCTATCACCAAAATTAGCATTAGCACCTAACCATCTTTCTGCATTTGACCAACCGTCTATGAATCCATCGAGTGCAGCAAGTCCACCAAGTAATAATAAACCTGTTTTGAGAATATCAAAGAAAGTACCTATTCCATCTTTTATTGAACTGAATGCTTTGTTCACTATACCACTTAATTTTAAACCAATCTTCTTTGGTAGGTCCATAAAGAATTGTTTCATTTCAGCTTGAGCTTGTTTTCTATCTCCAGGTGTTCCAAATAATTTCATTAAAAATTTCTTATCACCTTCATTATCTCTTTTTTGAAGATCTTGTAATTTAACACCTAAAGCGTCTATAGCTTCTTTAGTACTATCTGCTTTTCCTTCAACATCTGCTGAGGCTGAAGCTTGTTTTTGAAATTCTATGAGTGCTTTTCTAGCACCGTCAACATCTTTAGCTACGGCTTCTTGGTCAATAACAGTTTTCTTTCCATCTGATTTTGTAAAACTATCAAGCATTTGATCAGCTATCTTTTTATTACGACGTATGATCTCATTCAAGCTGCCAAGATTTTTTATCTCGTCAGCAATATTCTTCTCTTTTAGAAGTTGAATTTTTCTTTGATTTATACTTTGCTCTTCGGCCATTTACTAAACACTTTCCTTAATAGATTATTTAATCCATCCGCGCGTCCAGGGTGGTCATGATGATCAGCATGATTGTGTTCACCATATACTATTGGCCATAATAAAAATTTATTGAATGCTCTATGTCTATTGCTATTGTTTACTCCACCAAATACACCATCATGATTAGTGACCACTAGCAATGCACCTAGATGACTATACATTACAGGTATACAATAGAAGTATATAACTAACGATGGATGAATGATTGCTAGAGCTATGCAATACATAAAGGTTAATACAAGATAGTTCTTTTCAAAGAATATAAGTATTGGGTCTTTGATAAGATGTTTAATTGTCATGAGAAACTTTTTCTTTTCTCTAAGATTGAGCTTCTTCATAATCTCACCGAATGGTGTTTGAAAATAGAATAAAGAACTTTTGATAGGTCCTAAATACTTAGGTGAATGTGGATCCTTATCAGTGTCTGAGAACATGTGGTGCAGTATATGAGTAGAGGCCCATGATATTGGTGGTGATGAGAAAGCTAGAGAACCGACAAAGCTGTATAGTGCTTTAAACCATGTTGGTGTTTGTACAATTTTATGAGCCAGAATTCTGTGGTACCCAGCCATAGTGAGTATGAAAAAAATATAACCTAAAGCTATTCCAGCAATTAGTAAAACAGGGTCCAACCCAAATAGAATAAACCATGTAATAGCACAGATAGGCAGAGCGATTTGGAAAATCCCCATGACTTTAAGTATGTTATGTTTGAACTCATTCTTCAAAATTATTTCCTCTTCATTTTAGCGTCTTGGGCTTTTTGCCTGTCACGCTCTTCTTCAAGAAACCGCTGTAATAATCCAGCATATATTTCCCTTTCCCAAGGTATCATTAATTCTATTTCACCAATACTCCACTTGTGATGTTGTTTCATCGCAAAGTTAAGTTTATAGTAGTGTTCTAAATTAATGTGGGAAAGGGCTATCAAAAAAAATTTTGAAGGCCTCTTATCTCATGTGCATTTTCAGCACCACAGTTTGAACACTTAAAGTTTGCAACACCTATAACATGTGGCATATTAGAAAAGTAATTAACAAATTGTTCAAAGTCTTTGGATGGTAGACTTTCAATTAGATCTAATGCATCTTTCTTTTCTGCTTTACCCACATTTATTGTTTCATCTTCATAGACAATAACATCTACAGCATCTGCGATAATACTAAACATCTCAGAAGATTTTGCATCTGGATCCATTCCAACAACATCATCTAAACTCAAGTACTTCATTTTAAAATGAAGCCTATCATTTATCTTAAGTACTGAAGAAAAGTTTTCATCTTCTTTAATGCTGACTGACTCTAAATCAAATTCAACATCATTTTTAGTTTCACACTCTTTACATGCTACTTTTAGTTTTGAAATTTCACCAACAGACTTTGCTCTGATCTTTAAGAACAGATATTCAAAATCATGTGGAGCTAATTTCTCTATGTCTCTATCTTCAACAAGGCTATTACCCACAATCTTTTTCATGGCATTCACCATTTGTTTGGGGTCTTTGCTCTCTGATGCTATCAAAAGAGTTTTTTCATCGGCTACTCTGAATGGTTTGATCTTTATCGCTTCTTTGGTAGAAGGTAAAATTTCATCATATTCGGGAGTCGATATTTTAATACGACTAATCTCGCTCATTATTTTATCCTATCATAGTTTCTAAATTTAAACTGCAATTGCAGTTTCATAATTGCATCACCAGTATTTTCCAATTGCAGTGAACCAATGTTTGTTGGATAACATTCATTGAATTGATATCTGGCAACTTCTTTCTTGAAGCTTGCATTATATTTAATCACTTCGATACGGCTCGTGTAGTCATCATAATAACCACTCGCAACCTTATCTTTGTTATAAACAACTTCTTGCCAAGTTTCAAAGAAATCTTTTTCTGCTAGAGATTCAGAACAGTAATAACCTACATTAAGACTTTGATGTGTATGTAAGTATCCTACAGATCTTACTTCACCTTCTGTTCTTCTTTCTATTTCATTCACATCTCTACCAGGTAATTCTACATCTGCTGTGAATAAATTAATTGTTCTTAATGCTTCATTCTCTCCTGATAAAGCATAACCTAATGTAGGAATATTTGGATTGTAGTTTATATTCAATCCACCAAGACTTACATCAATATCATTTAATACTCCAACTGCATTGTCTAATGCATCAAATATTGGTAGGTTAATTTCTAATCCACCACCAAGCAATCTACCAAGAGCATTACCAGAAGCAGTGACTCCTCTAGGAGGAAATACACGAACCATCCATTTACTGGCTCTTGCTAATCCACCTTTTGAAAGGTTTGCTCTAAACTCTTGTAATGCCATTTATCTACCTTGTCCTCTATAAGCTTTGTATGAACGACGTTTACTTTTATTCATCATTGACATACCAATTTTTACTTTTCTTCCACGACCACCTGTTCCTTGTGATGTCTTTTTTCTTGTTTTTTCATGTGCCTGATAACTTTTCGCTAATTTAGCCATTCGCTTTTCTCCATATTTGTGTATTACTAATCTTATTAAATCCTTCAAATGGTAATTGTATTGCTATTTCCCAATCTTTTATTGGAACAAATTTTGGTCTTGAAGTTAATTGATTGGCAATATATCTATGCAATGCATGCTTACCAAATCTACTTCTTCCCATGGCTTTACCTATTTTCAGACCATTTCCTGACTTTACATTATTCTCTGCCAATAATCTTGCTCTCATAGCAGGTGGCAGATAATGTAAATTCAGACCATACCATCCATCCTTTGTAGTCTCTAATATAAGACAACAAGGAAAGCTATCATAATACTTCAACTCTTTAGCATACTTAGGATTATATCCATAAATATAAAGATTACCAGGTTGAATACCTTTTTGTTTTAAACCTTCAGTTGCTTTATCTAAATCCACAGCTCTATCTTTTCTTATAGTCTTTCGAAACCAGTCAATTGCACCTCTTGTGTTTCTCTTCACACCTGCCTTCTCGGCTCGTTCTGCATATCTTTGATAAATAGTATTAGATGGCATGATATATTTATACCTTATTTTGGTATAATATACTTAACAAGGAGCAACTATGACACATTCTAAAGAAGCAGAAACTGCAGCAAGAAGAGCCTGGGATATTATAAACCATGCAGCGGAAGTTAAACCTACTCTGGTAAAGAGTGATAGACAGTTTAAGAAATTTTACTCAGAGCTCATAGCGAGACTAAACGAAAAGGAAAAACTAAAGGGTTAATATGCCAATATACACAATAGAACACAAGAAAACAAAGAATCAAAAAGAAGTTAATATGCCATGGGCTGAGAAAGAACAATGGCTTAAAGATAACCCAAACTATATCTTTATAATAGGTGCCCCTAAAATTATATCTCAGACATCAGTTCAAAAAGGTAAATTACCTGAGGGATTCAAAGACAAAATGAGAGAAGCTAAGAAGCTTCATCCACTCTCAAAAGGTTTAGACCACATCATTTAATGGCATACTCTAAGAAGGTTGTTGACAGATTTGAATCTGTACTGAGGAACCCGGATAAACACTCTGTTGGTAGGTTTGATCCTAAAGATCATGATATTGCTACTGGTATGGTAGGTGCACCCGCCTGCGGAGATGTTATGAAATTACAATTAAAACTCGATGAAAATGGTATAATAATAGATGTAAAGTTTAAAACTTATGGTTGTGGCAGTGCAATAGCATCATCCACAATGTTTGTTGAAATGTTAACCGGTAAAACAATTGATGAAGCAAAGAATATTAAAGATAAAGAAATTGCAGCAGCACTTGAATTGCCACCAATTAAATTACACTGTTCTGTATTGGCAGAAGAGAGTATAAAGAAAGCAATAGAAAACTGGGAATCAAAAACTTCTCACAGAAAGCATAATCAATATGAGCATCGGTCAGGTAGATAAAGAATTCTTACTTAATAATATATCAAAGGCTAGAGAAAAACTAAGTCTTTATACTGTTAAGGCACAATTAGATTTTACATTACCATCACCTAAAGAGATTTACGAATATCTTGATACTTATGTTATAAGTCAAGATAGAGCGAAGAAAGTTCTCTCTACTGGTGCACATAACCATTATAAAAGATTAATGATCTTTAAAGAAGAAGGTTATGATGATACTAATAGAATTGAAAAAACAAATCTTATGTTATTAGGTCCTACAGGTTCTGGTAAAACTTATCTTGTAAAGAAGCTTGCTGAAATGATGAAGGTTCCTTATTACATTGCTGATGCTAATAACATGACAGCTTCAGGTTATGTTGGTAAAGATGTTGAATCTGTAGTTGATGGATTATTTCAAAATGCTAGAGGAAACTTTGATGCTGCAGCTACAGGAATAGTATTCATTGATGAGTTTGATAAAATTTGTAGTAAGAATGATGGTGGTGCTGGAAGAAATAGAAAAGATGTTGGTGGTGAAGCAGTACAACAAGCTTTATTAAAACTTATTGAAGGTACTGAAATTGAAATGGAAAGAATGCAAGGATTATCTAAAGTAAGATTTGTTGTAGATACATCTAATATATTATTCATTGTTGGTGGTGCATTTACTGGTTTAGATGAAGTTATTCAAGATAGATTAAGTACAGGAAAAACTGGTATTGGATTTGGTGCACAATTTAAAGAGAAAGAATCACTGACTAATATAATCAATCATGTACAACCACAAGATTTAGAAGAGTATGGATTTATTCCTGAGATTCTAGGTCGTATACCAACTATTGCACCATTACAAGAACTTACTAAAGAAAATCTTATTGATATATTATCTAAAGTAAAGAATAATTTGATAGATCAATATTCAAGACTATTTGCATACTCTGATATTGAATTAAAGATTTCAAAGAAAGGATTAGAACTCATTGCTGAAAAAGCCTTAGAACGAGGTGTAGGTGCAAGAGGATTAAAATCCTTGGTAGAATTAGTATTATTAGACTATATGTTTAATTTAGAATCGGCGGTACTAGATGAAAAAGATGTTAAAAAGATATTAGATGAAGTTTCAACATGATTTTATTAAAGTTCCTAAGCTTGAACAAGTTACGGAACCTGACAGAAGATACTACAATACTCCGGATGGAAATAAATATCCATCTATAACAACAGTACTTGGACAAACCGCTGATAAGACAAAACTATTTGAATGGAAGAAAAGAGTTGGTGAAAAAGAAGCAAACAGAGTTAGCAAACAAGCAACAACACACGGTACTCGCTTTCATAAAGAATGTGAAAGATATTTACTCAATGAAAAGTTTGATAAATCTATATTATTTAGAGCCATACGTCCTACCCTTGACAGGATATCTACTGTTAAGTGTCTAGAACAAGCGGTATACAGTGATCGCTTAGGAGTTGCTGGTACTGTAGATTGTATTGCTGAAATGGATGGTGAAATATCCGTTATTGATTTTAAGACTTCTAAGAAACCAAAGAATGAAGAATGGATACAAGATTATTTTATACAAGCGGCTTTTTACTTCAATGCATTTTATGAACATACAAACATATTACCAAAAAGTACTAAAATCATTATCTGCACTCAAGATGGTAGGATCCAAGAGTTTACCAAAACTGCCAGAGAAAACAAGTATTGGACTGAAAGACTTAAGACGAGAATTGCCTTATATAAATCAAAACAACAGGAGAGTGAATATGGATAGTTTTATAGGACCCTCTGATGTACAGAAAGTAATGACTGACATTATTAATTTCAAGAAAAATGCATCAGTACCACATAAAGAACAAATCAGAATACTACAATTAGTAGAAGATTACTACAGATCAAGAAATTTGAATGACATGGATGTTGTTCTAGCAAATTTAATTAAGTCCGTCTTATCAAAAGATTATGACGTACAAGATAACCCAGAAATAACATAATGCAAATAGGATTAGAAGACAACGATACCTTACCCAAGTTATCTGCAAGGAAAAAAGAAATTACAGATAGTGATTTCCAAGCTAAAGTTAAAAACCTACCAAAAGAAATAGAAGAAGTTGTAGCATCTGGTGGTGGTAATTATATTGATGCTGTAGTATATGTCTGTGAAAAATATGGATTAGAAGTAGAAGGTATGAAGTTAATGTTGCCTAAGAATATAAAAGAAAAGATTGAGAAAGATGCTTCTGACCTAAATATGTTAAAGTATAAGGTCAATAGCCTTGTCTGATAAGTTTGCAAGATCTATGACCTCCTTCTTTCGGCTCATAGCTGACACGTTCTTTGCAAAGAGATATGGGCATAGAGCAATAGTATTAGAGACTATTGCAGGTGTTCCAGGTATTGTAGCTGGTGTATGGCTACACATGAAATCATTAAGAAAAATGGAAGCTGGTCTTGGTCCTAAGATAAGAGAGATGATGGATGAAGCTGAGAATGAAAGAATGCATCTCATGATTTTTATTGATATAGCAAAACCTACATGGTTAGAAAGATGGATAGTATTATTTGCACAATTTATCTTTCTTGTATTTTACTTTTTTCTGTTTGTATTCTTTCCAAAGACAGCTCACAGAATGATACATTACTTTGAGAAAGAAGCTGTAATATCTTATACACAATACTTACACATGGTTGATTCTGGACAAGCTGAAAATATTCCAGCAACAAAGCTAGCAAAACAGTACTATAATTTAAAAGATGATTCAACACTCAGAGATATTATTATAAAGATAAGAGCTGATGAAGAGAAACATGCAGAAATAAATTATAGGTATAGTACATGACAAAGACAGGATATCTCGCTTACTTAAAATACCTTGCATTACAAAGACACTTTACAAGCAACTATGATTATCACAAGTTTGGTGGTAAAGTAAAAGCTTCAACAGATGCATATCAAAAAAGAAATGATATGTTCTCATTTGAAAAGCTAACTAAAGTAATAGAGCCATCAGATATAGAAGACTTTCTAGTCTCACACTTTATTGATAATCCAAAATGCTGGATAAAGAATATGAATAAGTCCACTTTCGAAGAATGGAAAAGTAAGATAAGAAGAATGCCACAACTATTTAAAGATGATATGATACATATAAAAGAAGTTGGTCCATCTAAAATGTTAGAAGCTACAAAAGATTCAATACCATTAATTCATGATAAAGTGATGAAAAGCGAAATAAATCTTGAATCCGTGGTATTATTAGATAATATATATCCGTTTTTGGAGAAGCACGAAGCGATGGTTAAATTACCTTTTGTCTGGCCTGATTATATCAAGAAAGTCAAGAAGTATAAACCATTTATAATTAATAAACTGGAGTATAAATATTATGAAGGTATTGCAAGAGATACTTTTATATCAAGCTAGAATCTTGTTAAACTTAACTGCTACGAACAATCGAAACGACGAAACGGAGGTAAATTATGTCTTTTGATGATTATCTAAAAAACCGCTCAAATCAATTTGAGCAACTTCAACAATCTTTACAGAAAAATACTGAGAAGAAAAGCTACGATGATGATCGTATCTGGAAACCACGTATGGGAAAAGATGGTACAGGTTATGCTGTAGTTCGATTCTTACCTGGTAAAGATTCCAACAAAACACCTTGGGTGACTATGTATGATCATGGTTTTCAGGGTCCCACTGGTAAATGGTATATAGAGAATTCTCTAACAACCATCGGTAAACAAGATCCAGTATCTGAACATAACTCTAAGTTATGGAATTCAGGTATTGAAGAGAATAAAGATATTGCAAGAAAGCAGAAACGAAGAACTGCTTACTATGCGAATGCACTTGTTCTCAATGATCCTAATGACACCACAAACGAAGGTAAAGTTAAGATATACAAATTTGGTCAAAAAATCTTTGACAAAATTATGTCTGCAATGCAACCTGAGTTTGATGATGATCAACCAGTTAATCCATTTGATTTAATCGAAGGTGCAAACTTTAGAATCAAAATCAAAATGGTTGGTGGCTATTGGAACTATGACTCTTCTACATTTGAAAAGTCATCTGCTTTATCTGAGTCTGATGAAAAGATGAAAGCTATATTTGATGCACAGCATGATGTTCATGATCTTGTTGCTGAAGATAAGTTTAAGTCTTATGACGAACTTAAAGAAAAGCTCACCTTGACTCTTGGCGAGATTATGGAAACTTCTGCTCCGGCAGTAGCTACAAAAACCGTCGAAGTGCCAACTGCTGAAACATCAACAACTGAAGGTAATGACTTTGCACAAGTATTTGAAAGCAAAGAATCAACTACCAAAGATGATGATGAAGATCTTGAAGATTACTTTAAGACCTTAGCTGCTGACTCTTAAGAGTAGTTAAATACTACATGGCGCATTTTGTTATATGGAATTGTCTTGCGGAGGATTACGCTCCAATAAGACCATTAGGTCCACATCAACTTGCGTCATGGTGTATTCAACATGGGTACAACGTAAAAGTAATTGACTTCAGTCATTTACTACAACACAAAGATTTTATAGAAATTAATGAGAAACATATCGGTCCTGAAACAATTGGTATCGGTGTAAGTACATCTTTCTGGCATCCAAGTGTAAGGATGAAGAAAGCAAAAGGTTCTCAAAAAACAAATACATACACTACATCAGTTGGTGATCAAGTCGGTCATTCAAACGATCCAACACAAAAAAGAAAACTATTCGATCAGAACTTTACTAATATGATGGCTGGTCCAAATAGAACTGAAGAACCTTACTGGGTAATTAATGCAAGAACAGAATTAGAAAGAAAATATCCAAAATTAGATTGGGTAATGGGAGGTTCACAATCACACTATGGTAATATGGAATTTAATTGGAGAAAGATTCATGGCTTTGCTGAAGATGCTTTCTTAAAATATCTCGATGAAAGAAGTAATTTTGCTGGTGTAAGAAAAGATTTTGATATAAAACAATCAAATCGTGCGTACATTGGTACTAACTTATCTATAGGTTCTAATGAAGCTTTACTTATGGAGATGGGTAGAGGCTGTCAATTTGAATGTTCATTCTGTTCATATCCACTAATTGGAAAAAAGAAAGGAACTTATATAAGAGATTACAAGAGAATTGAAGATGAGTTCTTATATAACTATGAAACATTCGGTACAACAAAATATATCTTTACTGATGATACATTTAATGAGGATATGGATAAGATGGAACAACTTGCAAAAATATCAAGTGACTTGCCATTTGATTTAAAGTATGTAGGTTATCATAGATTGGATTTAATATGGGCAAGGAAAGCGCAGAAAGATTTATTAAGAGAGATAGGATTAGTATCACCATTCTTTGGTATCGAATCATTTCATCCAGAAGCTTCGAAAGCAATTGGTAAAGGTTGGAATGGTAGAATGGGTAAAGAATTCATGGAAGAATTAATGAATGATTGGAAAGATGAAATCACATTTGAATTAGGATTTATTATTGGATTACCAGGAGAAACACAAGAAAATTTACAAGAGACATGGGATTGGTTAGTAAAACATCAACCTGGATATTGGATTTTTCAAGCACTTTATATTAATCAACATGAAAAACCAGGTGAAATACAAATGAGTAAGTTTGATAGAGATGCTCAGAAATGGGGATATAAGTTTCCTATTCCAGGTAATGGATTATATTGGAAACAAGGAAACTTCAATTCATCTACAGCAAATAGAGCATGTGTTGAATTCAATTATGCTTCTAACGAATTTGTTAAGCCTGCTGGATTTAGACTCATGCAATTAACAGCTATTGATGAAGACTTTAGAAAGATACAACATACAAAACAAAAAGATATTAATTGGGAACATATGGAAAGAAAGACCGCTGCATTTGCCTACAACTATGCAAAGAAACAAATTTACGGGGATAACTACTATCCAGGTTTAGAAGCAGAACTTGTAGATAGTGGTGAGTAGATAGTAATTAATTCTTCTTTACCTTTAACTTTTATCTTATCCACTTCGATAGACTCTACATTAGTTAGTAAATCCTTAGTATGTTGTGAATATAATAATGTAGCTACATTACCATCTTTATCTTTATAGTTTCTAGTTGCAGCTTCTAATCTAGCGGCAAGATTTACTGAATCACCAATCACTGAATAATCTAATCTCATTTCACTACCCATATTACCTACAATACAAGTACCAGTATTTACACCACTTCCAATATTAATTTCAGGTAAACCTTTTGCTTTAAATTCTTCTTTAATTATTTCTGTTTCTTCAGCACATTCAATTGCTGTTTGTACCGCAAGATCCGCATGATTATCACAATCAAGTGGTGCATTCCAAAATGCCATAATACAATCACCCATATATTTGTCTACAGTACCACCATTTCTTAAAACAATCTTAGTCATTCTATTTAGATAATCATTAATGACTTCGACTAATCCTTCTGGATCATCTTGATTTTTGTAATGTTCTGATATCGGTGTGAAACCTACAATATCCATAAATAAGAAACTCATTTCTTTTCTATCACCACCTAGTTTAATCTTATCTGGATTCTTTTGTAATATAGCAACTTGTCTTGGATCAAGATACTTTTCAAATTGTTTTCTTATTTGTTGTTTTAAATTAAACTCTAGTATGAATCTATTAAAGATTGCATGTAAACTTACAAATGTAATCATGATAAGAAACCAACTTACATCATACATCTCTTTTGTTTGATGAAACATAAAGTATGTACCATATACACTCACTATATATGCACCAATAAGACCTACACCAATAATCCAATAAGGTGCTATTCTTGTTAATGCTATAAAACAAGCAGAAGCCATGAATGCAATTAAAAGTTCTAGTAATTGTAAATCATTTCTAATAATATTATCACCATCAATAATTGTTTGAATGTTGTTTGCTATTATTGTATGTGAATATTGTTCACCTAATGGTGTAGCTATAATGTTATTAAGACCTTCAGCGGTTAAAGAAACTATGACTGTTTTGCCTTTTACTAGTTCATAATGCAAGTCGTCGTCTACTAATGAGATAGAATCAAAGGTCTTATTATAATTCAACCAGACCCGTGCATGCATGTCCGTGGGTATGGTCGCGTACCCGGGTACCCGCATAGCAGTGATACCATTAGCATCAGCTTTCACTTGGTATGATGGATCACCTACTGCAACTCTTATCATTTCAATTGCCATTGACGGATAAACTTCTTCACCAATTCTCATAAGCAATGGTATTCTTCTTACAACACCATCAATTTCAGGTACAGTATTAATTACACCTACACCATTTGATTTTAATTCAGGAATCGGTCCTAACATTCCAGGCCATTCAAATAAAAATGGTATTGGATCTCCAATCTTTGCAACACCTCTTGGTACCGCATTCTTGTTTATTTGTGTTGTACCTACTTGTGCAATAACAGTGCCATATTGTAATACATCTCCAAAGTATTCATCACCACCTTGTCTATCTTCTTCAGAAAATAATATTGGAAATAGAATTACGCCAGCTTCATTCTCTCTTAACTTTAATATTAGATCTGCATATACACTTCTGTTAAATGGGTATTGACCGTATTTTTCTATTGTAGCCTCGTCAATTTCTACAATAATAATATCTTTTGACATTGATTTTTCTTGTGATTGAATAAGAAAGTCAAATGATTTTAGACGTAATATTTCTTTTACTGTAGGATCTTGTAATCCTATATATGTAAGGATAAAGAGCGTGACAAATGCAAATGTCCAATGTGTAAATATTTTCTTCATTAGTTCTGTGTCACCGTTGCTGAGCAACTTGGATTAGTACAATTCTGATTTAAATGATAATTCATATTGCTTGAACTATCTTGTGTTAATGTAAGTGAGGAAGAATTTCCTGTCAAATTAATATAAGCATTATGAGTTCCAGAACCATCCTGTTCTACATTTACAGTATGACTATCACCAAGATTTATATCAAGAAAATGATCACCAGTTCCATGTTGTAATGTAGTCACGTTATTACTATTGCCAATATCCATAAATAAGATCTTATCACCAGTTTCTTTTTGCCATAAGCTTAGTATATTGTTATTACCATCAAGATCTATGTTAGTATAGTGAGCACCTGAACCATTGAGATCTTCTTGTTTTAAAGCTAAAGTGTTTGATGCTCCATTAATATCTATTATTGCTCGTTGATTTAGGTCTTGCCAAATATCAACATCATTTGAATTACCGCTTATATCAATTCCTAATATATTGTTATTACTATATTGTGCTATATCTACATCATTATTATCTCCACTGATTACACCTGCAGATGTTAAGTCAGTTCCTATCACCACATTATTATCACCATCTTGTAGTATACTAAGATCTACATTGCTACCACTTTGTGTTATGTATATGTTATTTGTAGTGCTTGATGTATTCTTTGTATTAGTCACTGAAGTTTGTTGAGATGAAGTTATACCTGCTTGCACAGTTAATGTCAAGGCAAAATGATTGTTGTTCATATCTAACCAACCAGATGTTGTATTAGTAGCATTATTACCATCAATTCTATAATGAATATCCATATTGGCAGAACCACTCCATTCATACCAGTTTATATTTATCGGATACCATTGACCACCCACACCAGAAAATGAACCATTAGAGTTCCAATATGTTGGACCTTGTTGTGCCCAGTCAGATATTACTTTAGTATTATTAATATTTACTATAAGACCATCATCATTACGACCAGCAAAATATACAGTTGATGTTTGACCTGCAGTTCCTGGATGTTGCCAATATCCTGTGATAACTATCATTCTATATGATCCACTATAATTATTGCCACCAATATTAATATTGCCACTATTCCAGTTGTAATTTAAACTGTCAAGAGTACCACTTCCCTGTGAAGCACCTCTATACGCTGGATTAGTATTATTACATGTAGAAAGATAATTACCACCATCAAAACAAGGTGCTTCTAAATATGGAGCGTATGATGTAATTGCAAACACCTCATAGTTCAATGAACCAGCTTCGACAGTATCATTCATTAATAGAACAAAAAATAGAATACTAATTGCTTTGAAAAATGCGGATCTCATTATCCTGTCCTCCTAATTCAAAGTCATATATTTCAAAATCGCCTTGAGTAAAACTAATAATATATCCAAACTCTCTATCTAATCTTAATTCAAAATAATTGGATGGTCCTTCTCTACCATACACCCATTGAGGATCTTCATCTAATATAAAGATACCAGTTTCAGGATCCTTACCAAGTTTTATATTACCAATAGTATCTTGTTCTGATTTTGCAAATGCTGATCTCATTGCTTTTGCAAGTTCTTTATTAATTTGATCTAATACATCTACTAAGAAGTTTTGTTCTAAAAAATCTATATCTAGACCAGTAGCCCATGTATCATTTTCAAGTTCAAGCTCATCAACTTCTAAATCATTAAATTCTAAGAAGTCTATATCAAGAGCATTTGCTACTTCATTATACTCAGCTTTTTCTTGCTGTTCTTTAATTTCTGGTGGTTTCTGAATTATTAAAAGATTACCTATCATTGTTTCATCTAGATCTAAGATGACAGGCTTCATAGGTTTTGTTTCACCTGTTGTGACTACAGTTGCTTGGAATGCTTGATTCATTATTACAAATCCAGCATCTGTTTCAACTTCAATTTCTCCTACATAACAATATCCACTTGTATTGCATGATGGTAATAGTATAATTGTTGATCCGCCAATTTCATCGACGGTCATACTAAAATCAGTTCCTCTTACTCCGATTGTTGCAGTTGGAGTAGTTATACTTACGTTCTGTGCATAGTTCTTTGCTATCTGGCCAGAAGCATAACGTACAGTTCCTAAAGTTGCTTTCAATGAGAGTGATCCTTTATTGTTTACAGGATCAAATACAAACTCGTCAATTATGAGTTTTGAATGTTCAGTGACATCAACGCGAGTGTCGTCAATAAACGAGATAGCAGTTTTACCATTTCCCGTCTTAACGACATCATAAGAAAATATACCTAGTCCTTCGACAGATATATTATCTTCTCCACTTTGTTCTATAACAGTATTGCCCTCTTGTAATATGACATCTCCTATGGTATTAGCATAAACTTTATTGCCATACAAAAACACTATACTCACCGCCACAATGAGAGCAATACTCTTTATTATAACACGCATTAGTCTGTTTGACTTATATCAATATCGTGATTATCACCTACAGTAGTTAAGTTTATAATGGCATCATTAACACCACTCTGAACTATATCTACATCAGCAATACCACCGGTATGGGTGTGAATTAACGTATGGCCGTTAATGTCTCCATTACCATCAATATCTATCAACCAGTTATTCGTATCTCCGTTAACAGTCAAGGTTAAGATAGCGCTTGTGCCATCGACAGTTGCAGCAATAACGTTTGAATCGGAACCACTTGCTCCTGTTATAGCTACTGTACCGCCACCAGCCGCAGAGGTTTCTCCAATGTCTATATCTAAATCATTGGAACTACCAACCCATGTTATATTACTTGTGACTGTAGCACATGAACTATTTCCTGCAGTACTATCACAATTAAAATCAATATTGTTGGAATTACCCGTAGTACTAAAAGTACCGGTATAACTAGCACCGTTAACATCAAAAGTTAACACATTACTATTTCCTACTTGATCAATATCAATAGTAGATGTAGCACCTACAACCGATGATGATGTGGTAGAATTACCAACAGTATTGTTTTGGCCATCTTGCGTAATATCTAAGTCAAGTGTATTACCACTTTGTGTGACATAAATATCATTCGCTAATAATGTACCTGTTAAACTAAGAAACGAAATGACTAAAAAGCTAATGAACATCTTTTTCATATTTTATCTCCTTATATTTCCAAAGACCTTGGTCTTTTCCTTGTTTAATTACTTCTATAACGCAATATTCGATAGCTGATCGAATGGCATAATTTACTGGCTCGTTCATAGCAACTCCGCTCTCTATTTCTAATGCTTTAGTTCCCATATCGAGAAATCTAAATACATCCGTTCCTGATTTATGACTAGCAATTGTTTTAGTACCTGATACGGTAATTAAAACTTCGCCTGTCTGTACAGCAACGATTCTCATAGCAACAGTGACTTGATCTACCCGATATTCTTCAGATATACCAATGCCAAAGTATCTTGCGCCGCTTCCACCTGTATCGATATTAGTATCGTAGGCTACGACTCCACCTTCTAATAAGAGACCGGCAAATATTAGAGGCTTTAAAGAATTTCCTACAGCTTGATCTCCATCATACGCTTCTCTTGTAGAACGTATAAGCTGTCTTTCTTTTATTACATTATCTAATCCCATTCTTTCAACAACTTTAAACCAGGTTCCATCACCTGCTTCTTTTAAAGCTTGTATAACCCATACATCTGCACCTTGAGATATGGCTGTTGATAATTGAGAAAACTTTGTACTTGGTTTTCTTTGACCAGTTTTATCTAAAAAACTATATACTGCAATAGTAATAATATCACCATCAAGAGCTGGTAAAGTTTCTAGTAATTCAGATGTCGGAGTACTGTGTGCAAAAACAGGTTTATCAATATAATAATCTATCTTATCTGGAGTGCTTACACACCCAGTTATCATCAATGACATTAATGTTAAAAGTGCAATTGTTTTCATCTGCATACATTTCTATTAGAAAAGAAAGTCTCCGATAGGAACAGTGATTGTTGTAGTATTATTTGTATCATCAGTTACGGTTAAAGTTATTGTATCAGTAGTATCGTCTCTCACCCAATATATTGTGGCACCTTCTACTTCTGCGGTACCTGAAGTTGCACATGTAATGGCATCTGTATTTACACAGTTAGTACCAAACATATTATCAACCAATTGTTTAGAAAGGTTGGCATAAATTCTTGATTCTACGTTCTTAATAAACTTAGCAATAGTTGTATTATTTAGATCTCTTTCTGCCGATGCTGCTTCTGATTTTTTATCTTTCTCGTTATCTTTATCTCGTGAATATTGTAATTGCTCGATAGATAATACATGTGAAGAGTAGCCTTGCTTTGAGAATGCGGGGTTGCCAAACTCAAAGTTCAGTTCACTAGCTGAGAGATTTGTCGGGAGTAGGGCTGCCACTATCACCGCAAGAAACATAACAACCCAAGTACGCAGCACACCTATCTTTAGTTGTGCTTTTATCATATATTATTTATTAGAATCTTTAGTTACGGTATGTGATTTAGACGGCTTTTCATTCTCTTTCATCTGAATGATTGTGTCTAGTTTAGAACGCAATCTTATAATATCATTATCAAGCATTCTGATTCTATCTAACAAAGCAATAAGAACTACATTAGTTTCACCAAGTTTCTTTTTGATATTTTTTGTAGTGAAATTATAGACAAACCAAATAAACCAACCCATTGCTATAGCAGCTAAAGTTGGAAATCCGTATACAGTTAAAATTTCAATTACGATTTTCATTAATCTCTTCTCGCATCTTCTTTACCATTGGCTCTTGATATACGTTCTTCATCTGGCTTTAAACCTAACACATGAGTTATTTGTATATCGAGTTTTATCATGTCATTATTCATGTTCTTAACACGATTATCTAATTGAGTTATAATTGATTTGAGAGTTGTGGCTTGACCAACCACTGAATCTAGAATATATCTTAATATAATATAAATGAATACTGCCATTACGACTGCACCAGCCACTGGCAATCCAAATTCACTTAGCAATATCATAAACTCTTTCATATTAAAACCTTAAATTCTTGTACGCTTCGGTTCTTTCTTTCTATAAGTACCATCAGGTAATTGTTCCAATACATCTTCAGGAACATCTATCTGTGCAGCGTCACTATCATATTCTACTCTTCCACCCATTTCATCCGCTAGCTGCGCGAAGAAATCAGGTGTTTCTTCCATAAAGTCTTTTAGTGTTTTAGGATTTGCTTTTACTTTTTGTCCACCCATATTATAGTAATGGCTTTTTTCGTAATCCTTTTCTACTTCAACTTCTTCTTTAACCTCAACCTTTGGTTCTTCTTCTAACCAATGCTCTTCTTCTTCGGGTTCTTCAGTTTTTTTTTCTGGTTCTACCGGTTCAGGTTTTCTTATTTTAGGAATTGGATATGGACTTCTTGGATATTCACGTTTTATAATATCATTCCATGCTATTAATAACGCAACCGCTAGAGGATCAAATACAATAACTAATATAATAATAACCCATCTTACAGCATCTTCTAATAAACCTCTATCAGTTTCGCCATAGATAAGTTCAGCAATATATTTAATTGGTCCGACTTCAGCTTCAAGCTTTCTATATTCTTTCTCATAGATTCCTTTTTCACCAATGACTTCATCAATTATTTTTTGTTCAGCATCTATCTTAGATTCTAATTCAACAATCTTTATATCAATATCACCAGTTTTTTCTGTGACTTGATTTCTATAACCTTTAATTACATTTTGTAATTCTAAAATTTCGTCTTTATATTTAGTATCAATATCTTCTACTTCATTATTGTATTTCTTTTCAATACTACTTAATTCTTTTTTAAGCTCACCATTTGCAATTTCAATTTGATCTGTCTTCTTACTTTGAGAGCCAAAGCCTGTTATTGTATCATTGATTGTTTTTACTTTTTGAGTGTAAGCCTTGTTTGCTGCAGCCTTAGCATTATCAAATCTATCAGCAGCTGTGGTTTTTTCTTTATCAATTCTATCATATAAACTATTGAGTTGATCTTGCTCATTTCCTATAAGAGTGTCTACACGTGTATCTTCATTGTTTAATAGCTTGGTTAGCTCTTTATTCCATCTTTCAATTTTTAATTCTGATCTGATTTCTTTATCTTCAAGTGTTTCAATTAAAGCAACCTGCTCTTCACTTAAAGATGCTTGCTCAACATGAGCCTTAGAAAGGAATCCAAATATTCCTAATGATGTAATAAACATGAGAAGTGCAACAGCCAACACTAGATAGCTCTTTAAGAGAAACTTAGTTTCTACCCAGTACTGATGTAGATATACAACGGATACAAGTTTACCAATCTCAAGGGCTGTACCCATGATTATAATTGGTATCACGGCCGCGGCAAATATAGCTACCAATCCATAGATTGAGTAGAAAGCAGCGATCGCAGAGATTGTTAAAGCTACAGGAAGTAGCAACCATTTCATCATACATTATTTATTACCCGTGTGTACCCGCGGGGGTGCGGGTACTCACTCTAAAAGAAAATGAAAAAAATCGAGATAAAGAGTATAATCTATTCGTGATGTTAAAATTAATTAACATATTTTTTAGACTAAGTAAGGAGAAAATACAAATGGCTAAAACAAAATCCCAAGAGAGCAAAGTAATTGATGCTCTATCAAATGGTGCTGAGTTAACTGTTGCTCAAATGAGAGACAGATTTAACATGGCTAACCCAACTGCAGTGGTTGCAAACCTTAGAAATAAAGGTTATGCTATCTACGGCAACAGACCTGCTAAATCTAGCAGTCTTCGTGCATTAAGGTATCGTTTAGGTACTCCAACACGAGCTGTTGTAGCAGCGGGCTACCAAGCAATTGCGCAAGGCTTAGTATAAACTAACCTTATTTGTTATTGTTATGGGAGGAGTAGAAATATTCCTCCCATTTCGGGGTATAATACTACTATGAAGATTGGATTCAGCTGTTCATCATTTGATTTGCTACATGCAGGTCATGTACAAATGTTAAGAGATGCAAAGTCACAATGTGATTATCTTATATGTGCTTTGCAAGTGGATCCATCGATTGATAGAAAAGAAAAGAACTCACCCATTCAAACTTTAGTAGAAAGATATACACAACTCAAAGCAGTAAAGTATGTTGATGAGATTATTCCTTATGCTACTGAAAAAGATTTAGAAGATATATTAGAACTATATACTATTGATGTTAGAATTCTTGGTGATGAGTATAGAGAAAAAGATTTTACTGGTAAAGATGTATGTAAGAAGCGTGGTATATCTTTGTATTTTAATAAACGAGAACATAGATTCTCATCGTCAGATTTAAGGAGAAGAGTATGCGAGTCTTAGTCACAGGTTGTAATGGATATATTGGTTCACATGTATGTAAGATACTAAATGAACGTGGTCATATTATTGATGGCATGGATATTAATATTCATGGAGAAGATAAGAATGATGTAAACCAATACTTAAAGAATTATTATAATAATAATGTAAGAGACTATAGAAAATCTCAATTATATCCGGACTATGAAGCAGTAGTTCATTTAGGTGGATTGTCAGTAGTACCTGAAAGTATGAAGAGACCATCAGATTATTATGTGAGTAATGTAATGGGTACATTAAGTGTATGTGAAATGTTTCCAAAGGCTCATATCTTATTTGCATCTACATCAGCCGCATGGGAAATGGCATCACCTTATGCCAAATCAAAAGTAGCTGCTGAAGATGTTATTAAAGAAAAAGCTGGTGGATATACAATATTTAGATTCTTCAATGTATCAGGTTCAGATGGTGTACACAAACAAATAGGTCCATCAACTCATTTAATAAGGGTAGCTGCTGAGGTTGCATGCGGTAAACGAGATTGGATGGAAGTATATGGTACTGATTATAATACTAAAGACGGTACATGCATACGAGATTATGTACATGTGGTTGACCTAGCAAATGCAATATGTAATGCTGTTGATGATGGACCATCAAATACACCATACGAATGTTTAGGTTCTAATGAAGGTTATTCAGTAAATGAAGTTATTGAAACAATGAGAAAAGTCACTGGTAAAGGTGTAGCAATAAAGATAAGTGGTAGACGTGAAGGCGATGCTGAATCTTCAACTGTAGATACATTATCAGAAAAGATTACACTAACAAAGAGTTTAGAAGATATGTGTATGGATCAGTATAATTTAGAGAGAGGTAAAAACAAATGACTGTAGCAGTACTTATGGGTCGTGGTGTCGAAGGTTGCGGTGTCACAAAGAATGTAGTAGAATTCCAAAAACTAATGGGTGTAAAAGTCTATGCCACTATGGATAAAGTATGGCCAAGACAAAACTCCATGGAGTTTGATGTAAACTATTTTAGAGGAGCAGACTGGTCAGATATTAGTAAATCAACTAAGAAGTTTCCAGATCTAATGACTTGTACTGAGGTCATTGATGAGATAAATGAGTGTGAAGCTTTGATTGTCTTTTCTGTTCCATCTAAAAATCACCCTGAACAATGTGTTGACAACTTCATAGAGTTATTAAAAAAAATTAATGTTAAGAAAAGCATTGTTCAGGTTGATCATAATATTCAATCAATTCATCGTAATGCTAAACTTAAAGAAGTATTAGAATGTTTAGATGTTATTATGACTCATGCTACAACTAATCCATTTTCTAAATGGTGTGAGAAAGAAAACATTTCAGTTCCTATTACAACTGCAGGTGTAGGTTATAACTTTGATGAAGGTAAAGAAAAGTATTGGCAACCAATTGAAGAACAAGAAAAGATTATTAGATGGGTTGGTAGATCTGCTGGATGGAAAGGTCCACAGCAACTAATTGATTTTCATCAAGAAAAAATGATGGATAGAGGATTCATTACAATACTTGAAGGATTAGAAGCATCAATAGGTTATAAAGGTATCTTATATAAAAATGATAAGGATCCATCAACAAGATGGAATGTAGTAAATAAGTTTAGGCCTGAAAAAGAATATGATGAAACTGGTAAGTTTGAATATGGTGAAGAAGAACTAAATAAAGGTGCTTATCTTTATCCTGGCTATCAACACCATGATATGATGTTAAGAATGGCAAAGTCTATGTTTGGTTCTGATCTATATCATCTCAAGCCAGAACAATATGGTGCAAATATAGAATACTGTCATGCAGATTGTTTAGGTGCTGGTACAGTTCCTATATTCCATGAACATTTTGGTGCTCATATTATTCACAATAAGATTGGTGATCCAGTTATTGCATGTGAAAATAGTGGTACAGTGTTCCTTACAGATAATTTTAAACAAAGAAATTATGGTGCAGATGCTCATAAGGTAGCTTTGATTAATCATGAGTATACAGCGGTTGCTGATACATTATCAATGTTAAGTACTAATCATTCTAAGAGAGATGAAGAAAGACATAAAGCTTTTGAGTTTTGGAAGTCTCACTGTGATGCTATCGATGTGTATTCAGATATAGTAAGTAAAACTAAAGCTGTACATCAAAAAGAAAAAGCTTCTGATCTTGAAAGTTTTTTCGCATAATAAGTATAATACCTATAGAAACTAAAGTAAAGGAGAAAGTATGTCTCAGTTTAAAGAGCTATTCGATAATAAGAAAGTGGTAATCTTTGGATTGCCTGGTGCATTTACACCAACTTGTTCTACACAACATTTACCAGGTTATGAAGAACTATATGACGAGATTAAAAAGTGTGGTATTGATGAGGTATATTGTATCTCAGTAAATGATGAATTCGTAATGAAAGCTTGGTTTGAAAAGCAAGAAATTACTAAAGTAAAATATATTGCCGATGGCAATGGTGACCTAACAAACAAACTAAACATGTTAGTGACTAAGAAGAATAAAGGATTTGGTTCAAGATCATGGCGTTATTCATCTTTATTACATGACGGTCAAGTTGTAAAGATGTTTGTTGAAGAAGGTAAATGCAATGAATGTGAAGTAGATGCTGATCCATTTGAATGTTCTGATGCTAAGACAATGCTAACATATTTACAGGCTTAATCATGCATATAAAAATTTATAGTAAAACTCCATGTCCATACTGTGATATGGCTGAGAGAGAAGCAAAGAAATTAACTGAACATACTTATGAGAAGCTAATGTTGAATAAAGATTTTACAATGGAAGAGTTATTAGAACTACAACCAAATGCAAGAACATTTCCACAGATCTTTGTTGATGATAATAATATTGGTGGATATGATCAATTCAAAAAACAATTGGATGAGAAAAAACTTTGAACACCATTGATGCAGCTGACAAAAAATATAAAGAACATATTGGAGTAAAGTTAACTTCATCATGGGAAACCATTGATAGAGAACTAATACAATTATATGGTGCATTGATTGGTGATGATCAACCAATCCATACTGATGAGAACTATGCTAAGGCTACACCATTTGGTGGTATCATATCTCATGGATTTCTCATTGTTTCCCTACTACCAAAATTTAGTTATGAGATTATTAAACCTTTTGCTGGTCAGGTCTTTGCTACTAATGTTGGAGTAGAGAATCTAAAATTTAGACAAGCAGTAAAAGCTGATCAGAAAATCAGAGCTCACTTTACTCTTAAATCATATAAGAAACTAGGTAATAAGTTTAGAACAACAATAGATATAGTTATTGAAATAGAGGGAGAAAAGAAGCCCGCTATGACCTGTGACTGGATTAATTTACACGTCTTCGCATAAGTAGTTGATTCCAAACGAAACTATAAGTGATTGTTTCTAAAGCCTTTTTTCTAAGTGGTTGATTCCAAACGAAACAAACTGTTTTACAAACGTATAAAAATTTGATAAAATGAGTATAATTTTAATAATCAACAAAGAAAGTACCAATTACAATTATGACAAAATACACTCAACAAAACAAAACAGAAACTTTATATCAACCATTCCAAGCTTTACCTACTAAAAAAGCTAAAATCAAATTTCTTGAAAACCTACTTCAAGAAAGAAAAGACTTTCCTGAGAATTTCAAAATCAAACTTACTCAGAAACAAATTCAAAATCATATCAATAACTGGCAATCTAAGCGCCAGTCTAATAAAGACTCTACTGACGATACGACTTTGAATGACATGAAATAAATACTAACAGAGAGGACAACTTAAGTATGGACTATCAGTCGTTTAAAAACGATGTCAATGAGAGGGAGGATATCCTTGTTGGCGAGCAACGAGCTTATATCAGATATCTCAATCAGCATAAGAAAAAACACAGCATGTCTCGTATGGAAAATAAACGAGATACCGAAGCTGGTAAAGTATATAGAGCAGAAAGAGCACTATACAGAACACCAGCATTTAAACACAAACAAGAATATTATAAGACTCTTAAAGAGGCTCAGCAAAGATGCAATAGGATTTGTAAGTCCTCAGCATTTATAAAAGCTGACGCTAAGGGTGGTCATAAAGTAAAGCTTAGAGATAAGGCAAACTACAATGGTCGTGGTTGTCATGGCTGGGCATACATATATGAGATTACACTTGATCAGAAACATGGTTATAATCTATATGTTCTACTTCATGAATTATCTCATGCCGCAGGTCAGATGCATCATGGTCGTGAATACCGTAATGTACTCTTAAAACTAGTATCAGCATTTATGGGTAGAGAATGTCATGATGTTCTTAAATCAGAATTTAGAAAAGAAGGTCTCAAGCTAGGTAAGCATCCTACACCTTATTCCTTTTCAAGATGGCACACCGCTAGACAAAAAATGGCTGCTATGAGGAAAAAACTTTAAGTGGTTGATAACAAACGAAAGTTTAAGTTGTTGATTTTAAAGTATAATCTAAAAGTTATTAACAGTTTAGGTCTAAGTAGTTGTTTTCTTATAACAATTTAATCTTAAAGAAACGCATAAAACGTTGTACATTACTGTATAACCTGTATAGAATGGTACATATAAATGATTAACAAAGGAGAATATATGAAAGATAAAAAATTATTTAATGAAGTGACTATCGCTGGTAGAGACTATAAGAGAAATGATGAGTTCTACAATTATCAATGGTCTACTACACAAAATGCAGTAGAAACATATAAAGATGATTTTTATGCTGATGGCAATGAAATCAAATGGAAATCAAATGACAGAAATCCATTCACTGATATGTTATTAGATTTTTATGAAGCAGATCTTATTACTTTAAAACAAGTAATCAAGACCTCTGAAGTCAGAGAAACTAGTACTGATAAATGGTGGTCAGAATACTTTTCAAAAATGGAAAGAAATGCTCACACTCCAAGATTAATCCAAGAAAGTAGGTAAATATGAAACTAGAAAATTTAAAAAATGTTATTGAAGATAACTATACTGATGAAGAAAAGATCATTCGTGTTCAAGGTGTCAGAGATGGCAAAGAGTATGTACTGTACGAAGCTTGGTCAAGTGATGATGAGCTAGTACTCTCAGTTGCTGAAAAAGGTAGCAGAGATTATGATACTATTATGGATAGCTACAATAAAGAACAGGCTCAAAAATTTTTCAAAGAAAAAGTAAGTGAGATTGAATCTATTGGCTATAAGATATGGGACCTAGTAGATCACGATGATCCTATACATGATAAAGTTGATGTGATTGTTAGAGAGATAGAACAAGAAACAGACTACATAACTTATATGGATGATGCTATTAAAGTGTTAGATAATAATGCTGATAATATCAAATTTGTCAGAGATGCACTTGATAATATCGGGTAATAAATATAGTATGACAGACCGATTTATGGAGGCTAGACCTCTGAAAGATCGCGGCCTAACTAAAGAAGAAAAAGAACAAGCGGAAAAAGATCGTAAAAAGAAGTATAATCTACCTGATAACCCTTTAGACGATTTTTACGATAGAAACTAAATTATGATTTTAATTGCGGGACCATGCCAACATGAAAGTATTGAACATTCACAGAAAATGTTTGACGCTATCAAAGAGATTGTAAGTGGTGAATTTTATTATAAAGCTTCTTTTGATAAGGCAAACCGAAGTTCTATTAAAGGTAAACGAGGTGTTGGATTAAAACAATTCGTTGAGGACTTTGAGTTTCTAAAGAATGAAAATCCAGACATGAAACTTTTGACGGATGTTCATGAGTGCTATCAAGTGGAATATCTTCAAGACATTATAGATGTATTCCAAATCCCAGCTTTTCTTTGCAGACAAACAGATCTTATTGTAGAAGCATGTTCTACATGGAAACCTGTTAATATAAAGAAAGGTCAATTCCTATCATATAAAGAAGTTAAAGGTATACTATCTAAACCTGATCCTGATGCTCCTATATGGATTACAGAAAGAGGTACAACTTTCGGGTATAATAATCTAGTAGTAGACATGAGAGGTTTAAGTTATATGAGACAGGTACTTCAAAAAGATTATCCAAATATGAAAGTTATATTCGATGCTACACATTCAGTACAAGAACCTGGTGCTGGTGATGGAGTCAGTGGTGGTAAAAGACAATTCGTTCAACCATTATGTAGAGCTGCAGCTGCCGTTGGTGTAGATGGATTCTTTATGGAAGTTCATGATAATCCTACTGTAGCACCTTCTGATGGACCAAACATGTTAACACCAAACATGTTCGAAGAAACTCTTAGACAAATAGATAAAATTCAAGAATGCTTCATAACTTAATTTCAATTGCTGACAGTCTTACTTACGAAGTAAGAAACTATAAGAAGAAAACTCAATACTCATGGAACTGGTCATGTCAAGTATGTGGTGATAGTGCTACTAATACTCGTAAAGCAAGATTCTGGGTAGATGCAAAACAACAAGGTCTTGTATGCCATTGCTTTAATTGTGGTTATAGTGCAAACTTTATATCATACATTAAAGATTATCATCCGCAATCATATGAACTCTATAAGAGAGATACTGCTGATGAAGTACTACCAACTACATTTGATCTTGATAGATTATTCGATAGAAAAGGTATCAGTGATGATACACTCTTAAAGATATTCTATGGAGATAAGTTTACAAATAAAAAATCATGGATGAATCATCTCGTACAGAAAAAAATTAGAATTAAAAAGTATAATATTAATAGATTAATAAACATACACAGCGAGCACCATGGAAAAAGAATCAGTAAAAATACTTAAAGAATGTATTGACTTACAATTAGCTAAGTCTCAAGATTATCAAAATCCCAAATCAGATATTAAACAAGCCATGCATTACAGGCGTGGTGTTGATACTATTCATGACATGATTCATCAGAAACTACTTAGAGCTCAGTCTCTTCTCGAAGCTGATGGTGATGTAAAGTTTGAATCACTAGAAGATACCTATAAAGACATGATTAATTACTGCTCATTCGCAGTATCATATATGAGAGGAAAAATGGATGGACAATAAACAAATAAATGATAGTGGTACCATAGAATATTCTGATGGTGCTAAAATAGAAATACTAGAAAATGAAATCAAATATTTCGAAACATTATTAGAACCACATGATTGTGGATTCATATATACTACTATATCTTTTTTAAAAGAAAGAATTGAAAACTTAAAAGGAAATAAAAATGGCTGGCCATTCACAAAGTAAAATAGAATACAAGTTCAATGAAAAGAATCTGATTGATGATCTGCAATCTTATATTGATAAGACTTATGATGGTCATTACTCTAAGAATAAGTTTCAATCAACAGAATTTATTATTGATTGTGGCCATGGCCTAAGCTTTAGTTTAGGTAATGTTTTAAAATATACACAACGATATGGAAAGAAAGATGGTAAAAACAGAGCTGATATCATGAAGATATTACATTACGCTCTTATAGCCTTACATACACATGACCTGGAAAATAGCTAAGAAAGACGAGAGGTACTACGTACTAGATAATGATGAACTAAAGATATTAGTTCCATCAATTACTTGCTTACAACCTGGATGTGAAACAAATGGTCATACACACAGTGATAAACAACAAGAAGAAGTATATGTATTTACAAAAGGTAATGGACTTATGCAAATAGATGAAGAAACATTTGCAGTTAAACCTGGTGATACTATTCCAGTACCAGCAAATAAGTTTCATAAAGTGTATAATACAGATATAGAACCTTTAATATTCTCAGCAATTTTTAATGGAGCAAGATATGAGTGATATATTTGAAGATATGAAAGGTATGCATATGAAATATATGGTACCTGTAGTAGTAGATAGAATGAATAAAGATATGCTTGGTAAGTACCTAGCATTTAGATTAGAAATGTGTCAAGAAGAATTAGATGAAACTAAAGCAGCACTTGATGATGGTGATACAAAAGAAATTGTAGATGGTCTTATTGATCTTATTGTATTTGCTGCTGGTACACTTGATGCTTTCAAAGTAGATGGTAATAAAGCATGGCAAGAAGTACTTAAAGCAAACTTAAATAAAGAAATTGGAATTAAAGAATCACGTCCTAATCCTTATGGATTACCGGACTTAACTAAACCAGCAAATTGGGAGGCACCTGACCATGGCGGAAATACTGGAATTCTCGCGAAGATCTTTGAAAAATGATCTAACACCTAAAGTTTCTGATATCAGATCTCACTTTATTAGTGAACTGAATCAAAAAAAGTTTACCAAGGATCGATCTGGTTCTAAGACTATAGAATTAATTGGTGCTTCTTTTGTAGCCGATGAACCTGCGATCTTTGGTATCCCTAATCAAAAGTATATAGATGCTGAAATTGAATGGTATGATTCAACCTCTACAAATATATATGACATCTATGGTCCTGAAGATAAACTACCACCTAAAGCATGGCAAATGTCTGCTGATCATTATGGTAATATCAATTCAAATTACGGTAAGTTAATCTTCGATGATCTATATCATAATCAATATGAACATGTAGTCGAAGAACTTCTTGATAATCCAGATTCCAGACGTGCTGCTATGATATACAATCGTCCATCTATATGGAAAGAATACCGAGAAAATGGCAAGAATGATTTCATCTGTACTAATGCTGTGACATATTATATTCGTAATAACTCCATTCATTCAGTAGTTCAAATGAGATCTAATGATGTTATATATGGCTATCGTAATGATTATGCATGGCAGCAAGAAGTTCTTTCACGTTTATCCCAAGATCTTAGTGTTAAGATTGGCCAGATAGTATGGCAAGTTCAGAATCTTCATGTATACGAGCGTCACTTCAAACTCGTAAAATAAATAAATCATGGATCTATTAACTATTGCGGATGCTTTCATCATTTCCTTAGCCACAATCCTAGTTTTAAGTATTCTTAAAAAAGGTTTTGACAGTGGCAAAAAATAAGAAAGTAGCATTTATCGGAGCAGGCAAACTTGGTCAACCAGTTGCTGATGTAATGAATGAATACTATGATGTTCATATTCATGATATAAAAATGAATACTGACATGGCTGAAGTATGTAAAGATGCTGAGATGATCTTTATTGCCGTACCTACACCACATCATGAAAACTATGGTGGTGAAAAACCTACTTACAATTTACCCGCAATGGATTTTGATTACTCATCTCTTGAAGATGTACTCATAGATCTCAATGACTATGCCGCTCCCAACGCACTCGTTACTGTAATCTCTACTGTATTACCTACCACATTTAGAAACAGATTAATCGACATACCTGAAAATTATAGACTCGCATACAATCCATATCTGATTGCAATGGGTACCGTAAAGGAAGATTTTCTAAATCCTGAGATGATGATTGCTGGTGGTGATGAAGAAGATATTAAAGAACTGAAAGAATTCTATAAACCTATTATCACTACGAAAGTGAGATGGGAAACTGGTTCATATGAGGAGGCTGAATGTATAAAGGTATTCTATAATACTTTTATCTCTATGAAAATATCCTTTGTCAATATGATTCAAGATGTAGCAATGGAGATTGGTCATACAGATGCTAACATGGTATGTAATGCTCTGGCCAAATCAAAGAAAAGAATTATCAGTGAGAAATACATGAAGCCTGGTCTTGGTGACGGTGGTCCATGTCATCCACGAGATAATATAGCATTAAAGTCTCTATCAGAGGAACTTAAACTTAAGTACGATCTCTTCTCATCGGTCATGGAAGCAAGAGATTTTCAAGCTAAGAAGATGTCCGAGTATCTTTTGACATTTGATCTACCGATTGTATTTTTAGATAATGGTTTTAAGTCAGAATCTGAACTCACAGATGGTTCTCCTTCTCTCCTAGTCGCTGCATGGATTGAAGATATGGAGGCACAGATAGATATGTTTAATCAACCAAAGATTCATTATGAGAAGTATCTGAGTGAACCGGCTGTATATCTCTGTAGCCGTGGTCCTTCACAGTTTATAATAGATTCCATTGCCGATGGTTCAATACTCGTTGATCCTTGGGGAGATGATGTCGATCTTGATATTCCTCGAACTAAGAAGATTATAAAGTATGGAACCGAACAATGTTTCCACTAATACAAGCAAACTCATTTATCAGAGAAATGGGTACATCGATGTACCCATTCAAACCTAAAGCTCTATCCTGCTTTCAACCACATCTTGCTACTCTCTCAAAGAATCATAAGGTAATATACTTTGAACATATGGGTGGCTTTAATGACTATAAAGTAGCTCGTGATTATATGAATAAGATGTATGATGAGCATGGTAATGATCAGGTAGTCTATATAGTCAATGTCGGTATGGAACCATGGTTTCTTGAATGGTTTGATGTAAAGAATGAGTTTAAGAACTATGATAACATAAACTTCTGGCATTGTAATTCAGGACCACTTACTCAGAATTGTGATAAGAACTGGATCTATATTCCATACTGGAAGAAGTTCGTTGATTGTAATCTATCACAGTCACAGCCTGAACCATCTAACAATCGAAGAGATCAGAAGGTAAGTAGGAAGTATCGTATGTTCTTCTGGATGAGAAGACACTATACATATCGTATCGAACTCTTAAAGAGACTTGTAAATAGTAATATGCAGATGGAGATCAGATGTCCACATGTACTTACCGAGCTCGAGAGACCGCATATCAGTGAACCATTAAAGAAACACTTTGATAATTGGGGTTCTATTAAGAATAGAATAACTAATGAGGGACAGGACCTGATAGCGGGAGAGAATGGTGCCATGGTAGATAGCTATGATTCACGAGCAAACTTTCAACTGGAGATCGTATCGGAAACACGAGTCAATGGTGGACCGTTAACTACATTTGCAAGTGAGAAGACATTTCGTGCTCTCAGATCAGGGAACCTTTCTCTGTACTGGGCACAGCAACATCATATCAACAACCTACGAAGGAAGGGATGGAAGTTCTTTGATCGGTATATAGACCATTCATACGACAACGAACGTAATCCACTTAATAGACTTAACAGGTTGAACGAGGAGATCAGTCGTTTATATCACCTGAGTGATAAAGAATGGCAGGATATATGGTATAATACTAATAAGGATCGAGAACATAACATGAACAGGTCTCTACATGTTGATGCGGGTCTTAACAAATTTATGAAGAGGTATATATGAAGAAGCTTCCAAAGATTAAGGGTACCGGTAAGAAGACACTACCGACCGGTCAGTACGCATGGGTAATTGGTAATGGTATCACAAGAAAAGATAAGGATATTAAGACACTTAAAGAGTATGGAATACTCTATGCCTGCAACTGGTTCTATCGAGAAGAGTTTGCACCACATGTATTAGTAGCATCTGATGAGCCTATGACTCGTACTATATTGAAGACTACACCTAACTGGCCGAGATCGAACTGGTTCTATACGTGGTTTCCTAAACCTGGAAGCGGAGCCAAGAAGATACCAACACCTGAGAAGTTTGCAGCCGGACCATCCGCCACCTATGTAGCCTGTAAGGTACATGAACATAAGAAGATCTTTCTCATCGGTAATGACTTCTTTGGTATCAAGTCCGATGCCGATATCAATAATCCCGATAGTAATGGCCTGATGAATAACCTCTATGAGGGTATGAAGCACTATGCCAAGAAGAAGGAAGGTGTAATCAACGGAGCACCTACATTTCGTAACTGGCAGAGAAGATATCAGTGGATTATTAAACAGTTCCCCGATACGGAGT
>Ga0209535_1000014_pt1 | contig 112134 bp, 115 predicted proteins | sample LinPmetageLP28_FD_184041 | JGI IMG/M metagenome (GOLD analysis project Ga0209535, IMG submission 184041) | Marine viral communities from the Pacific Ocean - LP-28 (SPAdes) (version 2) | ecosystem: Environmental > Aquatic > Marine > Oceanic | place: Pacific Ocean | collected 2009-08-22 | reverse complement strand
TTATTGGATGCCAACCCAATGATTATGGCAAATGAGGTGTCACATTAATAATGCAACACACATTTAATTAAATTAAACCTATTTCTGTTGCTAAGCTGGTTAGACTCCGCCCATCACTGGTTAATGTAGCTCTTTCTCTGGCTACAATGCAAGGGTTAATACATATAACTATGCATTAGGGTTGATAGTCCAATCAATTGGAGTAACAACACCATTATGTTCTGTGTACATAATAAGTTGGTTTAGGTTAAACAATGAATGCTTCTGTTCCCAGGCACGTGCAGTAAGCCCGGCTACTGTGATTAGCAGTAGCAATAGTCTCTCTCAACCAGTCAACCCCGTAGGGCTAGACAGTTTAGCTACGGCTAAACGTGTCTAGGGTGTGGCCTCCACCATCACCTTGTGGATGTAGCATGTACGATCCAGCGTCTGGATCTCCATCTACATCAACCCAAGTTACGCGGAGTTCAGCAGATAACTTTGTTATCTTGCTTGACACTCTACCAGTAATCTTGGTACCTTCAACGGCAAAGAACTTCTTAGAAGTCTTTGGGTTCTTCACTAGCTTGATAGTGTTAGAACCTTGCTTGATTAGAAAATCTACTAGAGATTGAGAATCAGATGACTTGAAAATTAATTTTGATTTTTCCATGATAAATTATTTTTTAAGAGATTGGGGGACATCCCCATCTCAAACTATAGCCGGGGAGCAGAATGCTAGGACCCTATGCTCACGCAAAACACACAACTTAAAAAATAGGGTAGGGGTAAATTTTTGAAATAAGGATTAGGGGGGCTCAGCAGAAATGAGTATATTATTATATAAAGAAGTAGCTATGGAGGAACCAGAATTCAATGAAGAAGACCAACTGACTGAAGTAGAGAGGATGGAAATAGAACGTCTTATGTTAAGGGTTGCATATGATAACTCTTATAGAGTACTCACAGACAAAGTGGCCTTTGAAGACTTAATAGAAGAAAAGAGTGATGAGGGTGTTAGTGCTCTTATGGCGTATGATCCTCTTAAGGGTATCCGCAAAGATGAGCTTGAAAATATAATTTCATTTTACGTGGATATAGATGAGTCTGAATATTACTTACGTTGCGCGGAACTAGATAAGATAATGAAAAAAGAATTTCCGGAAAGTCTTAATTGATTCGTCTACCCTATCGTAATGCTATAAAGTTCATTTAATAAATCAGTAAACTTTAATTAGTTAAACTTTTTTTGTATATTTGATCAAAATATAAATCAAATATTATGAGTGAAGAAATCAACAAAGAATCTATTACACCAGAACAAGCTGAAAAGAAACGTAAAGAAATTACGGACTGGTATAAGAAACAAATACCTCATCTAAAAGTACAGGCTCAGTATGAGAACCTAATGACAGAGATAGAGGAGTCTCGTGCTAAGAGAATGCAGGCACAGGCCTTTTTAGCAGATGCGTATATGCAATTAGAAAATGCTAAAGAAGAACCTGCTAAAAGTCAAGCCGGAAAAGATTTTGAATCAGAGAAAGCTGCAGCTAGTGGTAAAGAGAGAAAACTCAAGGTGCAATCATGATAAGCAAGCTGTTAAAAAAGGGAGATAAAGGACCTAATGTTGTTCGTTTACAAAAAATCCTTAACGTAATTCCAGATGGATCTTTCGGTCCTAAGACTGAAAAGGCTGTAATGAGATTTCAGTTAGAGAAACAATTAACGGTTGATGGCATAGTTGGATCTAATACATGGCACATGTTAAGTTTAAGTAAATCTAGCAATGAAGCCATTGATGAAGATACAGATCTCAATAGTCAACAGTTTAAAACAAACTATGATCAATTGATCCATAGATATTACTTAGACAAAACTGAGTACCTAACTAAACCAGGTAAGCTTGAATACTGTTTCTTACATCATACAGCAGGTAGAGAAAACCCATATAGGACAATAGATCATTGGAACCGGGATACCCGGGGGAGAGTTGCTACAGAATTTGTTGTAGGGGGTCAATCTCACAAGACGGGTAATAATGAGTATGATGGCATTGTAGCTCAAGCTTTTCCAGAGAGTGGGTACGGTTGGCATTTAGGTAAGACAGGATCAGGGCACATGAATAGACATTCAATTGGTATAGAAATTTGTGCTACTGGTTATCTAAACGAAGATCCGGGGACAACTGATTACTATACATACTTTAAATCCAAAGTTCATGAAGATCAAGTTATAAAATTAGAACAACCATTTAGAGGAAAGCAATATTACCATGCATATTCAGATGAACAGATGGATGCTGTAGGAAAACTACTAAAACATATTGCAGAAAGAGATGAAATTGATATGAGAATTGGTCTTAGGCAATGGATTAAAAAGTATGGCCCTAAGAAAGCATTTGAGTTCCAAGAAGATGCTTATTATGGTAAAGTGAAAGGTTTATTATCACATACTAACGTAAGACGGGATAAGTCTGATGTATATCCAGATGAAAGGCTTGTGGATATAATTTTAAATCTATAACAATGGCTGAAGTAACTAAAATAACAAAAAAGATAAGAACCAGTTTAGATAAAACTTTAAAGTATCAGATATTAACTTATTGTTTCTTTAATAACATTCAAGTTAGTACAGCAGACTTAGAGTGCCTAGCTTTATTAGCAACACTTGGGGAACATGAGCTTACTGACTTTTGTAAAATAGCTGTTACAAATGAGGTATTTAAAAGTTCGCAATCTGCAAGGAATGCTGTAAACAAGGCGGCTAAAAAAGGACTGATTACAAAGAATGGTAAGAGTAAAAAAAGTATTTTGTTATCTCAAAAAATAAAAATAGAAAATAGCGGGGTTGTATTATTAGATTTTAAAGTTTTAGGTGAATGAATCCAAAGAGCTACAAAAAATTTAAAGATGGAGTAGCTGAAGAAGTTGAAGTCCACCCTTCTGTTGTAGATGAACTGATATCTTTTTATTATAGCAAGGTAAGAGACGCATTATCTAATTTAGAAGATAGCAGAGTGTACGTTGAAGGGTTTGGTACGTTTTCTATTCGTAAAGCAAGATTGGAAAAAGCTATAATTAAAAATAAAAGTTTTTTAGGTAATCTAGAAAAACAAACGTATAATGGATATTCTAAAAGCGTACAAGTAAAAGAAAAGATAAGGTTGTTTGAAGAAATGCTTAGCAAAATAGAAGGAACCATTGAAGAAAAGAAGAATTTTAAACTTAATAATACATGAAAGGAATAAAAAAAATATTCCAAAATAGAAATCAAATTCTTGAAGGAATAAAAAATAAGCTCTTTAAGAAGAAGCATGTTGAGGTTATAGCAAATGATAGATGGCAGATCTGCATTAAGTGCGCATCTTTAGATGTAAAAGGAGATAAGTGTACAATGCCGGGTACACAGCCATGTTGTGGTGAATGTGGTTGCAGCCTTGGTTTCAAACTTAGATCTTTATCTAGCGCCTGCCCTTCAGATAAGTGGAAAGCAGTATTAACGGAAGATGAAGAAGATGAATTAAATAAAAGCATAGATGATGGACAAGATGAAAGAGAATCTAAATAAACATAGACAAACTAAAGAGTACTCAACACCTAATGTAGAATATACTTTTGTGGAGAGCAATAAAAACTTCAAAGAAAAAATTATTAACTTAAGACGCGATTTCCCAAATGACAAAGATTTTGGAGGAGAAGTTGCTAAGTTAATTTCTAATACAAACATAAATTTTCCAGGAGTGCAAAACTTATAATTATGGCAATAGTATTTAAAGAAGAAGGTCATACATATGAAAGTAATGATCAAGATCAGATAGATTGGGTTAGTGTTACCTCATTAGTAGGCAAGTTTAAAGAACCCTTTGATGCCAAAACAATAGCTAAGAAGTCTTCTAAGAATAAAAGATCCAAATGGTATGGTATGACCCCAAAAGAAATTTTAGATGCCTGGGAGAATGAAAAAAATAGAGCTATCAAATTAGGAAATTGGTATCATAATCAAAGAGAAGCTGACATGCTTGAATTAAATACAATTCAAAGAGAGGGTGTTGAGGTTCCAATTATAAAACCTTTGGTTAAAGAAAACGGAAATAAACTTGCGCCAGAACAAAAGTTATCTGATGGTTTATATCCTGAACACTTGGTATATTTAAAATCAGCAAAGCTCTGTGGTCAAGCTGATGTAGTTGAGGTAGTAAATGGGGTTATCAACATTAATGATTATAAAACAAATAAAGAAATAAAAGAGAAAGGCTTTACTAACTGGGAAGGTATTACTAAAAAGTTATATAATCCAGTATCTCATTTAGATGATTGTAATTTGAGTCATTATAATCTACAATTGAGTATTTATGCGTATATTATTAAAAAACACAACCCTAAACTTAAGATAGGAAAGTTAACAATCCAACATGTAAAGTTTAAGCAGCTCGGAGAAGATAAAAACGGATATCCAATAAATGAACATGTAAACGGAGAACCTGTCTTAGATGAAATTATTATGTATGACTTACCCTATTTAAAGAATGAGGTAATTTCTATTATTAACTGGCTAAAAACAAAATAAAATGGCATTGCTTCCTGCAGATGAATTAGTATCGTTCACATTTATAGAACAAATAACTACCACCACTGAAACACAAACTGGTGGATCACCCCCTACAAGTGAGACATTTGGAAGTCCGCCTAACCAATTTACTTTAGATATGCCGGGTGCACCTTCTTATCCAGAGATTACCCAAACTACCACTGATGTGTCAGTACAAGGATATATATACATTCGTCAGATAGTTTCTTTAACCGTACATGTTAATGATTCAGGAACACAAGTTCCTAGTAAAACAGATGTTTACTTAGCAGATGGCAAAAAAAAGATTATTGATGCCAATATTATTTCGGTAAAAGATGACATAACAGTTTAGATATGATGACAAAGCTATTTGATATACAGAATGAAAAGGTGGTAGTAACAGAGCATTGTTATAGTTTAGATTTTTTAAAATCTATAATGGATGAATATCCAAAAACACATATGTCTATATACCAGTACTTATTTTATATGACATGCCCAGATCCCGAATCTAATCCATTTTTTAATTTACCTGAACATGAAAAGGAAGACATTATTATAACTGAAGTTAAGTTAGAAGAGTCTACGGAGGATCCTAAAATAAGATATGCCGTAGATATGTGCATGAAACTATATGAAACCCCAACACTTAGAGCATTCATGGGTATTAAAAAAGCATTGGATAATATGGCCACATATATGGCAAACACTCAAATAACAGACGGAAGAGATGGCAACATTAGCCAAATAAGAGCTGTAGCTAAAGATTTTGATGCAATACGTCAGTCATTCAAGGGTGCATACAAAGATCTCAAAAGTGAGCAAACAACATCCGTAAGAGGTGGCCAAGGATTAGCATATGACCAATAAAAAATATAAAGAAAATTTAGTGTTTTTATACTGGGATGAACCAGTTTGGAAAAAAGAAGAATCAACAAAAAATAATAAAAATGAAAGTAGTACCAATAGGGAGGAAAGTTCTGATAAAGAACAAAAAGGCAGCTGATTATTACGCTGGAACAACAATACTAAGAACAGAAACAGTTAATGAGTATATTGCAACAGTAGTTGCGGTAGGGGACTCTGTTGATACACTTAGTGTTGGAGATACTGTTAAATATTCAGAACATGCAGACGGTATTGAAATGAAGCATGATGGTGATAATGTTTTATTAATGAATTGCGATATGATATATGCAAAAATTCTTGATGAGTAAAGTTGTAGCTACATATGATAACGGTCAATGGACTGAAACCATTTTTGAAAATGATCAAGAGTGGTTAACTTTTTTATTGCCTCTATTTAGAGAACCCGGTAAATATAATTTTGATGAAACGGCTTACATCTTTAATGAACAAGCTAGAATATTTAATACTCAAGGTTTTTATTGCAACTCTCCGTTTAGATCCAAGGACTTTATTAAGTATTGGGATGATCAAAAAAATAAATGCAGAAATGGAGTTATATATCACAACAAGGGTGAGACATGGTATTTAACTAGAGATTATTACATGTGGTTAAACTTTCTTCCTATTTATGATAAAGAAGAAAAGGCTTACGGATTTGCTAAAGTAAGAGATGCTCAATATCACATGGCATTATATGAAGTATTAGCTGAATTAAATCATAAGCATGCTGCTATATTTAAGAAACGTCAAATAGCTTCTTCTTATTTTCATATGGGTAAACTCATAAACACCTATTGGTTTGAAGAAGGTAGCGTTTGTAAAATAGGAGCAAGTCTTAAGGATTATATAAATGACAAAGGTTCTTGGAAGTTTCTTGAAGAATATAAAGATTTTCTTAATGAGCATACAGCTTGGTATAGACCAAGTAACCCGGAGAAAGTTTTGCTTTGGCAACAACAGATTGAAATCAAAATTGGAGGTACAAATAGAAAGACAAGTAAAGGTTTAAAATCTAAAATACAGGGTGCTTCATTTGAGAAGAATGCAACAACTGGTGTAGGTGGGCCAACAACTTACTTCTTTCATGAGGAGGCTGGTATTGCACCTAAGATGATGGATACATATGAGTACTTGCGTCCTGCAATGTCTTCTGGAATGATGACTACTGGGCAATTCATTGCAGCTGGATCAGTTGGTGACTTGGATCAATGCAATCCTCTTAAGGATATGATATTGAATCCAACCAATAATGATATATACTCTGTTGAAACAAATCTTTTAGATAAAGATGGCACAAGAGGTTTATCTGGATTATTTATTCCAGAGCAATGGTCTATGCCTCCGTACATTGATGATTATGGTAATTCTCTTGTAGTTGATGCTCTTAATGCAATATTGATAGAAAGAGCTGAATGGAAGATGAAACTAAATCCGGAGCAATACCAACTTAGAATATCTCAGAAACCAACAAATATTGCAGAAGGATTTGCATATAGAAAAGAATCTATATTCCCACAAGGCATTATTCAAAAACAGCTTAAAAAGATTGAAGATAAAGAATATCATTATGAACATATAGCGCTTGAAAGAACACATGAAGGAATAATAGCAAAGAGAACATCTAAACTTCCAATATCAACGTTTCCAGTAGATAAAAAAATGCACGATAAAACAGGCTGTCTTGTTGTATGGGAAAGACCAGTTAAAAATCCAAAATGGGGTGCATATTATGCATCTATTGACCCCGTATCAGAAGGTAAAACCACAACCTCTGATTCATTGTGTAGTATCTACGTTTATAAAAACGCTGTTGAAATTACAAGAGAATCACCAGAAGGTATAGAGCATGTTATTGAAAAAGATAAAGTAGTGGCGGCTTGGTGTGGAAGGTATGATGATATAAACAAAACGCATGAACAACTTCAATTAATTATTGAATGGTATAACGCATGGGCTGTTATTGAAAATAACATATCATTATTTATTCAATATATGATATCCAAAAAGAAACAAAAATATCTTGTACCAAAGCAACAGATATTATTTTTAAAAGATCTAGGTTCTAATAAATCAGTATATCAAGAATATGGTTGGAAAAATACAGGTACACTATTTAAAAGTCATTTGATATCATATGCAATTGAGTTCTTAAGAGAAGAAATTAATGAGGACTTAGATGAAGAGGGCAATGTTATAAGTTCTACTTTAGGTATTGAAAGAATACCGGATCCCATGTTACTAAAAGAGATGTTGGCATATCAACCTGGAGTTAACGTGGATAGACTGGTTTCATTTGCAGCACTTATTGCATTTGCTAAAGTTCAGCAGTCAAATAGAGGGTATTTAAAGATTAAAGAAAGGGACTCTTCCTTGGAAAAGTCACAAAATTTGTATAAATTAAAGTATAGTCCATTCAAAAATGTAGGCCGCAAAAAGTCAGCCCTATCAAGAAAGGGAAAAAGAAGCGGATTTAAAAATTTTAGATAATGAAGGTATTAAATGCAATGCAGTTAAAAAATGGAGCTAAAGGGGAAGGTTATCCCACTTCATCTAGTTTAACACAACCTATACAGTTTCTACCAAAAAAGAAAAAAAATGATGATTGGTATGCTTGGAATATTGACTGGTTAGAATTACAGGGTATTGAATTTATAAGACAAAATGCCAGAAAACTTTTAAAGAACTATAAGTTAGCAAAAGGTATTATTGATAAATCTGATTATATTATTGAAGAAGACAATGATTATAAAGAATTAATGGATGTCTTAACAAAAGAGGATGAGTCTGCTCTAGAATTAAAATTTTATCCAATTATACCAAATGTAGTTAATGTATTAGCTGGAGAATTTTCTAATAGATTTTCTAAAGTTCAATTTAGAGCTGTTGATGACACATCATATAATGAGATGCTTGAGGATAAGAGAGCCATGGTTGAGGAAAACCTATTGGCCGATGCAACGGCTAAACTTACAGCAAAAATGATTGAAATGGGCATGGACCCAGAATCAGAAGAAGCGCAACAACAAATGTCTCCTGAAGCTATTAAATCTCTTCCTGAAATAGAAGACTTCTTTTCAAAAGATTATAGAAGTTTAGTTGAGGAGTGGGCTAGCCATCAATTAAAGGTGGATGAAGAAAGATTCAAAATGCAAGAGCTGGAGGAAAGAGGCTTCAGAGATATGATCATAACAGATAGAGAATTCTGGCATTTTAAAATGATGGAAGATGATTATGATGTAGAACTTTGGAATCCTGTTTTAACATTCTACCAAAAATCACCAGATGTTAGATATATTGCTAATTCTAATTATGCCGGTAAAATTGATTTAATGACTGTATCTGATGTCATTGATAAATTTGGTTATTTGATGACGGAAGCTCAACTGCATTCACTTCAAGAAATATATCCAGCTAGATCTGCGCAATATCAAGTCAATGGTATGCAAAATGATGGATCTTATTATGATCCGTCAAGGTCACATGAGTGGAATACAAATATGCCCGGATTGGCTTATAGGCAATTTGTAAGTAACTGGTCTGATGATCCAGCTAAAGGTGGCGACATTGTAAGTATGATATTAAACGAAGGTGAGGATGTTAGTACATGGGGTGAATCAGAATTAATGCGTGTTACAACTACATACTGGAAAACACAACGCAAATTAGGACATCTTACAAGAGTTAAATCTAATGGCGAAATGATTCAAGAGGTTATTGATGAAAGTTATAAAGTAACAGAAAAACCTATTTATGATACTACAATCTTTAAACAAAAAAGTAAAGAAAATTTACTAGAAGGAGAACACATTGATTGGATATGGATTAATGAAGTTTGCGGTGGTGTAAAAATTGGACCAAATCTACCAGCTTTTTGGAGATCAAATATGGGTGATAATATTAATCCAATTTATTTAGGTATAAATAGAACTAAACCAGGTAGAATACCATTTCAGTTTAAAGGAGATCATACATTATACGGCTGTAAACTTCCGCTGGAAGGAAGAGTATTTTCTGATAGAAATACAAAGTCAACATCATTGGTAGATCTTATGAAAGCATACCAGGTTGGTTATAATATGGTTAATAACCAAATTGCAGATATACTTGTAGATGAGCTTGGTACTGTTATCATGTTTGATCAAAATGCACTACCTAGACATTCAATGGGTGAAGATTGGGGTAAGCATAATTATGCTAAAGCTTATACCGCAATGAAGGATTTCAGCATGCTTCCTTTAGATACATCTATTACTAATACGGAAAATGCAACAAACTTTAATCATTATCAAACACTTAATCTAGAGCAGACAAGTAGATTAATGTCTAGAATACAATTAGCTAATTACTTTAAACAACAGGCATTTGATGCTATTGGTGTAAACCCTCAACGTATGGGTACGCCTATGGGTCAAGAAACAGCAACCGGTGTTGTAAATGCAATGAATCAGTCATATGCTCAAACTGAAATGTATTTCACTCAACATGCAGATCAGCTTATGCCAAGAGTTCATCAGATGAGAACGGACTTAGCTCAGTTTTACCAAAGTACTAAACCTAGCGTTAGGTTAAGTTATATTACTAGTGAAGCAGAAAAAGTAAATTTTGTAATCAATGGAACAGATTTATTATTGCGTGACTTTAACATATTCACCACAACTAAAGCAAATCATAGACAAATTCTTGAGCAGCTTAAGCAAATGGCTATTCAAAATAATACCACAGGCGCAAGTATATATGATCTCGGTAATGTTATTAAAGCAGAATCAATTGCTGAAGTTTCAGACATACTTAAAGATGCTGAAACAAAAACTGAAATGCAAAGGCAATCAGAAATGCAGCAACAACAGCAAATGCAACAAGAACAACTTCAAGCTCAACAACAGCAAGAACAAATGAGAATCCAAGCTGAAGCTGCAGAAGCTGAAAAAGAAAGACAAAAAGACATTACAGTAGCAGAGATAAGAGCTGCCGGATATGGATCAGGGCAAGATGTTGATCAAAACCAGGTATCTGATTTTAAAGATGCTATGGGTGATATAAAAGAAACAGCCCGTTATAGAGAGCAGATGGAAGCTACAAGAAGTAAAACTGTAATAGAGCAGCAGCAGAATAAATCTAAAATGGATATAGAAAGAGAGCGTCTTAGAACTCAGCAATCTGTAGCAAATACTCAACTGCAAATAGCTAGAGAAAATAAAAATAAATATGACGTTCAATCCAAAAAAGATACTAATAAAAAGAAGAAGAAATAACGTTAGCTATAATACTGTATAAAACTTTAAATAAATTTCAAATAATTTAAGTTTATTCAAAATCTTTGTTTTATATTATATATGATAGTTCATTTGAATTTTAAAAACCAACAATTATGAGTGATACAAATAACATGGAAGAAACCACGGTTACTAAAGAAGAAATTAATATTGATGAAGTGTTTGGAGGAGCAGACGCTGGTAATGTAACATTGCCAGAAGAAGAGACTGCAAAACCTAACATTTTAGATAGAGTAACTCCAGAAGCAGACTTTACATTCACGGAACCTACAAAGAAAGAAGAGTGGATGGATGAAGAAGATGTGGTTATACCGGATACAGTTACTAGAAAAACTGAAGCTGGTATTAAAGCGGAAGGTGATAATATATTAGATGATATGTCATTGGACGGTGAATCAGATAATTCTGTAGAATCAGAAAAAACAGAAACTAGAGGAAGAAAGCAAATTAATGGATTTTCAGATGTAATTAATAAAATGGTTAAATCTGATAAACTATTTGCTTTTGATGATGACAAATCATTAGAGGATTATTCTGCAAAAGATATTGAAGAACTTTTAGAGGCTAATTTAGAAGAAAGAGCTAACCAAGTAAGAAGGGAAACTCCTAAGCAATTTTTTGATGCTCTTCCAAATGAATTAAAAGTTGCAGCTCAATATGTTGCAAATGGTGGTACTGATATGAAAGGATTATTCAGAACATTATCACAAGCTGAAGAAACATTTGAAATTGACGGTTCTTCAGAAAGAGGGCAGGAAAGAATTATATCTGAATATTTAGGTAGTACAGGTTATGGTACACCAGAAGAGATTCAGGAAGAAATTGAAATATGGAAAGATTTAGGTAAACTTGAATCACAAGCGATGAAGTTTAAGCCTAAATTAGATAAGATGCAAGAAAAGGTTGTTGCTCAAAAATTAAAAGAGCAAGAATTAAAGCAGGCGCAACAAGCGGAGGCATCTAAACAATACATGGATAATGTATACCATACATTGCAAGAAGGTACTTTAAATGGAATGAGGCTTGATAAAAAGACACAATCATTATTATATAATGGTTTAGTTCAGCCAGCATATCCTTCTGTAAGTGGAAAGAATACAAATTTACTAGGTCATCTATTAGAGAAGTATCAATTCCAAGAACCTAATTATACTTTGATTTCTGAAGCACTATGGCTATTAGCAGACCCAGGTGGATACAAAAAGAAAATCATGGACATGGGAGCTCAGAAGACTACTGAAAAAGTTGTTAGACAACTTAAGACAGAACAAGCTAGTAAAGGTGGAGCTTCTTTAGGTGTAGCAGAAAAAGAAAAAGAAAGAAAACCTAGCAGAAAAACAATACCAAAACCACAAAACTTTTTTAAACGGATTTAACAATCAAATATAAATAAATAACAAACAAACAAAAAACAATCAATTATGGCAACTCCAGTTTTAAACAATGGGATCTTTTTGAGAGACACGCAATACAAAGCAAGCTCTCATATTGATTCCTATCACTTGTCTCAGATGCTCGGTTCTTCAGAACCTATGGATATGGGACCAGTTGATTTATGGGCAATGACACAAAAAGTAGAAATGCCCCTTTACCAGATGGCTTCATTTGGTGGAAAGAATACCATTATGGTAGACAACGCTCGTGGTGAGTACAAATGGCAAACACCAATTGCTCAGGATCTTCCTTTTATTGTTTCTGATGTAGAAACTGTAAATGATCTTGGTGCTGATGGTACTACTTTTAGAATCAAACTTTCTAAGAGATCATTTGGTCACGGGGACATTATTACTTATGATAAGTATAATGGACTTGAAATGTACATTACAGCAGAAGATATTATCCCTGCAGGTGATGGCTTTATTTACACAGTTCAATTAGTAAATAACAATAGTGCAGCTAGTTTAGATGCAAGCCTTTATTTAGTTCCTGGAACTAAGTACTTTAGAAAAGGTTCTGCAAGAGGTGAATATGGTGAAAGATTCTCTGACATAGAGATGGGATCTGGATTCAGAGAATTCTACAACTTTGTAGGAGGAGCTGAAGCACACGTTCACTATTCTATTTCTTCTAGAGCAGATCTTATGATCAAAGGTGGAATGAATGCAGATGGTACTGTTCCTGTAACAGAGATCTGGAGAAACTTCAACCAAGATCCTAACAATCCTTCTGTTTCTTCTATTGAAGAATTAGTAGCAAGTATGGGTAAAGCAGGTGCTAAAGAAGCATTTGAAAGCGGTTCATTATCTAGAACTTTCGTTACAAATATGGAAGCGGCACATCTTTCTAAGATTGCAAATGATATTGAGACTTACCTAATGTGGGGTAAAGGTGGTAGAATTAGACAAGACGGTCCAGATGATATTAGATTATCAGTTGGTCTTTGGTCACAGTTGGATAACTCATTTAAAAGAGTATACAACAAGTCTAGCTTTACACTTGATATGTTTAAATCTGAACTTTACAATTTCTACCAAGGAAAAGTTGAGTTTAAAGGGCCAGACCCACAGAGACAGCTTATTGTACAAACAGGTATTGGCGGTATGCAATTAATTAACAAAGCTATTGCTGATGAAGTATATGGTTCTGGATTAGTTCAAAATGCTTCTGATATTGGTGCAGTAACTGGTAAAGGAATGGACTTAGACTTTGGTTTTGCTTACACAAGCTTTACTATTCCTTTCCTTGCTAACGTTAAGTTTGTACTTAACCCAGCATTTGATAACTTACACACTAATGATATTGAGAATCCATTAATTGATGGAAGACCATTAAGCTCATTCAGCTTTATCATTTTTGATGTAACTGATAATGGAAACGACAACATTCACTTGTTGAAACTTTCTTGGGATAATCAACTTAAGTGGTTCTACCAAAATGGTACAATGGATTATATGGGAAGAACGCAAGGATTTGCTTCAACCGGACAATTCAATGGGTATAGAGTTTATATGACTCAATGTATGCCTGCTATTTGGGTTAAGGATCCAACTAAAGTTCTAAAAATTGTAATGAGAAACCCAGTAACGGGAGGCTCGTTCTAAATAACAATTATTAAGGGGGAGTTAATTCTCCCCTTTTTTGTTTAATATTTAAAACTTTAAAAAATGAACTTTATAGAAAGAATAAAAGCTCTTTTTCCAGATAAGTATATAGGGAAAGATGTAAGAGCAGGAAAAAAAGGTGATAGCACAATTCAGGTTGCTAGGTTATCTCATGTTAATGCTTTAGGTGAAGCAACAGAAAAAGGTTTTCAACTAGTCTCAGATGGTATGTCTAGTTCAACAACTTCTGCTGCACTTCCTTCATCAACATTGCAGAGAACTGCAACTGAAATTGAGTTTGCAGATGGTGTCAAATTAGTTGGATATAAATTAATTTCATTTCATTTTCTAAATGATGCAAATACATTGGTTGATATAAACACTGTTAGAATTGGCTCTCCTGATGGAGGTGTAACTCCTGGAGGATTTTATCTTCCGTATAATGTAGGTGGTTGTGTAAAGGCTGATGATAGTGCTTTGGCTCCAGCAGGTACTAAGATTATATCTACATTTCAGAATGGATCTGATATGACAGATACATCTGGTGGTGCAAATGATGGTAAAGCAATTCAAACAGATCAAACATCAATTTCAGCATTTAATAATGCGGCTAATGTAGACAATTCAGTTGATGTAGATTTTGGTGTAATTGTGAGTCCTGATAATGGTGTTGAATCTACAGCAGAGATATTTGTAAATTATGAATTCTTGTGTTATTCAACGGCAGATGTTACACTATTACCTTAATTATTAATATTTAAAACTTAAAAAAAATGGCTGAAGAATTATATGCAAAAGAAGCACCATTGAAAGATGATAGAGTAAAAGAGTTGGCTTATACAGATGCTGTATTCTCTCAAAGAATGTATACTGAAAATGCAGTTACAGTTGATACTAATACACTTAGAAACAAAAGCTCACAAGGTATATGGGCAGAGGATAAAGCTGTGGATGCAAGATTGGCAGCAACAGATTCTGCTTATGACTCTGTAACTAAAATTAAAAAAGAAGGTATAGGTACTCCAAGTGACTATGAAAGAGTATTTGATGAAGCTGCTTCAAAAACTGGAACTGCAGATGAAGAAGCTGCGGCTGATATTATTAAAGAAAAAGCACTTCTTGAAAAAGGAAGTGCGGAAAAAAGAAAAGATAAAGTAAAAAGTTTTTTCTTAAATTCCTTTGATATGATGCAGTCTACTTTTAGAGTAGCTTTACTATTTGATCCTGAAGTAAATGAACTAGATAAGGAAGCTCAGAGAGCTCTTGATAAGAAGATATCTAAGAAAAAAGAGTTAACTGAGTCAGTTCATACTAAATTTACTACAGTGGCAAGTTTTTCTGATAGACTTAGGAAAGCTAAATCAGATTCTGTTAAAGAGTTAGCAGGACCTGTGGAAAAAACAGATAAGAAGTACGCAGATTTATAATCTGAATAATTACTCAAATAACTACTGCCGGTTTAACGACCGGCATTAGAAATATTAATTAATAAGTGTACATAATTATGTACTTTTGAGTAAAACAATTAATAATTTAAAAACCAAAACAAAAATGGAAGATTACACTATTGTAGAAAAGTATCAACAAAGTAAAGATGGTACTGTAGCTATTAGACCTTATTTTAACCCAGAAAGAGAAAACATGGGATTAGAATCATATGGAATGTCACTTCATGAAGGAGTATGGCATCAAGAATCTTTAGCATGTTTAGAATTAAACGGAATAAAGAGATATGTTACTGGGCTAAATGAATTTGCTCCTGAAATAAAAAAACTATCCCCAGGAGAAAAAGAAATTAAAGTAAAAGAAATTAGAAAGGTTGTAACTCAGTTAGAAGCTGAACTTGCTGCAAACATTCTTGACCCAGAAGATAAAGACTTTTGGAATAAGGTTACATTGCTAAAACCTGATAATGATGCATTTTGGTCTAGAATAGAACTTAGATGTGGAAATGAACCTGTATTTTTAGATCCTTCAAAAGATCCTTATGATCTGATTAAGATACATGCAATTAATGCAGGCGGATTCTCAATGATATCTAGCTCACTTAAAGACGCTAAGAAATCACCTAACCCTAAAAAGTTTTATTTAGATCAATCAGATGAAACGGTATCTACAAGAACTGAATATACTAAACTTAAAAATAGAGCTTTAGTTAAACTAGAAGAACTATATACAAAGAATACAAGCAAACTAATGTATGTTGCAAAAGTAGCAGATGCAGATAGCGTTCAGTATACTAAATCTACCCAAGTAGATATTATCTATGAAAACATGGATCTGTTTATAAACGGTAGAGGAACGGAGTCTAGTAAAAAACGTGCAGCAAAAACATTTATTGATGCTGCAGAAGACAGCATGAAAAACTTAAAGATTAGAGCTTTAGTTAAGGATTGTATGTTTTACAGATTTATGTTATTAAAAGCAAATGGATTTATTGAACCTTTAGATAATAGTGTTAGACTAGGAAAGGTTCCAAGCGAAGTGGTTTCATTCTTGCAGAATCCTGAGAATGATGAAATATTAAAAACTTTAATGGATAAAGTTGAACCTTACTGGAACGCATAATGGATAATAACACTCTACAAATAAAATTAAAGCAAAGGCTTAATAAGTTAGATAGCAACGACTATGATAACATTGAAAAATGGCAAGTAATTGAGGCATTTAATAAAGCTGCTGTAGAGTGGTCTAGAAGACAGCTTCATGGTGGTAACGTATATAAAGAAGGAGATGAATTCTCTAAAAGGCGTATTGATGATATGCAAGTTTTATTACAAGAGTTACCACTAACAGGCGCCCAAGTAGATACTTATTTTGAAACAGATAACTTTCCAACAGAAGATTATTTGGAGTATAAAAGAATTAGTGCTAGTGCTAAAAATGAATGCTGTCCAAATAATCTCCCAATGTCAGTATATCTTACAGAAGAGGCTAATGTTAATCTTAATTTGAGAGATCCTTTAAAAAATCCTAGTTATGATTGGGCTGAAACCTTCTGTACTCTATTAGGAAATACAATCAGAATATATAGAAACAAAGATTTTGATATTGTTGATCCTATTTTAACGTACTATAGAAGACCTACTTATATTCAATTTACAGGAATACTAAATCCATATACTGGTTTAGTTTCTATTGTAGATGTAGAATCAGAATTTAAAGATGATATTGTAGAACTTATATTAGATGAAGCGGCTGCAATTATTGCTGGTGATTATGACAATTATAATCAAATGCAAAGAGAGCAACAAGCTGCTGAAAGATCTAACTAAATTTCTTTTGTTTTATCAAAAAAGTTTTTGTATATTATATATGTCCAAAGTGGGCAAATTGTATTTCTAAATTTATAAAATAAAAAAAAATGGCTTATTTTAATCATGCTTTTTCAAAAAGCTGGCTTGCAACAGATGTTGCTGCTGATGGTGTAGCTACAAGTGCATTGGGCGCTGGAGATTTAGCTCTAGTAGATTCAAGAACTTGGCTCTCTGATTCAGCTGCTGACATTGCTACTGCAAAACATCTAGCTTACTTAGTAGGTGGAAACTTCCACAATGCTGACAACATCGGTAACAACCCAGGACATGGGGGTTACAAAGAATCAATCAAATCAAAAGGAATTAACTTTAACTACGTTAGTAGATTAGGTGTTTCTGCTTGTACTACTTTAAAACAAGCTACTGCTTGTGTTACTGTAGGATCTACATGTGCTCCATGTGGAGAGAATCTATTTTTAAGAATGGACGTAAAAGGAAGTCCAGCACTTCGTTTTTTAAATCACAATGCTTATGCAATTGGTGATAGTTCAGGTGATGCGGCTGCTAATGGCGGACCACTACCAGGACTTTGCTGTGCTGATGGTCAAGAATATCTTGATCCAGTTTTAGCTCTTGCTGCTGCTATGCAGATGACAATTGCTGATCCTATTGTTAAACCATTTGTTGCTGAAGGTAACAATGTAACTGGATTTGGTACAATTTTCGGTGGTACTGCATCTTATGTTACTGCTAATGACGTAGCTGTTACGGGTGGAACTGGTTCAGGACTAACTCTTGACATTACTGCAGCAGCTGGTGTAGTAACTGCGGTTGCACTTGGAGATGCGATAGGTAGCGGATATACAGAAGGTGACGTTGTTACTATTACTGGTGGTGATGCTACTGCAACTGTTGTAGTTAAGGTTTCTGCTGAAGGTATTGTTGCAATTGTAAATGGTGTGGAAACATCTTATACTTTAGCTGAAGCACTTGATGGAACTTATACTCCAGTTTCACTTGACCCAGTAGCAGACAAAGTTTCTGCTAGAGCTTGTGTAGTTGGTGCTTATATTGACACTAAATTTGGCGACTGTTCATTTGATACTAGAGATTTCTACGGAAAAGAACCTGTATCTATTATTCTTTCTTTGTTAGACGAGACAGGAAATCCTTGTAATGACTGTGGTGTTGCTACAGCTACTCCAGGACAAATGGCTAATACTTCAGGAGAGACTGTTCTTAGAGCTTTATTGTTAACTGAGAGATATGCTCAAAATCCATTTAACCAAGGAAACAGAGATTCTTCTAGAATCCGTGAAATTGAAGGATTTGATCCAATCTTAGCTGCTGTTGATAGAACTAAGTTGTACAAAGTATATTACTTACAACACAGTGTTCCACGTTTAAATAACCCAAGTGGGGTATTTGACAATGATCAGTATTTATATCAGATCTTTGTAGAGTGTGGTGATGGTGCAACTGCAACTAAAATGGATACTCTATGGGCTGCCATTGCAACGCAATGTGCTGCTGTTGGTAATTATACAGTTGAAGTAGAGGCTGGACTATAAACTAAACATACATATCTAAAATTGAAAGGTGAGATTTATATCTCGCCTTTCTTTTTATATTCCTGTTTTTTTTGTATATTATTATTGTACGTATAAATATTTAATCCATGGCTGAAAAGCATATCTTAAGTTTAGAGGTTCCGATAGTTGCAAACTGTGAGATCTTATCTATAAGGGATACAAGTCAGTATTCTGATATTGTAGCAAAAGACTGTCCTGAACTATTAATTACAGTACCGGGTTTTAATAGCCCTGCACTAATTGAAGTTACTCCTGGTTTTGATTTGAACTTGGCGGGTTGTGATCTTAAAATACAAACAACAAACTGTGGTGAAGAGAATATAGCACTGCCAGATGGTATTTATGTTATTAGATATAGTCTGTCTCCAAATGCTGAAACTTTTGTGGAATATAATCATTTACGTACAACAGCAATTTTAAATTTATATTATGAAGTATTATGCGGATTAAATTTATCTGATTGTGAGCCATCTTCTGATAAAGAAGATCTTATACGTGAGATAAACTATCTACGCATTTTAATTGACTCAGCAAAAGCTCAAGTTGAATATTGTCATAACCCGGGTAAGGGAATGTCAATGTATGATTATGCTTTACGTAGATTGAGAAAGATACTTTGTACTACATCACCTAGCAACTGTTAAACTAATATATATGAAATGTGCGCATTGTAGTAAAGGATTTTCTTGTGGATGTCAAAAGACAAAAGCTAAAGATGGTAAAACCATTCATAAATCATGCGTTAGTGCTTATAATAGTGGTATTAGTGTGCCGGCTGATAAATTAACAAGAACTTTAGAAAGAGCTAAAAGACAATTAAGATAAATAATGCCTGTGGAAAAAATTAAAATAGAAACAGAATTTGCAGATGCAGCATACCAAGATTTTAAATCTAGAAGGTATGGGCTTACCCCATGTTGTTTTTTTGATTTTCAATCTATTACAATTAAACGTGAAGCTTGCAATTGGGAAGAATTACAAAACACTACCCTACAAAGAACTGAAGGTCTAATTAGTAAGGCAATTGATTGCAATGATTTAGGATAAAATTAAAAATTATTATATTATATATACTATGATACCTTCAAAACAAAATACTACTTCACCTTGTACACCGGTTTCATCAAACTGCGTTATATGGCAAGGGCCGGATATCTCATGTATAGATCTATGCAATGGTGATACTATCAGTGATGTTGTTGCAGCTCTAGCTACAAAATTATGTGAAATTGTTGATGCCGCTTGTACATGTGAGCCAGATCTTACAGGATTAGATATATCATGCATGACTGCTGAGACACCTGCAGATTTAGTTGCTACATTGCAAGTAATTATAGATTATGCTTGTACTAATTCTGGGGGAAGTAAAGAAATCACAATTTTACCTCTTCCAAAGTGTTTGCAGTATGAAAGCAAAACGGGAGGTTTAGTTACAGAACTTCCTGCAGACGAATGGGCTGGTTTAATAGGTGTTCAACTGTGTTCTATTATAGAAATGGTTAATGTACTTAATCAAAACATCTCAAACATAGATGCTAGAATAAGTACTTTAGAAGCATGTGTACTACCTTGTGAAGGAAGACCTGATGTTGATTTTGAAGTAATTTCTAATGGAATTAGACCGGGGCAATCAATGAGGATATCAGCATTAACACTAGGCCTTGAATCTAAAGTTTTTCAAGACTCAGATGCTGTAGGATCCGTGACTGCTATAAATAGAGCAATATCAGCGCAATCAATTTCATCTTCAGATGCAAGATTAGCTGTTGCTGGAACAATGGGAGATATAACAGGTTGGAATAGTAATCCTAGTAACTTGGCAGAATCTAATTCAAATCAGTGGAAAACTATTGGTGATTTATATTCTGCAGTATCAGAATTACAAAGAGTTTTACCAAAAGATTGTGATGCAGCAAATCTTGTGTTTACGTACAATATTATAGATACTAATGGAAACGGTCTTCCTGATGCAATTAATTTAAATTTTCAAGCAACACTAATCCCAGTTGGTTTTACAGATTGTAATGGAATTACTACAGTAACAGTTACAGATTCAGATGGAAGTTCAACTACTCAAAATATTAATATATCCGGATTAGTATCGTCAACTGCAGGAGTTAATATTGATGTTTCATCATTAAATACACTTGGTTCATTAAATTTAAGTATTCCATTTTGTGTAACTGATGGAAACTCACAATGTGCAGATAGACAGCAAGTAATTATACCGGTTACTTTACCGTGTCCTTCAGGAGTAACTCTAACACCTAGTACCAACAGTATAGTAGTAAGTTTTATTAATAATTTAGGAGACGGTGTAACGTATCAAATAGATGCTACAAGTAATACTACAGGAGTATTATTAGGATCAACAACAATTGTTAACCCATCAACTGCAGTTCAACATACATTTACAGGCGCAGTTGGAGGTGAGGTATACGCTGTTACAATTTCAGTTATTGGAGGTGCTAACTCAAGAGTTACATGTCCTCCTCAAAATGTATTAATTCCTGGAGTAATATGCTCAGATAGAGAAATTAATACACCGTCCACCGCAGCTGTAGAATCAACAGATATTTTCTTAGGTTTACATGATACCGGGGTTGTTGTTAATAGATATTGGTTTGACAAAACAGATTATATAATTAAAACAGAAAATATAGGAGCTACTGTTCCTTGTGATTCTCCAATTATATCAAGTCCTACCATGGATTATCTTGGTACTCCTGGAGATGTTGCGGTAACTGTTAGTTATGGTACAGAACCCTCTCCTCTTAGTGCGGAGATATCTTGGAGTATAGATGGTATTACATATAACGGTTTAGTTACAGGAGCGGATGGCGTAAGAGCTATCTCAACTTCTCAAACAAGCGGATCCGTTTATATAAAGGTTCAAACAACTTGTACAGGACCCTTATTAAGTATCCCAACTATATTAAGATATGATTTTGCTACAGGGGTTTGGACTACATTGCAAAGCCCTCAAGAATGCGCATCAACATCTTTAATAGCGGCTTGTCCAGCTGGCGTTGAGGTAGCAAGACAATTTTTAGAATGCGGAGCAAAAACCTATACTGTATTTGGCGGATCTGCTGATACTTATTGGTTCTTTGTTGGAAAAATAAATGATTTAACAGGAAGTACAAAATATCTATATGCAGGATGGGATAATGCAACTAACTCAGTTAGATCTGTTGTTGAATGTTGTACTTGCCCTACATTCTTATTATCTGATCCTATTCAAGTATTATGCGGAAATAACGGAGATAGTGTGGATATAACTATACCATACGTATTAGGCGGAGGTGATCCAGATATGAGTATTATAGTTAATCCAGTATTAGGTTCAGTTGTGCAAGGCGCAGTTGCAAATCAATTTACGTATACATCAATTAATCCGTCAGGAGAACAAGATTATGCGGATACATTCCAAGTTCAATTACAACCTACTATTCCAGGAGCAGAGAGTTGTTCTTTAGCCACAATTACGGTTCAAGTACAAATGATTGCTGAAAATGTAAAGTTAGACTATACAGATCAAGACATTTATGTTTTTGTAAATACAAATGGTATAAGCTCTGTTAGAGGTGGTCAATTGAGAGCTGGTTTTGGCATACTAAGTACATACTGGAATACAGAATTTGGCTATACAGGTAACATATATTTTATCCCTACAGATTCTAAAAGATGGTTAGGCTATCATAAGTCTATTGTTGATGATGGTGCTAGCTGGCTTCAATCATCTGATTTATCTTGGCAAGCATTGGAGGAATTACCAGAAACTTGGCCTGGAGGAACTGGAGCTGGTGTTTATAAAAATGCTGCAATAGCATTAATATTTTCAAATGACTCTAGCGGTGATTATCATGATTCAACATTAGTTTCTGGATACGGAAGTGGTTTAACTGCTCAACCTACAGGACCTTACAAAGAAGATTATGATGCATTAATAGACATGTTAGCAGGAACGCAAACTAGTGTGTGGGCTCAAGGAGCAGGTATTACATCAAATCAATTTCCTGATGGTCTATCTACGGTACTATATCCATTAGTATTAAATGGTTCAGGTGCAGCTGATGCAGCTAATATATTGCAAATGATTTCAGCTTACACAGCTGAATTAATTCCACCTAGTAAATATGGGATCAGAACCGCCCCTGATGTAAGTAGTTTTATATTGCAAGGAATTGCTAGTACGATGCCTTATACGGGATCTTTAACACCAAGTCATACTATTACTCAACTATTTAGAAATGATGTCTATGACTACGCAGCGTTAGCTTTATTAGATCAAGAAGATAGTCCTTCTGAATGGAACGATATAAAAGATGGTGTAGGTACATTTAGAACTTTACTTACTAGAGCAATAAAAAGTGCAGCTGATGCATATCCAGCAGGAACAGTTCCAGCTTCAGGTACATATGTAGTACAGGATTGTGCTGGTGCTTGGGGTCCTTATTCTGTAAGAATTACAGATCATAGTTGTGGAACTATAGGTGTAGGTTCAGTGATTAAATTAACAAATCCTGGTGCTACATTAGCGGCAAGTGGTGGTAGACCAGAATGGGCAAGCTTATCAAGTAAATGCTTAACTGTTGTAGACAATTGTTCATCTGCAGCACAAGAAGTAAGTGTTAATTTAGATAGTAGTTATGCCGCATGTGCAGACTGTACACCTTAATAATTAAAAAATAAAAAAATGGCTTGTAATTGTAATAAATGTAATCCTAATAAATGTGGTTGTTCAGATCCAGCAATCACTAATCCCTGTACTTATACAGATTGTAGTGTAGGAAGTGAAAGATGTTCTGAAGTATCTTGTACAGAATGTATAAGTTATTGCGGAACCACTTTTCAAATAGGCACTGCAGGAAGTCTTTTAAAGATTGAAACAGGAGAAAGGTTAGATTCAATAATTCAGAAAATGGCTTTAATGATGAGTCAAGGAATTGGCGGATGTACTTCAGATGATCTACATCATGCACCTTATAATTTGTATGCAGCTAATGTAACTAATAATGGAGCAATGATACTTTGGAATGGTGAATCAACGCTAACTACTCAAATAGAAGTTTTTGTTGATCCTGGAACAGGTTATGTTTCTGCTGGAGTTGTTAGCCCTACTGTTTTGCAGTTAGCTCTAACAGGTCTTGTGGGAGCCACTAATTATAAAGTTAAACTAACATCAACTGATGCTGGTGCTGCAACATGCGATAGTGTTGAAATTTTATTTACAACACTACTATAACCCTTTAATAACAGAGGTGATAATTTGTTGGTTTTTTATTACCAAAGTTAGGGAGCCCGGTATAACTACTGGGCTTCTTTTTTCCTAATTAAATTTTTTATACATTTATAAAACCGTAAATCAAAAAAAGTACTATGAATCCAAAACTTAAGAGACAGATAATAGAAACCTTTAAGTGGAAAAAAACAGCTGCTTATTGCGCAGCAAAACTTGGGATTTTAGAATCAGAATATAAAAGACTTAGAAAAGAAGTTCAAAAAGAAAAAAGACTTAAAAATAAATTCCAAAGAAATGCAAACATTAACTTTGATCAGAATGTAAATGTTGATAAAGGAGAAGCTAGATTGCAAGGAATTTCACAAACAGAACCAAAATCTCCAGATGAAATAATTATTCTTTTAAATATTGACACAACAAAGTGGAGATTATCACAATACTGGAATAAACAGATGTCTGATCATTGGCGTATATCAGCTCTTGTTACTAAAATTAAAAAAGGTGAAGAGGATTATCTAAAAGAACTTCTAGATACATGGAAACCACAACAACATAAAATACCTAATCTTTCTAAGCCAAAGGGATATTCACTATCACCAGATAGAGAACAAGTTTGCGGTATCATGTCTTTGCAAGATATTCATTTTGGAAAAGAAGGTAATGAAACTGTAGACCGGGATTTTGAAGATGCTGTTAAAGACCTTATACAAAAAGGAATAGCTTCTCATAATATTGAAGAGTTATTTTTTGTTGTAGGTGGTGATTTAATTAACATGGATACTTTTCAAGGAACAACTACTAGCGGAACACCTGTAGGTAATAGTTTAACAGCTACAGATGCATATATTCAGGCATTTGATGCAATGCATTGGGCTATTGAAGTAATGGTCCAGCACGTAGAGCATTTGACTATAGTTTATGTACCCGGTAATCATGATAGGTTATCTTCATTTCATTTAGTTCATGCTTTATCTAAATCAATAAAAGATCATCCTAGTATAACATGGGATATAGAATATGAAGAAAGAAAAGTGCATGTGTGGAATGATAACTTTAACGCATTTGAACACGGAGATGCGGTAAGTAAAAATACACCTATTGTTTATGCAACTGAATTTCCAATGCAATGGGGATCTACTAAGAATAGAACATTGTTTACTGGACATTTCCATACAAATAAAAAAGTTGAATATGTTACAACAAATGAAACCGCTGGCTTTATTCATAAAACTTTACCAAGTTTATCTAAAACAGATTATTGGCATTATAGCAAGAAGTTTGTAGGTAATAGACGATCAGCTAAACTAGAATTACAATCACCAAGTAAAGGTAATATATGTGAAATAACCTATACCGCAAATTAAACTTTAATGTTTAACTTTTATAAGTGCGGTTTTTTTTGTAAATTATAATATACAGGCTATGGCAAAAAAATTTAAAAAACCCAATCTAAACGCTCCTAGATTTAGAGAGAAAAGATTAAGTCTTTTAAATAAGAACGTATTAAATGAATTTAAAGAAAAGTATCCCAAATATAGCGGGATACATAATGATAAATTAAAAAAGATAATTAAACTCTATAATAAGAATTTATGGGAAGGTGTAATAGAAAATAGAGATGGCGTACAGTTACCAGACTCATTGGGTTATTTGTTTATAGGTACATGCTCTCCGGCAAAATATAAAAATAATATTGATTATGCCAGATCAAGCGAGCAAGGTAAAATATTTCATAATAACAATTGGGATACAGACGGTAATATTGGCAAAATATTCTATACTAATGCATCTGTAAAATATAAATTCAAAAATAGAGAACTTTGGAAATTTGAGGCCTGCCGAGAATTTAAAAGATCTGTGGCATCTGAATATCCAAAAGACTGGACTAAATATGCAGTCATACAAAATAAGTATCAGATAGCGCATTTGTATCAAAATAAAATAGATAAAAGTGCTCTAAAAGATTATAACGAATTTGAACTATAATTATGGCAACAACAATAGGAGAAGTTATATCAAGAGTGCGTGGTCAAGTAAAAGCGGAAGTTCAAGATGCTTTTGTTACTGATAGATATGTATATAGTTTAGTTACAAAGTATGCTCAAATGTTCATGCGTAGACAAGACTTTGCAAATAAATTAATGAAGTTTAATGCTGTTTGGAAAACGCTTCCATACATAGAACTTATTGATGTAGATAAAGTTGAAGCCCACTGTTCTGGTATTGAAAGCGGATGTACTATAAAAAGATCAAAAGAAAAACTACCTGATTTTATTGAGGGTTATTGGGGTCCTCTGGTTAGAACTGTTAGCTCAATTGACAGTTCAATTGAAGCTCAGGCAACTCAACCGGGAACATACACATCTATTACTAAAACTACATCTTTTAGATACAATAAAAGAAAATATTGGTGGTATTTAAATGGATATATTTATTTACCAAATGTTGCATGGGATGCAATTAAACTTGAAGGTGTATTTGATGATAATATAGGACAATGGTTATGTGAAGAATATGCGGAGTGTACTCCTAGATATATGCAAGAAATAAATATACCGGATGCATTATTTGCAGAAATTGAACAAGCTGTTGTTCAAGCAATGATGTTAACAGTTCAACTTCCGGTAGAAGATGGAGATAATAAAGTAAACGTTAATAGATAAGATATGGAATCAGTGTATAATAATGTAGGAGTTAAAGTACCCGGTATGTACAAGAAAGGCGGTTCATCAGAAACCAAAAAAGATTCTTGTTACTATGCAGCTAAGAAAGCTCATAAAGTATTTCCGTCCGCTTATGCTAGTGGAATGATTGCTAAGTGTAGAAAAAAGAAAGCAGGAAAATAATGGCGGTTAGAAAGACAGCTAAAGGAGCAGCTCTTAAACGATGGTTTAATGAGAAATGGACAGACCAGAATGGTAGAGAATGCGGCAGTTCTAAAACTAAAGGTATTAAGAAATGTAGACCTAGTAAAAAAGTTTCTGGCAATACTCCTAAAACGTGGAGTCAGGTTGATAAGAAAAAAGAAGTTGCTAAGAAAAGAAAAGTAGGAATGGGAAATAGAACTTCAAAAGCAAATTATGGCGGTGAGCCGTTATATAATAATGTAGGAACAAGAGTTCCTGGAATGTATAAAAAAAAATAATATGGCAGCAACTAAAAAGTTTAAAGCACACATGATGTATAACCCAAAGACTGGGAAAGGTACTATGGCTAAAAAAATGGCAGATCATTTACGTATGAAAAAACTAGGATTTCGTCACACCAAACCTAAAAAGAAATAATATGAATCCAATATACAATTCACAAGGTGTTAGAGTTCCCGGCATGTTTAAGAAGGGCGGTTCTACAGCTGCTTGGACTAGAAAAGAAGGTAAAGATCCTAAAGGGGGTTTGAATGCAAAAGGTGTTGCATCATACAGGAAAGAGAATCCAGGATCTAAATTGCAAACTGCAGTAACTACCAAACCTTCTAAACTAAAAGCGGGTAGTAAGTCAGCTAAAAGAAGAAAATCATTTTGTGCAAGAATGAGTGGAGTAAAGGGACCAATGAAAAAACCTAATGGAAAGCCTACTAGAAAAGCTTTGGCTTTAAGAAAATGGAATTGCTAAAACATAAGTAATGAGTATATCACATAAATATAGAACCTTTGATTCATTATATGAAGATGTGTCAATTGACTTTTCAAATTATGCATTAGAGAACATGATGGATCCCGCTGCATTAATAAAGGTAGCAACAAGAGTTAACTATGACTTAGGGCTTAGGATTCATAGAACTAAAGAAATAGTTTTAGATATAGAACATGGTAAAGCCAAATTACCTTCAGACTTTGCATACTTAAATTATGCATTTAGATGCGGGGAATATACTATAGCTGATAGACCACCATCAGGGACACACATAGAAACGTTTAATGATGTTCCTTATGTTCCCGCTCCAGGAGAATCCGGACCTTGTGATGATCCAACTTGCAGAGATGTTTGTGTTATAAAAACATGCAATGATACTAATCAACATCAATTAGTGCAAAGAGTAAATGGTTCTCAATATAGAACCTTTAGTGCTTTTATGCCCTTACGAATAGATACTGTAAATGATGCCACTTGTGATTGCGCTAATTTAGGAGAACAAGCTGCTGATATTGCAGAAATTAAAGATGGATTTATAATTACAAGTTTTACTACCGGTAAAGTATACATGAGCTATCAAGGCGCAATGGAAGATCATAATGGTAATCTTTTAGTATTAGATCATCCTTATTGTAATGAATATTATGAGTACGCTCTTAAACAACGAATTCTAGAAAATATGATATTTGCTGGCGAAAATGTTTCTCAGCAACTTGGTCTTATTGAAGGACGCTTAAGAGCTGCTAGAAATAATGCATTAGGATTTATTAATACTCCTGATTTTGCAGAACTTAGAAAAGTGTGGACTTTAAATAGAAGAGCTCAATATCATAATTACTATAATATGTTTAAGAGTTCTCCACCTAATGGAAATGCACTATATAACCTATCTTAAAAATGGCAAAGCAGCAAAATACATCTTCTACTGAAACAAATGCATTTTCAGGCGGAATGCAAAAAGATACATTCCCCAGCCTTAATAAAAAGGAAGTTTGGGGACATGCTGTAAATGCTGCAAATAATTCTGTAGATGGAGATATAGGAGTTATAGGAAATGAACCAGCAAATCTTTTATGTGCTATAGTACCTTATACAATTATTGGTTCTATTAAAACATATGGAGATCAGTGGGTAATTTATTCTACGGATGATATAAATTCTGAAATTGGAATATTTGATGATAGCGAATGTAAATATGAAACTTTAGTAAATGATCCATGTTTAAGTTTTAATAGAAAATATTTAATAACAGGTGCAGCTAAGGAAAATTATGATTGTACTTGGCAAGTATATTGGGATGATAGTAATAATCCTTCTAGAACTTTAAATTTAGATAATGTTCCATATAAACAAATAATAACATCTGCACCCGGTGCTGATTGCGTTATTTATGAAGATACCACAGAGTTAAATTGCGAACAGTTAAGGTTAGCTCCATTATTAGATACACCTTGCGTAAAGCTTAGCAAAAATGAAGATGGCGGCCAGTTAAGAAATGGTAGTTATCAGGCATATGTTGCATATGTATTAAATGGTCAAAAAGTTACAGATTATATAGGAGTATCAAATTTACAAGCACTCTTTGATCATAGGAATAACGGTGGTTCTTTAATTATTGATATAACAAATTTAGATCAAGATTTTGAAGAATATGAAGTGGTTATATTTTCTGATAATCAAGGTGCAAAAGTAGGAACAAAGTTAGGTGTTTACAGTACAGAGCAATCTAGAATATCAGTTGATTTTATTGACCCTGCTTTACCTGCTGTACAACTATCATTATTATTTTTAAGAAGTCCAGCATATGAGAGATCAGAATCTATGTATGTAGTAAATGACTATCTTATAAGACAAGGACCTACAGAACAATTTGATTTTAATTATCAACCTTTAGCAAATCAAATACAAGCTAAGTGGGTAGTGGCCGAATATCCTTCTGGATATTATTTTGAGGGTGGTAATAAAACTCAATTTATGAGAGATGAAGTATATCCTTTTTTTATAAGGTGGATATACAATACAGGAGAAAAATCTGCATCATACCATATACCAGGAAGAGCTCCTGATCTTGCAGCTGAAAATCAATTCGGTCAACCTGCTCCAGATCTTGGTACTACTTCAGGAACTAATGTTATAAGTGCTTCAGGGCAAGAATATAATTTCCAAGTATATAATACAGCAACTTCAGGACCGCCTTTAGGTACAACAATTGCAGGTTTAACTACAGATGATGGCGGTGTTATTATTGCCAAAGGTGGTATGGCTTATTGGCAGTCTACAGAAAGATATCCTGCAACAAAGCCGGATATATGGGGAGATTTATGCGGTAAAGAAATTAGACATCATAAGATGCCTTCTGAAGAAATTGCTCCTGCTTTAGCACTATCATCAGGTAATGGCGCTAAGATAAGATTATTGGGAGTAGAGTTTAACAACATTACAGCTCCGGTATACAATGACGGAACCATAATACCTAATATTGTTGGGTATGAAATATTAAGGGGATCTAGAGAAGGTAATAAATCTATACTTGCAAAGGGTATATTTAGAAACATGAGGGAATATGATATTCCTAATAATGATGGAAATCTTGGTCCTAGTAAAGGTTTATATCCAAACTTTCCTTACAATGATCTAAGAGCGGATACATATCACTGGGATGGTGTTGGTACACCTGGTGGTAACTTAAACTGGGCTATATGGGAGACTGATCCAATGCCTAAGACAAGTGGTTGTATGGCAAATTACGCTGACAGTCTTAGCAATTTTACACCAATAACAGGTTATAGGAAAGATGTATTTACATTTCACTCTCCAGAACTAATGTTTAGAAGACCTTTTCTAAATCCATATGAAGTTAGGATTTATGGAGCCGTTAGCGGAGAAAGTGTAGGTAACTTTAAGGTAAGTGAAAAACATCCTCAAAATAAATTATTAAGAAATGGTGCTGCTATTGTAGCCGGTATTGTAGGTATTGGTTATGCAATTGGTCAAATGCAAGGTAAACAAAAAGTAACAACACGTGATGCTAATAATCTTAATGCACCATGGCAGCCAGTATTTATAGGGCCTGTTGGAACCAATGCTCCTGGATTTAACATTGCTGCTTATCCCACATCATTAGGTGTAGGTCTTGGTACTATAGCAGGAAATGTTGCAATAAATGTATTATTAGATGAAACTTCTAAAATATTTGATGTTACGGCAATGGGTGGTGCTATTAATGACATAGCACTTCCTATTATTGGAGGAGTACAACAAACGATTGGAGCAGCAACACCTGGTATGTCAGGTGGTGGTTTTGATAGAGAATATGTTAAAGATACAGAACATTCTGCATTATCTTTCATTTACAAACTTGTTTTGAATGTAACAGGTTCTCGGACACATATTGCAATTGGTGCTCAAAAAATTATAGATTTATTATACAACTTAGTTTCTGCGGAAGATTTTGCATATAAGTATAACTCTCACGGTTTATTTGATTCATATGATAAAACACAAGCTGGACAAATATATAGAGCTAGAAATATAGAATCAAACTATATTGGGAGTACTTTTCAAACATTCAATACAGATTTTAAAGTAAATAATTTATTTAGACCAGACACTGTAGTTATTCAAACAAGTTCTGAATTAGATGAACCGCAGGTATTTGGAGCCCCTGTAGATAAATCAAGATTTACCCTTGGTGGCGATGCAGATGGAGGTTCCGGAAATCAGTTTATTAAGAACCCTGATATAAATCAAACCAAAGATATATCAGTTTTATATGGTGCATTAAAGTTTAACTTTGAAAATCAATATGGTCAGCTTGAAGGTATTAAGCAAGTTACAATGCCCACTTGTGTATATCCAATAGATACTACTGATGATAAACCAGATAGAACTTACACAACTACACCAATATTTAGCGGAGATACATATGTTGATAGATATACCGAGAAGGTTATCATGCCTATATTCACAGATTTTTTATATGGCCAACCAGATCAATTCCCTTATAACTACTTACAAAGAATAAATATCCCATATCCAAGATTTTGGATGGACACTAGGAAATATGACACTACAGAACTAGCAAAAAAACTAACAACTATTATAGGATCTGGTGCATCAGACGCAATGCCAAATGATCTATTTTATTTAGATAGAGGTTCGGGTTCATGTGTAACAGGTATTGATGAGATATTTGATAACAAAGGAGGTAATCCTGCATTTGCAATGAGATATGGATACATGTATACTCATTGTAATGGTGTAGTAGATTTCTTTACAGAATCAGAAGTTAATCTACCATTTAGAGATTGGGAAGATACGCCAGAAGGTAGATACTATGATCCACACAGATATGAAGAAACTTCAGAATTGTTTCACGCAGAGATACAAAAGAGAGATAATAATTACACATATGATTATTCATTAAGCGCAAGCAGATTTGCAACTAACCTAACTAAAGGTGGTGTAATACAACCTAGAGATTATAATCCTGAAATTGCAGAAACTTGTTTTACAAATTATCCAAAAAGATTAATATATTCATTACAAGCACAAGAAGAATCAAAGAAAGATTTTTGGAGAGTATTTTTACCTAATAACTATAAAGACTTTAAAGATAGAGTTAACATAATTAAACCAACTAATAAAAGCGGGGCTGTTATATTCTTTCCTTATCAATCTCCCCAAATGTTTCAAGGACTAGATCAATTACAAACAGATCTTGGAACTAAGCTAACAATTGGGGATGGCGGATTATTTAGCCAACCTTTTCAAAATCTAGTTAATTCTGATTTATCAAATGAGTATGGATCTTGTGAAAGTCAAAGAGGTGTAATGAATACTCCGTTTGGTTTCTTCTTTATATCACAAGCACAAGGTAAGGTGTTTCAGCAAAACGGTCAAGGTTTACAGCCTATATCTAATAGTGGTATGAAGTGGTGGTTTAATAAATATTTACCATCTAATCTTATTAGTCAATATCCTGCATTAGAATTTAGCAAGTTGGCTGATAATCCCGTAATTGGAGTTGGTTGTCAAGTTGCTTATGACATATCAGATGATATTGTTTACTTCTGCAAAAGAGATTATTCAGTTAGAGATGAATATCTTAACTCAGTTAGCTATGATGCAGAAGCAGATTGCTTTACATTTAGCGGTAAACTGCCTCCATTAAATCCTCATGTAGATTATAAAGATCCTTTAGTTCCGCCAGTTTATCAAAAGCCTGGATCAAGAACAGCTCAACTTAATCAAACGAATACACAAGTAGGTATTGAAGAAGTTGATGCAAATGTAATAGGTATTGCAGAACCGATTGCATCAATTCCATCAATTCCACCAATTGCTAATACACGTTGTATTGAAATAGGAGATCCTCAATACTTTAATGATTGTTCTTGGACAGTTAGTTATGATCCAAAATCTCAAGCATGGATATCATTTCATGATTGGCATCCTGAATTAAATTTATCAAGTATTAATCATTTCTTAACTACTCAATCTGGTACTACAGATATACCACAATGTCCGGAAGGATATGTTTATAATGCAATAACTAGAGATTGCGAAAGATTGATTAATCAAACTGAACCAGCAAGAGTTACTGTTATTGATACCCCAATTGGAATTCAAACTGAATGTCCAGAAGGATTCACATATAATGAGAAAACGGGTGTTTGTGAAAGCTTTACAATATTTCCTGTATCTTGCGGAGAAGAAATAAAGGTAAATAAAGCACAGCAAGAAGAAGTTTATGGAGACTTTGGTACAAGGTTTTATGAAAGTGCTACAGGAAGACCATTGCCTATATCATCTGTAAGTTCATCAAGTCCTTTTAGATTAGATGATGCTCTTGGTAATGAATTGTTGGTAGATAACTATTTACCTGATCCTTGCGGGTCATGGAGTTCTTCATGCGACCTGTGGAGAAATAGATTAAATACAGTTGGTGTATGGACTGAAGCAGGAAACAACCCTCAACCGGTTGGAGAATGGATAGGGTTTACAGTTTGTGTTCAAGTTGAAGTACAAAAAGAGTATTGTATTGGTATTGCCGCAGACAACAGAACTAGGTTTTCAGTTAATGGAGATCTTACAGTACAGCTTAATAATAGTGACACGAATAACTTTAAATACTGGCATGTTATTCCAATTACTCTTAATCCGGGTACAAACATTATTACACTAGAAGGTTATAATGATGGATCTTATGCTTCATTTGGCGCAGAGGTTTATGATGCTGATGCCGCTACATTAGCTACAATAACAGATGATGCTACATTAGCTACAGTTACTCTATATTCAACAAGAGAGGCAACGCTAGGTGGTATATTTGAAATAGGAACAACAATAGGTTGCAGCTGCCCTAACGGTGGTATTTTAACAAATTGCGGTGGTCAATTGCAATGTATTGAAATTGAAACTGTACCTTTAGCAGGAGACTGTGAATGTGAATCTGTAGGTGGAGGAACTCTTGTTTACTATGATCCAATAGCCAGAAACTTTACAAATCCTGATGGTGATTGCTTTGATGGTGATATACCACCGCCTATTTGTAGAACTGTAACATGCTTATGCCCTCCTGGTTCAGATCCGGATGCCATTGTTATACAATCAGGTGACTGCGATGATGTTTATCAAGCAGGTCCAAATGGAAATCCTAATTATATAAATCCTAATCCAAGGATGTGTACATATAATTTATTAGAAAGTACTGAACCTAATTTTGATATAGGAGGTATATGGAGACATAATTATAGATGTGATTTATTTGCAAATTATTATGGTATAGATTATCCATGGGAAGTTGAATTAGTTGAACACACTGGTCAAAACGTAATGACAATACGTAGTCTTGAATATCAATTAGAAAGCTATGTGTATAAAGGAGATCAATTCAATGCATGTGGAGATGATAGATGGCATGATCTTGATTTTAATTTTGATGAGTCTATAATTTATAACTCAGAACAAGTATCAGGATTATTAAGATTAGAGCTAGAACCAAAAGAAGATCCTTTGAATGCACTTACATATCCAATAATAAATTCAAATGATATACAAATACTATATTCAAAAGTTGAACAGAAGTTTAGATTCAATCAGTTCTGGGATGTAACAGATGACAGAGGTGAATTTACCAACGCGGAAAGAAATATTCTAATAACAGAATGTAATGGCTATATAAGGAATTTGAACCCTGTAAACTTAAATTATAATAAAGCAGAAGATCAAAGAAAAAAATTCAGACATTATTATAATAAAATATTACTGAGAAGAAATCTTTCTAACAATAGGAAAATGCTTCTGAAATTAGTAAATTCAAAACTTAATCTTTCATTCAGATGATAAACAAATACGAGGACATAATAAGGAGAGGTTTACCAGGTGGACCAAATGAAGAAATTACATATAGCTCAGGTTTCTCAACAGAAGGGTATAAAAGAAATAGCCCTGATGTAGATAACCCGTTTAATATAATTCCGTCAGGAAGAATAACAATGAGAGATGTAGACTTTCCAGTTACAGGTTTAGATGAGTTTGGTAATGAAAAAAGAATGTTTCCTGGTTTTGAATATGATTTTCCCGGCAATGTAGTTTTGGAAATCCCTCATAGAGAAGAACCTTCTATTAAAAGTCGCGGTAATGCATTCATGGATAGTAATAGTCTTGGATATAGTGGTCATATTAATTCTAAAAATTTAGATATACACGGTACTTACATTAAGCCATTACAAGAACTTGCTTCAAGAAATGGATCATTAGACTTAGGTTTAGATCTTAAGTATCAAAAAGGAAGCAATGAGTTTAGCGTAAGTCCTAGCGCTCATTTAGGAAAAAATCCTACGTTTGGAATTAACGTTGGATTTAAGCATAATTTTCAAGATGGTGGAGAAAAAGGAGTTAGTAATTTAAATGATCTTTATATTTCTGCTGCAGATTTTGATAAACTTAATCAAGGTGAAAGTGGTGAGTATTATTGCGATCCTCGTGGTAAAGGTTGTTTAGCTAGTTCATATGATGCTTATGATAAACTTGTTGGTCAAAGATACCCGAGTGGTGATTTTCTAAATGAAGTGAATTTAAAGAAAAATATTGGTGTACAAAGTTTACAGGCTGCTGGAGATAGTGATACTGGAACGGGTTACGGATATGATAAAAATACAGATGAGTTTGTTCATTATACTAATGATGTTGAGGATGATAGATTTGGTGAAGGATCTAATACATATAATTGGATTAAGAATCAACCATCTTTTAGCCGGGATGTATATGGAGAAACTGAATATGATTATACAGCAGATAGTTGGGATATACACGGCATGATGGTTGGCAAAGGGGGTAAAAGTTTATATAACACTACTGATGAAAATTGGGCAAATAATGAGTCAAGCCGCTTAACTGAAGAACAACTAAAAGAGTTATATAAAGATATGACTCCAGGTACAATAATAGGATTTGATCAATACTTAGATAAAAAAGGAGAAAATAATAAACTCGGAATGGTTAGCTCTGGTCACAGTACTCAAGTTGTAGGATATGATGAAAGAGGGGTTCCTGTTGTTTATGATTATGGGGATTATGTCCCAATTGATGGAAGCACTATGTATGGAATAGGCGGTATATCTAATATCACTATACCAAAAGAACATATAGGACATGGTTTAGAATGGGCAAAAGAAAAGGGTTATTACACAGGAGAAGATCCAAAAGAATTAGATCTTAATCTAGATGCTATAATGGATCAATCATATTTTCAGGATGATGATGAACTCCCAGATTTCTATAAAGCATTAAAAGATAAAAAATTCTCTTTAATGGAAGATCTTAAAATTAGAGAAGATCAGTATGATGAAATGTCCGCTGCCCTTATAGGTATTTCAATGCAAGAAACAGAAGGTGGTGGAGGCTATCAACATAATATTGAGCAAGCTTTACCGGGAACATTAGGTCAAGATAGTTCTGGATTAACGCAATTGATGTGGAGTAACATTTCAGAAGATAAACAATTAATGAAGCTGGCTAAAAAATACGGCATCACTCAACAATCAGATTTAAAAGATTCTGATAAATCTGCCATTGCTTCTATGATTTATGGATCAAGAAATTATTTAGCAGCTCAAAAGAATTTAAAGAAAGGTAAAGGAAAACAAGGTGTAAGAACTTACCGTCCGCCAACTTGGAAAGGTAAAGCTAAAGACTGGAAGAGTGACATTAAATATGATGGCAAAGAGTTTGAAACTGATGGTGGAGTAAATGTAGATCTTTTTACTGGAATTAATTTTTTAGGTCTAGGATCTATGGATAGTCTAGAAGAAATTCAGAAAAACCTTGATGCTGCTGCTGAAGAAGAGGGTTGGCCGGGTAGATATACAGCACGTTATGAAAAAGATGAAGATGGAGAAGAGCAAATTGTTATAGATAAAGCAACTGCAGGTAATGCAGATCTTAGTCCTATAGATGCTTTTATTTATAATTGGAACTCACCTTATTCTTTAACATCTGGGGATGCTCAAGGAGGAGCCGGTTATGTTAAAAACATTAAAGGCTGGATGGATCTAATTAAAAAACAATCAGGCGGAGAGATAACACCTAAAGACATTGAAGCTAAGCAACAATTTTTAGAAGAAGAATTATCAAATCTAGATGCTTTTCAATTACAGCCAGCTCAATTATTAAAAATGCAAACCCAGCTATATGATACATATAATGAGAATGTACCACGTAAGTTTAAAATAGGAGGACCTAAACTTTCTCCAGAATTAGGTTTGTATAAAGATTATGTAGTAGGTAAAGATGAAAGTCAGAAAGCACAGAAAAACTATGATAAACTTAATAGAGTTTATTATAGAGAGGCTAAGGTAAATAACATGCACCCTTCTAATTACATAATGACTACAATGATATCTTAAACCCTAAATTAGTAAATGTTACCAATTATTCGTATATTATAATTGTATCCAATAAATTAAAAAATGCACAATTCAAATCTAAACAATAGAAGTTTGCATAGCAAAAAAATGAGAGACTTCATGCAAACAGGAGGAGAACCTCAGATGCAACCACAAGGACAGGATCAAATGCCGGCTTCCGCCAATGATCCAATGGAACAATTAGTACCTGCGATTAAATCAGCAATAGAACAAGGAATGCCCTTGGCTCAATTAATTATGACCTTAGCTCAGAATGAGGTTCCAATGGAAGCAATTCAGCAAGGTCTTGTATCTGCTGGATTAAGTGAACAAGAGATAATGGGTGCAATGAATGAATTGCAAGAACAACAAACAGCTCCAGCACCAGAAGGTCCGATACAACCTACTCAAGGAGAACCTGCAGAAGGTCAAATTAAAAGACCACCTGTAGATATGGTCAGGGAAGGTCAGCCAAGCCAAACTCCAATAGCGCAAGATGGTGCAGAAGTTGATGACTTAGATTATTCAGCTCCAATTGAAGATATAATTACAGATAGAGGTGATGGCTATCACTATAAAAAGATTACAGATCCTAGAACAGGGGAAATGACTTATTTTACAAAGTCAGCCAAAGGCACAAAGTGGAGAGACTTGCAGAAATCTGGAAATGAAGTACCGTTGAAATCTGCTAGAGCTGACGTGTTTGGAGATAACGTTGATGAGTGGGAAGGCACAGAAGAACAAAAGGCTTGGGATAATAATCAAAAAGCAAAGTACTTAAAAGATAAGGCTGATAAGGAAAGAGCAGCAAGAAGCTCACAAGATGTTGTAGCTTCTGAGACTATTCCTAGTTATCAGGATATTATAAAAGAAGGCAGCGGGTATACAACAAAAGTTGTAGCGTATCCAAAAGGTACAAACTATGAATATTTGAATATGCCTCCTGGTCATATTGAAACTATATTGATTGATCCTAATGGCAATCCTGTATTGCAGTATAGAGATAATGATGATAAAGTTCAAGATGCCCTAGTCAATAGATGGGAAGAAAGAGGTCAGGCCTATGCTATGAAAAATGATAGCGGGGGAGATGACAATGCTGGAAAAGGAAGTAGGTATGCACAACATTATGAGAATAAAGGGATAATGGATGCATTTCTCAAAGGATCTAATGCAAGAACATTAGATATACAATTAAACTCAAATGAACTTGCAAACTTCTTAAATACTACAGCATCAGAGTCAGCAAAAGACTATCATTTTGGAGATAACAATTGTGCTGATGGTGTGTGTAGAGCCTATGGTGTTGATGATAAGAACGTTGGTCAGACTACGGGAGTAGTAGGTCTTGCTGATATAGCGTCAAAATTTGGTATTGGTAAAGGTGGTGATGGTGCACTAACAGATCCTGATATGGTTTTCAATACTCTTGCACAAAATTATAAAGGTAGATCTAAAGTTGGGGGTTCAGAATATAAAGGTAGAACGCAGGGAGTAAAAGACATGGCAAGTGGTTTAGCTCCAGCAATAGCAGGTTCCGGAATTACAGATAAAATTACACCAGATTGGATGATTGATCCAAACGATGCAAAAGCAGTTGATTTAGCTTTAGGAATGATAGCGCATGAGGGCGCAACAAAAATTATTGATGGTGTATCTGCGGTCTACAAAAGTGGTAGATGGATTAAAAATACAGCTCAAGATGCTGGAACTAGATACCAAAAAGCTGATGGGCTTCTTAATGGGTTAAATAGTGTTTTTGGTGGAGATCCAAACTACAATACGGGAAAATGGTATAACTTTCAAGAAGGCGGAGAACCTAGTAGATATGGAGAGATTTTAAATCAAGCTCAGTATGGAATGGGTATTAATAATGCTTTAAACTATAATCAAATAGATGATAGTGTTAGAGGTAATATAAATAGTGCATACATGCCAATGAATCTTGGTATGAAAGGTAAGAACGTAAACTTACTTGCTACTGTTGCGGAAGGCGCTGGTAGATTATTTGGTGGTAAGGATAAAGACGGAGATGGTTTAGGAGATGGTGCTTTTAGAGATATGAAGGCAAAACGTAATAGACATAAGGATACCATGGCTGTTATGAAAGGCAAGACACCAAAAGGTCTTATGAAGAATGCCGGTGATAAACTTATGATGAAGTATGATGCAGAAACTGGAAATTACCAAACAGCTTATAACGATCCTAGATATCAATCAAATATTAAAAAGAAAAAATACAGCAACCTATTTAAAAAAGGTGAGAAGGTTAATACAGGTGAATTACTTAACAAACCGTTTGATTATGAAAAAGAAGGCTATAAATCATTTAATCAACTTCAAGGTGATATGTCCGGATTAGATCAAAATCAAAAAGATCAACTACAATATGTTGCAGATCAAAGATCAGCGTTTGAAACTGATAAGAAAGATATGCCAAAGGGTATGCAATTTGGAATGGATTCCAAAGGTGGTGTAGGTTACTATGATAAAGATGCAGAGTTACCCGAAGATAGTCAAGAAAATTTAAATAATATGATGATGCAAAATTACAAGAATGGTGGTTCCTATAATAACCCGGGTTTCAATGCCCTTCCTCCTGCGGTTCAACAAAAAATAATGAACGGAATTCAGAAAGGTCAGAATGGAAAAGAGATAGTGGCAGAAATAATAGGAAATAGTAAACCTGAAATGGGTCATGTTCAAAATCAAGAAGCTATAGTTAGACAGTATGAGGATGTCATTAGAAGGATGCAACAGCAACATAAAATGCAGATGGATCAACTGATGATGCAAATGCAAAGACAGATGAAAGGCCCAAGTCCAGAGATCATGCAAGAAGGTGTTGGGACAATGCCGCCTATGCAAATGGGTGGAGGATTTGGTCTTCCTTTTGCTCAAGAGGGTGGCGAAAGAGAACCTTCAATTTTTAATACAGATGAAGCAAAATCAAAAATAACAAATGCTAGTCCATCACAAAGACAGTTTTTAAATGATGGTTTAGATATGGTTAAACAGAGCATGTTAAGTCAACAAGGTGCTACTGCAGGCGCAACTGGTCCAAGACCTGGAGGAGGTTCTGGATTAGGTCCTGTAGATGATGGAAGTAGAGTTAGAAATAGTAGCCCGGGTATATTTAAAAGAAGTCCAGAAGAAAGACAGGGAGATAGAGATTTTCGCAAGAATGAAAGACAAGCAAAAAGAATTGAAAGAGGTGGTAATAAACCTCACGGAAGAGAGCGTAGACCAGATCATACTTTTACTAAGTTAAGTAAGTTTGGTCATAACATACAACCTTGGAATTGGAGTAAAGATAAATTGGTTAGAAATAAACCTACTCAGTTTTCAAGACTAGGTACAAAAATGCGTCAAGAGGGTGGTGAAGAAACTGTAGTTCCAGAGTTAACTCCAGAACAACTAGCAATGCAAGAAAGACTTAATGCTGCCAATGCTGCATATGATACAGAGATGTCTAGAGTAACAGATGTTAGAGGAGCTGTATCAGCAAGAGCTAGAGAACTTGGAGATGCTAATGCATCCGCTTCACAAGCTGGAATATCTGATAACTTAGCAAAATGGGTAGATAATACGGGCTTTGCTTGTAATACATATTCCTGTCAAATAATGAGAGATGCTGGAGTTACAATTCCTGAAGGTCAGGAAGAGTTTACGGTAAATGGTAGAACATATGGTCCTGGTGATAAGATTCCTATGATACCAGGAAATGCTCAATTTAATTCTTACGCTGAGCAAATGGGATTTGAACTTCAACCTAAAGGGACTATGCCAACACAAGAAGGAGATCTAATTAGAGGTCATATGTATAATCAACCAGGTGGTGCATCTAGTGGCTCACAGCATAGTGTAATATCTGCAGGTTATGGGGATGATGAGGTTTTAGATTTATATAATAATCCAGGAGGTGTATATGACGGATATAAGTCAAGAAACTTTGAAGGTGATCCAATGAGAACAGGCGAAGATAATTACTATACGGATGACTCAGGTGTAATGAGATATGTAGGAGCTACACCAAGATTAGAGCAAGAAAGAGATGCTATTCAAGCTGAGTATGATGCAATGTTTAAACAAATGGGTGGTATGATAAATCAATCGGAACAACCACGTCAAATGCAACCTAACATGCAACCTAGTGATCCTAGAATGATGGAGATGCAATACATGAATGATTTAGCACAACAAATGATGGATCCTCAAGGTCAGGCTCAAATGATGCAACAAGCCATGAATCCTGAACAGCTTATGCAGATGAAAGAATATTTACAACAATTACTACAAGAGATACAAGAGGCAAGCCCTAAAGCTAGATCTTATAAAAAGGCAAGCCCTCATGATATGGATTCAGTAGAATTATCTACAGAGCAAATTGCAAAAATAATGGCTGCTGGTGGCAGCGTTAAAATATTATAATATGCCAAAAATTAAAAATACTAAATATAAAGTTCGTATAGAAAATCTACCTGAAGGTTTTGAATTGATTGATGGTGAATTGGTTAAGATGTCACATGGTGGTCATGTTACAGGCGACCAACAAAATTATGGATTGACAACATTTAACTCTCATTCAAATGAAGCATCGGGTCCTTCAGATACAGATGTAAGATATAGTCTATCTTCTGTACCAAGAGATATTGCTAACATTGAAGCTGAAGGTGGAGAGACTGTTCTAACTGATTTAAATAATGACGGTCAGTTTGGTCTTTATGATATTAGCGGTCCTAGACATGGGAGCGGTGGTGTTCCAATGTTCTTGCCAGAACAATCTTTTATATATTCTGATACCCAAAAAATGAAGATGGGTAAGGAGATGTTAGCGGATCATGGCATTAAGTCTAGAAAGAAGATAACACCAGCTAAGGTTTCTAAACAATATGAGCTTAATAAGTATTATGGTTTATTAAATGATGAATATGCGGATAAGATACAGGCTGATACAGCAGATCTTATGTTGCAAAAAAACAAGGAAGGTTTATCTAAACTAGCATTTGGTCAAGAAATGATGAAAGGTTTTGAGGATGGATTACCATTAGCTGCTTATCCTTATGTACAGGCTATAGGTATTGATCCTTTTGAGTTTGCTCAAAAAGTAGAAGGTCTTCAACAGTTTACTGGAGATCAGCAAGCACAACCAATGAATCAAGCTGACACACAAGCTATGAATCCAATGGCTGCATATGGTAGAGAATTAGCTAAAGCACAAACTGGGTTAGGAGATCCTACACAATTGCTGAATGTATTTAAACAACAGCAAGGTCCTGGTTCAGCATATTTTAATGAGTTAATAAATAATGATTATGCTAGCAGTCAGAATATAGTTGCGGATGCGCAGATGCAAAACGCAAATCCAGCAATGGGCCCTACACCTTATCAACAAAAAATGCAAAAGCTTGCTACTGAACAAACAGCTGCACCTTCTATATATGATGGCCAAGGTAGTATGACGGATCCAGAAAAAGAAAAAGAAGGTCCCGGTCTTGGGACTAGGTTAAATACGGCAATGCAAGGCTTTATGAAGAGTCCTGGTATGAATGCATTTAAAGAAACATCAAACTTTGCTGTTAATCTTGCTGGTGGTATTAATGAAAGATTTAAAGATGTAAAAGGAAAGCAAGCTAAAGAAGACATGATGAAAATGTCTATGGCTGACAACATGATGGGTACATCATATGATCCTAATATGTCAAGAGGTGTTTGGGATACAAACACAGGATTGATAAATAAAAATATGGAAGGTGATGCATCTGTTAGCGGAGGCTTTGCTGGATATAGCGGTTATGGTCAAGATGGTATGGAAGTACGAGATAGACAAAATGCACTGCAAATGTTTATTGATGGTGTACAAAATGGAAGCATTGATCCAAATGTAGCATCTCCTAGAGAAATGGAGTTTGCATCTCAAGGTATTACAATGATGCAATCAGGAGGCGAACCTTCATGGAAAGCAGGTGACGAATTAATGGGTGGTACTGATAGTTGGACGGATTGGTATAACTCTGATGAGAATGAGGAAGGAAGACTTAAGAGATATGAAACTTATAAGTTGCTTCAAAAAGCACGAGGTGTTGATGAAGCAGACTTACCTTCTGAAGAAGACTTTCACTCAAATTACATAAGAGGGGAAAGACAAGTTAATGCTATTCAAGACTTCTATAAAGATGATCAAGACTATTTAAAAGAGGCTGGATGGGATGATGGTACAAATAGCTCATATTATAATAAAGCTATTACAGATATCAATGCTAAAATTAAAGCTGATAACCCAGATGCTACACCAGAAGAACTAGCAGAAATGACATACACAGCACTAGATGAGGCAGGAGTAAGACAGTTTCAAGGCGCATATCAAGCGGGTCAAGTTTACGATGTAGCAGAAGGAGATGATTTACTTAACTTTGTTCAATCAGGTGTAGATGATGATCAATGGACATATAATGGTGTTACATATGATATATCTCCAGTAGATGGTGCATTCGGTAACACTACAGTAGGACAACGTGAAAATACTACAGTGCCTGAATATCCATGTCAACCTTGTCCTGATGGTCCAGATAAAGGTAAGGTTCTACCAAGAGATGAGAATGGTAAATGTCCTTGTGGTGAATGTCCGCAATGTCCAGAAGGTTCAGAACCGGGAACACCAACAGCCAGTGAGCCGTGTCCTTGTACTGAAAAAAGAAAGACACCAGAAGTACCTGAAACAGAGTTACCACCACCCTCTGCTGTTAAGTCACCTTGGATTCAAGATATAATTAAAACTCAGGCTATTGCAGATAGAGAGCGAGATATGTTCTTACCTTATCAACCTCCAGTTAGAAGAAACTATATGGATGCTGTATTGGAAGATCCAACTAGACAAATAGCTGCAATCAATTCAGGAAGAGCTGCATCAGAACAAGCATTAGGTGCATTTGCAGGACCTCAGCAAATGGCTGCTAGAAGTGCGCAAGGTCAAGGGCAAGCTATAGATGCTATAGCTAATGCAGTTGGTGGAGTTAACTCAAGAAATGTGCAGACTTTGAATAATGCAAATAGAATGAATGCTCAATTAGATAGTCAGTTTAACCAGCTTGAAGATTCAAGAAACACTAAGTTATATGATGATACTGCCAAAACTCTTCAAACTTATATGGATGAGAAGAACTTTGATAGAGAGCAGTATGCTGATGCTACGGCTAATATGATAACAAATGCTTCAAATACATATAACATGAATCAGATGTATGATTACTTTAATGTTGATCCATTATCTGGAGGTGACATTAGTCAATCAGGATCTAAAGCATTTAACCCTCAACCAGAGGGAGATAGATGGGCATTTATGGATGATTATATGGAAGCGGCTAGACAAGCTAAAGCTGCAGGTCTTACAGATAAAGATGGCAATGTTGATCCGAATGTTATGTCATCTCTTGTACAACAAGCAAATGCTAGAGGTTATCAAGGTGATCCTAGAGAAGCTAGATGGAAAGCGCAGGCTAGACAACAGGGAGCAGGCGGCTACCAAAACAAACGAGGGGGAGAGAAAAAGAAAAAGAAGTGGGCTACCCCTTTTTATACAGGTAAGATGGGAATATAAACTTTAAAAGTGTTTTCAATTAACTTTATAAACTTATGAAATTTTATTAATTTAGTATTATGGCAACGTATGTACCAGGAGTAGGCAGTTATTTACCAGATTTTAAACCATTCACACCGGATTATAAATTCTTATCTAATGTATTAGATACTAAGACTCAAAAATATGAGTCTAACTATAAAGCATTAAATGATTTATATGGCAAGGTTGTGTATGGAAATCTTTCTAGAAAGGATACGCAAGAGATGCGTGATCAGTATGCAGAGAACCTTGCACCTAAACTCCAGCAAATAGCAGGATTGGATTTATCAATGGCTCAGAATGTTGATTCAGCAAAGGCATTATTCAGACCTTTCTTTGAAGAGGATCTTATAGTAAAAGATCTTGTTCAAACTAAGAAGTATAGAAATGAAATGTCCTATGCTAATAGACTGAAGAACTCAATGGTGGATGAAGAGCGTCAGAAATATTGGCAGACAGGTGTTCAAAAAATGCAATTTGAAATGGAAGACTTTGTTGACGCTAGCCAAGATGCAGCGTTAACTATGGCTACTCCAACATATACACCTAATGCTAATTTATATGAAAAGGCTTTACAAGTTCTTAATGAATCAGGTTTAGAGACAGATGTAGTTACTACAATATCTGAGAATGGTGAGTGGATGATTCATAGAAAGAACGGAGACTTAATAACTAATGAAGCTTTAGCTCTTGTACAAAAAACATTAAAGGATGATCCTATGGTGATAGGTGCATATCATGCAGATGCATATGTTAAATCACGGAACTTTGCTCAGACTGGTGTAGATGAGGGTAAGTTTGCTAGTATAGATCAAGGTCAGAATGTTTGGGCAACTGATAAGATTCAGGAAGTTGAAGCAGAGATAGAAAAAAGACAAGCAGCATTAGCAGAAAAGAAAAAACAAGCTCAACAAAAAAACGAAGCTTGGAACCAATCAAATAAACAAGATCCTATTATAAAAGGAAGTCCTGAAGAAAAAGCATCTAATGAAAGTAAATCAGATTTATCTGCAGTTAGAGAAAGACTGGCGGAAATAGATAAGCTTTTTGACAATCAGCCTCAATCTGAAAAAGACTTTAAAACAAACGGTGAATACAATGCCGGTAATACAAAGTCACTTTTAAATAGAGCATATAGCTTGATGATGAATATGGGAATGGAAACAGATCTTCAGTCTGCGGCTATAGACTATTCTAAAAAAGGTATGATGTCTAAACTAGAAGCTAATGAATATGCTGTTTTAGCTAAGAGACAAAAATATGATATGCAAAAAATTGCTGCCCAGCATAGCAATAAGATGAAGCAAATGCAGGCTAAAGATATTTTTGACAAACAAAACATTGCATTAAAGGCTCAATTAGAATATGAAGCTACTGGACAAGATAAACTAGATTTAGAAGGAACTGAAATTACAACTGATGCAAATACAGTAACCGCTCAAAATATAGATGATGACGGAAACGCAACTATAAATGGTGATCATATTGAGAATCAAGAAAAGATAGCTTTGGACATGCAAAACAAAATAACCAATAACGAAATTGATTGGACTATTGATGTACTTGCAAGAAAACAAGGTTTAACAAATGGGGGTAGTGGTTTAATAACAATGGATGGCATTGGAACTATGTCAGCATCCGCATTAAAAACAGAACTCAAAAAATATCTTTTGCGTAGTGAAGATAATGAAGGATTCAATCAAATGAAAAGTAAGTATAGTACAGCATTTGAATCAGAATTTAAAAGAATGGGTGATTTAATTAAGGTTCAAGCCAAGAATGTAAATCAAGAAACCTTTGCTGATAACAGCCCTTTATTGTTTAATAGCAAAGATCCAATTGCAGAGTTTGCTGCTATTCAAAATGGTTATGATGCTCTTGATAATCAATCAAAGCAACTTGACAAACATGTATCAAATTTATATGAGGTTACAGATTACAATATTAAGAAAGCTGTAAACTCATCATTTGATCTTGAAAGTGGTGATGAGTTTAAATCTTTAATGGCAAAGGCTGTAAATGCTGGTATGCCAACTATGATATACAAAGATGGAGATGGTGTAAGCAGAAGACATACAGATAAATCATATAATGATGCATATTGGAAATGGATTCAAGATGGAGGTGGCGCAGCTCTTTCTGTAGAGGGCGTTGATGTAGATGGATTTGATGATACTAGTTTTTGGTCAGGTGATGAGCATGAACAATCATGGTCAGATGCATCTAATAGAATGGCAAATCTTGGAGAAAGCGCCAGTGAAAGTAATAGATATAGTAGTACAGTTGGTAGTGGAAGTTATGCTCCAGAAAGAACAATTACGACTATTGAGTATAATGGCGCAATGCAAAATGATAGAGCGAGATCTGATAAACAAGCTGCTGCGTTCATGAAATCTATGTATGAATTAAATGACTATGCAATTAGAGGAAAGCTAGAAGCAACGCAAGAAGTCACAACAGAAAAGGGTGACTTTGCAGAGTTTGGTGATATATTTAAAACATATGATATTAAACAAGGTATGAGAGGTATTGCAGGAGCTGACCAGAATCCTGGTGAAATAGGAAACAATCCTACTTATGAAGTTTTAATAGATCCGTTATCTATATCAGATTCTGCGGCTGAACAATTAAACACATTAAACCGGCAAGTAAAGAATGATCCTGAGATGACTATCATGTTTGCAGATTATGGATTTAATGAAATTAGCAAATCAGATGGTAGTACATACTGGGATGATAAAGATGTTATTAAGGATAAGGATACAGGAAAAGACAATATAGATTATAACATTGGTAAAAAGTTATACAACCAATACATAATGGATATGACAAAGAGAAGAACTACAGAAAGCAAAGCTCAAGGTGATTATCCAATAGCTACAATTAAATATTTCCCAAGCTGGACTGCAGAAGGTAAAAATCTAGATCATAAATACGCAGGATATACATTAACGTTTAGCGATGAGTATTTGGATGGCATGAGAGGAAAAGGTAAAATGATACCTGAAACTTTTACAGGTAATACACTTAGTTTCATTATTCCTAAAAAGGAGGATAACAATCCTAGAAAACATGGTGAATTTAATTTTTCATATGTTGCTTCTTCTATAGCAAGTAGTGAAGATGCTAGTTTTCAAAGAGCTGTTCCTGCCGGTGGCTCATTCTCTATAACAGAAGGTACTGAAGGTGGTTATAATATGAACTATCAAATACTACAATTCAACGGTGATACTGGAGAATATGATGCTGCTCAGTTTACTAAGCAATTAGTTAATGATGAAGGCATTGCAATCGGTCAAGGATCAAGACAGGAATTAGATTATTATATGAGAAAGTATTTATATGAATTACAAAAAATAGGATCTCAGAATAAAAGTCAAAGGGATAAGTGGAAAAAAACTAATCCAGATAAAATAACTGATCCAAAAGAAGGAGATAATTTTAACTTCATGTTCGGCAAACTTACGCCAGAGCAAGTGGAAGAAAACTCATAATCTTAATTTAATATAGTATGGTTGAAGATAAGTTTGATAATATAATGTTTAACAATGAGATAGCTAATACACCAGTTGGTGTACCCGAAGATCAATTTGTTTTTGAAACAATAGCTGATTTAGAAATCCCAACTGATTTGGAAGCTTTTGATCAATCTGTAGATCCGGAGTATGAAGCTATGCTTAGCAATGCTTCAGCAAGTATTAATAGATTTTTTCCTCCGCCTACGCATAATATTAACTCACCTCTTCCTGCTCCGTCAATGGGTAGATTTAATCAAAACTCTCAAAGTAATCCGCCTAATACAGCTACAATGCAAGGTAAGATTAGAGCTTTTGAAAATGTAGAAAAACTAAAACCTACATATGGAAAGCAGGATTCTACATTTGGAGATGCTAATACAAACATAGTAGATCCAGTTTACTCTGGTGTTGCGGCAACTCAATTTGATAGATACTATGCATCTCCAGCCTTTAGCAGATTGGGGTTTCATGCTTATAGAGATAATGAAGCATATTATAATGAAAATTCTAGTGGATGGGAAGATACAGGTAGAATGTTTGGTCAGCTTACTAAACTTGTAGGTACAGGTTATTTAAGCTCTTATAGAGGTTGGTTTGAAGATGATGTAATGGATCTTAAAAGCGCCATAGAATATGAAGATGCTGTTAGAATAGGTAGCTCAAGTAGAGATGGGTTTGGAGCTGGGTTTAACAATTTTGTTTTAAATGCCGGATATACTTTAGGTATCATTGGTTCAATTGCAATTGAAGAAGCTATAATGTGGGGAGGTACTGCATTATTAGCTGCAAGTGGTGTTGGAGCTCCAGCAGCAGCCGCAACTGGTGCAGCAGCTGTAGCAAGAACTGGTTACAATGTTGCTAAGCTTACTAAAGCATTAGGTAGAATTGGTCAAAGTTTTAAAGTTGGTAAAGCTTTCAAAGCAACAAAAGACTTTGTCCAAGGAATGAAAAAGATTGAAAAGGTTAGAGATATTTTTCAAGGTGTAAAGTCAGGGGATAATATACTAGGTAAAATACTCTTGCCTGAAACAATGGGTGCCTTTAAAGCACTAAATACAACTAAAAAAGCAGGTGAGAATGTAACTAATATGGCTAGGTTCTCTAAAACTGCTGGTGGATTTTATAGAGATGCAAGATCTCTAAACTTTGCTTTATCAGAAGGTAGAATGGAAGGTGGTTCTGTATATAAAGAGCAATGGCAAAAGAACTATTTAATACAAAGACAAAAGAATAAGCTAGCTGGATTAGGAGAAGAACTTAGTACAGAGCAAATGGCAAAGGTAGAACAAGATGCTAAGTCAGCCGCATTCACAACAACAATGTGGAATGCTCCTGTAATTTACTTGTCTAATCAGTTGTTACTTGGAAATGCTTTTGGTGGATTTAAAAGAAGCTTTTCTCAAATAGCTAAAGAATCAATAGATTCAGGCTTTGGTAGAATTGTAAGAGGTAAGGCTGCAACAAAAGTTGTAAAAGAAGGAGCTAATGCAGGTAAAAGACAAGTCCAAAAAGGTATCTATGAGGGTGTTGAAGACAGCTTTCTAAATTGGAAGTTTATAGCTAAAAAACTAAAATCAGATGGTTTAAGAGGTGGGGCTACTATGGCTGCTTATGGTGCTTTAAGATATTCGGCTGCAAATATTTCAGAAGGTTTGCAAGAAGTTTATCAAGAAGCTGTATCTGCAGGTGTTAAAGATTATTATACTGCAATACAATTTGATCCTATGGCTGGCGGTTCAGCTTTATTCTCATCATCCCTTTCATCTGGTTTAGGTGCTCAAATGGGCTCTCAAGGTTTAGAGACATTTATGTCAGGTTTCTTTATGGGTGGTGTAATTAATTTACCTCAGAAGGCAATATTCCAAGGTATACCTACACTGTATACAATAGGTACAGATAAAGCCGCATTTGATAAACATAAAGCAAACAAAAAGACAACTTTAGATAATCTTGTTTCTTACATGAATAAGCATGGAGATTCTATGGCCATGGATCCGTCTAATCCATTGATGAATCCAGATCAAATGAATTTCATTGTGCAAAAGCAAGCGAGTGAAGCAATGGAGCAAGCTCAATCTGAAGGGGACATTATGAATTTTATGGATACTCGTGATATGGCAGAGTTCCAAAATTTAAAAACTTTATTTGAAACAGGTAAACAAGAATTTTTTAAAGAGCAACTTCAAGATTATTTAGAGTTAACCGATCAAGAATTAGCAGAAGCATTCCCTTCTGAAAAAGCTAGAGCTAAAGAAGGAAAGTTAAGATCTCAAATCCAAGAAAATTTGGGGAGATTGGAGCAAATGGAAAAAGACTTTAATGAAAATAAAGATAAACTTACCATTACTGCAGATCCAAGTTTGTATGAACCGGGGTCTAAACAACATGAAAAAGAAACATTAAAGTTTTTAGCTCAAAGACATGCTAGAGATTTATACCTATTTACAAAAGATGGCTTCCAAAGAGCTGCTGAAAGAACTGAAAAAATATATGATCAGTTAGCATCTCACCCTATTATTAAAGAACTAGCTGCAAATGATTTAACTGTACTTACTACAAAAGAAGCCATGATGGAAGAGATGGCTGCTCTTAGAACTGAGGTAGAAGTATTAGATCAACCTGGTGCAAAGAGAGAAAAAAATAGAAGAGCTAAAAAACTAAAGCTTCTTGAAGATATTTCAGCAATACTATATGATCCTAAACGTCAGAAAAAAGACGGAGGCTTTGATAGAAGAAGTCTTCAGACTAAACTGACACCGGCTATTGTAAAGTATTTAGAATATATAGGTAAGGATAAAAAAGCATTTGTTAATAATGAAATGATTAAAGATGTCATTGATCTTATTATAGATTCAGATCATTTGAATGCAAGACAATTTATGTATGATAAAGCGCTTAGGGTTATGACTGATCCCGAGTACTTAAATGACATGCTAAAAAGATCTGAGTTATACTTTCAATTTGCTTATAAAAATAAAATGAGCCTATTCAGAGAGTCTATTGAAAGATTTATAAACAAAGAAGAGATAAATGTTCTTTTAAATCAATTTGCTAATGTAGGTGTATATTTAGGTCAAGAAGATATGCTTTTGTTTGGAGCTACAGGAGATCCTAAATATTTAACAAACTTCTTTAATCAAGACGGCCCGGTTAATCAAATAGATGATCCCGTATTATATGAAAAAGTTCAAGCTGCTATTTCTGTATATAGACAAACTGCATCTGACATATTAAAAAAAGACGCTGAAACAAGAGCTGAAGAAGCAAAAGAGTCAGCTCAAGATCCGGTTAAAAGAGATCAAAGTGTAAGCTCTATATTGGATGATGCTGGTATAGAAGGACCAGATTCTAAAATGGTAGGTAAAACAGCAGGTGAATCGCCATATCTTGATGAAGTTTTAAAAAGGGTATATCAAGAAAAAAGAGGAATGTTGCTGAAACTAGGAGCTAAAAAAATTCCTACATGGGAGCAATTCTTAGAGGAGTCTTTATCAAAAGATATTATGAGAGGCTACAATGGATTAAAGAAAGTTTGGTTTCAAACTCTACAAGGTCTAGATGGAGATGCTAAAATGGAAGTCTTTAATTCAGATAAAGGATTTAAGGAATGGTTGTCACTTCAAAGAACAAATGATCTTGTTGGTGAAGTATTAAAAGAGGCATCATCCGGTAGAACTGGAATATCATTAAAGATATTTTTACCAGAATTAAAGGATGAACAAGGTGTAACTGAAGAGGATGATAAAACTAAAGGTAAAGATTCATCTAACGCTACTATAGATATTTTAGAAAAATTAGTTATCAATCCAGAAACAGAAGAAGCTACTTCATTTTATGTATTAGTTGATAAAGCCGGGAATATTCTAGATGAGGCTATGTATGAGGCTGCTGGTTTAGATCCAATATTAGCAGAAGGATTTACAAGCAAAGGAAAAGCTGAAAGTGCTAGAGCTAAACTATCTAACTATGTACCTACAATGGATTCATTTGAGTTTGATGGTCAGACATTAAACTATGGAGATAGAATTCAAGACTCAAAAACTAAAAAATGGTATGTTGTTGTATCAACTAAACCAACTGTAGAAAAGTATGGAAACTTATTGGTTCTAGAAGAAGGCAAGGCTTATACTTTAGATCCTAAACAACGTATTAAAAAAGCAACAAGACTAAAAGAAGGAGACTTCTTAAAAAGGTTTACCCCTGAAGTATTTAATGCAGGTAAAGCAAAATTACCAGCAAATGCAAGTAAGTTAAGAGTGGATGAAGCAACAGCTGCTATACCACATAGAAACGATGCAACAACTAATTACCAAGAAGTTCTAGAGATAGGTAGAAGAAGATATGACTTTATACTTAAAAACCTAACTGAGAAAGAACTCAATGAGCTAGAAGTTATAGTTACTAAAAACGAACAAGGTGGTGCAATACTTGATAGAGAAGGGGGCTATCTTAAGTTTGAGGATAAAGAAAAAAATCCATTTATTAGGACAACTAAGTCACCATATAACATTGGATTAAAATTAAAAAGCTCAACATCAAAAAGAATAAATGCAAAACTTGAAGAAGCTGGGATACCTATTGCTATGGATGCGGAAGGAAAAGCAACTGGAATGGTTGGGTATATACCAAATGGGGATGTGATATTAACAGATGCAAATGGCCAGGCTATTAATCCTTTGTCTATAACTAAAGATCAAATAAAAGATTTGTTTAACTATTCAGGACCTGCTGAAACTGCAGCTTCCGATATACAAAGAAACTTTGCAATACAGTTTCAAATAATGAACTCTATTGCAGAAAAAATGGGAGACTCAGAATCTCTAGTAACAACTTTAGAAGATATTGGTGGTGTAAACTTTTTTACTACACCTGGTGAACTAGTGTTTGACAAGAAAGATAAACCGGTATTAGATCTTAATGTTCAAGGTGTTGATGGTGTAACAGTAGTTTTAGAAAACAAAAAAGGTAAGGACGGTACTGTATCAACTAGATTTATTACTAATGCTGAAAGAGGAGAAGGATCTAAAGTAAAGAAAAAGATTATAGCGGAAATGAATGCTCAAAATCCAAATCTTTATTCCGGTGCATCTAATGCTTCTAGATATGTGATGGTTGTAAAAAGTTCTTCTGGTGTATATTCATATTTTCCAATCAAGTCAGACTCTTTGAGTACAGAAGGAACGGCAGCACTTGCGGAGACTTTAATAAAAAGATCTGCGGAAACATTAAAAGAAAATGTACAAGAGGTAGAGGTAAAGAAAGGTAAGAAGACAAAGCAAACTAAAGATCTAAAGTTTAATTCTATATTTAATCAAGAAGTTAATGCTGGAGAAGTACAGGATTCACCTGGATTTTATATGGCGAGTAAACCTGGCTATACATTTGAAGTTAATGTAGGAGCTAATGGTTCAGTATTTATTAGAGCTTATGATAGAAAATTAAAGCAGTCTCATAATATTATAATGTCAGCTGAACAAGTGCAAGAGTATGCTGAGTTTGATAATAAAGAAAAATTTATAGAAGCTTTAATAACTAACTATAATGATTACATAAGTAATATAGATGTTACTGATAAAGCATTTGCAAAGAAAAAAGTATTCTTTGAAAATCTTCAAAAAAATGGTCAGCTTAAAAAGGATGCATTTAAAATTTCATTTGATAAGAATGTTACTACAGAAGAAATTGAGCAGTCTGTTACTACACAAATATCTCCAAATGTAAGAGGGGCTTCTAAATTAATAGCAAACATTAAAGGGGTACAAGTTTCAGACATAAAAAATACAGCTATAATATCTATGACTACCACAGGTAGATCAACAAGCGCTGATGGTAACACTAGTCCAAGTGAAGAAGCTGAAACTGAAGATGGTCCAACTGCTTCGGATGGCCCAGCTGCTGAGATTGCAAGTATTGAAGAGCTAAGTCAAGAAGAATATGATAAACAAAAATCAAATGACTTTCAGGGTCTTAGTAAAGATCAAAGAGAATACTTAGCGCAAAAACTTTCTGAACAAGGAGAAAAGGCTTTAACAATTAGAGAGTTGGAGATACTAGGTTCTCCAATGGGAACATCTATTAGATTGCTATCTAAAACAAAGTACAATGTAGATAATCCTACATCTAATGCAGCTACTTCAGATACAGGCGCTGTTCAAAAGGATAGAGCGGCTTTAATAGCAGAAAGAAATAACTTACTAGCTAAGATAGAAGTAAGACAAGTAAAAATAAGAAAAGACTCAGTAGGTAAACTAAAGAATAGCGAGATCATGAAAAAGCTATTGAGTGATAAAGAAATTATAAAACTTCAAAAACAATTAGCTAAAGTAGAATCTGATTTAGGTAATACAGCAAACAAAATATCAGACAATTTAAATCTTGAAGATCTAAAACATATAGATGAATTTTTATCTTGGGCTTCATCTAATCTCCCAGACTTTATTTCTATAGAAGATATAAGAACTCTAGGAGACAATATGAAATCTGGAGGAGAAAGAGTAGGTGCTTTTGTTATGGCTATGAGTAGAATAGCAGGTAATGAAAAAATAAACGGTAAGTTATACGTAGGTGCAACATCTAAGTACGCATACCATGAAGCATTCCATGCTGTATTTAGAATGTTATTAAATTCAGATCAACAAAATGTTTACTACAAGCTGGCCAAAACAGAAGTATTATCTAAACTAAGATCAGAAGGTAAGAGCTTAAAAGTAGAGCTAGAAAAATTAAGAAATGGTGATATCAATAAATATAGAAACTGGAGTCAAGAAAGTCTTGAGAAAGAGTACTTGGAAGAGTATATGGCAGATCAGTTTGAAATATTCAAACAAAGTCCAGCTAAAACAAAAACAGATTCTTTCATCAAGTCTTTATTTAATAAAATACTTGAGTGGATCAGAAACGTTCTTGGAAAGTATAACGCTACACAACTTCAAGCTTTATATAAAGATATCAGTGCAGGAAAGTTTAAGAATAGTCAAGCAGTATCTAATCCTTTTACAGATTCAGCTACTATGGGTATTACGCTGGATGCAAGTAAACTGCTTAGATATAGTTCATCAACGCCAGCAAAAGGTAAAGAAGTATATAAAACAATACCTAATAAACAAGGTAGAGGAATAGTTTCAGCTATAACAGCAAGGGTTGTTGATTTAGAAATGTTTAATGAAGATCCTAATTTTAACATTGTAGATACAGTTGAGGAATCTATAGATGCATTTAAAGCTTTATACAATATTGATAATGCTCAGTATGCTAATGTATCAACGCAGCAATTGTTAAACTTGTCAAATATTACAAATGCATTTGAAAACTTTAGAAAAGATATAGTAGATTCAGTTGTTCAAGAACTTGAGCTATATGACATTAAGTTAGAGATGATGGATGATCTTGACATGGAGAACGAAATGGAGTATGGTCTTAGAACTACTGAGCAGTATGGAAAAGATGCGTCTCAAGTAGGAGGTACTAGATCATTATCATCATTCCTAAGAAAGTATATAGCTACAACTACACTATCTGAAAAAGATGAATTTGGCAATGAATATATTAACCCAGAGGCGGATCCGGATGATAGAATAAAAATTATTATTCCTGTAGATTTTGCTTCTGCATATTCAGGATTCTTAAAAGCTGCTAGTGGTACATCAGATCCCGTAAGAATATTACAGCAAATCTATATGTTCTCTCAAAATAATCCTCAAACTAAAGCAGTTCAAGAAAAACTATTTAATGATTTAGGTTTAGTATGGGAAGATCAATTAGAAAATGGAATAATTCCAGGAGAAACTAATGACAATTTATTATTTCAGGCGCTACTTAAAGGTTTTGAAAACTTTAAAGTTGATTATTTATTCTTACACACTAATACAGCAGACGGTCAAACTTTAGCTTACTCTGCTGCTAATAGAGATGATGCACATACTCAAGTTGAAAAATGGGAAACTGAATATAAACATAGAAGAAGATTGTATTTATCAGATCCGGCATTGAAAGATGACGCATCAGACCAGCTTGATGTATTATTAGATTACTTAAATCCAAAAGATCCAATTGGTTATATATCAAATAAAAAATTAGCTGAAGTTGCTGTAAAAGTTTCAGAGGTGTTATCTAAAACTATGGGTATTAAGCTACACCCTGATTACATACAATATAGCATTGCAGGTAATATAGTACAACCTACTAAGTTGCAAAAAGAAACAGCAGCTAAAGGAAAGAAAAGATTAGGCCCAACAAAATGGCAACAACAAATTTTAAATTCTAGAACAGATGTAATAAGCATTGAGTGGGATGATATTGTTTACATGAAAGAACAATTTGATGCAAATGAAAATCTAATGTCTCAAACTGGAGAAGAAGGTGTTTACAATAGATTGCGTAAACTTGGTTTAGGTAACTCAATGTTTGATGAAACAGTTGGTTCTTCGGTCTTTAAAAACCCAGCTGGAGATTTAGTTTATGCTCATCAATTACCCACATTCCATTTAAAAAGAATAGCTCAATTAAATGATGTAGATAATAACGCTAAGGCTCTTCAAGATCTCATTGACAAAGATCCATACCTTGCTAGTAATTATTTATTAAATGACCCGGCATTTAGGCAAATGTCTAGAGAAGGTTTATTGAAAGTAACAAGAATAGCAGGTAGTAAGGCTAGTAGAGGAATTGAAGTAGACGGAGATGGTGGGGTTGTTGAAAAATATGATAGAAATGAAGAAGGTGTAAACTACGGTGACTTTAACCCTAAACAAATTTTACATGCTTTATTAAGTGCTTATACGGCAGGGGTTAATCCTAAGTCCGGTAAAATTAAAAGAGGGGTTATCCCAGAAGGTCAAGATGAAATGATAGCATTGGCTCCTGTATTACTAAGAGTAATAGAAGCATCTAACACAGGGGATATGGTTGAATTACCTATCATACAAGCGGTTAAGACTAATGCTCAAGGTGATGCTGAAGTTACTGATGCAGCATTAGATGCATATGAAAAAAATATTGAAGGGGAATTTGCAAGGATTCAAAGAGAGTTAGATCCTGCTACCAGAACTGAAGAGCTTCATCCTGGGTATAATGCTACTAAAGATGGTCAGAATAGACAAGTAGAAATAAGAGACAAGAGCGGTAAGATTATTGGATACAATAGAGCTTTTAAATTTACTAACAACAAGCTTGTATTAAGTCCAAAAGATAGCCCTTCTACGCAGCTTGAAACTGGAAGATTGCTAGATACTGAAGCAACCGTTGCTAGACTTAGAGCTGGAACTCAAAAAATATTTATCAAAGATGAACAAGGGGCAACATCTATGGGGTTCTTTGCTGAAGGTGAATCAACTAACCTAGAAATGTCAATAGGTGAAGTCAAGGAAATAAAAAAGAAAAAGAAGTTTGTAAAGAAGAAAGGAGATAAAGCAACGTTTAACAGAGTAAAACTAGTAGGATCTAGAAAAGTTAGTCAGCTGACAATGACAAACATATATGATAAATTAGGAGACGCTATATCTGATAATAAAACAACAACTCACATAAAAGAAGCAACAGTTGGTAATAATACATACTGGGTAGAATCAGACAAGATGAAAGACTTTATTGAAGGTAATAAAGAATTTTATGTATATGAACTTGTTGATGAAAACATTTTAGAATTAGATAATGAACAATTAGTAGAAAGAGAGAAGCAAGCAGCTGAACAAGAAGATTATGATATAGCTACAGCTATACGAGATTTATTAAATGTTAGAACCTTTAATTATGCGGCTGAATTAGAAAAATTAATAAGAGAAAATGCAGCATTACCTGCAGATCAAAGGGAAGTGTTAACGTTAGATAGCGCCCTCAGTAAAATAGGTAAAGACAAAAAACAACTTAGAGCATATATGCGTTCAAGAATTGATCAAGAGTTTGTTCAATTTAACAGAGATATTAATAGTGAGTTTTACAGAATAGATGAAAATGGTAAACCAATATTAGAGTTACCAAAGTTTTTAAGTCAAGGTGTTCAAAGAAATGAAAACTCTACAGGTAGTGAAGCGGAGTTTCAAAGAGCTAATGAAAAGTTAAATTTAACTGGAAACAGGACTTACAATACTAAACAGATATTCATTAATGATTGGATTAATACTTCTTCAATGAATGATGTTCTTTTAGGAGATCAGGCTTTAACTCTTAAAGATGCCGTTGATGCAGTTAAAAGAGCTAAGATGCAAAATGCCGCATACTATAGTGCGGCTAGTAGAATTGCATCACCTCAACATGGTATTCTAAATCCATTACAAAAAATATCAATGTTTGCTACAACAGATCCGATAGGTACATCAATACATACAGGTGAAGATATAGAACAAGCAGATGCCCAAAACTGGATGAGTCTTAAAGCATTTAGATACATGTGGTTTGGGTTTGGTAAATTAACAGAAACACAATCAGCTCTTTTAAATAAAATAGAAGATGGCGCAGATATATCTGTTGATGAAATATTTGGTGCAGCAGGAGCCGTTAAGAAACAAGAAATGCTTAACTCTAAAAAGCTTGTTTATGGTGATGGTAAAGTCTTTGATAAATTTTCAGTTGTACCTCTTACTAAAGCATTAACTTCTTATAAAGATAAAAACGGTAACTGGGTAGCTAAGCCCGGTAGAGAAGATCTTCATAATATGAGGGTTAAGATGGAACAATATGAGCAAGATCAGTTAGATAAAGGTATAGATACTGTAGCAATGGTTGCACCATTATCTGCACTAAAGATGATGAAGAAAAACATAACACCAATTGATGCTCTTGTTGGTTCAGGTAATACAATAACTCAAAAAGAATCTAAGTTATTGGGCCCTGCAAATACAGGTAGCTACATGGCTAGAAGATTAGACTTTGAATCAACTAGTGAAACAGATGAAAGTTTTGGTGATGATCAAGTTATGGAATTGGATGCTAATTACATGGGTCTTCAAGTATTAAATCCATCAAATAAATCTGAGATCATTGATCCTACTCAAATCAAAACTCTTATAACAGGAGAGCAAAGTGATAATACAGAAGTTATACTTAATGGTGAGCTTACAACTATTGGCGCTATTAAGCTAGCTTATAATAGAGCTGTAGATTCAAGACTTAAACAGAAGTATTTAGATAAAAGAAATCTTAATTTTGATATGGAATCTGACTATGCAATGGATGAGTTGCATAAATCTATAGACGCTAAAAAACTTAGTCCGGATCTTATATCATTCCTTAAGTATGCACAAACAGCATTAAAGGCAAGCGCTTCATCTGCTCAGTTATTGGAGTTCTTCAGCTTTGATGAAGAAGGTAATCCAAATTTTGATTTTGCTCAGGATACACCTATAGTAGCCCAAAAGTTTAAACAACTATTCTTAAGCTATTTTAGTAAAGGCGTAATGTCTGAAAAGCTACCAGGTACAGCAGCAGCATTGCTTTCTGATTATGGGTTCAAGCAATATAGAAAGATATATAGCACAGAACAAGTAGACGGAAAATCTTATATAGATAGACAAGAGATTATAAGGACTGATGATTTTCAGAATAATTATTCTATAGATGATGTTCAGAAATACGGAAATGAAGTTTTAGATTTATCTGATGACAATCAAGATAAGTTTGATAGTCTTAATGAAAGACTCAAAAATATGAAGGAGGGTGAGTTTATTATAGTAAAAGATAGACTTAGACCTGATATGAAAGAGTATAAAGATGGCGAGTATACAGGTATAAAGTATACAGAATCTATGATGCCGGTTCATTCAAAGGATGCATATACAATGTATGATCAAGTTCCTAGTAAATCAATACCTGAAGTTTTATCTAAAATGTTTGGTATACGTATTCCATCTCAGGATAATCATTCAACAGTAAATATAAAAGTTGTAGATTTTCTACCGGTATTTTATGGTTCAACTATTGTTTCAGCAAGAGAACTGGTTGAGGTGTCAGGGGCCGATTTTGATATTGATAAGTTGTACATCCAAATGAAGGATGGCTATACAACATTAGAAGCAACAAAAGAAAAAACTAAAATTTATGATGTTGTTGTTGATATGTATGAGCATAAAACAGAAGTTGATGCTACGGGAGATCCTGTTGATATTTGGGTTGTAGATAATCTAGCACAAGCTCAAGAACAATTAAACTTAATTAAAGACGGGGGTAGAGGTAAAAACTTTGGAGAAATACAAGAAGCTCTTGGTACAACTAAAGATGGAGCTACTTATTATGAAATTCCTCACAAGAGAGGTGATAATAAAAGAATCTATATAAGAGGTACACAACCAAGCCGTTCAATAATAAAAGATAAACTTAGAGTTAAAGGTAAGCCTTATACAAAACCTAAAATGCAAAAGGTTATTAAGGAATACACTAATGACTTTGAAAGTTATCTTAAATGGGTTAATAAAGCTGTTCAAAAATCAGGAAGTACTTTTGCTGAAGCTGCGGCAAAAGCAAATGATAGAACAAAAAATTCACTATCAGATAAAGATCTAGAAGCAGCAAGAAAATTAGGGTTTTCTCCTAATGCTATAAAAGCATTGAGAATGCTAAACTTGCCAATGAATGAGAAAGCTTTTAAAAGCTATCATAAAAAAACAGGTAGATATCCATTTTCATCAGGATATAATAATGAGATATTAGATTTCAAATATTCTATGATGGGACATGCTGGAAATACTACAAGAGACGGTGATCAATCTGCTATTTCTTATGAGCCTGCTGATATGGAAATATTAAAAGATACCTGGAGCTGGATAAGTGGAGAAGTTCCTCAGCTAGCTGAGATGTTAAGTGAGGATGGTATTGATGCTAATAATTTATTTGGTAAATGGAAAGGTTTTGCAAACAATAAAGAGGGTGCAAAATCAATTGGAGCTGCGGTACTACCAAACTTATATCTAAGTCTTATTCAAGAAGAAGGCATTAAAATGATTCCAGGTGGAGGCTATGAACTAAATATTGGAGGTCAAGTTTACAATGGTCTATTTAATGAAGACAAGGTAAATGGAAAAACAGTAGATAGATCTAAAGAGTTAAAAGAAGATGGTACGTTAGGTAGAAGAAAACAATATATTATATCTGCGTTAATTACGGCAATGACGGATAACGCTAAAGAAAGACTTGCCGCTAAACTTGGTCTTAGTAGAAATGCATTAGCTATTGTTACAACAATGAGTGCAATGGGTGTACCTATTAGAACATCTGTAGCAATGATGAATCATCCAACAATAAGAGAAGCGTATCAACTAGAAAAAAGAGCTCCGGCTTTTGAATTTGATGTTAAGGAATTCATTGAAGATAAGATGGATAGTCTTAAAGCAGCGGCTGCAACTTATGATTTAGCAACAGAAGAAGATTTTGGAGCTACTGGTGTTAGTCAAGCTTCTTTAATTGATGGATCTCAGGATCCTATGCTGAAATATAAATCAGAAGAAGAACTTGAAGATAAAGTTGATAGAGCTGCCGACAATGGAGTTGAAGCTATAACTAGAGAACAAGTACTTAGAGATTATGCCATTCTAGATCAATTTGTAAAAGCATTTGATGTTTCAGGTTTCTTAAGACCAATGGGGGATCTCCTTAATTTAGCAAAAGGATTTGGTAAAGATACAAACGATGTATACAAAGTTTCTAAAGCTAGAGAAGACCTTGGTATAGATTTAACAGATGCTGAATTTGATATGTTACCACCAAATGAGATGCCTATATTTGATTTAAGACCTGTATTTTCCGCAGATAGATGGCAAAGAGGAATGTTAGATATACATGATGAATTTGTAGGCAGCATATTACCAAAAGTATTTTTAGATGAAAGCGCTGGTTTTAAAAATATATTTTCATCACTTGACACAAACTATAAAAGATTTACCAAAGATGAGAGAGCGGTAATAAATAATGATATGCTTTCTTATATAACATTGCAAGGTTATTTAAATTATTTAAATAATAATCCAATGTCTGTTTTAGGAATCCCAACAAACACTTTATTATATCCAGAAGAGGGAACTAAAGATATTGTAGATACATATGACGAAATAAAAGAATTGAACGGAGACAAGTACAACTTCTTTTTAGATGGGTTTATAAGACCTGAATCTGCTACGTCTGAAGGTAACAAGACTGGTATTAGCATGCTTACTGCAAATACACTTACTCCTTTAAATGACTCTCAAAAGCTGGATGTGCAAAATGGATTTCAAGAGTTATATGCGGATCCATTAACTAGAGCGTTATCAATGAAAGTCTTAAACTATATGATAGTGAAAGATGGATTGCAACCTGTGTATAGAAGTATAATAGCTTCCATAAACCCGGAAATGTTTGCTGATTATATGTCTACTTTACCAAGTACATCTCAAGCATTTGCTGCAATGGATGATGCTCAAATGATGGCCAACTTTGGAATGTCATTTAGAGATCTAAAATTAAACTTTATAAGAGAATATGGATTACATCCTAAAACGGCAAAACTTTTAAAGAAAAAGTCAATGTCTTCTAGTGCTGTATTTAACGGTAAGTCATTAGTTAATCAAGCTAGAAAACCATTTACTTTAGACTATGTAGAAAGCAACCCGGATAAACTATTTGTTATATTTGATAATGAATCCGGAACAGGTACCTCAAATAGTAAAGCTGTTAGGGGTGCTAATAATGTTATCAGCATAGTTATTAAAAAAGATTTATCTAATAATAAAGAAAGCTACTACACGGGTGCTGAAATAAATACAGCATCTAATGAGATACAACAACAGATTGAAAAGATAAAGCAAAATATAGATAGCTTTAGTGGAGGTGTAATGATTCAGAATGAAATAGATAATGCTGAATTAATGGGACTCCAGGAATTTAGTGTAGAGCTTTACGATGACCTTCTTCAAAAAATGGAAGACAATTTTGGATACCAAGCTGTTGGACTTACAGATAAACAAGTAAAGAAAGAAGGAAAAGAAGTAAATAGAAAAGCAAAGAATCAAGCTTTATATTTAAATGATCAATTTGACAGAGCTACTATCACAGTAGATTTATATAAGGGTATTTCAGCTAGACCAAAGTTTGAAAAGAATGATGAGTTTGAAACTAGAAAGTTTGCTAAAATAGCTAAAGATAAAGGAAAGAAATATGGATCAAATGTAACGCAAGTAAAGAAAGGATTTAAGCTAAGAACTGTTTATGAAGGAAAAGGAGAGAGATCTATTGCTGAGTTTCCGCAAGTTATGGGATTCATGGTAGATGGTCAAACAAGATATTTCCAATTAGTTAGACATGCTGGTCCAGAGTATGGTAATATAGGAGAAGGATTATCTCAAGATATTGCCACAGGTACTTTTGCTGAATACATAGAAGTTGATATCATGGGATCAGTTGCGCAAACTCCTGTTGGTTTTATATTTGGAGAAAGACCTACAAATAACTCAGTAAAAGAAACAGTTAAAGAGGCTAACCCAGGAGAAGATAGTTCAGATGATGGTTCAGGAAGATCAAGTAGAGATCCTAGTGTAGTATATGATGCAGTAGAATATGAATATGGAACAGATTCAACTTTAGATGCAATGTTAGATAAAGCATATGATAATTTTATATTTAAAGATAAGCTTGATAAAGCTGGTTGGTTAAATACACCTGTAGCTAAAGATATAATACAAAATTATCAAGAAAAAATATCCAATGAATCTTCTGATATTGAAATAGACGGAAAAGATATAAAGATTGGCGGTACAAGCATTGCTGATCAAGTCAATGAGTCAGAGGAAGCGGATTCATTTTCAATAGATAATGATGGCAATGAAGTAACTACTGAGAATGATTTAGCAGATGCCTTGGATGATGCGGAAGATTTAGATACCTTTAGCATTGATTCAGATGGTAATCCTGTAGAGTCTGGAGAAAATGCAAATGAAGGCCTTGATACAATTGATAATAAAGAAAAGCTTGAAGCATATGTATCAACACTATCAATGGGCAACTTGATGAGCTTGAAGAAAGTTGGTGAAGCTTTTAACAGAGACTATAGTAGTATAGATGCTCTAATGAAAGAGTTTGAAAAAACATCAAGTACAATGGAAGAATTTATTGAACAACTAAAATCTTGTTTTTAATGGCACAAACATGTATAAATAGAAGTACTGCTGAATTTAAAAATGTTGCGGAAGCATTGGGTTCACCAATTGAAGCAAATTACTTAATGAATAAATGGCAAAAAGCAAACAGTACGGATGCTTTACCTACAGTGTCTGAAGTAATGCAGTATAAAAAAGATCAGAAAGTTTACAATAACTTAAAGACTCAAGAATTTACAGGAGCATTATATGCAAACTTATCTAGATTGGGTATAATAAGTAAGTTTAAGGGAGACTATTATGTTGTGTCATCACGTAATAGAACGTATGATCCTGCTATAAGAAAGTATAATTTAGATAGGTTATACAATTACCTAAGAGTAAATCATATACCTAAAGAAGCCATATCTAGAAGGAGTAAAGGTAAAGGTCTAGTTATAGATATAGAACGAAATGTATTTACACCAAGCGATGTAATACCGTCAGCAAGGAATTTTAATACACCACATTCTAGGGAAGTAGTGAGGCATTTGATGAGAATGTTTCCTCAACTTTCTGTTGTTATGTTATCCCCAGCAGATGCTAAAAAAGCATATGATGATTTACCAATGGAACAAAAATCAAAGGTCCCATTTAAAGATATAAGATCTTTTTACGTAGACGGCAAAGCTGTTTTAATAGAAGGACGTGTTACAGATGATGTAGCAATAGAAGAAATACTCCATCCTTTTATAGATAGTGTTTATATAGATAATAACGAACTATTTGGTAAATTATTAAAAGAGGCAAGGAAAAGTTTTCCTGAGTTATCTCAAGAAATAAATGATGCATATAATAACCGTAGAGGATTTTCAGAAAAGCATAGACAACTTGAATTAGTAACCCAGGCATTATCTAGACACTTTAATAAAGAGTTTACTGAAAATGAAACTAGACCATTCAAGACTGCAGTAAAAGAATTTCTGAATTGGTTTATGGATATAATTAAAAATTTATCTGAATACTTAACAGGAAAAGCATTTTCTGCTAGATCAATATCACAGAATGCTACGCTAAGTGGTATAGCAAGACTATTGAATACATCAGGTATTGAATTTAAAATAGATAGGGTTGCTGATAGAAAAGTTAGATATAACCTTACAAGTGGCGCAAAGATAGCATATGATTCTGCAACAAACTCAGGAAATGCTGTACAAAAAGAAATAGTAAGACAACTGTTTCATGGGGCTGTACATTCGCCAAATGATATAGGCATACTTGCTGCTTCTGCATATAATAGAAAAAGTCCAATGCTGGTCCTAGACCAAAAGACACATACATATAAAGACATAAATGATATAGAGAGATCTTGGAAAAGCACTACTGAAAGATTTGGCGGAAAGAAGAGTCCGGATAAGCAAGCAGAGATGGATGAGAAGTATGCAATTAATATGGCCCTTGGTAATAATTTTGATAGCATTACAGAAGCATTAGCAGCAGGCTTAACTAAACAAGAAGCTTTTGAAAGAGTTAAGCAAGATGCAGAAGAAGTTGGAGGGCAAGTAATTCTTACAGAAGAACAAGCAGGTCAAGCATTTGATGATATAGACGATGCCTTGTATAATAAAGACTCCGGGTTATTAAGAGATGGTAGTGTTGCAATACCGCAGGTAACAGTTTACGATGAAGCTACAGGTACAGCAGGTACAATAGATTTATTAATTGTGAAACCAGATGGTACATTAAAAATAGTAGATCTTAAAACTTCTAAAGATGGAGTTAATGATTATCAAGGTATTGCGGGCAAAAAACTGATGTATGATAAACAGTGGGATGTAGAAGAAAATAGTGAGCTTGTTGAAAAAGGTTTATTAAAGAAAGGTAAAAACGGAAAAGGCAAATTATCAAAAAGACAAAAGCATAGTCTTCAGGTAAACATGTATAAAAGAATGTTGCAGAACATGGGATACACCATGTCCATTGATAAAGATGCTGTTAGTACTATACATGTAAAAGTAGGTATAAAAGGAAAAGCTGAAAATCAAAGTTTTACAGGTGAGTTTACTTATGAAGGAGAACAGACACATCCTCCTGGTCAAAATCAACCTTATGTAGATGCGCTTATTCCACTTAATATTGATCAGACTTTAAAAGAAGAAATTGATGAAACAATGAATCAATCTCCAGAGTCTATTCAAGAAGCTACTTTAGAAGAACTTCTAGATGGTGAAGAGCGTCAGCCTGAAAATATTGAAGTTGCACCTGAGTTTTCTATTATAACTCAGGCATTAAGAACTTATCAAATTGGGCTTATCAAAAAGCAAGAAGCTTTAAATCAACTTAATAAACAAGTTTATTTAGGAAGACATCAAACTACAGCCCAACTTGAAGAGCAAATTCTTAATTCAATTAGTGCTATTAATATTGCATTAGGATCAGGACCAAGTGCTAGATCTAGAATATTTAGCAGTTTAATGCGCGATGCTCTTAGACAAATAAATGAATTTAAAACATACGTAGAAGATCCAAAAAACTTTGCTAAACCAGAATATATATCATATGTGTTAAATTTTGATGGATTCATGGAAACATTCCAGGGTTTATATAAACTTCAAGATTCTGCAGAATTAAACGCAACTCAAAAGAGTTTAGTTTTAAATCTACAAATACAGGCAAATGATTTAGTAGGTGTTGGCAGTTTTGATAACTATACTCCCGGTATTATAGATAACGCTATTGAAAATTATGTAAGAACCATTGTTAAAAATACTTCATCTAGAAACTTTACTGAAGATATGTTAGATGATTTAATGAAGTTTGGGGAAGACATAGACGTAATAGAATTACAAACAAGGGATCTTGCTACATCCAAAGATACTTTGTTAGCATTGATGGATAAAATTTATAAATCTAAGAAACAAGAACTTCTTGATAAGATACAAGATAGGGAAAGAATAATACAGAGTTCAGCTTCTAAATTACAAAAACTTGCAGGTATCAAAGATCCTCAAGATTTGTATGATTTTATGTTAGAGTTTGACAAAGATGGTGAGTTTACAGGAATGTATGTTCAGGAAATAGGACCTCAGTATTATGCTAGAATGCAAGAATTAAGAGATGCTTTGTATGATTCTACTGGACAACCAAAAGAATTTAGAGATATATCAGATAGAGCTTCGGCAAGTTTAGAAGATATAGAGTATAACATTAAGTTAGCTGAAGCTAAGGAAAAGTTTGCAGATTTTTTTAGAGCTGAAACTATAGGCTTAAATGATCAACCCGCAAATGGAAGTTATCATAAATATACAGAAGAGTTCAAAGCTGAAAGATCCAAGTATCAATACTTTGTTGCTGGAGGTAAGCACGGTTATTGGAAAAGAAAAAGTGATATAAGTGATAGAGCGTATGATAGATTTATGGCTAAATACTTTAGAACAAGCTTAGAACAAGATGGCAAAACGGTTGCTAAAAGAGGTAAGAATGGTCAATTTACAGGAGAAGTTAAAACCATATATAATGTATCACCATACCCAAGACCTGAATTTAGAGAAGTAAGAGTAGAACAATCTCTTAGAGATGATGCCGGAAATGTGATTAGTAATAGTTTGAGAAGTGAGAAGTATGAAGCAATCATGAATGATGATACAGCACTTGGCCAAGCTAAAAAAGAGTTTTATTTAATGTTTAAAAAATTATTTGAGGATGATCTTTTAAATAAAATACCAGCAAGTCAACGAGGTCAAATGCTTGGTAAAGTTCCTGTAATGAGAGGTAAAATCTTTCAAGATCTAAAAGCAAAACCAAATTTAGGAACTAAACTGTTTGCTAAAACAACCCGTGGTATTAAAAATCTTTTTACAACTACAATGCAGCAGAGAACTGTATTTGCAGATGAGAAGGGCCAAATTGTAGATAGTATGCCAATATTTTATACAGGTTCAACTAGAAATGATGAAGTCTTAAAAGGAATTGATGCAAAAATTGAAGAGCTTAATCAAAATAGATCAGATGGTAAAATAAAACTTGATCCGTATAAGAAGCAAATAGCTGAGCTTAAAGGTTTAAGAATGGCTGAAGAAAGTAAACCGGCCAAAGGAGAGTTAAATAAAGATATGGGAAATGCATTGCTCAAGTTTGCATCAATGGCAGAACATTATGAAACAATGGGATCTGTTGATGATACAATGAAAGCAATGCTAAAGCAAATTGAAAGACGTCAATATAAAACTCCTGATGGAAAAATCAAACAAGTTGTTAAAAGTAAATTAGGCTTTGAAGAAAAGGCAACAATAAAAGGAACCGACTCTAATATCCTTAGAAGAGCTAAGAAATGGATGAATATGGTTTACTATGACAACGATCAAATGACTAAAGGCTTTTTTGAAAAAGTTTCAGATGGTCTTATACAGTTATCATCTTTATCTTATGTTGCATTTAACCCATTTGGTAACTTTAATAATTACGTCCTGGGCCGTATCAATGATAACATAGAAGCAATAGGTGGTAGATTTTATTCTAAGGATGCTTACTTAAGATCATCTTTAGAGTATAACAAGAGAGGTATACCAGACATGATTAAAAGATTAGCCTCATCTGCAAAAGGTCTAGGTGGACCTAAAGGTGGCTATGACCCTGAGCAAGCGAATAGTAAATATGAAGCTTTTGTAGAACTATATAGAATGATGGATAGTGATGCTGAAATACGAGAGTCAGGATCTGATATTGATAGAGTAGGGAAGTCTTACTTTAAAAGATTTATGGAATGGGGTTATACTTTACAAGATGCCGCTGAGTGGAATGTTCAAACTAAAGTAGGTATGGCCATGGTGATAGATACAATGGTTAGAAATGAAGATACAGGTGAGATATTATCTTTGTATGATGCTCATGATTTTAGTGCTGATTCTCATGATCTAAAAATGAAAGAAGGTAATTGGACTGTAGTTAAAGTTGATAATAAAAACTTAAATGAAGAAGGCAATCCTGAAGTTCTTAGAGATATGGGTGAGTACAATGATCAGTTTAGATATCAACTTAGAAATCAAATGCGTGAAGTAAACAAACAAATTCACGGTAACTATGCCTATGAAGATAGAATGGTTATGCAATCCAGTACTGTTGGTAAACTTGCAGCTCAGTTTCACAAATGGATTGCTCCAGCAATGAGAGCAAGATTTGATAAAGAATACTATGATGAAAATCTAGGTTGGATGGAAGGTAGGTATAAATCTTGGTGGGGCTTCATGGGTCATACTAGAAGACAGCTTGCTAAAGGTAATTTTAAATTTAATGAATATGCAGCCGGATTCTTAGAAGATAATGGCTATTTAGAAAATGGAGATTACCAAGACAACGAAAGAGCTCTTAATAGATTGCAAGGCTTTTATAGGTCTATGGGTGAAATAGGAATCATGCTGCTAACAGTTCTCATAAAAGAAGTAATGCAAAGTATGTGGGCGGATGATGGAGATGAAGGAGATCTTGAGAAGAGAATGGAAAACATTTTAATGTATCAAGCAGACAGAACATTAAAAGAACTTATACTATTTGTCCCTTTTTTAGGATCTAAAGAACAAATGCAAATGATAAAATCTCCAATTGCATCTACAAGAACAATGGGTGAGCTTGGGGAAGCTATGTTTTCATTAATAGAAACTCCTTTCTATGCTATTACACAAGATAGAAATTCATTTTACGAAAACTCTGCAGTAGTATACCAAAGAGGTAGAAGAAAAGGAATGCTTAAATTAGCCAAACAATGGCAGGATACTATTCCTATTTTATATAGTATTAAAAAATGGCAGAATTATCTTGATATGAAGAACTTCTTTATTAAATAAAAAAGGGGAGTAATATCACTCCCCAATTTTAATATACTGTAGCTAGTATTGTACACCCATTAGGATTCGAACCTAAGACCGCCTGCTTAGAAGGCAGGTGCTCTATCCATCTGAGCTATGGGTGTATATGGATGAGGCTTGGGGCTTTAACCCACATAGCTTTACACTTCCTCATCCTACCGGTGTAACACCCGGTTAACCTTCACAAGATGCACATTCAAGAATGTTCCTTGAAAAGGCTTGAGCTGAACTTTGACTAAATTGATAGTACAAAGTTTTTACACCTTCTTTCCAGGCATATAGATAGAGTTGATTTATATCTCTAGCTGATACACTTGGGTCAATCATCAAGTTAAGACTTTGAGATTGATCAATATACTTCTGTCTTTGAGCTGCTTGAAGTACAAGTTCTTTTGGAGTAATCTCAACAAAAGACTTAAATACAGCTTTAGTAGGGAAGTCTAGATGTTGAACTGATCCGTCCTTCTTTAAGATACTATCCCAAATTTCCGGGGTATCTAAACCATACTTTTGCAACTCTTCTCTTAAGAAGGGATTCTGATACACAGTTTTACTCTTAGCCAAATCCTTTATAAAGTAATTAGACTTTATAGGTTCTATACCCATACTCACGGCACCGTGAATAAAGGAGCTAGATTTAGTTGGAGCCACAGCCATTAAGGTTGTATTAGCATATCCTTTACGTATTGACTTATAACCGAAGTTATCATGGAGCCATTCAGAGGCCGCCTCCGCTTTAGTCTTTATCAGTTTAAACATATGTTCATTTAAACCTTTAGTCTGTAACGAATCAAACTCAAGTAGCTTAGACTGCAATAACGAATGATAACCAAGTACACCTAGACCAATGGCCCTGTGTTCCTTAGCAAAGTTATACGCTCTTTTCATTCCGGGTAGAGTACGAGCTTTAGATACAAACTCATCCATCACGGCATTCAAGAACATGACATACGTTTCTATTGCGTCACATCTTTCGATCTCATCCCAGTGCAGCAGGTTCAGTGAGCCAAGACAACATACAAAAGAATTGTAGCTATCAGTTGGCAGCTGAATCTCTGAACAAAGATTAGATGCGGTAATCTCCATGCCCAATTCTTTATAAGGAGTGGTATGATTATTACTGTTGTCCCGGAACATGATATACGGAAATCCAAACTCAGAACGTCTCTGGAGAATCTTGGCCCAAACTTTACGCTTGTCCTCATCACCGGCTTCCATCTCTTTCATCCAATCATCACCTGCGGTTATACCGTACTGTAAGTTTTGGATGGGGTTACCTTCTGTTCCAATATCTAAAAAGTCCATTATATCTGCGTGTTCTACAGGCAAGTATACAGCGCATGCTCCACGCCTGGCTTCTGATTGTTTACAAACATCTACAACTGTGTCATAAATTTTTGCGTAATGCACGGGGCCATCTGCATGGCCTCCTGTTGATATCTCTGTACCACGAGATCTAAGGTTACCTAGGTAAGCGCTTGTCCCTCCGCCATACTTTGACATCATGCCAATCTCACGTCCTGCGTTTAATATACTGTCTAATGAATCATCTACGTTAGATCCATAGCAGCTAATGGGTAAACCTTTTTGTTTACCAAAGTTAATCCAGACCGGAGTTGAAAGACTATAAAAGCCACGTGCCATATAGTCTTCAAACTTCTCAGCAAACCCATCAATACCTAAGTACTTCTGGGCTGTAATTGCTATGTCTTTTATTCTTTGTTCAGGTGTTTCACTGATATATCCTCTTGAAAGAAAGAGGCGGGACTCATCATTGAGCCAATAATATTTAGGGTATTTCATATTAGAATAAATCTGCATGTGTTATACTCTTGCTTTTTTTGTTATAATCAATTTGTTTTTTATAGAAGAAATCTCCTTCTTTAGTGGCAGTGCACTCTACATCAAACCACTTAGTTTTGTTTAATAATTCTTGGTCAACATTGAACAAACTGTCCATACCAATCTTACTTAATGAGTTATTGAATCTATTTGCAATAAAATTAGTTATTGTTTCTTTAGGTAGAAAGTCTAACTCACCTTTTGCAAATATCCAATCTAAGATCTCAGTTTCTGCAGCGTAAGCTTTCTTACACGCAGAATAAACCAATCCCTCAAACTCAGCATCAAACCATTCCGGATTTTCTTTCTTAATGATATTGATTAACTCAACACCAAAGTTTCCGTGTATATCTTCTTCTTTACTGGTAGCTTCAACAACGTTTGAGATCCCTTTGAAAAGGTTCTTCTCTTTATTAAAACTCATCATAATAAGAAACTGACTGAATAGACTTACATGTTCAATGAACAATGAGAACAACAGTACAGATTTGGTATACATTTTATTATCTTTACTTCTAGTACCATCAAGATACTTGTTCAGATAATCCATACGTCCTTTTATAGCAGGAACATTAATTACATTCTCAAACTCTTTTTCTAAACCTAAGATTCTAAGCAGCCTGGCGTAGGCATCTTTATGTCTAACTTCAGACTCTGCGAATGTCATACCTACATCACCAATTTCGGCTATAGGCATTCTTTTAAAACAATCACCCCAGAATGTTTTAACCTTTACTTCTATTTGAGCAATGGCTAACATTGTGCGTTTAATTACTTCTCTTTCTTGATCAGTAATCTTTGTTTTAAAATCAGAAATATCTTCTGTAAAATTATATTCAGTATCAATCCAATAGGAATGTCTGATAGCGTCTTTGTAATCTAATAATTGTGGGTATTCATAAGGCAAAATATTTACTCTCGGCATAAAGATATCTCCGTTCATATTTAATTTTTAAAGGATTGATAAAAAAAGCCATACTATTTGAATGGTACGGCTGTGTACTATAATTTAAGAAAAATAAGGATCAAAATCAAGAGATTCTGTCTCCAATTCTCATAAAAGAAAATCTAAAAAATAATAATCCTATTTCAATACCGTAATACCTATGTATACGGAGATTATTATCTTCATCATCAAAATGAAATTCTGTATTAAAAATCTGTATTCCAACTAAAGGTTCTTTTGGAAACATGATTAAATGAAATTGGTTTCTACTCATACGTAAAAAATTTTAAAGTTATATGATTTAAACTACAAAAATTAATTAGATTTTTGTATATTATAATATAGGGTACTAAGTATTAGTACACATTTGTTTCTAATTTATTGTAAAATGCTTTCAAAGATAAAAAACATTTTAACTTATTATGATTCTGAACCTACTGAAATAACACAAGGAATAATATGGTTAATATTTTTCCCTGTTGTATACAGTGCAGAACACGGCTTAAACCTATGGTTGGTAATTATATCAATGATCATAGGATTTACCACAATATATTCTGTTTGTTACCACCCGCTAAAGACTAGAAAAACTTTATCTCTGGGTGTTTTTTTATTTTCTCTAGTAGTAGTTGTTATGTATTATATTAAAGGAAACTATGTATGTCCTACTCATTGGGGTTGGATTGTAATATCACTTAGCGCCTTCTTCAACTTAAAAAGAATATGTAATCATTATTATAGATCAGAGAATGGATAACTTAACCACCGTAATAGTAACAATTGTAACTGTACTCTTCTCAGCAGGGGCCTGGAAGTTTTATGAAAAAAGAATACAATTAAGATCAGAGCAAATGAAAGATAAGAAGGATGATCAAAATCTATATAGAGATGATTTAAGATCTAGAGTCCGCACTCTTGAAACTCTTTTAAAAGAAAGTTCAGAAGAAAAAGATGAGATGCGTGCACAAATATTATCACTTACTGAAGAGGTTGCTGAGTTAAGAACTAAAGTTGCATTTCTTGAAAGAGAAAATGAAAGACTAAGAAATATCTAAACTATGGCTCTTTTGGTAATGTTATTAATTTTTGTTATCTTATACTATACTACAGCTATAATATTAGCTGATAAAAATATCAATATTATGAAAATTGTAAAAATTATTTTTAAAGTGATATGGACAATATCACTGCAAAACATTTGTCTCTGGGCCTTAGCTGGTTGGAAGTGGTTATGGTCTTTAACTACAGTAGATGAAAAAACAGTTGCTGCGGCTAAAGAGGTTGGACGCAGAACTAAGAATGCAGTCAATGAAATGGATGATGTAGTTGATGCAATCAAAGGAAAGAAATTTAATAAAAATGGCAGCCCAAAAAAGAAAAAGTAGTAAACTTAATATTAAAAAAGCTATTAAGAAGCCTGGTTCTTTAACTGCAACTGCAAAAAGAGCAGGAGCTATAAAAGGAGACGGTACTATTAAAGTTTCTTGGTTGCGTGAAAAAGCTAAAGGGGGAAATAGTAAAACTGCACAGCGTGCTAGATTTGCATTAACTCTAAAGAAGTTAAACAAAAAATAAATAAACAATTAAAATTTAAAGCTATGCCAGCAAATATGAAAAAAGCAGGAATGAAGTACCAAGGTGGCGGTACAATTAGAAAAGTAAAGGGTATGATGGAAGGTAGAATGGGTACAAAAACCCCTACTAAACGTAAAATTAAGAAAATGGCCAAAGAAGGTAAGCTTGGTAAAGGACTTGCTACAAAGAAATATGGTCACGGTGGTGGTCCTAAAGCATCTAGTTATGTAGGTAATCCAATGGGTTACTATAATGATAAGGCAATGTACGGAAAAGAGCAAATGTCTAAGATGCAAATTGGCGGCACTGTAAGTAAACCAGAAGATAGAAAACCAAGTGGCACTGTAAGTAAGCCGAGTGGTACTGTAAGTAAGCCAAAAGCAAAAAGAAGAACTGTAAGTGTTACTACAAAAAATCCTAGACCAGGAACTGTAGGTGGAAGTCCGGTAACTACAAAAACTGTTACTAAAAGGAGAGGTGATAAAACAATTACTAAAACAAAATCAGTTAGAAATCCAATAGGTCCATTTAAATCAACAGTAAGTAAAAGTAAAACTGTTTCTAAAGCTGGTCCTAAAGGCCCAATGGGAATGTCTCAAAAGAGAACTGTAAAAAGTAAAGGCTCTAACAAGCAAGTATCTCAAAAGAGAGGTAGAAAGATGCAGTCTAGAATGAAGAAAAAAGGATAGATTATGGCAGCACCTTGGATAGGCAATTTATTAGGAGGTCTTTTTGGAAAAGCTGATAAGATCATTGATGAGGTAGTTACTTCTAAAGAAGAGAAGATGACTCTCAAAAATGCTATGCAGAAAATGTTACTGGATAGTGAAGATACTATTCAAGAGAACGTAACAAAAAGATGGGAGGCTGATATGAATTCAGACTCTTGGCTATCTAAGAATGTTAGGCCAATGGTTTTGATATTCTTAGTAGTGTGTACTATGATTTTAGTTTTTATTGATGCGGGCTTTTTAGATTTTAAAGTAGAAGATAAATGGATTAGCTTTTTAGAGATTACATTGCTTACTGTAATAGGAGCTTACTTTGGAGGAAGGTCCATTGAAAAGGTTAAAGATACAAACGCAAAAGCACAAATGCATAATGAGACTAAAAGAAAAGGGTGGTTTAGAAAAAGAGACAAGGAAGACTAGACCAGGCATACACTCTAAAAGCAAGACTTCTAAATTAAAAAGTAGTAAGTACTATTTAAAAAAATATAAAGGTCAAGGAAAATGAGAAATATATGCATATTTTTACAATGGTTAACTAGAGGCAAGGTTTGTTTAGGACATTGCCGTATAGGTCTTTGCCATAAAACTAAAAGTAAATTGTAATAAAATGAATGATAAACTTTTAACTAAAAAATTCATGAATGGCGGAGACGTCATGGAAAGTCAATTTGGAGGTTCTGGTCCTGGTAAAAAAAGAGGTGGTAACCGAGGCACTAACCGTAGAAGGAAAAGAGCGGTAAAAAAATGCAAGAGAAAGGGATGTGGTGCAAAAGTAAGATATAGAGTATAATGGACTGGGAACTACTAGTAGTATTTCATTGGCCGCATGATAGATGCGCATTAGGATGGGAATCTATAAGAGCTGACGAGGAATATGACTATAATACTTTTAAGTTATATTTAGTAATAGTAACTTTAACATTAAACATATAATTATGGCTAAGAAAATAAAATATAAACAAGGAGGTCAACCTTCTCTTTTAACATCAATGTCTGGAAGATTAGATATGACAATGCCTGGATCTGCTAATAATGCATATATGAAAGGTAAAGATTGCGGATGTAGTAAAAAAATGAATATGGGAGGCACTGTTCCAACAGCTAACACATATCACGGAAAAAGAAGATGAATATTCTAACTGACATATTAAGTCTTTTCAAAAGAAAGAAATTTAGAAATCATGTTAAACCAGACGATGTCTTAGTTATAGGCATAAGTGAAGAACCAGATATAGAGGGTATTGCTTCTCCGGTTCCCTATAAAGACGTAAAACTAGTTAAGTATAAAGATTTTTTAGCAAGTGCTGAATGTGAAAATGTAAATATACCATTAGGTGATCCAAGCGCTGGGGTATTTAAAGACACAACTACAGATCCAATAACCGGTGATTGTTTTGATAATTTCCGCAAACTTAAATCTCTTAGCTTAAATCTTACTATAACTGAAAATGGAGACTTTGTTGAATTTGATAACTTAGCTGAAGCAAACACCGCATCTAATATTGGAACTGGTGCTGGATGCTTCAAACAAAAAACAGGAGAAGACTTTGAATTTAAAAGTCTTACTAGTGTAGATGGAACTGTAACGATAACTGACAATGCAGATACAATTGATCTTTCTGCAGGATCTTCTTCTTTTGGTGTATGGTCCACAGTAGACGCTCTAGGTGAGCTTACTTATTATTCTGAATACTCTGCCGCTGTTGCTGCAGCTGTAGCCGGTGATACTATAACATTACATGCAAACTATACTTTATCAACTGGAACTGGTTTTGATTTTAAAGATCAAGTAAATATAAATTTAAATGGCTTTACGGTTACTTATTCAAATACTGATACATCAAGTGCATTTACTGATACTGTATCTGGAGCAGTCCAGTTAAGTATGTATAATGGAAATGTTGTAAGAACAGGTCAGAATAACCCGGGAATAGAAAGTAATACTCTAGCTCTTGAATTAATAAATGAAAGTAGTATAGCTTGTTTTGGCGTTAAGTTTATAAATTTGGATGGTTGGGCTATATATGTATCAGCTTCAAAAATATATGGTGCGGAAGCTTTTGGAGATAAAGGAGGAATTGCATTAGCAAATGATTATAGATTAAGGGATTGCTATGGATATGGTACAGAATCTGCCGGTATAAGTACAACAGCTGGTAGTAGAGATGGACTTGTTATTAATTGCACAGGCGAAAGCCCACAATCTATTGGTCTTAACTTAGAAGAAGCTGAAGTTGTGAATTGCGTTGGCTATCACAAAGGTAGTGATAACGAGGCAGGTGCATATTTAAAAAATTGTAATACTGTAGGTATAAAAGGATATTCACTTACAGGCAGTGGCGTCATTATAGAAGGAAAAAGTGTAAATAATTGTACGGGCCGTACTACAACAATTACTGCAGGTACGCAACCGTATATACACGGTGGTGTTAAATTAATTGATGTACTCTCAGCTCAGGATTGTCATGGATTTAGCAACGGAGATGTGAATGCATCTGGTTTGGTAATAGTTAAACAAGGTGGTTCTAACCAAAAAACAAAAATTTTAAATTGTTCAGGATCTTCTAGTGTATTAAATACCACAGGTCTAGTCATTATAGCAAATAATATAAAAGGTACTAATGATAATATCCTTACACTTGAAAATTGTTCAGCTGCAGGGGAAAGTCTTGCTTGTGAACTTGATTCAGTCAACTCAGGCTTATCATATAAAAATTTAATTACAATATTAAACTCTAGTTTTAGTACTGATCAAGATGCTGGTATATGCATTGAAGGAACTAATACAAATCAAGACTTGGCTTATGCTAACTGTTCATTTAGAACAGGCGATAATAGCCTTGGTACACCATTAGTAAGTATAACACAAACAACAACTAATACACCGGATCCGCAAGGAAACATGTATGTTTAAAATATAAATTATGAAACCAAGCAAAAGTGAAATGAAAAAATGGGAAGTTGAATCTGCTATATCAACTCTACAAAGAGCAGAAGAAATTAAAAAAAATACTTCTTTAATGAGAGATGTTAAAAAGGCAGCTAAAAGTCAAGCAGATAACTTAATGAAACTTGGCGGTGCTGTAACTAGCCGTGCTAGAAAATCTCCAGTTAAGAAAAGAACTTTGAGAAAAAAGAAATAAAACATGGCAGTAGTAGTAGTAACAACAAAGATGGGGGCCGGTGTGCTTTATACACACACTACAGACAGTTCAGTAGATTGGCCTAGTGTACCAAATGATACATACTTTTATGATTTAAATACAGAACTTGTAAATTATAAAGATGCAGCTGGTACAATAATAGGTGCATACGATGCTCAAGCATTAACAGATGTTGTTACAGATGGTTCTACAATAACAGGAGATGGTACAGCAATTAATCCATTAGTTGCTATTAATGGAGGATCATCAACAGGTACCCAACTATTATCAGGATTTGCCTCATATTCAGGAACAGGTTTAGTTTTTGATGTTAGTAATTTAACTTATATAATAGATGGCAATAACTATAGTAGTACTGCAGTTTCAGTTACTTTAAATAATGGTGATCCTACTAATGGAAGATTTGATGCAATTGTTGCTGACGTAAGCGGAGTTGTATCTGTAGTTCAAGGAACTCCTTCTGCAACACCAATTACACCAACAGTTGGCATTGATCAAGTTTTAGTTCAATTTATATTAGTAGGAACAAATGCTTCAACTCCAAACATTACTACAGAGTATGTTTATAGAGAAGGATCTACTCCAGATTGGACAGGAGCAACATTTGGTACTAATAATACTGCTGATTTTTCATCAACAACACCTACACCTTTTCAAGGTACAGAATGTGTTTTAGGCAGTGTAGGACAATATGGATGGAACAGAGGTGTTGGATTTGTAGCACCTTCGCCTATAAGTAGATCTCAGTATAGTATTTTAAGCTTTAGAATTCAGATAACAGAAGACTTAGTTGCTGCAGGCGTATCTAGATTTTATGTTTTTGGTTGGGCTGATACGGTTTTTACTGATGGTAATACGAGAATTGGTTATAGAAAGATTGAAGGTCTTATAGATATGACAGCTTCTGCAATTGGAACATGGCAACTTGTAAATCTTCCTCTATCTGGTTTTTCAATGTTTACGCAAAATACAACTATAGGTGGTTTATGGTTTACACTATATCCAAATAGACCCTCACTTGCACCGGCTGGATTTGCTTTAGATGATATTAAATTTCAAACAGGTTATGGACCTACAACTAATACAGCAACAATTGATATATTAGAAAATAATGTAATTGTTGGGGATTCATCTAGATTAAATTTTAAAGATACAACTACTGTTGGAGTTACTATAACAGATGATACTTTAGAAAATAAAATGGATATTGAGTTTGACACTGTTGATGACTTTAAGTTTTTGCAAACTTCTGTTTGTAAAGTAAATACATCAGCTGTTACTGATTATGCTACTATTTCATTAGCAAATAGTACTACATTTGAATTACTTCCATTTAATCCTGCTGTTCCTTCTTTGGCTGCTCCAACACATAATGTTGTTATGCATATTGACAGACCATCAAATACAGCAAATTATGTAAGAATATTTGTTGAAATGTCTGTAAGAACCGGAACATCTTCTGGAGAATTTATACATTGTGGTTTACATCATACTTCATCAAGTACAACACTCCCAACATATGGTTGGGAAACTGTAGGTGCAGATGGAGATGCATCAGATGTTTCAATATATCATTTTACATTTGATATACTTGTAAGTGATTTATTAGACTGGGCAGGTAATCCTGCTGCAGATGGGGAGTTTTGTTTCTTCTTTTTAGTAGCTTCATCTTCAAGTAGTACCACTGATGTTTATGTAGGAAAGCAATGGGGTGTAGCTATGTCATCAACTTCTCAACCTTCTCCTGGACCAATCACATTTACAGCTCATGAAATTACAGCTGCAATGAGAAAGGTTAATCAACCATCTGATCCACCAGCTTAATGAAAAAGATATATCTTAAAAAAAGAATCTTAAGACATCTTTCAAAAACAAGTGATAAGCTTTTAAGAATTAGTAAAAGGCATACCCACTAGAACGTCTTAACTAGCGAGGTTGGTTTGCCCTATTTATTTATCATGGATGACGTTTTTAAAACCGCTAAGCCTGCGGGTCCTTTCTACTAGCTACTAAATAGATTAAAAGGAAAGCTATAATAGCTTTAAATATCAGGCCTGCTACTATCAAATTTCAAAGTCAAAATCTTCATCAACTTCTTGGTAATCTACGTTACCTATACTATCTGCTATTGGCTCTTCAGAATCAACCATAACTACTTCAGGGTTATTATCTACACCATGTAATTGTGATGATAATTCTTCTTCAGTCATAGTTTCTACTTCCTCCTCTGTATTAATGGTATCTTGTTGGGTAATACCCATACCTTTTAATACATTGGCCATCATAAAATCATGAAAGTTTTTAGTATCACTTAACCAAGATCTAGGGTGCACAGACTTATATGAATGCGTTATATGATTATAGAAAGCCCATGCATTTTCTTGATCACATTGGTAATCAAAAGAAGGGGTTTCCATTTCATCTTTTACGCAAGTCATTTGTCTAGGACTAATAAGATCTTCATTAAAATACATACGCCCTAATAACTCTGCTTGTTGCTGCTTATTTAGAACTACAGTTCTTAGACTATCTCTATCTTTCGTTATTCTGTCAAAAGCTTTCTGAGCATTCTTAATCTGACTTGATATCTGCATTTTAATCTCTTCATCTGCAGTTCCTGTATGCTTTCTAGCATAGTTTAACTCACCGCAAACCATTCCATTAGAACATGCAAATACATGTGCTCCAATAGCGCACTGAAATCTTATTGATTTATCATAAGAATTTGTCCAAGCAAACATCATACCCAGCTCACTATCAGATTGTCCTGATATTGGCTTTATATGATATATTCCTTGAGCTACTTCTCCGCGATTGTTAGCTCTATAAATTTCATTTGTAATTAGAAATCCACTATTAGCAAGCATTTGCTTAGTGTTATCAATTACAAATTTGTGTGATATAACCGTGTATGTATCTCCATGAGATGGCAACGGTGCATTTATAACAAAATCTCTTGTTACTTCTATTTTACTTTTCATATGTAAACTTTATAAGTGTAAATATATAAATTATTTTTGTTTAAAACAAATTCTTACCCGGTTACATTATAACCAGGTAAAGAATTAATATACATAAAATGACAAAACCTATGTCTTTTACTAATTTTAATATGTCATCGTTCATTAAAATAGTTCTAATTGGTTAATACTAACATTTAATATGGAGTCTATTTCAGATTCAATGGCTTTACTATAATATCCTAAATCAATATCATAATCTTCCCACTTAGGCTGCAGCTTTATTTCATTGAATATAGTCTGCATCCATTTTCCGGCTTCACATTGTATTTGCCTACCGTCATCTTTATTGACTTTAGTTATTTTAACGCTCTTACTACTTTGTTTAGATATATAATATCTGTTAGTCTTTTGCAAATCCTCCTCATGGTATTTACCATTTGGAGTAGATCTAGCTACTTGTTTCCATTTACCTTTAGATTTCATACCTATACAGTAATCAAGTATATTTCTATTCTTTGCAAGATAATCTTCAGGTAAGATATCTTTAACAAAATAATTGTAGATAGCTTTTTTAACTACCAACTTAGACTTATTTTTATGTAGTGCAAGTTCATGAAAGTTATATCTACCCTTGAGTTTAACAGGGGCATACATAAAATCAGAACCTTTTACTTTAAATAAATAATGAGGGTTATCCTCTTTAGTTTTTCTCCATGTAGTTATATCTACAGATTTAAAATCATTAATACCAATGTAATTATTGACATCACCAAGAACGATCTTTTGATATGTATCATGCTCAAGGTTTAGATCAGTTATATCCTCCCATTCTTTGCAAATCTTAAGGTAAAGATCTTTTTTATCTCTTGGGATTCTAATCTCAACTCCATCTGTATTTTGCAATAAACCAAATGCTTCAGGTATTCCGTCAAGTATCATGTCATACAACATCATAAGGCTTAATTGGCCATTAAGAGTTATACGCATACATAATTCCGGATCATAAAAGAAACTATTTTCCTCATTGCTTAAACCAAATATTGAATTAAGTATAATTTTATACACGTAATTCATAAGATTAGACTTTGGGATTTTAACCCTTTCATCAAAAATCCATTCATATAGCGCACAAAACTCTTCCTTGGGGAAATGAGCTGGTGACCAGTTATTCCTTATAACTAAATTAGGATAGAAACTGGTAACATCTGAAGACATTATAATATGATCATCATCTGATTTATAAACACCGCTCTTTCTAGCGCCATGTATGCCGCCTAATGCAAAAGTAGTGTGAACACCTTTGTGCTCAAGCTCATATTTAAACTGACCCTTTAGCTGCATTGCATCCAACTCTAAAGTATTAAATTTATTTAAAGCCTGTTGAAATATAGGAGACTTAAACTCTATGTAAGGAAGTATAAGATCTTTAACCTTAATCACATTCCTATAAGTTTTCATACTCTTTATCTCTCTAGCGCTTACATTTAACTTTCTACTTAAAAAGTATGCAAACAATTCTTTAGCAATGCGTGGTTCAGACGCACTAAATAAATCAATGTTATACTTACCCGTAAGTTCTTTGCGCAGTTTAATTTGAGACTTAGATCTATCAAATATAGCTTTAGTAGATTCTACATCATTAATGCAGTATCCAACTATAATATCAAGTTCTTCTTGTGTCTCAATTTTTGCAGTATGCTCAATAGGCATGTCCTGTAAGTTTTCCCAATCCATGCTATACTGTATCCATTTAAGACTAGAACGCTTGGCTGGATTATCCCAGTGATGCATTTTAAATATGTCTATTTGACCTATCTGTAAATGCCATGGCGCAAAGATACCCCATTCTTTTCTATTCTGTCTAGCTATTGTTTCTTGAGCAAATGCATAAATGACTTCTGCTATTGCACAACCGGACATATTAGACCACAACTCATGGTTGTTTAGTATATACTGAGTGACTTGAGCATCAAAGGCTAATCCATTATAAGATATATGCCATTGCTTCTCATCTCTATTTTGATGTAAAAACTCTATGAATTTATCAAAATCATTTTGCAAGTCATGTACTATATAAATCTTCTGTTCAGAAGTTTTATAATGACGAAAAACTGCTACAAAACAATTAGATAAGGTTTCATAATCCATTATCCAATGATTCATTTTTTTCTTTTTTAAGTTTATTTTTAAATGTGCGTAATGTTATATCAGTAATTCCTAAAGCATCGGCTGCTTTTTTTAATGTCTTATGTTTTTTAAGAGCTAAAGTCATTAGTCTCTCTTTCATTTGAACTATTGTTTCCATCATTTTAATTTTTAGTCATAAAAAAAGGCTCCTAGTTAGTATACCAGGAGCCTTTATGGATGCATGCTTGTAAGCATATCCTTTTTAATATAATATTATGCAGGCATAATGATAGATGAAGTTTTGGTTTCATTTGCATCAACTTCAGTCATGTATTTAGCAACATCAAAGTCTGCAAAGTTAACTGAAAAGATTGCAAGGAAATTTTCAATTTCTTCTTTCTCTGTAATATAAAATTCAGAAAATGTATTAATTGAAACTCTTTGCTCTTTATGAACTTTACCTGTTTCCTTACTAGGAACCTTAAGTCTTTGCGGTTGGCCGTTATCATCTAACCTGGGTAACATTGTAAATGTTTCTTTCATTGTTTTAGAAATCATTACAAGTATTCCAGTAGACGGATCAAACATTCCTTCTACGTATGGGCAGTCTTCTGTGACTGAAATTAAATTAAATGACTTAACTCCTCTGAACGAAGAAGAGACTAACATCATGTTTTGACCAATTGATTTTTTTGTACTCATTGATTATTTTTGTTTAAAGATATAGAATTATTCCTTAATAACGCAAACTCATTTGGTATTTTTTCTATTAATGTCTCTTTTATTAAGTCTGGTGGTGAACAAAGTTCATACGTTGATTCAATTAATTTTAGGTCTACGTCTAGTTCTTTTGCATATGTTTTATGGTGTGATTCCGGATCTAAATAAGATTCTATATAACCACTTATTCTACCTACTCTACCGAAGTATGTAAGTATCTTTTTCTTTGTCTCAATAGAAAATTTTGAATAGGAACCTTTTACAAACATCTCATAGTCATGTTTAAATTGTGAGTAATCAAACACGTATATTTGCTTATCCTCACCCTTTTCATTGTGTTCAAATAAAGGGTGAGATGATAAGTGCCTTATATCAAAAGTCTTAAATTTTTCAGATCTTTCTGTATGATAAATGCAGATATATTTATAATCTGATTCATCATAAAGTCCGTCCCAGTAGATGTATGTCTCTACCGGAACGAATTCTTCTCCTTTTCTAATATCTAGTAAAGGATATAAAAAAATTTTAGATTTTTGAAAATACTGCATGTAGGCTCCAGTCATTATAGTCTTATTTTATTTGTTGCAAAGTCATAAGGAAGGCTATAATCTTTCTCTGTATAATGGTATTCCGCTCTATTTAATATATCACTTAAACTAAACGCCCATGCCCTCATGCTCTCGTCAAGTACATCAAATACATAAACTTGATTATACTTGTCTATCACAACAAACTTAAATAAAATTTTGTAATCATCCTTAAATTTAGGATCTAAATTTTCATAAACCAACTTAAAATATACAGCTGCCTGAATATAATAATTCCAATATTCAACGCTTTCTGGGAAATCAGCAATGCTCTTCCCTGTTGTTTTTAAATCAGCAATTACAACTTGTTTATTTTCATGATCTATCTTGTAAAAATCAACATAACCGTGTAAACCAAAATTATGGTTCTTAAGATCACATTTTAAATATTTTTCTACAAATTTTGCAGAATCATCAAGTTCAAAATCAGTCTTCTCTATATTTAATAAATCACTTACTTCTTTATTTTTTTTTAATATGTCAACGTAACTATTGCAACGAGCCAAGGTATCTTGGTCAACAATGTCCACATTTTTATTAAGAATAAACTTCCAATATAAATCATAATCATCAATTTTAATTTTACTAATTCTTGCCTCATCAGTCTTCAGTGACTGATATAGGTTTACTTCTTTTAAAGTATCTGTTATCATAAAATCTGGTATGTCTGCTAATTTTTCAGACGTATATTTTTCAGATATAATATGTAATACTTTTCTTACATTATCTGTAGGAGTCTTGCCTGGTACAATCTTAAATTTTTCTTCAAGATTTTCAGGCTCTAATAATAGACAATGTACAAGCTTACCTTCAACTAAATGTTTATCAGTACGCACTTCACGGTCCTGTAATATATACTCCTTATAAAATAAGGATGGGGAAAACATTAATTTGTTTATAGAGGAATAACTAAAGTTAAAATCTTTAGCATAAAACACCTCTTCTTTTTGTTTATCAATCATGTTGTTCTAAATAATCTTTAAATTTTTGATCTTTAAATTCTTTTAATTCTTCTTTAGAGATTTCAAAATTTTTCATTAATCTTTCTATTATGTCTTTATCTGAAATTTCTATACCAATTACACCAAAGTCAGAATCAAGTCTTTCCATTAGAAGTTCTTTTTCTAATGTAAGTTTAGTAACTTCCCATAAAAGAAAGTTTACATTTTGTACTTGTTGTAAAGTATACTCTCTCATTACATCTGTTCTTTTTCTTGACATGTTTGTGCATGTTCTTTCAAGAATGTTAGACATTTCTAAATCAGTCATTCCACTGAGATGTGATGCAATTATCTCTTTTATATAAGGAGCATATTTTTTTCCATGCTCTCTGGTTTGTTTTGGATGTTTATTTCCCATCTTCATAATGTTTTAATAGATTATTAATTCTTTCAGGTATGACAACAGTTGCATTGCAACTATCACAACATCTACCTTCAGCTACTGGTGCTGGATTATTTCCATAACCCGTTATTTCTTCTTTACATATACAGCATTTATTTTTATCTTGACTCATACTCCGCTAATGTTTCTCCTAGTAATTGATTCTCTTCTTCTAACATACGAATATACTCTGCATTATTATTTAAAGGTATTGCTTGCATGGCACTGCCATATCCATTATTAAATACCACAAACTTATATCCATCCATCTCAAAGCTTTGCAAAAATCGGTCACTACTTTTACTCTTATAGTATTTAACATCAACCATTTCTGCTTTATCCCATGCAATACCAATAAGTTTGTTTCTCTCCTGGTTTCTTTCTATATCATTGCAAGATGTTAGCGCAAATACTATAAACAAACACCATAGGCAAAAAAACCATAGGCCATGCCTTTCTATCACTTTTATTATTTTATCTCTCATAATTTTAATTTTTAAAAAAGGGGTGGGCAGATGTTCACAGAAACACCTGCCCATAACAATCAATTATGGCTACCCCTAAAATGGTAAGTCATCTGAAACAGTAAATTCAGATTTTAACTTTAAATCTGATGCTTTTACATCAAACACGGAACCTTCACTGGTCAAATGAACATATTTTAGTATTGTCTTGCACATTTTATTTGAAATGGCACCAACAGCAAATTCTGTAAGTACATTTTTTTGATGCAAGTGTTTTACCAAACTATTAAATCCGTGACCAGACCTATCATCTATTGAATTAACTCCATTCATTGTTTTTCTCAATGATTTTACATTAATATGATTCCAATTTGAGCAATATCTAAGTTTATGATCATAAAATGCAAATATTAATGCAATCTTATCATAAGATGCTTCAACGTTACAGTTAGCCATCATTTCTAATGCCAGACTAGAACTTTGATCATCATCTGAATTAATCATATCAGATATTGTTTTACAATCTTTGGCAGTTAAAACAACCGAATCCTCATTACAAAGATGTAATAAAGCTGTGTCTTTGACTAGTTTATCAGATAAACTTGCATTTTGTAATAAATAAAACATCTCTTCATCTTTACAATAATGAGGCGTTTGACCTCCGTCTTTTAAAGGACCTGAAGATACTTGAAATACATTTTTAATCTGACTAGAATAATTCCATGATTCAAATCTAACGCTGAGGTAAATGTGTGCTTCCTGATCATGATTTTCTATATGATCTGCTAAATTATTTAACTTCAACCTAACATCATCATTAATGTTATTATCTATATGTTTTAAATATGATTTATACTGATTGATAGTATATACATCCTGGTATGCCCAATTAAATAGGTTTTCCATATATTTATCTGATGTAATAATGTAATCTGCTATATCTCTTTTTCTAGTGATGGATATGTTGTGTTTGTCTTTTAAGTTTTGAACTTTCATTTGTGGTAGATCTAAACTAGGAGTCCTATAGAAGGACTTATCCTTTAAATCAACCGCATTTAATTCTTTAAAACCTGTTTGAAATACACTAGCAAATATTCCCCTCCTTTTATGTATATCTTTAGTTTCAACTATGGCTTTAAAATAGCCAAAGTTTCCGCAAGGAGAAAAGAGTTGTTTTGATGTTTTTATAGGGCTATTATATGAAGCATTATTAAGTTCTTCTGCAGTAGCCACTCCTGAAGCACGAAGCCCGGAGTTTGTTTTTTTATATGTGTCATCTCCTAGAAATATATCTAGGAAATACACATTGCTTAAATCTTTCATTTTAAGTATTTTTTATATTCTGGTTTAACACTTACTTTAAATACATAAAGTTCTCTGTTGTGTATGGAGATTTCTGTACGTACTATTTTTTCTAGATATCTAAATGATTCATTAGTTAGTTTTTCTTCTTCCTCAAGTTTTATAATCATATCTTCTGCGGAAGTATGATATAAATCATTAAGTTCTGATTTTTCCAACCAATATTTCACATCTTTATCTCTATTAAATTTATATGTATAACTACATAAAGATTTAGCTAGCTCCCATAATAAATGGGGTTTTTTTGAATAATCAACAGTAGGTAATATTTTAGCTGCAATAGCTGTATTTTCATCATCATATGATTGAACCCAAGTTTCTAATTCTTTAATTAAATCTTCAGTTAAATCTATCTGATTTGCAGAAGCATGCAAAATACTCTCTTCACTTATGACATTCATCTCACCTGTATCTATTAGATAAGCAATATTTAAAGCTAATCCTGTAATACCCCATTCGTCCATTAAACTTATAGGGTTAGAACAATTATAGCTAGTAATACTTCTATCATTCCATTTATCATCCCATATAGTAGGCTGAGGATGATTTTCAATTATACTGCAAGACCTATTAGAGGGTATATCTTCACCATTAAAAGCTTCAAAATTCCATAATCTATACATAAGCTTGGTAATTTTTATTTTATCACCATTACTAAACTTCTCATAAAAAGAATCATGAGTTATTACAAAATCTGCTTTTTCATAGTCATTTGTTATAGTGACTTTATGCTCTTTGCAAGCAGCCTTCAATCTATCTAGTGTAACAGAACATCCAGGCAATACAAATGCCCTTTTATGGTTCTTTATTTGAGTACCATCTATACTTTCATCAGATAGTATATCTCTTACTTTTTTAAAAGTAGTTTCATCCTGTGTTATAAGCACATCATCAACTTGGTCAGAAGTAATGACCCCATAAAAGGGGTCATTATCCAAACCAAAATGTTTCAGTGCATCATCATCATGCTTTTGATAAACATTTTTTCCTGCCATATTACTTTACAGTCATTTTAATTATTTCAGGTTTCATCATAAGTTTATTAAACTTTTGCTTATTCCCGTTAAATATAGTTCTCACAACTAAATACTTAAGATCATTTGTAAAGTAATCTTTTGTACATAGTTTTTCCAATCTATCAGTAATCTTTTGATTGATTGTATTATCCTTTGAATATACAACAGCAAAGTTAGCGAGTCTTGTTGCCATAGTTGATGCAATATCAGCACGATAATCATCATCTTTACCAACACATCCCGTTAATTCACCAAGAATATATGCCTCATTATCATGAGTCAATAAATCTTTTGGTGTAACCAACTTGTCTAACTTGTTATTAATAAACACGGTAAACATAGACGCAAACTCATCACCAACACTACCTTCTCCAATCATTTGAATATAAGGTAAGCTATCTTCAAAGTTTTCAAAACTTGATATTGCATTAAAGAATGTGGTAATTGCACGAGCATTTGTTTCTTGTGTAACAAGCTCTGGATGTAATAACAAAAAGTTAATACATCTTGTATCAATACCTGCTTCCTCTGCCCAACGAGCCCAACAGTTTACATCAAACTGCAAATTAGCAGTGATATAACGTGTCTTTTGAGCTGCATCAACAGAATTAACCATATAGTCTCCGTTGTCCGGATTTGCGGTTAATACAATATGCCAATCTTCAGGAAGTGACCAAGAGATATACGTCTGACGATCTATCAGCTCCATAACGGCTTGAATAAATCTAACATCTGCACGGTTCCAATCATCCAAAAGGAGGATACCACCTTTCTTTTTACCTGCAATCCATTCCGGAGCACAGTATGACATCCGGTTTTTACCAGTCATCTTGTAACCATTGTTTAAGTAATCACTAACTGCAAGCTCGCTTACCCACTGCCCAATCTTCTTTGTAACAGTATTATTAGATGACAATTTTGCTACATCTTCTGATGCTGCAGACTGAGCGCCATAGTTTATAGTGTCAGTTTTTCCATTTACGGATACAACTTTTTCTTTATACATTTGGAACTCTCTTATTGGAAAACCAACAAGATCACCAAGCTCTTCAATCTGAGCTAAATTTAATTTTACAAAATCCATACCGTGAGTCTCAGCAATCTGCTTTACGGTAGATGTTTTACCAATACCTGATTCACCTAGAACTTCTACTGCAACTGGTAATTTACCTTGTTCCTGTAGAAATCTATTATTACTTATAATGTGCTTCATGAAGCCGTTTAAATCATCAACATTTAAATTTACTTGTGCCATAATCTTTCTTTCTTTTTAATTTAATTGTATTTTTTGTCCTGGTAGTTCTTCATTGACATTGCAATGACTGCTGTGAACCCAAAGTGTATTATTGGGACAGTTTTCCGGAGCCCAAGCTTCTCCATCTGTAAAATATATAAGAGCTGTATAACTCTTTTTTTCATTATAATGATCTACTACTGGTTGAAATGATGTACCACCTCTACCATGTATTTCCCAATCACATTTTGGATTAAATTCTTTTACAGAACTAATTTGTGTATCACACTGTACTATAGTTATCTTATGTCCAGTCTTATGCATATGACTCAATTCAGAGAAAAACTCTTGCAATTCATCATTACTTACTGATCCGGATGTATCAACACCTACACATATATGATTTTTGAACTTAATCTTCAAACCTGGGTTTTCAAAATATCTCTTATTGTATTTACGTCTTAACTTTTTTGTATATACAACTGAGGAATTACCAACAAATCTTCTTAGGTACGCTTTCCAATCAAACTTGGCCGGTTCTACATGACGCAGTCTTTGAATAAGATCTTGCAATTCACCTGGAATATTCCCTTGTCTTTTTTCAGTTTGTTCTGCGTTTTCTTTGATCCTATGTTCAATTTGTTTTTCAATTAACTTTTTCTCAGCTTCTGGTAAGTCTTCAAACTCATCCCATGTACCATGGCATTGAGGTGTTGTACCATCCATTTGACCAAGTAAGTCATCTAATGATGGGCATGTTCCATCTTGCTTTGCTTGACTTAACAAATCATAATATACATCTGTACCTGCTCTTACCGGAAGATCTAATTCAGGAAATGTATCCAAGGTTAAACCACCATCTGGAAGGTAATCAGAATCTATATATTGATTTATCTCTATATCAGCTGCTATATTAAATAGCTTCTTGTCATCATAACGCTCACGTGTAAGCAGATGGCCAAATGATATATGCAATAATTCATGCTTCAATAATCCAATTCTATGTTTATCTGATAAATCATTAAAAAATTTTGGATTGATTGCTAATTGTGCTCCAATACCGTGTTTACTAACACCTGCTGTTGGAATATCTTCTCTATAAACCTTATTAAGGCCAACTAAAAAGAGCCCGTAAAAGGGCTCTGTGAATATTAAAGTTTTACTTGCTTTTGATACTAAGTTTGCTACCATATTATTTTATATTTTCCTTCTATGAAATTATAGTCTTCAGTTAAATGTTCAAAATGTTCAACAACCAAAGTTTCATATATTTTTTTTATATTTTCAATATTGGAGTTTTTTGACGTTTTTATACATTCATAAATCTCTTTCATAGTTAAATCATTATAATTCCACTGATTTTGACCAATCATATTCAATAATTCACTTCTGCCACGATATGTGGTTTTTTTTAGAAATAATCTAATTATCTCATCACAAGGATTTAAATTTTTTATTGTTTCTAATGCCATTTGTACATCTTCGTTAGTGCTTGACTGCAGCATTTGGCTTAAATTTTTAAAAACTTCTATGTCTATTATTACTATTTCTTTTGTTTCTGCCATTTAATCTTCAATTTTTAAGGTTTTTATCATCCATTGCGGTTTTTCTTTCTTATTCATATGTACAATCCATTCTTTAGCTGAAGGCACATAATTATTGCAATCTTCTTTGACATGTTGTTCACCAACATATCTTGTATATACGGTCTTGCCGTCTGAGTTTTGAAATTTCTTTCCAAATATTATTTCACATTCAAATATACCTTCACTGTGATGACGATACAATCTATGCATAGAATGACCTATCCATTTTTTTGTTTCATCAAACCAATCATGTATTTTAATGTAATCTTCTGGAATACCTCCCCACTTTTTTACTGAGGATTTTGCATGAATATGAGGATGCATTAGTAAAATAAATTACAAAACCAATCATGCTCTTCAACTGTCCTTTGATAGAATGCGCAATCTACTTCACAAGTATTTAGGCGCATGTTGATATGACCGTAGCCACCATCATTATTTACCCAATCACCGTGAGCATCATTAACTGCTGATTCTATGAGATCATATATATAATCTTCAAGATCAGCTGATCTTAAATCCTCATCAATTTCATCATCATCTACATCAAGAAATGTTATTTCATGAATTTCTCCTGAATCACCTTGACCATCAAAGTCTGCTCTAACTGTTGCAACTCCGTAATCTCTAAGTCTTCCTATTACTGGAAGCATTTTCATTGGTTCTTTTGCCATTTTTTAGTATTTCAATTATTACTCCTGGTTTTTCTTTGTCATATTTATAAGGATGAAACACAGGTAATATGTTAACCATGTTGTCATCTTCAATCCAACCGTAGGTTACCATATCATCTTGCACTGTTTGTGCAGGATTTATGTAATCAAACTTATGTTTAGTACCACGAATAAAAGTAAAAGCAATTTTGACCGGTAGTTTATGCTTCTTTAGTTCCTTTTGAAACTGCGGAGCATATTTTTGATAGAGAGATTTAGTATCTTTTCTATATTTCATAACTGTTTTGCTAGCTATGAAGTACTTGCCTGTCCAACGTCTTCCATTTTTACTTGATGGTACATTTCCTGGGATAAACCATTTCATATGTGTATAGTGTTTTTAAGTATAACTTTTAAACTTTCATGCACTTTCTTCCAACCATGTTCTTTTACAGCGTCTGAAATATCCTTACTTAATTCCAGGAAAGTACCCGGTATACCGTAAAGTTTTTCATACTTCTGTATAGCAGCTTTACCTGCAGTATCATTGTCAAAAAGTGTAATTATTTTTTTGTATTTTAATTTTAAATTTTCAATTAAATAAGGTTTTATAACTGTGTTCTCACTATCTGGAGCAATTACTTCAACATTATAACCGAAACTCTTTAAACACATTGCATCTTTCAGAGATGAGCATATTACCAAATAAGGCTGTTTATACTCTAACTGATCTAATCCTTGTGTATATGATTCAATTTTATAAAATTTAAAACCATCTCTAAGTGGTTGATATATTTTAAATATCTGACCATGCTTATTATAGTAACCATAAATATGTTTGCCACGTATAGTTTTCTTTTCTGTAGCTCCGGATACATCTTTTACTAGATTATAGTAATTAATAGGTTTAACATTATATTTAGATAATGCAGAACTTCCAATCCTATACTGGAGCCAATAATTTGCATCATCTTGTGTCCACTCACGGTTATTAATAAGTTCTATCTCCCATTTAGGCTGAGGTGTAAAGTCAATCTTAGCACATCCATTTTGCGCTACAAATTTGTTGTAATCATTAATCATCTTTTCAATAGCACCTGAATAGTTTAAATCAAATACATCTTGAACTAAATTAATTTTATTACCCCCTTTACCTGTAGAGAAATCTTTATACATATAACAACGCTTTGGCTTATCTACATATAAGCACATACTTGGAGTACGTTCTGCCGGATTCCAAAGAGATTTTATCTTTATATCCTGTCCATTTAGATGTTCACTGAGATTTAAATAATACTGAAAGACCCAGTAACTTGGAACAGATGATTCATTAGTAACTAAGTTTTTAGTATTTATCATATTTGTAAATTTAATAAAAAAAGCAAGCAGTGTCTATTAATGACAGCTGCTTGCTATATTTTACATTCTACAGATCAAAATCTTCACCTGCTGTTGATGCAGGTTCAAAGTTGTCTGTTGTTGGAGATGACTTCTTATTTTGAAGTTCTCTTACATGATCTTTCTTAGAAAATTCATATAATCTAGAGTTTTCCATTTCCAAAGTTTCCAATGCAACTCCGTCTTTAGAATTTCTTGGTAAATATAGGTCATAGTTTACATAACCTTCTTTATTTTCCCATTCTCTTCCGCCAACACATGCATTGATATATGTATCTCCTGATAAAACTGTATTAGCTGAAGTCATAAAGTCTTCAACGGTGTCAGCTTCAATATTATCAAGATCATCTCTCTTATTGAGAACTTCACTTAAGAAAATCATAGATTTCAATACTTCAGTATCTCTACTGATTTCTCTACCACTTGGTAAAGTAGTATCTTTATATGGGTAAGGGCTTAATCTTACTCTTCCTACTTGACCTTTATATCTTGGCCCAGTTTTATCATTAGGATCTATAAGAAATCCTTCAAATTCACTACCTACTGGTTCAGATTCTACATGTAACACAACGTTATATGCTTCTTTATCATAGGGTGTTTGATCAAAAGTAATACTATTAATTTTGATTTTCTGGTTACCAACTCCAATTACCGGTCTTGCTTTGCCTGAACCTGCAGACATGTCTTTAGTACTTAACATACGCTTTTTTTTGTTTAATTAATTATTGTTCATATTTGATTATACAATCCTTTACATATTGTAAATCATTTTCTATAAAGGATTCTTCAAACATATCCATGGGAGACTTACAAGTGTTATTCCCATCGGTTTGTGTTTCAAATCCATACTTTATTGTACCATCTTCTTCTTTGATAACTCTACCAAATAATACAATGGAAAATAGTCCTTCTAAAGTTAAAGCATTATCTATCATTTTACCAACAGTTTTTGCTTTTACTTTTCTACGACCATTCATATCTGTTGAATCTTCTGAATGAGTAAGAAAAAAACAGTATAAATCATCCCTCAAATCCTTTGGATATTTTGCAACCTGAGCTAGGTTAGTAGCGATTGAGGTGAATTTATCATAACCTTTTTCTTGAGCTTTATCAAAATACTCAAAGGCAGACATGTATTGCCAATCATCTATAACTACATTAGTTATATGAGGCATATTTTCATTAACATGTTTCAAAGCTTTAATAATTCCAGCAGCTGATGACGCATTTGTCATATTACCTTTGGGATTACTTTTACTAATTAACGTATAATTTTTCTTCCAACCTTTAAAAGGTAATGGTTTATTTGCAATATTGATCCAAAATGTTTCTTTAGGATCTAAATTTCTACCTGATGTAGATTTACCGGAGCCTGACTCCGCGATTATTAATGTGCTTTGTGCCATATGTTATTTATTTATTGATTTTGCTATTGATTCTAATGCTAATGCTATTCTTTTTAACCACTCTTGACCATTTTTATTAACATCATCTGGATTTGGAAGATCTTCCAAACTTAAAATATGACGTGAATTTAGATCAGCTACTGTTCTAGTTGTTATATCACTTATAACTTCAAGCTCAGCAACAGGTATCAGATGTCTTTCAAAACCTGAATTGCTTGTTATAAGTTCATATTCTTCTTTCCAGTGAGGATTATAAAGATGCTTGTATAAAGTTCTTTTAGAATCTTCAGAATCATAGGATATACTAACAAATTCCGTGTATATATCTTGCTTTTTTTCTAATTCACTAGGAAAAAAAGATATATGCAAGTTATCTTTGCCACTTGGCCTATAAGCCATTTTGGGTATGTATAATGCATTAATATTTCCTATTGTTTGGAAATAATCTTCATGCTCTTCTTTGAGTTTTGCAACTTTTGCTTTACGTTCAGTTGGTGTCATAAATTTATTTTTACTACTTATCATCTTCTGTCTTGTTGTTCTGGAGTTTGCATTTCAGCTATTTGCATCTTTTCAAACTCACCTCTGAAAAAACTCATTCTGGCATCACCATTTCTTGCTTTAAGAAAATGTAATACTAAAGTTCTATCATCTTTAATTATATATCTATCTGGTCCATAATATCTAATCTTCTGCTTAGCTGGTCTGTTGATACCAATTAATGTATCAGCATGTTGCAGCATGGCATCTGAACCAAATATATCAGATTCTAAAACATAATTTCCATACTTACCATCTATGGCTCTTTCCGGGTTATCTATATTCCTATTAAGTTGTGATAACGCTATAAACAAACATGGATAGTCCCTTTTAGCTTGTGTAAAAAACTCACCTAATTCAAATAACATATCTAATCTGTTATTCTGATACGGAGCTCTCTTAACAAGTATAGTATGATCTAATGTTATCATTGTTTTTTTACCCTTATGCAAATCCATATAAGCATCTAACTGCTCACGCATTTGATTAACGGTCATTGGTCTACTTACTATATCAACTGGATTTTTAACTCTATCTTTTGCATATACATGACAGGCGTTAATTGTATCCGTAGATATTTTACTACCTGCACTGCATAATTCTTTATATGTTTTACCAGTTAAAGAACTAAATTCACGCAATGCTGATGTTCTACCAACCATCTCAAATTGAAACTCTAAAACTCTAAAGTCATCATCTGGATTTAAGGTAAATGATTCTCTAATAATCTGATCTTTAATAAGAGTCTTACCTGAACCAGGTCTTCCACCAATTACAGTTAGAGTATTCCACTCTAATCCATCTGTCATAGCGTCATTAAACTTAGGCCAAGGTGTATATATTGACTTCTCCTCACCGGATTGTCTTTTTACCATATATTTCAATGCTTCATTAAAAGCACTAAATTGACCATCCCAGGCCGGTTTCATTTTACTCATTTGTCCATTAAATATTGCATTACTTGATAATAAAACTTTTTTGCAGTTTCTTTAGCTAATCTTTGTACAGTTATTGATGCTGCGTGTATAGCCTGTTGTCTATTCATTGTACTGTCTTTTATTTCTTTGATTAGAGTTTCTGCATACTCTCTGACTAAATCTTGATCAGTTTCCTCTTCATTATATTCTGAATGTATCATACTACGTTTTCTTTAAAATGATCTTCTTCAATACTTACACCATCACGGATCATATCACAGTAATCTGCAAGCTTTGAAGTTTTTACTTTATGTTTGTCTTGTTTTGAAATAAAATACTGACTATTCTGCATATACATGTAATTATTCTTTTGAAATTCATTTACATACATTTTAGTTGCTTTCATTATTTCTTCCCAAGTATAATCATATTCTGCAAAGAACCATCTAAAATTTTCAGTTAGTATTTTGACATTGTTTCTACCTGGTACACCCGATGGTAATTTACCTTTAGGAAATATAGCTCTATACTGATCTATATTTAATGAACCTGATTTTCCTAATAACTGCTTATTAGTTTTCTTTTTATTTACAGTAAAATAATTATTTAATGTTACAATAACTTTTTTACCTTCAGCCGTTATAGACTTATCTTTATTCATATATCCTTCTTCAAAGAGAGCAAGTAAGTCTACTGCTTCACAATTTGAAGGTGTAACTCCTTCATCAAATGCAAATAATATCATGCATTGATTGGGAGTTATTCCATACCGTTTTATTTTAAGAAATAAATTCCACATTATTTTTTACTTTATTTAATAATAAATGATACTTGTGTGAAAAGTCAAAATCTTCACAATCTAAAAGATCTTCACCTTTTTTTGCTGAATGAATTATTGATGCATGATTCTTTTTTAAAAATCTACCAATAACACTAGGTCCATAATGTAGTTGTCTATGCACAATCAAACAGTATGCATGCATATAATTCATCCATTCCCGTTCTCTTGTTAATAAAGGATCTTTATAACAATCTATATATTGCGGATGGAATTCTTCAACTATTTCAAATAATAAATCCCATACTTTATTTAATTCTAAAGGATGTACATCTTCAAAGCTAGAACTAGCTATGTACAGTGTAATACCATACTTTGACTTTATTTCTTCTCTAAATTTTTTAACACGTATATTGAATTTTTGCTGAACTTCTTCAGCTATTGTTGGTTTTAACATAAGATATAAATTTACGAAATATTAAGGTTTTTACCAAATTATCGGGGCTATCCCTTGAGCTCTTAAATGCTCATTTATCTTAAGAAAAATATCACCGGAATTCCATACTCCACCTTTATATGCAGCTGATGCCGGATGAGGTGCTTTAAATATTTTTTGAGAATGTAATCTCAAATGCCACTCTTCTGCTTTTTTACCTAATAAGGCAACAGCAATATCTTTTTTATCTTCATTTATTGAATCTAATATCATTTTAGTAATTGGTTTCCATACATCATAATGAGATCCTATTTTACCTATTTCTACAGTAAATGCTGTATTTAACATTAGCACACCTTGATTACTCCATCTTTTTAAATCTAATGGATTATACAGTAAGTCATTAGTTCTAAATGCTGCATACTGTCTTTCTAATTCTTTAAATATATATCTCAGAGAAGGTTGAGGTTTATCATTATTACTACAACTAAATGAAATACCATCAGCAACTCCTAATTGCGGATATGGATCTTGTCCTATAAATATTACTTTTAAATCTTCATAAGGACAATACACAAATGCATTGAATATTTGAGACAATTTAGGCGTAAATCTTTGATCATTTTCTACATAGGACTTTAACTTGTATACCGCAATCTCAAATTCTTCTGAATCAATAATAGGATTCATTATCTTACTCCACCCGGTTGAAAGGAAAGAGTCTTTAAATTTTTTTCTTACGTCATTTATGTTTATATTGATTTTATTCATTAAATTTATATTTATAAAGTTTACAATTATGTCTGAAGATAAAGTTAAGGTGCAAGATACGTATGATTTTTCAAAAAATATTGAAAACGTAGTTCTAAGCACCACGTATATAAAAGGCCTTGAAGACCTCATGGTATTTTTTATTGATAAGATGAAAGATCCTAGTGTCCTTACATCCTACTTTAAAAAGTTTGAAAGATACATTGACGGAACACTAGATCTAGAAAAAGAACCTTTTACTGAAGAACAGGCTCATTTATACACCATATTTTCACTGCAACAACTTCTTAAAGGACATGCTTATAAACAAGGTCTAAACATATCTGTTGATGCTACCATAGATCAATCTCTGGTTGATGAGCTGTTTAAAGCAGTTGCTGATAATGACTTTGATAAAATTAAAGAAATGAATGTTAAGATGGATAAACATGTAAATGATCAGTTATCTTAACTGTATACCTTGTTCATCACCTATTCTTAAACATTCTTGTATACCCAGATTTAATTCATCTGTATCACAATCTGCAAAAGATTTACAGTACTCTGTCTTATCTTTCATAAAACAAAGACCGGTTTGTCTTTTTACAATGAGCTTCATCTCCATAAAGGTGTAACCTATATCATTTGCTAGTTCTCTAATCATGGCATGCAACCTTGCAAGCTGTGCATTACTACCTTTTCTAGTACTAACACTTATAAACACTTCCATTTTAGCACCATCAGGTACATCTTTAAGAAATGCATCCAGTCTTGTTTTCTGGATTTTTGCTGGAAAATCAAGCTCTCCATCTTTGACAGAGAGCTTTAAAAAAATATTATTTTTCATTCCTTAAATGTAAGGTTTGAGAATTAACGGCCTCTTGACCATGGCGGTTTTTATAACCTGCTTTAGTGTGTCTCACCACTTGTTTCATTTTTCCATCTTTTGATATGGAAATTACTTTTTCTTTTACTTCTGATTTACTCATAACTTGCGTCTATTTTTTCTTGTTCTTTAAGTCCTTCAATAAGATCTGATACTCTAGCCCATACCATAAATCTATCAGGACCATAATCAAATATATCCCATTCATATGTACCGTCCTCAAACTCTTCTACATATTCTTCATACTGCTTTTCAGCAGCTGACATCAAATACTTCCAATCTGGAATATCTTCCATGTCATCTAATTCTTCTCCAGTATAGTCAACTAAAGTTTTATTCCTACTAACTATATCATGCATTGATTTTTCATCTCTACATGCTTTTAATAATTCTCTTATATTTTCATCTGATCTACTCATCTTCTTCTTTTTGTTTAAATTAAATTATAAAATACTACACCCCATAATAGGATGCTGAAAATCATCATTAAGTTAGTTCTTAATATATCTGCTCTTGTAAACTCTTTTTTACAATTTTGAGGTGCAATCTTATACACCATCCATGTCATTAATCTTCCAAAAAAGTAAACACTTGTAGCAAGTGCCCACATAAAAATTGTTGTTAACATTCCTTCATTCATGTTTGTTTAGTTTTAAATAATCTTCTACAAATTCTGTAAATGCTCCTTCTCCGCCATCATCATCATCCATGTATTTATAAAACATTTCTGATTCCCATTTTGCAAAGTACATTAGCATTTTTACTACTTCATCTTTACTCATCTTCTTTGTTTTATTTTATTTTCTAATAAATTAATAAGACTTTGCATTTCTCCAAAATTATGAAATTCAATTAGTGGAACTGTCCCATCTATTTTAATATTCCAATTTTCTATTGCAAAATCATCACATTCTGCTTCATCACTAGCACAAGATACGAATGTTAAATTCGTTGCTATATTGTATGTATAAAAATGAAAGTCATAACCATTGCCACTTTCAGCATCTGTTATTATTTGTTTCTTAAAACCCAATAATTGTATTTCATTTTCTGTCATCCCTCTGTTGTTTTTTAATTAAATACTCAATATAAAGATCTTGATTAAAATGATCCCAATACTCTTTCCATTTGTCTATATCACACATCTTGATTTTGTTTATTATCTAGTATACATATTGATTCGTTACATATATACCTTGTTACTTTCACATTATAATATTTTTTAAACTTATGAACTTGTTTCAAACCTATACTTTTATACTGCTTTAAAGTAGTATATATTCTTTTCTTTTCTAGTTGATTAGTTTTTGAATCTCTAGCCTCTATAATGTAAAAACTCTTGTTATCTGCCTCACTCATCTTTTTTTCATTATATGCATTTGGTGATGGCATTCCTGAATAATGACACCAATTATCTTCTTCACTCATTTCTAACTTGGTTTTTAAGTTGTTTTTTAAAATTTTCTAAGTCTATAGTTTCTAAATGGTTTTTCAAAGACTCATATGCTTTTTTATATTTTTCCAACTCTTCTTGTAAATCAATTATTTGTTTTTCTAGATTTGCTCTAACTATTTTGCTTGATTTGTAGGTCATTTTTTATTTTTTGTGGATTTTTTAATATAAAATTGTAAACATGTAAAAATAGAATATGCTATTACTACATAACTAAATGCCGTATAAGGTGAAAGTACTTGAATACCCCACATTGTTAATGCTAATATTGGTATGGACAAGAGCAATGCTCCTATCCACGACAATATGTTTCTTTTTTTTCTTTTCAATATAATTCACTTAATGATTCACTGGTTAATATATACCACCTGGATTTTAATCCAACTGACTTTAATACTCCATTAGCCCATGTATTACATGTGTTAAGAGCATTGTAACATCCTTCTGCCTCATAAAATCCATCTCTAATATGAATTCTATTTCCTATACTAGTATATTTAAATTTTATATCTATTTCAGCCTTTACCTTAAACAATTGATCCTCAGATAACTTTATTGTTTTCCACTTAGGATTATAGATTGTGTATTTAGTTACACGCATGCAAGATGCCGGTTTTGTAAATAAAGCTTGAAATCCAACTTTATAGGTTAAATCATCCCAAGATGGTACATCCATGAAAAATACTTTAGATCCCCATCCATATGCTGCAAAACTGCCATCTTTACATGGAATAATTATATCCACATGGACACCATTATCATGTAAATATATCTCTTTACTGCCGTTTTTGTTATGCTCACCAACCGTTATATAATGTGATAAGTATATACTAAGACTGGTCATTAATATTGCTAGTAATATGAATTTCATTAATTTTTTAAATACTTTCATTATGTTTGGTTTAGTGGTTATTTAAATTTTATTGTTTTCTCACCTATCTTGATAAATTCATGCCCACATTTAAAACATTTTAGATCAGTTTCACTGTCTTGAGCTAACTTTTCTTTCATGCAATTAGGACATGTTATATCTGATACTGAAAATCCTTCATACACTCTTTGTTCATTAAAATATCCAGATAAATCATCTCCATATTCTTCTTCTAAACTTTGAATGTATAGTTCTTTCATTCTTCCCATTATTCTACTTCTGAATTTAACTTATTAAGGTTTAACATTGTATTTACCATGTTTATTTTAAACTTAGAACCTTTTTTTATACAACATTTACCGTTATGATGCACTATTGTAGCACACTGTTCTGCTTGAATTTCAGAATGATCACAGTAAATTTGTAAACAATTAATGACGTGATCAAATGTGTTCACGTCATCATTGTATAATATGAGCTTTGCTTGTTCACCCAACTCACTTTCGTTTAATAATTCTTCTAATTCTTCTGTTGTTATACTCATATTAAAGGATTAAAATATTCTATTTTATTTTGGTCAAATGTTTCTAATGCTTTTTCAACCCATTTTTCATCTTGCGTGCCTTTATAACATAATATATGACACGTTGCTTTTTGATCTGGTGACAATCTTAATAGCCTACCTATTCTTTGCGCTGATTTTCTATTATTACCATAAGCATGCATAATAATACCTTGACCCAAATTAGGAATAGATATACCTTCACTAAGCTGTAAGACACAAGATAATTTATCAATTCTTCCATCACTAAATAATTCTAAGTTGTCTTCAGATTTTGAGTTACCAGAATGGTAACTATGAGAGCATACTCTATCAGCTTGTTTATGCGTATTAGCAAATATGATACATTTAGATGAAATATCTCTTAAAATATCTTTTAGATAATCTTCTTTAGTAGTATATTCCATTAAACCACGCATTCTCATAATTGCAGCCATTTGCTGCTGCTTACCGGTCATAGCTTCTTGCCAACGCCTATTTAAATAAGCATAGTCTTTTACCTCAGATGTATACCATACCCCTCCATTTTTGTTTTTCTTTTGGAGATTTTGTCCATTAGATAATTCTAAAAGATGTATGATAATTTTATAATCATTAAGTATATTACTATCTGTTGCCTCATCTACACTAAACTCATATACAATAGGACAATACCTTTGAACCATTGTATACTTTTCTGATCCTTTTCTAGGTGGTGTACCAGTTAAACCCAAAACCTTCCCATTATAGTTTTTAAGAAACTCTTCATGCGAAAATAATAAGTTATGACATTCATCTAAATAAACTACATTGTAGTGAGTTGGATCAAGTTTGTTTATAGATCTATAATTAACAAATTGTATTTGTTGTTTAATAACTTCTAAATCTATCTTATAATTCTCATCTGATAGATCTTTAAACTGATCTACCATCTTGTCCATTTCATCATTCCATGAGTCTATTACAGTATTTTTTGGTACTACAACTAAATATTTACATACAGGATGGTAATTCTTTATAAGATGTTGTAATGCTATTCTAGTTTTACCAACACCCATAGAAATCCCTAAGCCACAGCGTCTGTGACCTAGGGTTATTTCTAAAGCTTCTCTTTGAATCTTTTCTCTATTGGACATATCTCTTGAAATCTTTTGTTTCATCATACTTAAATGTACAAGCTTCACTTAGCTTTTTTACATTATCTTCAGTAAGTCTGTAAACTTCAATGGGTATCCAATCAGATAAAAGCTCTTCTTTTTGAGCACCTCCACCTATATTATGAATAACTTTATAATATCCATTTGGAGCCATGTCATTACTAACAATACCTGTATGACCCGCAGCTATATCCCAAAATACTATATCACCAGGCTGATAAGAATCTCTTAAATTCTTATATGTTTTAACCTTAGCGCCCATTCTTGTTAAGAATGTTTGTATATTTTGAGTTCTTCTATGATCAATATTGTTATCTAACTTTTTAGTACGATACCTTCTGTTGTATTCATCATGCGCAACTTGCATGTCTTTATAAATTAGTTCTTGTAAATCTATATCTATAAAACGCAACGCTCTAATTACAACATCTGTACAAACACCTTGTTGATAACCAGGATCTCCACCGGGATATCCTATATTAACCCAACTACCATCATATACAGTATTTTGTACTGTTTGTTTATATGCATGTGCTGCTGCTTTTTCACCAGATGTATATGTTGAATCAACTTTTGATAAATCTACTTCTGATTCAATAACTTTATCAACATATGCTCCCCATTGTTCTTCTGAAGGATACCAATCACATGCCACCAAACATAGTGGTAGCATGGATAATAATATTATACCTGTTAAATTTTTCATAATTTTTATTTTATAATTTGATTAATTTCTCTTGTTCTGTTTACTATTTTATCTTCCCAGCCCGTCATACTAGTATAATATCTAATATCATCTAGGCCTTCTTCAATCATATATAAATCTTTAAAAGAGATACATTTTCCTTCATCACACTGTTTGTGGACAAATATTACTTTTTCTTTCTTCAAAAGTGAAGTCAGACATATTCCGGTAAAAAATGCAGTCAGAATACATACTATTACTATTATCTTTTTCATAATTGATTATTTATAAATCCACATTAATGTGGGTTTTGTTTGACTTTTAATTAATTTATCTATTTCCTTAAAACTTTTATTAGAAACAGCAGGACATCCCCAACCTTCTGGAGTACCTGTAGGATAAGTTGGCTCATCTGATATCATATCCCATGAATGAAATACAACCCAACGCTTAAATGCATTAGAATTAGATTCTTCTAAACCATGCAGCGAATATTTTGCATGCACGCCCCAGTTACTCCAACCACGTTTTCCTATTTTATATTTACCAAGAGAGGATAGATGACTATCTTCTACATTACTAAATTCTGGAGAACGTTTGCTTTGATCACTTGTCCATTGGTTATCACCACAGCCGTGGCTAACTAAATAACTATGTGTTACTTTATTTTGCTTAAAATTATAAACTCTAAATCTATTTTTACCAGAATGAATACTCATATCTATAAGAATACAAAATTCTTCATTAAAATAATTTTGGTTACAATACATTCTTGCTTCAGTAGCTTTAGATATTAATTTATCAGCTTTTCTATTAAACTCTATTTCACTTTTAGATGGTCCTGCTACAAATGCCAACAATGCTAATACCCCGAAAGACAATCCAATGCATGTTGCTATTATTGCTATACTTTTTATTAAAACTTTCATTATTATTTTGATTTTGATATACTAAACCCCAGTTCTTTTGATTCTTCTGGGTGTACTTCTATCCAATTGTGACAATTTCTACATACTGATAACCAAGTACTTGTATCCAATAGATACTTTCCTCTTCCTTTTTTATGGTGTACATCTGTAGATTTTAATGTACATCTATGAATTTTTGCTTGACAAACAGGGCGATCAGTAAGCCACGTTTTACGCAGCTTACTATATTCCCTTTGTTGTTGTGCAAGTTTTTTACTTACCTTTCTCATTTTACTACAAGAAAGTTTTTAGGTAATAGACCTGATTGCATGAATTTTAATATTAAATCCTCATATGTTATACCCAAATCTTTTAAAGAATGAGTATTTTTATAATTAGAATCTGTTTCATTAACAGGTACAGCTAAAAGTTCTCTTACTAAAGGACTTCTATCACCAAAAGTTATAAATAAAAACTTATTTATTCTTTTATTGCATATCATCTGCTTCCACTCATTGATTAGATTCTGACTTTTACGCCATACTTTACTAATTCTTCTTTTTTTCTGTGGATGCATTTCTGCAACTTGTTCTTTAGAATACATGTTTAACCCATGTAATACACGCTTAAACAAAAAATGTTGTTTAGGATTAAGTTTTGTGTAGTTTAAACGTTGGATGTTTGGTTTGTTTGCGCAGTATGACTCATAAATGCCATAATAAATAAATCTGCTTTCTCTTTGATTTAATTCAAGTATTGCTTTTTCATTTTGCAATAATTGTTGTTGGTTCTGTGATAACATAATATATTGGTTTTAATTAATAAAAAAAGGGGTCCTACAGCCTTCTTACTGTAGGATACCCCCGTATGCTTAACATCACTGACTTTACAGTGCCTAACATCAGCGTAAAATGCCCAAAGGACTTATATTTTTCTGAGAGGTTAGCTTTTATAGTTCAAATGATTCTTCATCTACTTCTACTTCATTTGTGGTTTCTTCAGGCTCTTCTTGAACCTCTTCTTCCATTGAAAATGAATCTTCTTCTGTTGAATTCTCTACATCTTCTGCTTTAAATTCATCTTTTGCTATTGTTTCAGCTCCAACACCTTCACTATTAGCTTGTCTAATAGCATCACCGTTAGCATGTGCAACAAATACATCTGGTTGTTCACCTGTCATATCATAGAAAGTTGTTCTATAAATAGGTTCACCATCTGCAGTACAGCAAATAATACCAGTACTACCTGCAATTTTAAGATCTCTATCCGGATCTGTTTGATTAAACGGCTCTGTAGATTCTTTTACTACAATTTTACCATCTAACTTTTGTTTGTTTTTGAATTTTAACTCCGCTAAGTCTTCTAGATTACCAAGGATTAAAGCACTTCTTGTTTTTCTTTGTACCCATCCTGTTGCACTATAGTTTACTGCTTCTTGAGTTACTCTTACATATCCAATTTCTGGATTTTGTGATTGACGTATAACATTACCGTTATCATCAGCAACCACGGTTACTTTGTTTTTTGACATAATAATAAATTAAATTGTTTTTTTTACTTTAGAATAGAATTACTCTAAATATCATCTGCGAAAAAATCTGGATCAACTCTTTTCTCACCTTCACCTATTTCATATAGATTTGGTTCATATTCTTCATCTTCTTCAAATACTGCCTTGGCACTTTTGAGTTCTGATGCAAACGAATTGGAGAAAGGATTTATAGATTCTTCTTTTGTATACTGAGCGCCCAAACCATTTAGCTCATTGATTTCCTGATCAGATAACTGTAAGTATATCTCAACAGAACATTCAATGGTCTTTCCGGATGGTAATTGTATTATCATGACATAAGTATGACCAAATATAACAATTAAACGTTCATTTTATAAATAGAACAGCTAAAATTAAGCTACTATACTAAAAATAAATTATAGTATTATAGCTAACTCACTTAAGTCTTATCTTGCGACCAACTCTTTTTAGATAGTTTTGATCCTTAAGTTCTTTAATATAAACAGATATTTGTGTTGTACTCTTATTAGATATATCTGCTAATGTATTAATTGATGGCCAGCACTCTCTATCTTTATTAGCATAGCAAGTTAATAATGAATATAAACCTTTTGCTTGTATTGATAACTCAGGGTCTGACATTACATCATAATTTACTATACCAAATCTTCTCACTTCATATCTTTTATTTCAATAACATATCTTTCTTTAATATAACTATATGCATCATAATCATTCAACTCAAGAAGTTTATCATCCTTAAATTTATATTTTTGATTCATATCATCTCCAAAAGAAGTTTCTTTATTTTTTAAAAAGCCTTTTAAGCCATTATAGGTTTCCCATTCTTGTTCAAATAGTTTAGGTGATATCTGTGCCATAATTAAAATGTTTTATGTTCTTTTTATTTATCTTAGTTAATTTATAAGATGATACAGTGCAGTCCATTTGCACAAGTTTTTTATCATCATTATGTAAAAATAAGCAACACTTCATTTTATTATGATATGGATTAAATTCAGAATTCCAATCATCAGATGTTTGTACTTGACCATAAACATAACCATCAAGGTATAAACCCATGTCATATAGTTGATCTAAGTTAGTTGCTCCACCAAATTCTTTCTCATCCCAAGGAGTTTTAAAATAACAACCTTCAGTTAAGAATTCAAAATTATCTTCAGTCATTGCTTTAGCTAAATATTCTATTTGCGCTCTACTTAATGATCCTGCAAGTAGTTCCGTTACATTTTTATCTGCATCTTCTTTTAATATTTTGTTAAGCACTAGACTATTTATTCTAGCATCAATAGTTTTCATATTAATGAGTTATATATGCGAATAGTATTATTACTACTGCTGTGATTATAAAAATACCAAGGGCTTCCATACCCGCTGTTTCTACATTATTCTTCATAGTTTTATTTTAAAAAGATAAGAGAACAGAGACAAACCAATGCCCCTGTTCAATTATCTACCACTCATCAACCTAACCTAAATGATGACTCTAAATACTGGTGTTGTTAGTGTACGGTATACCGTAACTTAAATGTTAATAGGTAGTATTAATTGATTTGCTGTGGTTATATCAGCATTTAGTAATTCATTAAAATTAATGTTTTTAAGCCAATGTCTAATTTTAGCCCATTCATATCTAATTTCAGCAAAGGCGTCTATGTTTTCACTATGTGTTTTAAAAGCAAGACCTTTGATTAGTTTATTTATTGATACATGGGCGTGCATACTCATTATAACTAACTCAATCTTATCAGTATGATACTTTTGCTGTGATGGTAAATCTAACTTTGCAATTTCCCTACAATAATTTTGAAACCATTGAGGTAATCTACCACCTCCAAACGGGTAATAAGTATATATTACATTAGTTGTGTTATCATTTACAGAATATGTACTGATAACATTTTGAGAGTTAAAATAATTTTGTACTAATGTTAATGTTGTACTTTCACCATACGTTTCTTGAGTTAAATTAAAAGAATGACCCTTGAATAACTTTCCAGGGTCACCTTTTAATAGATTACAATAGGTATTATTTCTCACTATCTCTTTCTGCTAGAAATGCCGCTCTCTCAGGCGTCATTACTTTATAAGTAATCATAGTTTTTCCAAAGTCTGGCTTTTTATCATAACGATTTTGACCATATGCATCACAATGTACATAACTACTACATGATGACATTAAAAATGCAAATATTGACACAGCTGTGAACCATGTGCAAGCGTAAAATACTGGGTTTGATAATAATTTTTTCATTTTTGTTGATTTAAATTTAAATGGTAGCCTACTCTTTTTCGGCTACCAATACATCTGTGTTCTCATCCTTTCTTGTAAATGCATATGCACTTGATGGTGTGTAGTGAGCTATACCATTTCTTATATAGATATATAATCTATCATCCTCTTCCATCTCCTTCTTCATATTATAATTGTCTTTGATATTCATTACTAACTTCTTTATGAATTCTAACTTGATATCTAATAGAGAAACATAGAAATAATATAGTTAAATCTCTTTCTTTGTAATTTTTATAGCTATGTTTTTCATAGCCAACGACTAGACCAAGGAATGGTCCTCTTTCTAATTCAATTGTCCTAGTTCTTTTAGGAGTTACTTTTTTACTTAATGCAATACTTTTCATTTTTGATTGATTTTAAGGTTAATATTAATTGATTGTAGTTGTCAACTGCTATAGCATGTTCTTCTTCTGTAATTCTTTCTTGAAATAGATCTTCACCAGACCATTCAATCATATCTTCTACATCAGAAATAGCTTCATTCAGTTTAACGTCTTGTTGATAGGCACCATTTAATACAGTGCCTATCATAAATATTATTGTTTTGATCATGGTTTTTATTTTACATTTCTTATACCTAGGTCTTTAACAGACTTGGCGAATCTGGCATCTGATTTAGCTGCTTCAATAAGTGCTAATTTTTTTTCACGTTTTGCATATACTGGTAATAATATACAAGCCATAATGCCTGATGTTATACCACACCACATAAATTCAGAATCACCCGAAATTGTATATCCGGTAAAAAGAGAATAATAAAGAGGTGCCATAAATTGACATATCATAAAGAATATGGCAATAAGTAAAGGATATTGATTTTTCATAATACATTGGTTTTAATGAGTAATTGATCCTGACTCTTTGCCAGGATCTTGTTTGTGCTTGTGTTTTCTTGTGTACTTTTTTTTGTTTTTATAGACTCTATGCTTCATAGCATCTTGTATCTCACCTTGAGTTACAGTTACCTTTTTAAGGGTCATGCCGTTTCTCCAGGTAACATAGGTGCTAACATACAACCCCAAAAACAATAACAAAGTACAAAGGCCATTAACTCTCCACCACCACACAATGCAGTGAAGGTCCCTAGTAATAAGGTAAACCATACATAATAAATAATAGATTTCATAATTGGTTGATTTTTGATTGACTCCATACTAATAATGAAGACAATCCGATGATTAATAAAATGTTCATAATGGTTAGATTAAGTGAATAAAATAAAAGAGCTGAGAGCTTGACTCTTTACGTACAGATTAATACAGGTTTCCCCAATTATCTCACACAGTCCATTTCTGGTCTGTACTGCACATGTTCACGGATTAAGATGTCCGCCATCATTACTAAAGTGGTCATAAGTTCACTTTCATACCGCATGCCTTACGAGCTAAAGAGGATGTCCCCTCACTACAGATACTACTGGATTCCTTCATGGTAAGCCTTGCGAGCTATCCATGCCTCCATATTACAGAAGGATAAGAACATTGTTGGCGTTAGTGCCATCACAATAGTCTCCAAACTAATTTTGCTTTTTTTTCTTTCTTGTTTAAGTTAAAATAGCACAGGTAAATAACGAGAGACGCTTGAAGTTTTTATAACCATGGTTCCTTTTGAGAACTTTAGATTATAACTCCCGCCTGCTTTTGCTTGTCAAAGCTACTTGCTAACATCATACTTATACACAGGATTTCTCCTAGCGCATAGTGTATTCAATTTAATAACAGCTTCAAGTGCGACAACACCATACTACCATTACCCAATACAGTTCTTATTGACCTTTCAGTCTCAAGAGCAATGCCTGTCATGCTCTTTGTACTACTCACGGACCCGAGGGATTTACCGCTGCCGTAATACAAATATTGTATTGCCATTCTATGAAATGCATATTACATGCATCACAGGAAGATTAACTACAAGTCCTTCCCATTTTATACCATTACTGGTTTATCTTAACGGTCTGATGGCGACCACATTTCTTTAGACACTAATGCTACCTCAAGGGTAGACATAAGCCACGGCAATGTTAAGCGTTCCAAGGATTCTCACCTTAGTGTTACACAGGTAGTTAGTAAAGACTGAATTCAATGTATCTTCTTTCAACTAACGAGGAGACTATGCTGCATCTTGTCCCTGTGACCATATACGTAGTGATCAATTACGATTATGGGTTTCTTATAAAAGGGGAACATCCCCCAATTGGATAAGCACAGAATGGATGAGGTGATCAATCCTCAAGGATCCTGTGCCCGTGTAATATTTTAACTGCACGTAGATTATAAATTGGTTTCCCATAGATATAATAAGTTTCTTACCTGGCAATCTCTGTTACTCTCAGTTCCTATTATTGTGTAATAGTACTATGAGCTTAGAGGTATGCGTTACAGAGAGGATTTTTAAAGAGAACTATCCGTGTTAAGGCTCCTTAATGCAGTTGTATAAATTCTTGATTCCGGGTTACTATTATATAAACTCTATAGAGAGAGAGAAGACAATAGATAATGCGTATGGGTAGAAAGGCTAGGACAATTACCTCCTAACCCCTCTAATGTATTTGCAACTACACAGAGTTAACCATCCTGTCTTGCTTCAAGTAATTAACTCTTTGCTCAAGGTACCCATGTCTTGTGTTAGCCATATATATACTATGGACTAACTAATATTTTATTGGATGCCAACCCAATGATTATGGCAAATGAGGTGTCACATTAATAATGCAACACACATTTAATTAAATTAAACCTATTTCTGTTGCTAAGCTGGTTAGACTCCGCCCATCACTGGTTAATGT